>Ga0315910_10005536_pt1 | contig 10344 bp, 8 predicted proteins | sample EdamamesoilMG_FD_204470 | JGI IMG/M metagenome (GOLD analysis project Ga0315910, IMG submission 204470) | Garden soil microbial communities collected in Santa Monica, California, United States - Edamame soil | ecosystem: Environmental > Terrestrial > Soil > Garden | place: USA: California... | reverse complement strand
GCCGGTGCGGAACGCCGGCGACACGACCTCGGCGATGATGCGCCGCGCCGCCAGGTCGGGCACCGCGCCTTCGAGCGCCTTCGCGACCTCGATGCGGATGCGCCGGTCGTTCTTCGCGACGACGATCAGCAGGCCGTCGCCGACCGCCAGCCGCCCGATCTTCCAGCTGTCGGCGACGCGCTGCGCGTAGGCGGCGATGTCCTCCGGCAGCGTCGTCGGCACGATCAGCACGACGATCTGCGAGCCGCGCCGGCTCTCGACCGCCGCCAGCTTGCCCTCGAGCGCCTGCGCCTGCGCGGCGCTCAGCGTGCCGGTCTGGTCGATCACGCGGCCGGCCAGCGGCGGCACCGGCAGCACGTCCTGCGCCTGCGCCGGAGCCGCGACCAGCGCGAGCCCGCCCAGCAGCACGGCGGCCAGCCAGGCCGCGACGCGGCGCATCGTCGCCGGCTCCCTACTTCGAGGCCGGCTTGTCGAAGCTGACCGCCGGCGGCGCCGAGATCTGCGCCTCGTTCTGCACCGTGAAGTTCGGCTTGACCGGGTAGCTGAAGATCATCGCGGTCAGGTTGGTCGGGAAGCTGCGCGCGAGCACGTTGTAGTCCTGCACCGCCTTGACGTAGCGGCCGCGCGCGACGGTGATGCGGTTCTCGGTGCCTTCGAGCTGCACGCGCAGGTCCTGGAAGCCCTGGTTGGCCTTCAGGTTCGGGTAGTTCTCGGTCACGACGAGCAGGCGCGACAGCGCGCCCGACAGCTCGCCCTGCGCGGCCTGGAACTTCTGGAACGCCTCCGGGTTGTTGACCAGTTCGGGCGTCGCCTGGATGGCGGTCGCCTTGGCGCGCGCCTCGACCACCTTGGTCAGCGTCTCCTGCTCGAAGTTGGCCTCGCCCTTGACGGTCGCGACGATGTTCGGGATCAGGTCGGCGCGCCGCTGGTACTGGTTCAGCACCTCCGACCAGGCCGACTTGGTCTGCTCGTCGAGGCGCTGGAAGTCGTTGTAGCCGCAGCCCGACAGCAGCGCGGCGGCGAGCAGCGCGGCGAGCGCGCCGGCGCGCGAGGCGCGCCAGGCGTGCATCGAGGTGGTCAGCGAGCGTGCGAGGGACGTCGGCATGGTCGTGGCTCCGTTCGAAGGTGAGGCAGCGGCGCTGAGGTCGCGGGCAACTGTACCCGCCCGGCCGCTGAGCCCGATGTGGGAGCGTGCCGCCACAATTCAATCTCATGGTGCAACTCGTCTCGCAGGCGCTGCGCGCCGGATCGCAGGACGCGCCTGCGGCCGCGCCCGCGGCCCGGCGGCCGGCCGTGCTCGTCGTCGGCGCGGGCGGCGCGCTCGGCTCGGCGGTCGTCGAGGCGCTGCTCGCCGGCGGCGCGTTCGCGCCGGTGCGCGTGCTGGTCGCACAGGACCTGCGCGCCGGGCTCGACGGGCTGGAGAGCGTCGCGGCGCCGGTCTCGTTCGACGCGGACCCTGGCGCCGACGCGCAAGCATCCGCGCCGCTGGCAGACACCGCGCTGGTCGTCTTCGACCGCATCCGTCATGCGAACGGCCGCGACGACGCGTTCTGGCGCGCCGAGCCGGCCCTGCTGCCCGCGATCGCCGCCTGGCTGCGGCGCGGCGGCGTGCGCCGGCTGCTCGTCGTGCTGCCGCATCAGGTCGCGACGCTGCCGCAGGCGCTCAAGGCCGGCCTCGCGAGCCTCGACGAGCAGGCGGTCGCCGCGCTCGGCTTCGAGCACTTCGTGATCGTCCGTTCGGCGCAGCCGCCGCTGGCGAGCCCGAACCGCGGCCTGCAGAAGCTGGCCGACCTGGTGCTCGCGCAGCTGCGCCTGATGACGCCGCAGCCCGAGCAGCCGGTGCGCGCGAAGAAGGTCGCCGAACTCGCCGCGCGGCTGGCCGCGCGCCTGCCGTCGGCCGCCCCGGGCACGCGCGTGATGGCGCCGGAGTGGGTCTGGCATGCCGCGCAGGTCGTGCACATCGACACGGTTGTGGATGCCTGGTTGGCCGGGCGGCCGCCGCCACCCCGACCGGCCGGCAAAATACGCTTGTGACAACTTGAAACTTCCCGCGGGAAGCAAAACGAAATGAGGATCCGGCGTTGGGGGGCCGCCTTGCTGGCGGGGCTGTGGGTGGCGGGGGTGGGGCTGGTTGAACCGGTCAGGGCCCAGGCGGCGGGCAATGCGCCGCCGCCGGTCGAGACCTTCTATCGCAACGCCGACGTCGACGACGTCAAGCTGTCGCCGTCGGGGCGTTACCTGGCGATGTCCAGCGCGGTCGGCGAACGTGTCGTGCTGGCGGTGTTCGACCTGAAGAACCCCGACAAGATGAAGGCGGTCGCACGTTTCAACGACGCCGATATCTACGAGTTCTGCTGGGTCAACGACGACTATCTCGTCTACACGATCAAGGACAACACCGCAGGCGGCGGCGACCAGGGTTACGGCCCGGGCCTGTTCAGCGTCAAGGCGGACGGCAGCGAACCGCGCCAGCTCGTCAAGGTCCGCGACGAGTTGGTGACCGGACGCTCGATGCGCGAACTGCTCGATCCCTACCACCGGCTGCTGGCGGTGCCGGAGAACGGTGGCACGGAGGTGATCGTCGGCCGCTACCGTTTCGACGCCCAAGGCGACGTATCGGAGATCGTGCCGATCCGCGTCGACGTCACGACCGGTCGCACGCGCTCGCTCGCCATCGGCACACCGGCGAACGCGCGCAATTGGTGGTTCGATCCGAGCGGCGAACCGCGCGTCGCCTCGGTCACGCGCGAGGGCCGCACGACGCTGCACTGGCGTGCCCCGGGACAGGACGCGTGGAAGGTGCTGGCGGAGTTTCCGGAACTCGAGGAGCCGTTCTCGCCGGTCGAGGTCGATGGCGCCGGACAGCTGTTCGTCACGACGACCCGCGGCAGCAACGGCTACGCGGTGCTGAAGCGCTTCGACTTCGCGACCGGCCAGCCGCAGGATGCCACCCTGGTCAGCACCCCCGGGTTCGACTTCGACGGCGAGCTGGTGACCGCCTATGGCGGCAGCGGCGCGGCGCTCGGCGTGCGCGCCCGCACCGACGCCGAGACCACCCACTGGTTCGACGCGCGCCTGAAGAAGCTGCAGGAGACCGTCGACAAGCGCTTCCCGGGCCGGGTCAACCACCTCACGTGCGGACGCTGCAACCCGGACGAGACGACCGCGCTGGTGCATTCCTGGTCGGACCGGGAGCCCGGTCAGCTGTGGGTCTACCACGCGAGCCAGGATCGTTGGCAGGGCGTCGGCCGGGTGCGCGGCGACGTCGATCCGAAGCGCATGGCGACACTCGACCTGCACCGCATCAAGGCGCGCGACGGCCTCGAGCTGCCGGTCTGGGTGACGCTGCCGCCGGGCACGACCAAGGCCTCGCGCCGCCCGGCGGTCGTGCTGGTCCACGGTGGCCCGTGGGTGCGCGGCACGCGCTGGGGCTGGAACGACGACGCGCAGTTCCTCGCCTCGCGCGGCTACGTCGTGATCGAGCCCGAGTTCCGCGGCAGCACCGGCTACGGCGACGCGCACTTCCGCGCTGGCTGGAAGCAGTGGGGCCTGGCGATGCAGGACGACGTCGCCGACGCGCTCAACTGGGCGGTCGGGCAGGGTTGGGTCGATGCGAAGCGCGCCTGCATCGCCGGCGCCAGCTACGGCGGCTACGCGGTTCTGGCGGGCCTGGCCCGTCACCCGGAGCTGTACCGCTGCGGCGTCGCCTGGGTAGCGGTCAGCGACCCGCGCCTGCTGTTCGAATCTTCCTACATGAACGACATGCCGGAGGAGGCGAAGCGCCATTCGATACGGACCTTGATCGGCGATCCGGACAAGGACGCCGCGGCGCTGGCCGCGGTCGCGCCGGTCGAGCAGGCCGCGCGCATCAAGGCGCCTCTGCTGCTCGCCTACGGCGGCCGGGACACCCGTGTCCCGCTCGTGCACGGCGAGAAGATGCGCGCCGCACTGCGCGCCGCCGGGCAGGATCCGGAGTGGGTCGTCTATCCGGAGGAGTGGCACGGCTGGCACCGCGCCGCCAACCGCTACGACTTCGCCCGCCGCCTCGAGAAGTTCCTCGCGACGCACCTCGGCGCCACGCCCTGACGGGGCTCAACGCGCGCCGCGCCCGATCGGCGGCTGCCAGCTGACGAGCGCGTCGAGCTCGGCCTCGCGGCGCTCGCGCGGCAGGCGGCGGATGCCCTTCAGCACCGCCGCGACGCGCTCGCGCGCGGCGGCCTCGTCGTGCTGCCACTGGCGCAGCTGGCGGTCCGGGTTGATCAGCAGGCTGGCCAGCCAGGCCGCCTCGCGCGGCTTGAGCTGGTCGACCGGCTTGCCGAGGTGGTGGCGCGCCGCCGCCTCGGCGCCGCAGATGCCGTCGCCCCACGGCAGCACCGACAGGTAGAGCTGCAGGATGCGGCCCTTGCCGAGCGTGCGCTCCATCTCGACCGCATAGAGCCACTCGCGCAGCTTGCGCGCGGCACTGCGTTCGTCGCCGGTGTAGAGCAGCTTGGCGAGCTGCTGCGTGATCGTGCTCGCGCCCTGCAGCGCGTCGGGGTCCCGCTGGTTGTGCTTCCACGCCTTCAGCCAGGCGTCCAGTTCGTAGCCGGGGTGCTCGGCAAAGCGCGCATCCTCGGCGGCGATCACGGCGTTCTGGATCCAGCCTTCGATGCGCCCGCCGGCCGGCTGCGGGCGGCAGCGCTGGCCGGGATCGGCGTCGAGCAGCGTCTCGGTGCCCAGGCCCGCGACCGCGACGTCGGCCAGGCGCGGCACGAGGCGCGTGAACGCGACGCCCTCCGCGTCGATGCGCGCCTCGACCTTGAGTGCGATGCGGCCGTCGACGCGCGCGGTCGCGAGTTCGGGCAGCGCCGCGGCGAACGGCGCGAGCGCGTCGGCGAGCGGTGTCGACGCGAGCTCGACCTTCAGCAGCAGCGCGTCGGCCTTCAGTTCGGCGCGCCACGGCAGTTCGACCGGCGTCGCGCCCGCACCCAGCCGCAGGCTGCCGTCGTAGCGGTCGGCGCCGCGCACAAACACGCGCAGATGCACCCGGTCGATCACGACCGGCTCGGCACCGAGCGCATCGAGCTGCAGCGCGCAGGGTGCGCAGCTCGCGTCGATCGGGCCGGCCGCGCCGGCTGCGAGCGACCAGCGCCCGGCCGCGGTGTCGAAGCTGCGCCCGTCCAGGTGCGGCCGCACGATCGGGTGGCCGGCCCAGCGCAGCAGCGTCGGCACGCTCGCCTCGTGTTGCCAAGGCCCGAGGGCAAACGGAACACTCCACTCGCCGGGCAACGGCGCCAGCACACGAACGACCACAGCGGCGAGTGCCGCCGCGAAGACGACCAGCGCCAGCAGCAGTCCCGCCAGCCAGCGCGCGATCGAACGCAGGGAAAGGATGTTCACAGGGCCTCCACCACGGTGACGGCCCGCCACGGGCCGGAAGACTGGCCGAGCGACGCGGCCCAGAACCAGGACGAGGCGTCGACGAAGGCCTGGCCGTCGTCGGCCTCGATGCGCTCGCAGACGCGCAGCCGCGTGCCGTCGGGTGCGGTCGCCTCGAAGCAGCGCCACAGGCGCCCCCGCCCGTCGTGTTCGAGGCGCGCCGACGCGATGCGGTAGCCGAGGCCGCGGAAGCAGTCGGCGGCCGGATGCAGCATGCGTGTCGGTCGATCGACGCTGCGCAGCACCAGCACCCGCTCGCCGTCGTCGAAGCGGCCGATCGCACCCGGGAAGCGCGCCGCGAAGCGCAATTCGACCGGCGTCTGCGCGAGCGGCCGCAGCGTGCGGCCGTCCCAGGTGTGCGGCCACTCGACATGGCGCACCGGCGCGGCGCTCGCATCGGGCGCCGGCAGCGCGAGCGGCAGCAGCGCACACCACGCGAGCAGCAGCGCGAGCGCCGCCGGCCAGTGCCTCGGCCAGCCGCTCATCGCGTGCTCCTGCGCATCAGCAGCAGCACCGCAGCGCACACGGCGGCCAGCGCGGCCACGCCGATCGCCTCGTGCGCCGCCGGCGCGAGGCCCTGCGGGCGTGCCTCGAGCGCGACCAGCACGGTGTTGCGCAGCACGTTGCCGACGAGCACGAGCCCGCCGACGAGCGGCAGGCGGCGCAGGAACGCGCCATCGGGCAGCGCGCCGAGCGCGGCGACCGCACAGGCGCAGAAGTACGCCATCCAGACCATCTGCACGCCCGAGCACGGTGCGTCGACGATGACGAGCTGCCCGCGCACCGTCATCGCCGCGCCGCTGCGCTCGGCGGCGACGCCGGCGAGCTGCAGCAGCGCGGTGCTCGCCTCGGCGGTCAGCAGGCGCAGCGGGTAGCCGCCGTAGTACTGCAGCGACGCGAGCAGCGGCAGCGCGAGCAGCAGCAGGCCGACCAGCGGTGCCCGCGCCGCATCGGCGCGTTGCCACGCCATCATCCCGGCGCCGAGCGCGAACGCGGCCAGCAGCGCGGCGACGAGCGGCGGCGCGAAGAACAGCGCGAGGTTCGCGATCGCGGTCAGCGCCGCGGCGCCGGCGAGCCAGCCGGTCTGCGGCGCGATGCGCAGCTGCGGCCGCATGCGCCACAGCACGAACGCGAACACTGCGAGCGCGGCCAGGCCGAGCGGGTCGTCCGAGCCGTCCGCCGCGCGCCGCGCCAGCCACACGCCGTGCGGCCAAAGCGCGAGCGCCTGCAGGCCGAGCCAGCCGAGCGGCGACAGGTACGAGGGCCGGCAGGCGATCACGTGCGCGGGGCGCGCCGGCAGCAGCAGCGCGGCGAGCGCGGCCCGCGGCCGCTCCCACGCGCTCGCCGCAGTCAGGTCGAAGGCCATGGCGTTCACCAGACGCGGCGGTTGACGACGGCCGCGCCGACGAGCACGGCGACGACCAGCAGCGCGAGCCAGGCCGCCGGCTCGGGCGTGCTCGGCACCGCGACCCCCACGGCAGGCCCGATCGCCTGCTTGCTCACGCCCTGCGGCAGCGGCAGCGGCGTGTCCACCGGCACGGCCGCCTCGCCGGTGCGCACGACGCGGTCGACCGCGATGAAGCTGGTGTACTGCGTCAGCAGGCTGTAGCGCAGGCCGAGTGCGGTGATCTCGTCGCGCCGCGCGCTGCCGCCTTCGAGCGCCTCCTGGTCCGAGAGCTGCTGGATGCGGCCGCGCGCCCACAGGTGGCGCAGCGCCACCGCCTGCGCATCCGGCGTGCCGACCGGCACGACCTCGCTGTGCGTGCCGTTCGCCGCCCGGCCTTCGAGCACCAGGTGGCCGCGCGGCTCGCCGCGCCACTTGCCGACGACGACGACCGGGCGGCCGCCGAGCACGTCGGGCAGCGCGTCCAGCGCCGCGGGTTCGACGTCGTAGACCTCGAGGCCGTCGAAGCGCGCGCGCAGGCCGGTCAGCACCGGTGCCTCGATCATCCGGCGCAGCCGCTCGGCCTGCGCGGCCGCCAGCTCCGGCTTCGTGACGATGAACGGCTCGCCCTGGCCGGCGCGTGCGATGCCCTCGATCAGGTGCCGGTTCACCGCACTGCCGATGCCGAACGCGAAGACGTTGCTGTTGCCGAGGTTCCTGCGGATCAGCTCGAAGACCTGGTTCTCGACCGTCACGTAGCCGTCGGTCACGACGATCACGCTGCGCGCGACGTCGGCGTTCTTGGGCAGCGCGGCGATGCGCCGCAGCGCCGGCACGATCTCGGTGCTGCCGCCGCCGCGCGCCGCGTCGATCGTCGCGAGCGCGCGTTCGATGTTGGCGCGCGTCGCCGGCACCGGGCGCTCGGCGAGCATCTGGCTGCTGCCCGAGAACAGCAGCACGTTGAAGCTGTCGCTCGGGCGCAGGTGGCCGATCAGGTTGCGCAGCAGCGTCTTCGCGGTGGCGAGCGGGTGGCCGTGCATCGAGCCCGAGACGTCGACGACGAAGACGTACTCGCGCGGGTTGATCTGGCTCGGCGCGATCGCCCTGGGCGGCTCGACCAGCGCGAGGAAGAAGTTCTCGCCCTCCGGGCCGGCATCGTCGTCGTGACGGCCCTCGCCCTTGAACAGCATCAGGCCCGTGGCCGTGCGCTCGCCGGCGAGCCGCCAGGCGAGGATGAAGTCGCGGTCGTTGCGCGGCCCGGCGTCGTTCAGTGCGACCTCGGCCTGGGCGCTGCCCTCGCCCTGGACCTCGATCGCATGCGAGGTCGAATGCAGCTCGTGCACCGGCAGCGGCGAGGCGAAGCGCAGGTTCAGCTCGAAGCGTGTGTTCGAGGCCTCGCCTTCGCCCAGGTGCGCCGTCGCCGGGACGTGGCTCGGGCCGCCGGCCGTCGCGGGCACGTGGTAACGTGGCCCGACGACGGTCGGGAAGACGAACTCGTAGCGGCCGTCGGTCGGCGCGACGAGCTCGGTGTAGCGCAGTTCGACCTGGACGTCGTCGCCCGGCAGGATGTTGGCGACGTTCATCCGGAAGACGTTCGGCCGGTGCTGCTCGAGCAGCGCGCTGGTCTTGCCTTCGCGCTTCGCGGTCTCGTGGCGGATGCGGGCGCGCTGCTTCTCGTCGATCTGCGCGTGCAACACGCGGTCGCCCAGGCGCACCTGCATCGCATGCACCGCGGCACGCGTCGACCCCGGGAAGACATAACGCGCCTCGATCGGCCGCCGGCCTTCGTTGCGGTAGTGCTGGGTGACGGTCACGTCGGCGATCACGCCGGCGACGCGCACGTCGACACGGGTCGACTTCAGCGGCAGGCGGTCGATCGACGGATCGCCGCCGGCGACCTGGAAGTACGGCCCTTCGGCCGGCAGCGCCTCGGCGTCGTCGGCGTGCGCCGGGGACCAGGCCACCAGCAGCAGGAATGCCCAGACCGCCAGCAACGTACACACCACGACACGGCCCGTTCGCGTCAGCGGTGCGACGGGATGACGAAGCAGCGGGAACAGCGGACCGCGGACACGACGCATGACGACTCCTCCTGAGGGCGTGCCGGACCTTGCGGCACGGCGGCAGGATCGGTCGCGTGTGTGAGCCGCGTGGGAAGCTGCGTCGCGTTGTGTGAAGCCGATGTGAAGCCGGCGTGGAGGAGGCCCTGTCAGCGTATCGGCGGCGTTCGACAAGCGCGGGCCGATTGACCATCATCGCGGCGCGCCGTGGCGCCGATCACAACCACCCTGCACAGGAGACCCGAATGTTGCGCATCACCACCGTGGCTTCCGCGATCGTCCTCAGCGCCTGCGCCGGCATGCCGGGCAGCGGCGGCGACATGAGCTTCTTCGTCACCAGCGCGGGAGCCGGCAAGGGCGCCGACCTCGGCGGGCTGGCCGGCGCCGACCGCCACTGCCAGGCCCTTGCCGCGGCCAGCGGCGCCAAGGCGGGCGGCAAGGTCTGGCGCGCCTACCTCAGCACCCAGGCCAAGGACGGTGCGCAGACCGTCAACGCGCGCGACCGCATCGGCAAGGGCCCCTGGCACAACGCCAAGGGCGAGCTCGTCGCCAAGGATGTCGAGCATCTGCACGCCGGCGGCGGCAACATCACCAAGGCGATCGCGCTGAACGAAAAGGGCCAGGTCGTCAGCGGCCGCGGCGACACGCCGAACCGGCACGACATCCTGACCGGCTCGCGCGCCGACGGCACCGCGTTTTCGCCCTTCGATCCCGACCTGACCTGCGGCAACTGGACGCGCAGCGGCGCCGAAGGTGCGGTGGTCGTCGGCCACCACGACCGCGTCGGCCCGAGCGCGGACCCGTGGGCGACCTCGTGGAACTCGTCGCACCAGTCGCGCGGCGGCTGCAGCCTCGAGGCGCTCAAGGGCACCGGCGGCGACGGGCTGCTCTACTGCTTCGCGACGAACTGATCGCCCCCCCGGAGCGCGCTCCGGGGGTACCCGCGTCACTTCAGCTTGCCGACCGCGGCCCAGGTCTTGCCGGCCTTGGCCTCGAGCGTCGCGAGGTCCTTCTCGGCCTTGGCGACCGCCTTGGCCATCGCGCCGGCGGCGTCGAGCGCGGTCGCCGCGGTCTTCTTCTCGGTACCGGCGAGCTTGGCGGCGAGCTTCTTGAAGACCTCGATCCTGGTCTCGAGCGTCTTCTGCTGCCCGCGTGCGTTCTTCGCCTCGGCCTGGCCGTTGACCAGGCGCGACTGGTTCATCGCGACCAGCTTCGGGTCGACCTTCTGCTTCGGCGGCAGGTCGGCGATCTGCTGCAGCGAATTGCTCGCCTTCTGCGCATAGGTGTCGAACTCGTCCTTCAGCGACTTGACCTCCTTGACCAGCGCGGCGGCCGCACCGGCGGCCTGGCCGGCCAGCGTCGAGCCGGCGGCGCCGGCCTGGGCGGCGAGCCTGAGCAGTTCGCCGGCCCGCACGACGTACTCGGCGAGGCGCTTCTTCAGGGTGTCGATCTTCTTGCCGTCGTCGATCGACTTCAGCCGCG
>Ga0315910_10005535_pt1 | contig 10344 bp, 12 predicted proteins | sample EdamamesoilMG_FD_204470 | JGI IMG/M metagenome (GOLD analysis project Ga0315910, IMG submission 204470) | Garden soil microbial communities collected in Santa Monica, California, United States - Edamame soil | ecosystem: Environmental > Terrestrial > Soil > Garden | place: USA: California... | reverse complement strand
CGGGTCGAGTTGAAATTGTAGGGCACATGCATCTGGCTAAGCGCATAGCCCTGCGGCATCACCAGCACCGGCACACTGTCGGCGAAGGCCTGCGCCACGCCGCCCATCGCGTTCTCGGCACCCGGGCCCTGCTGCATCACGAACACGCCTATCTTCTCCCCCTTGGTCAGGCGGCTCATCGCGTCGGCCATGTGCATGCCGGTGCGTTCCTGGCGCATGATGATGGTGCGGATATCGATCCGTGCCGCGGCTTCGAGGACCTGGTTGCGCGGATAGCCGAACACGATCTCGACCCCCTCGCGCTTGAGCACCGCCGCGATCGCATCGGCGACCGTGCCGTTGGCGTGGACTTGCTGGTTGCTGGCGCCGTTGCCCGGTCTCATGATCTCTCCCTTGTTGGGAAGGCGGCTAGATCAAATGCGGCCCCGGCGCAATCGCCCGCTATTCCTCACCCTTCAGGCCGGAATCGAGCCGCTCCAGCAGGCGCGTGAGGAAGGCGTTTATCGTATCGACTTCCGCTTCGGAAAAGCCCTCGAACAGGCGCGTGCGCAACCCGTCGGCAATCGCGAAAATTTCCTCGAGCGTTTCTTCGCCGCTTTCGGTCAGGCGCAATTGCTTGGTGCGGCGGTCAGAAGGATCGGGCAGGCGCTCGACCAGCCGGTCCTTTTCGAGCGCGTCGAGCATGCGGGTCAGCGTCGGTCCCTCGATCCGCAGCCGCTTGGCAACATCGACCTGCGGGCGCGGCTCGGGCGCGGTGAGGATGACCGCCATGGTTTCCATGCGCGCCGAACTTTGGCCTGTCGACCTGAGCCGTTCGTCGAGCAGCGCACGGTAGCGCCGCCCCGCCAGTACCAGGCCGATCGTCACCTGCATCCGCAACGGCGTTTCGCCGCGGCAAAAGAGTCGAAACGTGCTTTCGCCGGCCGTTGCGGCCTTCGCTGTTGCGCCCATAATTATCAGGTCCCGTCCCCTCTGGCCGGCTTCCGCCCCGATCCCGCAAGGCAGACACCAGCGCGCGGCATCATGGAGAGAAAATTGAATTATGCAATGATTAGCTTGCGAAGCTCTGTGCGCGCTTGTCCGGTTGCGGCGCTCGGTCAGAAATCAGATCGCCGCGCCGACAAGGTCGGCCGCCTTCTCCCCGATCATGATGCAGGTGGCGTTGGTGTTGCCTTGCGGGATCGCCGGCATCACCGAGGCATCGGCGACCCACAGGCCTTCGATCCCGCGCAGCCGCAGGCCGGGATCGAGCACCGCGAGCGGATCGTCCGCCGCGCCCATCTTGGCGGTGCCGACCGGATGGAACATCGAGATAGTCGCCAGCCGGACGTATTCGCGCAGGGCCTCGGGCGTGGCGAGATCGGGGCCGGGGCGCTGCTCTGCGGTGACCAGCTGGGCGATGGCCGGTTGCTGCACCACCCTGCGCGCGATCTGCAGCCCTTCGACCAGTTGCTCGATATCGTCATCGCTGCCGAGCAATTGGTGCTCGATCACCGGCGGCGCGGCGGGATCGGGGCCGCGCAGGGTGATCCGCCCACGGTAGCTCGGCCGCATCAGCCCGACGAAAGTGGCGATCGAGCTTTCGGGCTTGAGCAGCACGTTCCCGCTCGGCGTCACCTCGAAGCTGAAGGCTGACATGGCGAGCTGGAGATTGGGCGCGGGGAGGCCCTCGCGGCTGCGGACGAAGGCCTGGGCATGGCCGATCCCGGTCGACAAGGCGCCGCGTCCAAAGGCCATCTTGAGGAGCTGGAGCGGCGCGCGCCAGCCGTTTGCGTCGGTGTTGAGCGTGCGGGCGTTGACCGAATTAGTCAGGTGTAACCCGGAATGGTCCTGCAAATTGCGCCCTACGCCGGGCAGGTCGTGCACCACATCGACCCCGACCTCGCGCAAGTGCCCCGCCGGGCCGATGCCGGAGAGCATCAATAGCCGTGGCGTGTTGAGCGCCCCCGCGCTGAGCACCACGCCGTGTTTCGCGCGCAGGGTCTGCACCGCACCGTCGCGGCGGAAGGTGACGCCGGTGACGCGGCCGTTCTCGACCTCGAGCCTCAGCACTTCGGCTTCGAGCAGCACTTCGGGCCGGTTGCCGCCGCCCAAATCAAGATAGTTGGACGTGGTGCTGCGCCAGCCGTTCCTTTGCGAAAGCTGGATGAAGTCCGCTCCCTCGGCACTTTCACCGTTGAGGTCGCGCGAGCGCGGGAAACCGGCCTCGACCACCGCATCGATCCACTTGCCGGTGATCGGATAGACGCTGCGGCACTCGCCGACCGCAACCGGCCCGCCTGCCCCGCGCCAGCGGTCCGCCCCACGCCCGTTGTCTTCGCTGCGCTTGAAGTACGGGAGGACGCCTTCGTAGTCCCAGCCGGTCGCACCCAGCGCCGCCCAATTGTCGTAATCCCAGCGATGGCCGCGGATGAACATCATCCCGTTGATCGTGCTCCCGCCGCCGAGCCTTTTGCCCGCGGGCCACGGCCCGGGCCGCCCGCCCACCGAGGGATCGGGCTCGCAGAAATAGCACCAGTCGAACTCCGGGTTCTGGACCAGCCTGGCCATCAAAGCCGGCACCCGCGCGCGGATGTCGCGGTCGCTCTTGCCTGCCTCGAGCAACACCACGCGCTTGCCCTGCTGCGCCAGCCGCCCGGCCACCGCGCAGCCCGCCGAGCCGCCTCCGATCACGATGATGTCGGGTTCCATCCGCGCACTATCTCCCGCGCCCGGTGTGCCAGCGGGGAGCGGGGAAGATCAAGAAGAGATGGCGGAGACGGAGGGATTCGAACCCTCGATACCGGTAATCCCAGTATGACGGTTTAGCAAACCGTTGGTTTCAGCCACTCACCCACGTCTCCGGATCGCAGCGGCGAGCGGCTCCACTAGGGTTGGGGCGAAATTCTGTCAACGCGCTCCGGGCAGTTGCGATCAAGACTCGCCCTGCCGCAATTCGGACTCAGCTCGCCGTTTGTTCATTGCCGCTTCAGCCGCGCGGGACTCTGTTCGCGGGGTTCAACCGCATGCCGTGCTTGGGGCACAGACAATGACCGGATTCACCAGACTGTTCACCCGCCGCGCAATTGCCGCGCTGCTCCTGCCGCTCGCCGCGATCGGCCCCGCGCCGGTCGCGGCGCAACTCGACACGATAGATCCCGATACCGCGATCGACGGCGATCTCTACGCCGCGCAGGAACCGGCACCGGCCGGGGCAGTTGATGTGGCTGCCGCCTCCCCCGCGGTCTATGGCCCGGTCGATGGGGATCTCGTCAGCGCTGAGTCCTCGACGGTCTACACAGCGCCTGCTCCCGAATCCGCGCCTGTGGCGGTGGGCGAAGCCGGAACCTGGCAGGAAGACGACCTCGTCGGCGCGGCGCAAGGAGTGTTCGGCAAGGGCGCGCAGGGGCTTGCCGAGATGATCCGCGATGTCCTCAAGAAGCAGGGCGAGCCCAATGCCTATATCGTCGGGCGCGAAGGCGGCGGAGCCTTCGTGCTCGGCGCGCGCTACGGCTCGGGCACGCTCTATCACAGGATCGAGGGGCAACGCCCGGTCTACTGGCGCGGGCCTTCACTGGGCATCGATGCCGGGGCCAATGCCGGGAGCACTTTCGTGCTGGTCTACAACCTCAATGACAGCCAGGACCTGTACGAAACCTTCGGCGCGGGCGAGGGGCAGGCCTATCTCGTCGGCGGCTTCCATGTCTCCTATTTGCGCAAGGGCGACGTGGTGCTGGTCCCGGTGCGAGTGGGCGCGGGGCTGCGGCTCGGGGTCAATGTCGGCTACATGAAGTTCTCCGAGAAGCAGAAGTGGGTGCCGTTTTAGTGCGATATTTCGCACCGGCAGCATTTCATCCTTGAACTCCCCCGCGCCTCTCTCCAAAGGGCGCGCGCCATGCTCGAGAACCTCCAACAGCAACCGCCCGATGCGCTGCTTGCGCTGATCAAGCTCTATGCCGCGGATAGCCGCGCCGACAAGATCGACCTCGGGGTCGGCGTTTACCGCACCGGGCAGGGCGATACGCCGGTGTTCGGCGCGATCAAGGCGGCCGAGCAGAAGCTGGTCGATGAGCAGGATTCGAAGGCCTATCTCGGCCCTGAGGGCGACATGGAGTTCGTCCATGCGCTGATGCCCTACATCTTCGGCGCTTCCGACCCCACGCTCGGCGGCCGGGTCGAGGGGATGCAGACCCCGGGTGGCACCGGCGCAGTGCGGCTGGCGGTGGCGCTCGCGAAAAGTGCCGGTGTAAGCAAGGTGTGGATGGGCACGCCGAGCTGGCCCAACCATGCGCAGATACTCAAGGACCTTGGCGTCGAGCTGGCGGGCTTTGCCCATGCCGCTTCTGACGGCACCGCCGACATGGACGCCCTGCGCGGCGCGATCGCCGCGACCGGACCGGGTGATGCGATCCTGCTCCACGGCTGCTGCCACAACCCCACCGGAATCGATTATACCAACGAACAGTGGGACGAGATCGCCGCGTTGCTCGCCGAAAGCGGCGTGCTGCCGATCATCGACCTTGCCTATCAGGGCCTCGGTCACGGGATGGAAGCGGACGCCTACGGTACCCGCAAGGTGCTCAGCGCCGTTCCCGAAGCGCTGGTCGCCTATAGCTGCGACAAGAATTTCGGTCTCTATCGCGACCGCGTCGGGGCGGTCTATGCGATGGCGAGCGAACCCGGACAGATCAACGCGATCCTCTCGAACGGCCACACGCTGGCGCGCGCCTCATGGTCGATGCCGCCCGATCACGGCGCGGCGGCGGTGCGGCTGGTGCTTGCCGACAAGGCGCTCACCGCGCAATGGCTGGACGAGCTCGACACGATGCGCGCGCGCATGCGCCAGGTGCGCGACAGGCTCGCCGCGGCGGGCAAAATCGGCGCTACGCTCGATCTCGGGCCCTGCGGCACGCAGAACGGGCTGTTCTCGATGCTGGCGCTCACGCCCGAGCAGATCCTCAAGATCCGCGAGGAGCACGGCGTCTACATGGCGGGTTCGGGCCGGATCAACATCGCCGGGCTGACCACCGGCAATATCGACAATTTCATCCGAGCCCTGGGCGCGGTGGCCGGCTGACCATGGACAGGCAGCCGGTCCTTGAAGGGGAGCGGCTGTTGCTCAGGCCGCTTTTGGAAGCCGACCGGGCGGACCTGTTCGGCGTCGCCCGCGATCCCGCCATCTGGGAACTGCACCCGGTGAGCACACGCTGGCAGGAAGAGGTGTTCCGGACCCATTTCGACGATCTCCTGGCGAGCGACGGCGCGCTTGCGGTGATCGACAAGGCAACGGATCGGATCGTCGGTTCGTCGAGCTATCGTCCGCTCGAAAGCGATCTGCAGGCGATCGAGATCGGCTGGACCTTTCTTGCGCGCAGCCACTGGGGCGGCAGCTACAATGTCGAAATGAAGCAATTGATGCTGCGCCACGCCCATCGCTTCGTCGATCGGGTGGTGTTCCGGGTGGGCGAAAATAATCTGCGCTCGCGACGGGCAATGGAGAAGATCGGCGGGGCTCTCACCGACGAGACCGAGGTGCTTGAAACGCCGCTCGGCCTCGTGCCTTACGTCTATTACGAAATCACCCGCGAGAGCTTCGCCGCAGGGCCGCTTGCCGGCTAGGCCGCGAGGTCCTGCATCCGCTTGAGGTAGCGGGCCATGGTGTCGATCTCGAGATTGACCCGGTCGCCCTGCTTCAATCCGCCCAGCGTGGTCACTTCGGCGGTGTGCGGGATGATGTTGAGCGCGAAATGAACCGAGCCGTCGGGCTGGTCGGCGACTTCGTTGACGGTCAAGGAAACGCCGTCGACTGTGATCGAGCCCTTGGCTGCGATATAAGCCGCAAGCTCGGCGGGGGCGTGGATGCCAATCCGCTGCGAATCCCCCTCGGGGCAGATGCCGAGCACTTCGCCCACCGCATCGACATGGCCGGTGACGATATGCCCGCCCAGCTCGTCGCCCAGCTTGAGCGGCTGTTCGAGGTTGAGCTTCGATCCGGCAGCCCACATTCCGGGCACGGTGCGCGACTGGCTTTCGCCCGATACGTCGACCGCGAACCATGCGTCCCCGGCAGCGCCGCCGCGCTCGACCACGGTCAGGCACGCGCCCGAACAGGCGATCGAGGCGCCGATGGCGATTGTCGCAGGGTCATAGGGGCAGGCGATCGTCACGCGCAGGTCGCCGCGCTGCTCGCTCTGCTTCACGGTGCCGATGGCGGTGACGATCCCGGTGAACATCAGGCGCGCTCGTACACTTCGAGCACATCGCTGCCAAGCTGCCGCTGATCGGCAAGCCGAAAGCCGTCGGGCAGCCCGCTTCGGAAGGCGGGAACGCCCTCGCCGAAGCTGGCCGGGGCGCGATAGACCAGCAGCCGATCGACGAGGCCCGCCGCAAGGAACGATTCCGCCACCTGTGCCCCGCCTTCGACCAGCAGGTACTGGACGTTCCCCATGTCCGCGATTGCCTCGGGAGCTGCGAGCCGCCGCCAGCCTTCCGGCGCTGCGCCGCGCGTCAGCAGCCACCGTTCAGGGCTGCGCTGCTCCAGTCCCGGCAGGCGCACGTCGAGCCGGGGGTCGTCCGCGCGCAAGGTGCCCCCGCCGACGAGGATCGCATCGCTCATCGCGCGCTCGACATGGGCATGGGCGCGCGCGGCTTCCCCGGTGATCCATTTGCTGGTTCCGTCGGCGCGGGCGATGAAGCCATCGGCGGTCAGCGCCAGCTTGAGGGTGACGAAGGGCTTTCCCCTGCCGTGCAGCGCGAGATAGCCGGAAAGGCTCGCCCGACAGGCATCGTCCTCAGCCAGCCGGACCGAAATTCCCGCCGCGCCGAGCCGGGCGGCGCCGGCGCCCGCAGTGCGTGGGTCGGGATCGGTCACGCCGACCACCACCCGGCCGATGTCGGCTTCCACCAACAGATCGGCACAGCACGGCCCACGTTCGCTGTCATGGGCGCAGGGTTCCAGCGTGACATAGAGCGTTGCGTCACGCGCCGCCGCGCCGGCCTGTTCCAGCGCCAGCGCCTCGGCATGGGGGCGACCGCCGCTGCCCGTCCAGCCGCGCCCGACCACCGTTCCGTCCTTGACCAGGATCGCACCGACCGCCGGATTGGGCCGGCTCAGCGGACGCGCCGTTACGGCAAGCGCTGCCGCCGCGTGGAGCCAGCGGGAATCCTCGTTATTGCCCGCCAATGGTCCCGGCCTGGTCCTGCTTCGATTGTGCGGCGCGGGTCATGATCTCGGTCCGCTGCCGTTCGCGCTCGCGTTCGGCGGCGGCTTGCTCGCGCGCGGCTTCGGCCTTCATCGCATCGACATCGACCCCGGTTGCCCGGCCGATCGCCTCGGCGGCATCCTTCACGACCTGGGCATTCTCATCCCGGATCGCCTGGTATTCGTCCTGCACCTTCTGGTTGGCGATGTTCGATTCGATGATCTGCTCGTCGGTCCGGCCTTCCTCGAAAGTCGAGATATAGACCACTTCGAAGGCTTCAGGCGGAGCCCGCTCGCTTTTGGGAATGAAGGCGTAGAGCACGATCGCGGTCAGCGCGATCGAGACCGCCAGTGTCGGCCATCGATGGGGATTGGTCTTCCATTGATCGATCAGTCCCCACAAGGCGCCGCGAAACGACACCTGGCCGATGAAGCTCATGCGGGTGAAACTGCTCATGCGGACGAATATAGGGGCAGGCGGCGATTATCGCCAGCTTGCTCAGTTATAGTCGACCCGGATCGGTATTCGCCCGCGAAAATTGCCCGCCTCGCCGCCCTGCGTGCGGAACCTGCCGCCGAAACTGAATTCGAGCGAGCCGGAGGCATCGAGCATCGGCAATTCGGGCAGGTCGGTGACGAAATCGGTCAGTTCGGCGGTCGCGCCGCTCGGGCTGTGCAGGGTGACGCTGCGGGGGAGATCGATGCGTACTGGCTGCAGCGGCTCACCGGTTACCGTAGCCCGGCCGCTGAACGGCGATCCGCCGAGGTCTATCAGATTGTTGCTGGTGCGCTTCTGGCCGGTGACGGGGTCGATCTCCGCTTCGCCGTCGCCGCGGCTGAGCAGCGCCATGCTGCTGAAACTGATGCCGCTTTCGATCCTGATTTCGAGCGGCGTGCGCTCCTGCGCCTCTTTGCGGGCCTCGACACACAATTTGCACTCGACTTCGCCCGCCGCGGCAGGGCCGGGCAGGATCGCTGCGATCGACGCAGCAAAGAGCATGGCTGCAAGTCGGGCCATGCTGCCAAATATGACGGAACAGGGTTAACAGCAGGTTAGGGGGTTACACTTAACCGGTTAGCCGAACGAGGCGTAAAGGCCGCGTCCGTGCTGCTTGAGCCAGCGGTCGGCCTCGCCGACTTCGCCTTCGTAGAGCGAGGCAAGCAAGGCGTGGAACGCCGGGCTGTGATCGAAATGGTCGAGATGCGCGACTTCGTGCGCGACCACCGAGCGGCGCACGAAATCGGGAGCTTGCACCAGTCGCCAGTTGATCCGCACCGCCCCGCCGGCCGAGCAGCTGCCCCAGCGTCGCTGCGCCCGCGAGAGCCGCAGTTGCGGCGCCTCCCTTGCGGTGGCGGCGCAGTAATCGGTAAGGTCGGCGTGCATCAGGGCCAGCGCCTCGGCTTCCAGCCAACGCTGGATACGGTGGGCCATCGAATCGAGCGGGCCGCCCAGCCTGATAGTAGAGCCGTCCAGCACCGGCCTGCGCGCCGCGGCGATATCCCAGTCGACCAGCAGGCCCGACCCGCGATAGGTGATCGACCCTCCCGGCGCGGGAGGCGAGCGCCCGGGGAATTTAGCCAGCTGCGCTTCGAGCCAGTCGCGCCGGCTGCCGGCGAAATCGAGCGCTTCGGCGGTGCGCCCCCAGCGCGGGATGGTCAGCCGCACCTCGCTGCCGTCGGGCGCCAACCGCAGCGTCATCCGTTTGGCCCGGGCATGGCGACGGATCGTGACGGGGATTTGCCGTCCGGCGAGGACGATGCTCGGATCAGCGGGCCGGCGGAGCAGCCAGTCGATCATTCACCCGCCCCTTCGCCATCGGGCCATTCCACCAGATGATGCTCGATCGGCCCGGCATCGGTTTCCCTGACTGCCCGGCCGATGACCGAGATGCCCGCGCGGACCACGGCCTCGCGGTCGCCGCAGACAAGGTAATGCCAGTCGTAAAGCGGTTTTCCGTCGGCCCGCAGGCGATAGGCGCAGCTGTTGGGCAGCCACGCGACCTGGTTCACCAGCTTCGGCGTCAGGCGCAGGCAATCCGGGACATAGGCCTTGCGATTCCTGTAATCGGTGCAGCGCGCGGTCTTGAGGTCGAGCAGCCGGCAGGCGACATTGGTGCCGCTGATTTCGCCGGTATCGGCATCTTCGAGCTTGTGCAGGCAGCAGCGCCCGCAGCCGTCGCACAGCGCCTCCCATTCGGCGCGGCTCAGATTCTCGAGCGGCAGCTCCCAGAAGCGATAGCGCAGCGATCCGCCGGTCAGTGGGTCCATCGCGCCAATTCCCCGGCGATCGTCTCCGGCCCTTCCTCGGTCGGCAGGATGGCGATCGGCTCGCCGTCGCGGCCCATCAAATAGGTGATGTTGGTATGGTCGACCAGGTAGCCGCCCTCGGTGGTCGCCTCGCCCTTCTTGTACCATACGGCGAAGGCTTTGGCCGCGGCGGCGACCTGTTCGGGCGTGCCGGTAAGGCCGATCATCCCGGGTGGGAAATTGGCGAGGAATTCGGCGACCACTTCCTTGGTGTCGCGCTCGGGATCGATGGTGATGAAGATCGGCTGGACCTGCGCCGCCATTTCCGGCTCGTTCGCCTTGAACAATTCGTAGCCCTTCATGATCCGCTGCACATCCATCGGGCAGACATCGGGGCAATAGGCATAGCCGAAATAGACCACGCGATACTTGCCTGCGAAATCGGACCAGCTGACGCTCTTGCCCGCGGTGTCGGTGAGGGTGAAAGGTCCGCCGATCGCGGCGCCTGCCAGCGGCGCTTCGGGCGGCGGGGCATCGGCGGGATTGCCGCAAGCGGCGAGCAACAACGAGGCGGCAATGGCGCAAGCGAGGGGTTTGGTCATGGCGCGGCGGTTCATGCTCTGCTAACGAGGATGCGGCAAGGGGCGAGTAACAATCGAGTGCCTGCTAGGAGAATGACGGTGGTGCGGAGCAAGCGCTTTGCTTTGGTAACGATGGCTGCGGCAGCTTGGGCTGCGCTTTTGGCGGCTCCCGCGCATGCGCAATATTCGGAGCAGTACCAGTTCCTCAAGGCGGTCAAGGAGAAGGACGGCAACAAGATCGTCGAACTGCTCAGCACGCCCGGCTCGACCCTGATCAATTCGCGCGACCTGACGAGCGGCGAGTCGGGGCTGCATATCGCCGTGGCCCGCCGCGAC
>Ga0315910_10005533_pt1 | contig 10348 bp, 9 predicted proteins | sample EdamamesoilMG_FD_204470 | JGI IMG/M metagenome (GOLD analysis project Ga0315910, IMG submission 204470) | Garden soil microbial communities collected in Santa Monica, California, United States - Edamame soil | ecosystem: Environmental > Terrestrial > Soil > Garden | place: USA: California... | reverse complement strand
CCGCGGGTTGCTCACCGTACTTGTAATTCCAGGTATAAACATATCCGAGTGGAACAACTGAAAAATGTTTGTTCAGCGTTATGTCCAGTGCCGTGCGAAACTGATACTGCATCGGATGAAAATTTCCGGCCTGTCGGAACTGCCCTTCCAGCATAATGGAAATCCGGTTGGAGACTTTAAGGTTGGAGGTAATGGAAAACCATTGAATAGATTGATTTACAATTTCCCGGTTGGCAGGTTGAGCATGGCTCAATTGGGTTGACGCGAGCACCAGAAAGGCACAAATTCCGCGGAAGACTAACTTTATCACTACGCTATACTTTTGTTACTTTTTACAAAGTAAGCGAGCCTAATATTACCGGAATTTTACTCTTTTAACACTGACTTAATATTAAGTTAACATTCGATAGCCTTCGTTCACGAAAGCCGAATCATGGCTATACCTACAGTGGACGACTTTCAAAAAGAAAAAGGAACCCTTAAAGAATTCCTTTTTCGTGTTTTTTTAAAGTCTTTCAACCCCAAGGCCCGGCTTATCCGAACAATACATGAATCCGTCTTTGAGTACAAAGCCACCTTTCACTACGTCTTTTCCCAAATCCAGGCTTCCATCCAGATCAATGTATTTCGTATTCGGACATGCGTAGGCAGCATGAAGGGCTGCCGTACTACTTACTATGCTTTCATCGTTACATCCCCAGAAAAGGTCAACATTCTTGTGCGAGGCAATGTCGCTTATTTTCAAAGCCTGGCTAATGCCACCACACTTCATAAGCTTGATGTTGAATATCCCGGCAGCCCGTGGCGACTGTGCTAATTCAATGGCGTCCACCGGATTGATGAGCGATTCATCTGCAGCAATAACGTGCCGAACCTCTTTGGGCAGGCTTTTCATTGCTGCAATGTCGTGGGCGGGTAACGGCTGCTCAAACAATTCAATATTCAGGTAATCATAGGTTCTTCCATACAACTCGATCGTTTCGTGTACGGTGTATCCCTGATTCACATCCACGCGCAGGGCGATACCATTGCCGATCTTTTCTCTCAACTTCATCAAGCGCTCAACATCTTCCTCGAGGTCCTTACCTACTTTAACTTTAATTGCCTTAAAGCCACGCTTGATATAATCCTCCGCTTCTTTTAGCGTATCGTCAACACCTTTAATGCCGATCGTATTGGACGTAGGTAACTTCTTAATTTTCTGGCCGAGAAATTTAACCAAGGGCACATCGAGGTATTTTGTAAAAGCATCGTGCAGGGCAATATCCAGTGCTGCTCTCGCGGAGGGATTGTCCGGAAATTTCTTCCATACCTCGAACAGCAACTGATTGAATTCGCGAATATCACGACCGATTAAAAATTCCAGGTTTCTTTCCTCCAAAGCTTCAAGACACTGTTCCAGGCTTTCTCCCACGACAAACTCGCTGGGATTACCAGAACCTAATCCGGTTGTTCCGTTGTCAAGTGTAATTTCAACAAATGCATTTTTTACTTCTTCGATGGTTTTGAATGCAATCGTATAGGGTTTTGTATTGCCCAGGTCTGCGCTCCAAACAGAAATGTTTTTAATTTTTGTCATGTAGATGTATTACTTTTTTAACTGAATCAATTTTGAAAAGACAGGCACCAGCTGATCCACGCCATCCTCTAGCGGCAACACAACCGGCAATCCAAGTTCGTTTTCATATTTCCTGGCGATCGACCTCGCGTCTTCCGCTTTCATTTTACCGGTGTTCAGCGTAAGTGCCAGTGTAGGCGCTCCGTAAATTTTAATTAAGGCAATTTCCGCAGCGGGATCGGCAATGTATGCCGGATAAAATTCCATGTCTTTATATTGCTTGCGTGCGGGGTCATGCTGGAGCACAACACCATCTGCTTCTGCGGAAACAATCCACTCTGCTCCGGCAGGTCCGCTCGGATTCCGTAGCGATGACTGACCTTCAATAAAAATAATATCCGGTTTCATTTCACGATAACAGGAAACAACGGCATGTTCCATTTCACCGGAAATGAAATCGTTCAACGTGGAGTCAAACACAAAACCATATTTTGCTCCCTGCATCCAGCCGGTTTGTCCGGTGTAAATCATTTCGGCTTTAAAACCAGCCTTGCGCATGGCCTCAACAAGAAATCGTGTTGTGGTACGCTTACCCAACGCACAATCAGTTCCCAGAACAGCCACCTTCGGGCACTTTACTTCACGAATTGAGCCCGACCAGAAATGCAGGTCCTTCACTTTTTTTGGTTTGCGTACATCAACGATCTCAAGGCCTTTCTGCTGCGCAAGATCAGCCAGCTCCGGGATATCGATAATGTATTCATGAAGGCCATTAACCAGGTGGAATCCATTTTGAAGTGCCTCCTTCAGGATCATACGAAGGGATTGTGGAATCACACCCCCTTTTGTAGCCACACCGATCACGCAATATTTTGCTTGCTTGCCGGCACCCACAAATTCCTGCAAAGAGCCATAAACCGGAATATTTCTATTCTCACCATCAAGCACCTCACCCGCATCCTTTCCGGAACTCCGATCATCAATGACAGCTACGATAGAGAAGCGGTCAGTTCCGCGAATGAGTCCATGAGCCGTCTTGGCGTTGTTTGTATTTAAGTATCCGCCAGTGATAACAACGGCACTGCTTTTCTCCATAGTCAGATTTTGAAGGGCGAAAATTACAGCTAATAAACCGAGTTTTACAATGCCGACACACACCATTCCCTGCTGAATATCACGCTGGCAAAGAACTGGTAGCTGGCCCGAATTTTGAGTAAATTTGATCAAACCCAAAACATCTATGAAACCGATTGTAACTGCCGTTTTATTTTGTTGCGCGTTCGTAACCTTTGGCCAGTCTCAATCCATTGTCGGTAGCTGGCAATTGATAAAGCAAACCAGCTGTCTGGACGATAATATAGAATTGAATGATGAAGGTGTTGAGGAAGTGCTGAGCGACATGAAAAACATGAGTGGCCCCACCCCCCAGGTTATGAAGCTTAAAGAAAACAACACAGCCGAGGAGTCTACTAAAATCATCAGCCGTAAAAAATCATATAACTCCAAATCCTTTTTATACAAATTCGATGGTCAATCCATTTACTTCCTGGATAAAAAATCACACACCATCATCGAAGGGTTTACAGTGGAAAAATTTGAAGGCGATTCATTGATCATCTCCAACTCTGCGCGGGCGTGTGAAACCAAGGTATTCCTTCGGGTGAAATAATCTCAGTTCAACAAACCGTTACTTTGCCTACCTTTGCAACATGGTAGAAACGGGGACGAAGCGCGATATACGAAAACTCAAGTTAGACGAGTTAAAAGCCTTTTTTTCGGAACATGGCGAAAAACCATTCCGGGCTCAACAGGTCTATGAGTGGCTTTGGAATAAAGCCGCCAAAAGCTTCGACCAGATGACAAACCTTTCCATCGGCTTACGCGATATGCTGAAAGAACATTTTGTCATCAATCATATCAAGGTAGATCAAATGCAGCGCAGTGCGGATGGCACCATCAAAAATGCAGTCACCTTGTTTGATGGTATGGTAGTAGAATCCGTGCTCATCCCTACGGAAAAAAGAATTACAGCCTGTGTCTCTTCGCAGGTAGGCTGTAGTTTGGCGTGTAAATTCTGTGCTACAGCGCGGTTGAAGCGTCAGCGGAATTTAAGTCCTGATGAAATTTACGATCAGGTTGTAGCCATAAAAGAACAAGCTGAATTATTTTTTGGTCGACCCTTAACCAACATTGTGTTCATGGGTATGGGAGAACCCCTCCTGAATTACAACAACGTAATCATCGCCATTGATAAAATCACTTCACAGAAAGGGCTGAACATGGCCTCTAAACGAATTACCGTCTCAACCGTGGGAGTTGCCAAAATGATCGAGAAAATGGCCGATGATGGCGTCAAGTTTAACCTTGCCGTCTCCCTTCACGCTGCCACCGACAAAACGCGTTCATCCATCATGCCGATCAACGATACCAATTCCCTGGAGGATCTTGGAAACTCCCTCCGTTACTGGTATGATAAAACCGGAAGAAAGGTAACGTATGAATATGTTGTCTGGAAAGGCATCAATGATACTGAAGAACACGCCAGGGCCCTCTTGAAATTCTGTAAGATCATTCCTTCCAAGGTAAACCTCATCGAATACAACCCGATTGATGACGGGGAATTCCAGCAGGCTTCAGAAGAAGCTCTCAATATGTATATGCACTTGCTGGAAAGCCATGGGATCACAACGCGGATCCGTAAAAGCCGTGGAAAAGATATTGATGCGGCATGCGGACAGCTGGCAAATAAGTCGTAAGAATTTCCAGCTGCTTTACGCTGCGAAAAGAAATCAATTCTGAATTTTATTACGCAATCCGTTGCATGGCTTCCCGCTTTCAATTCAATCGGTTGTGATTAACCGAAACGTTGGATTATTACGCAATTGGATTCACACCTGTGTTTTCAAAGCATTATCAATGGGTTATATTTACTAACATGGTGAAAGTTGTTGTTGCCGATAACCATGTTCTGTTTCGTATGGGTCTTGTGGCCTTCCTTAAACAGGAACCGCGCATTGAAATCACAGGCGAATACAAAACCTTCAGTTCACTGCAACCACTTATACCAACACTTAACAATCATCTACTGGTAATTGACATCACGCTGAACAAGGAATTCGGCAGTGACGTGGCCAACTACATAAAAGAAACCAATTCCTCCATCAAGGTAATTATCCTTACTTCCCTTAAAGAAGAGTTTCACATTCTGAATGCGATGGAGTCGGAAATCGATGGGTACATACACAAGGATTCAGAACCGGAAGAGATCATGCTTGGCATTAACAAAGTATTGAGCGGTGAACGATTCTATTCGCTGGAAATTTCCAATTTACTCATCGGCAACCTCTATAAAAAAAATTACCGTGGCGCGCCTTTCCTTACTACCAAAGAAAAAGAAATCATCCGTTACCTGATGGAAGGGAATTCAAGTAAGCAGATTGCCGCCCGGCTGGATTGTAGTCCTCGTACCATTGACACGCACCGTGCCAACATCCTTGGAAAGTTCAACCTCAAGAACACCACCGAATTGATCTCCAAGATATCGGAGTTGAAAATCAGACTCTGAAATTATTCAAAACAATTCTTCCTTAACTGCATCGACCGTAAGCGAAGTATACGATACGCATTGTTTGCCTGTACACAGCCTCTCCTCTGCTAACGTTGCAAAAATTCGCAGTGCGTATTTTACTGCGGAACACGTAAACATCTCTCCGCAATTTTTCTATACGTCTGTAGGTAAAAATGCGGATTGATCTGCCGGTAATCAGAAACTAACTTTCACCTAAGAAATCAGAAACGGTGTGCAGCCGATTTCTTTCACGCCACTGAATGGCGATAATGTGTTGACGATGGTAACAACCACAAAAAAAAGCTTAAACCTAAACTATGAAGATATGGTGAAATCACTACTGTTCCTGAAAGTCTGATACCTGAACGCAGACACGCGTCCGGGTAGATACAACCCAATGTAATTGCTCCATTACCGGTTGACGGTAAACTAATCCTGGTGTTCAAAATCACCAGGATGGTCCGCTATTGTCTTTTCAAAATCCAACATGCTTAACCCACTATCATGAAGCACATGAAAAAAATTTTACTCTTACTATTCATTGTCAGCAACACTGTAGTATTCGCCCAGCGAAAAATAAACGGAAAAGTAACTTCCAGCACAGACGGTACGCCCCTACCCGGAGTAAGTGTCATCCTGAAAGGAAGTACGGGAAAGGGTACCCTTACCGATGCCGAAGGAAAATACACCATTGAAGCTTCTCCCAACGATATTCTGGTTTTCTCTTTTATCGGACTAACATCCAAAGAACTTACGGTCGGTATTGAATCAACCCTGGACGTGCCAATGGATGAGTCGTTGAACGAACTCAGTGAAATCGTAGTGACGGGCACCCGCAGCGTGGGACGTACTACATTAGAAACCCCTGTACCCGTGGATGTGATCTCCATCGATGAGATCATGGGTGAATTACCACAGATCGACCTTGCACAAATGCTGGCTTACCTCGCTCCGAGTTTCAATGCTGTGCGCTCGCAGGGAGGTGATCTCGACTCGCACGTTGACCCGGCTCAGCTAAGGAACATGGCGCCCAACCAGACACTTGTGTTGATCAATGGCAAGCGTAGACATAGTGCAGCGTTGTTAATTATCACAACCGCAGTCGGAAGTCCTTCTACTTCCGTGGACATGATGACTATTCCTGCATCAGCCATTGAACGCGTAGAGATCCTTCGCGATGGTGCAGCAGCGCAGTATGGATCCGATGCCGTAGCCGGTGTGATCAACATTGTATTGAAGAAAGGCACGGACAAATTAACCGGAAGTTTAACCGGTGGAGGATATCTCAATTCAGGTGGCGATGCCGGTGAACTGACTACAGCCGGTGATCCGGATGGATACAACTATCAGCTTACAGCAAACTATGGTTTATCGGTAGGTACGCGCGGTTTTATTAACCTATCGGGTGAATTAACCCAACGCAGAGCAACACTCAGACCCTTCGTTAATGATTGGGAAGTGTATGATGGTACTTACCTGAATAATGAACGCACCGATAAATATGGAAACCCGGTAATTACCAACCCCGAACTCGTAGCTGCGATCGGTGTAGGTGACGATGCCCTGGTCAGTTCGTTGCAAACTTCAGAAGGGCTTATGACAGCCCGGGGATTGAAACCTGATGACTTCGCAGTATATGCGGGTATGCCTGCGATCACACTGGGAAGCATGTTCTACAATGCCGAGTTTGGTTTAAGTGCTAACACAACGTTCTATGCATTTGGCGGCTTGTCCTACAAATTTCTGGAAGGATATTCCTGTTACTTCCGCAGACCCGCTCAAACCGATCGATTCAATTACCTGCTCTATCCGAATGGGTTCAGACCACAAATGAATTCCAACACTTCGGATGTTTCTACCACTATCGGCATCAAAGGCAAGGCAGGTTCATTCAATATGGATTTCAGCAATACCATCGGCCGTAACCGGATGCGCATCGGCATGGTAAACACGATGAACGCCTCGCTCGGATCCAACACACCCATTGCGATGAATCTTGGAACGCACCAATTTTTGCAGAATTCCACCAACCTGGATTTTTCGCGTTACTTCAAAGATGTTCTGCATGGATTTAACATCGCGTTTGGTGCGGAGATGCGTGTAGAGAATTATAAAATCTTTAAAGGTCAGGAAGAAAGCTACATCTATGGAGAAGCGGGAATCCTCACGGTTACAGAAGATGGTTACCTGGTGGGCCCGGACGGTAAACCACTGGAAGACGGAAGCAGCCAGCCGATTATTGATTCAAACGGAAATCCCGTTGCCGTTAGTAAAGGCGATAAAGTAGAAGTCAAATCACTCGCCTCTAATTGCCAGTGTTTTGCCGGATTCGGACCGAAGAACGAGCGGGACGAATTCAGAACAAACCTCGCGGCTTATGTTGATGCGGAACTTGAAATCACCGAAGATTTACTTGTAGCCGGGGCTGCACGCATCGAAAATTTTTCAGATTTCGGAGGTGTTGTAACCGGAAAATTTGCAGCACGATATTCCATTGCGAAAACCCTCTCCGTTCGAGGATCAATTTCCAGCGGCTTCCGAGCTCCTTCGCTTCAGGAACTGAACTACACACACACGGCAACGGTATTCGTACCTGATGAAAACGGAATCCCTCAGCCCGTAGATTATACTACGTATCCTACAAATAGTACCGCAGCACGTGTACTGGGGATCAAAGAACTCTCCGAAGAACGCTCCATGAGCTATGGCTTCGGCATCACTTATCAACCTTTCATCGGTCTTGAATTTACTGCGGATGCATTCCAGGTAGATGTTACTGACCGCATCTTCAGAACCAACAGCTTCAATGCAGCGGAGGTGGGTAATAACTATGAAGAAGTAATCGGCCCTCAGGGTGAGGCACAATTCTTTGTAAACGGTGGGGACGTTCGTTCAAAAGGACTGGAGTTGGTAGGTAATTACACCACCAGCCTTACAAACACCTCACAGATCAATTTCAGCCTGGCTGCTATACTGATGAAGAATGAGCTTACGAAAAAGAATATCGTAGATCTCAATGTAGAAAATCTTACAGACGAAGAATTGGTTGAAAAATATTTGAACCGCCAGGTGATCGGTCAGTTTGAAACCGGTTCCCCCCGTACCAAGTTTATCGGTACGGTTAACTATCGCATCAACAAATTCTCCACGATGGCGCGTGGAACTTATTTCGGTGAGGTCACTGAACTGTCTACATCATCCGACACCAACGGCAACTACTACGATCAAACGTTTTCATCACAAACCGTTTTTGATCTGAGCCTCAGTTACGACTTGACACAAAATATCCGGATTTCGGTAGGTAGCAACAACATCTTTGATAAGTATCCGGACATCATGCGTGAAGAAAACCGAGGCTTCTATCTGTATTCCAATAGTCAGCAAGGTTCCAATGGTGCTTACTACTACGGTCGTGTTCTATTCAACTTTTAATTCAGCACAATCATGAAAACGTACTTCAACAAAAAATTCATCGCAGTTTCATTTTTCGCACTTACTGTGCTGCTCATGCTCACTGCATGCGAACAGGACAAAGCAGAGCCTGAATTAAACACAGCTCCGGGAGGCGGAACGCTGTCCACCTTCAAGGCCTATACTTTAACGTCAACAGATGACAAGGAAATCTATGGTCGAATTGTATTCTGGAAAGACAACGCAAGCAACACACTGATTCAAATTTCCTTGTACAACACAGTAGATGGAGAAATTTATCCTTCGGGGATTTTTGAAGGTGATGCCGATGCTGCTTCCGATGAATCCCTGACAACGCTATACGCCATCAGCGGAGAAACCGGAGAGTTCAGCACTTCAAAATTCTTTGTAGTGAGTGACAAAACCTTTTTTGATGGACTGAACGAGTTTGACGCCTACGTACAGGTTTTTCTGGATGACGATGCAATTGCCGTTGGCAATGTAGGCCTGAATGCCGATCCGGTAGACGAGGACGAATAAAAAATTTAAAAAAAGACTCTCTCCTATTCAAAATAAAATTTCACTACCAACCTAAAAATTATGACAACCAATATCAGCAGAAGAACGTGGTTAAAGAACAGTGCCCTGACAGCCGGTGGATTGATGGCTACATTGGGTTCAGTCACGGCAGCTAACCCTGCATTCGGAATGAAACCTTTCAAAGGGCAGTATCATTTACTGGAGCAATATCACATTGCGCCACCTGAACTGGAAAATTTAAAAGCCCGTCTGCTGGCGAATGAAAATCCCTGGGGGCCGTCAAAAAAAGCCATTGCTGCGATTGGCGAAAGTGCTGCTAAAGGAAATCGTTACGTCTACCAGAGTGGATTAAAAATGGCTGAACTGCTGGCTGAAAAAGAAGGCGTTTCTCCCGAAAACATTATGATCTCGGCAGGCTCAACGGACATTTTGGAAAAGGTTGCCTTTGCACTATGCATGAAAGGCGGCAATGTAATTTCGGCTGATCCTTCATACATGTCACTGGTCAATACCGCCACGTCCATCGGTGCTACCTGGAAAAACATTCCATTAAAAAAAGATTATGCGCATGATCTTCCGGCTATGGCAGATGCCATTGATCAGGATACAAAACTCGTTTACATCTGCAATCCAAACAATCCTACCGGCACCCTTACACCAGTGGAAGACATCAAGGCATTGTGTAAAAAAGTGGATTCCAAAGTTCCTATCTTCATTGACGAAGCGTACCTGGAATTGCTGGATAATCCCGATTCACAAACTGCCGTAGGAATGATCCGTGAAGGTCATGATGTAATCATCACCCGAACGTTTTCTAAGATTCATGGGATGGCCGGATTGCGCATGGGCTACATGGTTGCCAAACCTGAACGTGTAAAAATGATCCAGGACCTGGTACGCACCGAAATGGGGATCAGTGTCACTTCACTCGAAGGCGCTATGGCCAGCCTGAAAGACACCGAGTTTCAAACCTACACGCGTACGCACAACAAAAAGAACCGTGAGTATGTATTTGAAGAACTGGAGAAGGCCGGGTTAAACCCAATTCCTTCCTACACCAGTTTCGTGCTGTTTCCGCTTCAGATGCCATCAAAAGATTTCATGGAGAAAATGTTTGCCAAAGGGGTTGGCATCCGGGTATATGACATTCATGAAAAACCATATGGAAGGGTAAGCATCGGCACAATGGATGAACTCAAATTATTTGTAAAAACACTTCACGAAGTAGTGAGCTGATCTGCTGAAACGCCATTGCAACTGAAGCCCGGTCA
>Ga0315910_10005532_pt1 | contig 10350 bp, 8 predicted proteins | sample EdamamesoilMG_FD_204470 | JGI IMG/M metagenome (GOLD analysis project Ga0315910, IMG submission 204470) | Garden soil microbial communities collected in Santa Monica, California, United States - Edamame soil | ecosystem: Environmental > Terrestrial > Soil > Garden | place: USA: California... | reverse complement strand
CGCTAGGAGGCCGCGATGGTTTCGACATTGAGCAAAGCAGTACTGGCGGGCGTCGCCTGCGGCGCCCTGGGCGTTGGACTCGGCGGGTTCTGGGCATTTCGGGACGAACCGGTCCGCCAGGAGCCGATGCGCACGTTCATTCGACCTACGGGGGCTGAGGCACCCGCCGCGCTCGCGGCAGCAGCGCCGCGCAACACCGCTACCGTCGCAGAACCCGGTCTGACGGAACTAGCTGCCCCAGAAACCGCTGCTGCGGCGACTCCGGACGCCCCGGCAACGGTGCCGACTGAAGCGCTTCAGATCAAGCGCCTGGTAGTCACCGATCGCATCCTTGACCGGGAACCGGTGGCCGATCCACAACTTCGCGCCGACGGCACACAGGTGTTTGCATTCGTCGAACTCTCCAACCCAGGCGCGGATGCACAAAGCATCGAGATCGTGTTCGAGCACGAGAGCGGTCAACAGGTGGGGTTCGTGAAGCTACCTGTGCCCAAAGAGAAGTCGCGCTGGCGCACTTGGGGCAAGACCGAGCAGATCAAGAAGACCGGCCGCTGGGTGGCGAAGGTGCGCTCGTCCGGCGGCGACGAGCTGATGCGCCAAGACTTCGTCGTCGGCCAGGGTTAACGAACGGCAGGGGCCGCGCAGCGCGACGCGCCTCGTTTTGAGGCAGCTTGCCGTCCGCGTGGGGATATTTGGGTGTCTTTTTAGTGCCGCTCGTGTGACACCACACGAGATCTGCGGCTATGCTCGGGGGCTCCGGGCGGCGGTCCACGACCTGGATCCGCCCCTCCTGATCCCCCTGCATGTCTCGAAAGCTCCGCGCCCTCTGGAAGGGCTCCGCAATCATCATCGCCGCCGCAGTCTTCGGTGGTTACTGGTTGGCTCTGGCCGATGCGCGCTGGCGCGTGGAGTTCGTAGCACCCCTCGGGCTTGCCCACTGGCTCGGAGCGCTCGGGCTCTATACGGCGATGGGCGGGCTCGTCGGGATGTTGGGGGTAGGCTGCGTGCTCGCCGCCCAGCGCCTGGAACGGTTCGCCGCCAGAAAGCTGCGCGAACCGTGGCTGGCTTGGGTGTCGCCGCTGACGATCGGCAGCGTGCTCACGCTCGCCAGCGCGCCGACCGCCTTCTGGACGTTCTCTGGGCACGGCATCGGGCAAACCATCTTCAGTGTGCTCGGGCCGCCGCTGTTTCTGCTGACGGTGCTGGTGCTGACCACTGGATGGGCGCGCTGGGTCTCGGCGGCCGCGCGCGGGAGCACGCCACGCTGGCCGATCGCCCTCCTGGCAGTGCCCCTGAGCGTGGGGCTCTTGATGGTCGACCACCACGTGTTCGTGTCGCTCTACGACCGCCTGCACACCCTGCTCGAAGTCACCGCGTCGCTGTTGTTCGCCTCGGCGGTCGGTCTGGGGTTCGACAAGCTCGGGCGGAGCGTCCCGCGGCTGGGTGCGCTGGCGCGGGGCTTCGCGCTGTTGGGGGTGCTTGGAGCGTGCCTCGGCCTGGTGAGCGGCTCCGTTCGGGACACCGTCGATCGCGCGCTCGCTCACGCTTGGGTCGACCCCGTGCTCGCTGGGCGCATGCTCCGCCGCATCGAAGAGCTCAAGGCATACTCCGCCAACCCCGCGGCGTACGATGGCATCGCCATGGGCCGGCTCGAGACGCTGCGGGAGCGCTACCAGCTCGGCGATATTGCCCTCGGCGAGCGCTGGTTGGCGCCGCCAGCGCCGACCAAAAGCCACACGCGGCAGCGCCTCGCCGAGGCCGGGCTCACGGCTCCCAACGTGCTCATCTTCTACATCGACACGCTGCGCAACGAGGTCGCGCGCGATCCCAAGGTGATGCCAAACCTTGCGCGTTTCGCCAAGGAGAGCCTCGACTTTCGTCGCGCCTACGCGACGGGTTCCGACACGCTGCGCTCGCTGCCGGGGATCACGGGGGGCAGCTACTTCTTGCGCCACACCCACCCGGGCGACTTGTGCGAGCTCGGTCGCACCAGCGATCACGTGTCGTCGCTGTTCATCGCTCGTTCGGCGCACGAATTCTTGAAACAGCTGCGGCCTACGTTCAAGTTCGAGCAGGAGACCGAGGTCGCGGATTTCGCAGCTGGGCGCGAGGACGTCTGGGGCTATGGAGCCGACCGCCCCACCGCGGAGCGCATCGTCGACGCGGCGCTCGAGCGGCTCTCGAACCACCGCGACGAGAAGTTCTTCATGTGGCTGTTCCACTTCGACCAGCACAATTGGCGCGAGCTCAACGAAGAGTTCGTGCAGCGTGTGATGCGCGAGCACGACATCCGCGAAGAGGGGGCCTACGCCTTTCGCTATCGCGCCGTGGCGCGGGCCATCGACGTGCAGTTCGGCCGCATGCTCGCTGGGCTCGAAGCTTCAGGGCACGCCGACGATACGGTCGTGCTGCTGCTCTCGGACCATGGCGAGGGTCTAGGCGACGGCGGGTTCTGGGTGCATTCCGTGTTCCTCTGGGAATCGCTGGTGCACGTGCCGCTCATGCTGCGCGTGCCCGGCGTCGAGCCGCGCGCGGTCGACGACGTGGTGTCCCTGGTCGACGTGGCCCCCACGCTCGCGCGCTTCCTGGTCCCCGACGCCAGCCTGCGCGGGTACCACGGCGAAGACCTCTTGACCTATGCCGATCCCGAGCCGGAGCGTGCCCCGCGACGGTTCCCGGTGATCTTCGGCGCTGCGCTGCGCGACGAGCTGGTGCGGGTCGGGATCATCGAAGACGGCGGCAAGGCCAAGCTGGTGGTTCGGCTCGAGGCCGCCCAGACCGAGCTCCACGACCTCGTGCGCAGGGCCCCCGACGACTTCAACATGGCTGCCGACGAGCCCGAACGGGCGGAGCGGCTCTTGCGAACCGTGGCGAAGTCACCGCTCTTCCCGCGCGAACTCGACGACTTTCGCATGCTGAACCCGAAGGGTCAGCTGTCGCTCGAACCCGTGCCCACGACGTTACCGGTGAGCGCCGGGCACTGACTCTGGTTCGCTTACGCGACCAGCAACCAGGTTGCAGTTTGTTTTGAATATGGAACAGGAATGCAAATAGAAATTAGGAATGACGACGCGGCGGCGCGCTGCGATTCATTCCAATTCGAATTCCTGTTTCATATTCTATATTCTTCTGAACGGAGGCCTCAGGGAGCTACCAGCTCGCTGATCCATTGCTCCACGGCCTGGGTGCCTTCGTCATCGATGACCTCGGAGCCCACGGGCGGCATGGCCTGGCCCGTTTCTCGAGTCGCCATGCGGAGATACACGATGCTGTTCTGGGGCTCGCCGGCGATGATCCGTGTCTCGAACGAGCTCTCGCCGCCAGCGCCTTCGCCCCCCGGGAAGTAGGCCTGGGACGCGCGCTTGCCCACGGTGGTCAGCACCGTCGGCGTGTTCGTGACGTCGTCGAGCTCGTCGGTGGGGAGCCACAGGTACATGTCGACCATGTTGGCCACGAACGACCTGGGCTGATGGCAGTTGCCGCAATTTGCGTGCAGGTATCCGAGGGCCGCGCGTTCGGTTTCGCTGCCTGGGATCGTGAAGGGGCCGGCAGGAGGATCGCTGAGTCGGTCGTCGTCGATGAGTTCTTGGAGCGTCACGCCCTCGCCGTCGTGCGAGAGCTGCAGCGCGGAGAACCCGAGCGCGATGTCCGGCATCTTGTCGTGGCAGTTGATGCACTGATTCTCGCTCGGGATGTCGTGTTCCGTGCCGGAGGCGTCGAAGACGCCGTCGGGGCGGGCTTCGGCGTCGGTTTGCTCTTCGTTCCACTGGAAGGCGCGCATGAACCAATCGCCCTCACCGGTCTTCTGGAGCAGGCGGGTTTCGATGCGGACGCCATCACGAGTGAACTCTTTGAACAGCTGGGTACCGACCGGATACACCCAGTAGTCCATGTCGCTGGTGTCGATTTGTGCGCCCTCGGGCAACTTGATCCACCGTTGCTTGGCTGCGCTGTCGCTCCACAGCTTGTACGCGGGCTCGAACGGCAGCACGCCTTCGGCGAGCGTCGTCATGTCGTCTTCATAGAGCCCGGTTTCCGAGAGCAGCGTCGGGGCCACGAACTCTCCGCCGCTGCCGCCCGTCGTCGCGCTCGTGCTGAGCGTGCCGCTGCCACCCTGGGAGATGCTGGAGCTGTTCGTCGCGCCGCCCGATCCGCCCGACCCACCCGACCCACCCGACCCGCCCGTGCTCGATGTTTCCGTCGAGGTGGACGTGTCGGTCGTCGTGGTTGCGCCGGTCGTCGTCGACGCGTCGTTGCTCGTCGACGGTTCGTCGTCGGAACAGGCACCCAAGGTAAAGCTAGCTGCAAGTAACACGAGTAAGGAACGATTCACGGTGGGCAAGCATAGCCCAAAACTCCGCGCCGTACCCGCTCAGTGCTTCTTGTGAGCGCCTACGCCCGCGGCCACGAGGAGGAAGAGGCCCGCGACGGCACCGTACTTCACGCTGCGCGGGAGGCTGCCGCTCGACGCTGCTAGAACGTCAGTTTTACCCATGGGCTCGCCCGTGGTCTGAGCCGCAGTCTCGCCGGTCTGGGCTGCGACCGCAGCCTCGGGGTCCGAGCACAGCATGCCCCCGACGAGCGCGAGGGTGCCTGCCACGCGTCGCGCCGCAGCTTCGTTCCGAGGCTGGTTCCGAAACTTTTGGTGCGCTGTCCACATGGTCGTCACCAAGGGCTAGCCAAGCTTGGCGAGCGTTGCAAGGGCTTCCTCGGCTTCGTCGCGCACCCAGGTGGCAGTGTCGTGGCGCGTGAGGGCGGCGAGCGCGCGCGCGGCCTCTGCCCGCTCCGACGGGAGCTCGCCGAAAGGCAGCTGACCCAAAGCCCAGGCCGCGTGCCCGCGCACGAGATCGCTGGAAGAGCCGAGAGCTTGGAGCAGCGCCGGCGCGGCTTCGGACCGACCGCTGTTGCCGAGCGCGACCGCGGCGTTCCGCTGCAGCATGCGGCGGGTTGCCCGTTCGAGGGCGCTGCCGCGCACCAAGCGACGGTAGCCGCTCGCCGACAGCTCCAGTAGCTCCGGCAAGCTGACGGCGAGCAGCTCGGGACGTGGCGCCAGATCCGGGGACGCCGGATGCTTCTCGGCGGCCGCGTTGTACGGGCACACGTCCTGGCACACGTCGCAACCGAACACGCGCATCCCAATGAGCGCGCGGAGCTCGCGCGGGATGACGCCGCGATGTTCGATGGTGAGATACGCGATGCAGCGTCGAGCGTCGAGCGTGTAGGCGTCCACGAACGCTCCCGTCGGGCACGCGTCCAGGCACAGCCGACAGCGCCCGCAGCCGTCGGGCAGGGCAGTGCCGGGTTCGATCGCGGTGTCGACCAAGAGCTCGCCCGTCAAGAAGTAGCTGCCGACTCCCGGAATGATGCTCATGCTCGACTTGCCGATGAAGCCAACGCCCGCTTGCCGCGCGGCTTCTCGCTCGAGCAGAGGAGCGGTATCGACGCAGCTGCGCGCGAGCACCGCTCGACCCACGATGTCGGCGCAGGCTTGGCCGAGCTCGGCGAGCTTGAGCTTGACGACGCGGTGGTAGTCCGATCCCAGCGCATAGGCGGCGATCGGTGCGCCTCCTTCGAGGGCAGCGCTCTTTCTCAGTTGTACGAGGCGGGAGCCCCCCGCGTACGCGAGCGCCACCGAGATCAGCGTGTGCGCCTCGGGCAGCAAGCTCTGGGGGGCGTGGCGCTGGCCGTGGCGCTCGAGATAGCCCATGGACCCGTGCCGTGAGCGAGCGATGAACTCGCGAAAATGAGCGCCGGCCTCGGAAAAGGGCGCCACGGAGGCGAATCCAGTGCGAGCAAAGCCGATCTGGGAGGCAGCGGCGACGATGCTCGATCGCCAGTCCTCGGCGGGCCGCGCGCCGCCGGTGCGCGGCTCGTACCGCGACACTCCGGCGCGTTCTGCTGGGCTGGTCGGTAGGCCGAGGTTCGTCACTGCGCTTCCCTAGGAATGTGCAGCGTAGCCTCAGGCGGCGCTCGGGGCACTCGCTACGGCAAATGCAGTTGCGACCACGAGGAAGAAGGCTAGGGTTCGGCCGTCCCACGCGGACGCGAGGTTCTCCGGGAAACTTTGGGGGTGCGGGAATAAACACGTCCCGCATCAGGTAACTTCTGCCGCAAAGTTTCCGAGCAAATACTGGTTCGATTCGCCGACGCTTTCGGCTAGGTAGCGGGGCTAGCGTGATTGAAGTATCCGAGCTTTATAAGTACTACGACGACCGGCGCGCGGTAGGCCCGCTGTCGGTGCGCATCGAGAAGGGGCAAGTGGTGGGTCTCTTGGGCCTCAACGGGGCCGGAAAGACCACGACGCTGCGCATCCTGGCGTGCGATCTCTTGCCCACGAGCGGCACCGTGCGCGTCGCTGGGCTCGACGTGGTGGACGCCCCAGACCGCGTCAAAGCGCAAGTCGGCTATTTGCCGGACACGCCGCCCGTCTACCCCGAGATGAGCATCAGCGAGTACCTGACCTTCGCGGCCCGCCTGCGAGGCGTCTCGAAGTCGGACCTCAAGAAGCGCGTCGACGAAGCCATCGACCAGACCGAGCTCGGCGACGAACGCGACCGACTCATCGAGTCGCTCTCGCACGGCTTTCGCCAGCGCGTGGGCATCGCCCAGGCGATCGTACATCGCCCCGCGTTCGTGGTGCTGGATGAGCCCATCTCGGGCCTCGACCCAGCGCAGATCGTCGAGATGCGCTCGCTGGTTCGCAGCCTGAGCGGCGAGCACACGGTCGTGGTGTCGAGCCACAACCTGCCCGAAATCAGCGAAACCTGCGATCGGCTGCTGGTCATCAAAAATGGCCGCATCGTGGCCGACGGCACCGAGCAAGAGCTCACCGCGTCCCAGCACGGCATGAAGATCCAGGTCACCGTGCGCGCCGCCGGTTCAGGCGCGGACGTCGGCGCGTCGAGCCAAGCCTTGCTGAGCGGGCTCGGCGCGGTGCGCGACGTGCGTCTGCAACGGCCGAGCGAACTGGGGGAGGGCATCGCCACCCTGAGCGTCAGCTCGGATGCCGATATCCGGGACGTCGTGTGCCGCACGCTGATCGAAAAGGGTTACGGGATCTTGGAGCTCTCGCGCGCAGAACGAGAGCTCGAACAAGCGTTCCTGCAACTGCTCTCGTCGGGCCGCAGCTCTGACGCTGAGGTGGCTGCGGACGCGGACGAAGCAGCTGAGTCCGAGGACGACACCGACGACGCTGCCGAAGCTACGGACGACGGCACGACCGCGGACGACGCTTCGGAGAAGAAGGAGACTGAGTCATGAGTGCCGCTCTCTTGATCGCGCGGCGCGAGCTGTTCGCTTACTTTCGCTCGCCGCTCGCGGCCACCGTCATCGCGGCCGCCCTGTTGATCGACGGGATCGTGTTCTACTGGAAGGGGTTGTCCGAGAAGGTACTGAGCGCGGTTGCGTTGGCCGAGTTCAACTGGGTAGCCGGTGGCACGGCGTTCCTGGCGGGGCTGGTGCTTGCCATGCGTTTGGTCGCTGAAGAGCGCCAAACCGGGTCGATGACGCTCATCAACACGGCGCCGCTCAAAGATTCGCAGATCGTCGCCGGCAAGTTCCTGTCGGCCTATTTCATGGTGGCGGTGAAGACACTGCTCACGCTGTACATGCCCCTGCTGTTGTTCGTGAACGGCAAGGTCAGCGTCGGACACATCGTGGTCGGCTACGCGGGCATCTTGCTGTACGCCGCGGCGGGTACCGCCATCGGCTTGTTCGGTTCCGCGCTCGCGCGTTCGCAGGTCGTCGCGATCATCATCAGCATCGCGGTCGCCGGCGCCCTCGTCCTGATGTGGGCCGTAGCCAAGGCTACCGACCCGCCCATCAACACCTTTTTGGCTCGTTTGGCGCTGCATCACGACAACCAGGTGCCCTTCATGCAGGGGCGGCTGGAGCTTGGTGCGGTCACTTACTACTTGGCTGTGACTTGGTTCTTCCTGCTGGCGGCGACCAAGGTTTTGGAGGCGCGTCGCTGGCGATGAACGACTCGAAGGACAAGGAAGGCTCCATGGAAGACACGGGAGCCGCGCGTGACGCCGCCACTGCCGCCGTGGCTCCGGTCGCGGCGAGCGCTGCTGCAGCGCGCCCGGTTTTGAGTGGTCAGGGTGCTCCCGCCTGGGTCGTGCCCGCCTACGTCGCCGGCCTGGTGTTGGTCTTCGCCGGGCAGCGCGCGCTGTCCGCGCTCGAGAGCGGCGCCACCATGCTCACGCTGGCAGGCGCGGTGCTCGTGCTGATGGCCACGCTGGTGCGCTTTTCGCCGAAGTTCGGTGCGGGCGGTGAACGGGGCAGCATCGAACTGCTGATGCGCATCACGTCGCTCGTTGGGCTCGTGGCGCTGGCGATCTACGGCGTGACCACCGAGTGGGGCCAAGAGCGCTTCGGTATCGCGGCGCAAGAGCTGCAGAGCCGCGAGCGCACACTCGCGCTGCTGCGCGTGGTGTGGCTGGTGCTGCTGCTCGCCGCGCTGGTGCCCATGGCGTTCGCAGAGGCGTCGCTCAGGCCCATGCGTCGCGCCGAGCGACCCGAAAGTCGCCGCGTGCGCGCGGCGGCCGCGGCGGGCCTGACGCTGGCCTTGGCGCTGGTGTACGGCGCGCTGTTCGTGTTCGCCGCCCATACTGCGGACATCAAGGTCGACTACTCGTACTTCAAGACCTCGGGCCCCGGCGAAGCCACCAAGAAGATGGCCGCGAGCCTCGAAGACCAGGTGCAGGTGACCGCGTTCTTCCCCGAAGTGAACGAGGTAAAGAGCGAGGTCGAAGGCTACCTGAAAGAGCTCAGTCGCGCGGCGCCCAAGCTCAAGGTACAGATGACCGATCGCTTGCTCGAGCCGAAAAAGGCTCGCGATCTGCGCGCCACGCAAGACGGGACCATCGTGCTCTCCAAGGGCAAGGTCACCCGATCGGTCGTGGTGGGGACGGAGCTCGACAGCGCCCGCGCCAAGCTGAAAACGCTGGATCGCGATCTGCAGGCGCAGCTCTTGAAGCTCGCGCGCGCGCGGCGCACCGTTTACATGACCGTCGGGCACGGCGAGCTCAACGACAAGGGCGGCAACCCCGGTGAAGGTCGCTCGGCTCAGATCGTGGAAGAGCTGCTGCGAAAGCAGAACTACACCATCAAAGAGCTCGGCCTCGGGCAGGGGCTCGGTAACCAAATACCCGAAGACGCCGACGTCGTGATGGTGCTCGGGCCCACCGAACCCTTCGCGCGCGAAGAAGAGGCCACGCTGAAGCGCTGGGTCGATGCGGGCGGCAAGCTGCTCTTGGCGCTCGATCCCGACGCCGTTTCGGCGACGGATCTGGTGCGGGTGCCGGGCTCGAGCGAAGGCTTGGCACAACCCGCTCCCGCTGGCAGCGTTCCCGCTGCGCCAGCCTCGGCGCCGGTGGCGCCCGCCGCGTCAGCCCCCGACGCCGTCGCGAATGCGATGGCAGCGGCCGTGGCGGCTGCCAGCCCGTCCGAATCCGCGAACCCCCTCGGGTTCGGTGACTTGCTGGGCGGCCTGGGTCTCAAGTATTCGGCGACGGTGCTCGCGAACGAGAACAAGCACGTGCGTCGTCGTTACAACGACTCCGATCGCATCATGCTCGTGACCTCGGGCTTTTCGTCACATGCGTCCGTTTCCTCGTTGAGCCGCAATGCTTCGAGCTTCGTGATCGTGGCGTCCGGTGCCGGCAGCCTGGAGAGCGCCGACAAGCCAGCGGGCCCCGACAACAAGGTCGATTTCGCGATTCGAACGGAGCCCGACACCTTTGCGGATGCCGACCGGAACTTCTCGCGCAACAAGAACAGCGAGCCCGCCAAGGCGTACAACCTCGCCGCCGCCGTCAGCAAGAAGCTGGAGGGCAAGGGGGCGCAGAAAAAGCCTGCTGCCCCGAAGAAGGCGAACCCTCACGGCGGCGATTCGGACACGGAGAAAGACCCCCTCGACGACTTGAACGAAACCCGAGCCTTCGTGATCAGCGACGCGGACGCGCTCAGCGATCTCGTGCTCGCGAACGTTCCTGGCAACCAGCTCTTGTTGGTCGATGCGGTCCGCTGGCTCGGAGGCGAAGAGAGTTGGGCGGGCCAGCAGACGACCGAAGAGGACGTCACGATCGAGCACACCAAGAAGGAGGACCAAGTGTGGTTCTATTCGACGATTTTCGGGGCGCCCGCCCTCGTGCTGGGTGCCGGGCTGTTCGTCAGCCGCCGCGCGCGCCAGCGGCATAACCGAGGCGGCAAGCCATGAGCGTGTTCAGGAGCGTGGGCGTCCACTTGGGGCTGCTCGTGGTGGCAGCCGCTTCCGCATTCTCGCTGTGGACGGAAGAAGCGGAGCCGGAGAGCGGGGCCGCGGCCTCCGCACAGGTCCAGGTCTGG
>Ga0315910_10005531_pt1 | contig 10352 bp, 15 predicted proteins | sample EdamamesoilMG_FD_204470 | JGI IMG/M metagenome (GOLD analysis project Ga0315910, IMG submission 204470) | Garden soil microbial communities collected in Santa Monica, California, United States - Edamame soil | ecosystem: Environmental > Terrestrial > Soil > Garden | place: USA: California... | reverse complement strand
TCCTGGGCGGTGGCGGCGCCGGTGGCCCCGCGGGCCTTCACGGTGCTGTCGAGGAGGCTCTGCGCGAAGCGATCCGGCAGGGGCTGCTCGGAGCCGTTGAAGCTGATGATGAACGCCCCCCGGGCCTTGGCGGCCTGGAGCATGGTGGCGCGGTTGGCGGCGTCGGCCGCGGTCTCGCCGTGCTGCGGCGGCGGGGCCAGGTCGTTGAAGATGCGCGGCGAGGAGACGATCGCGGCCTTGGACGGGTCAGCGAGCGGCACCTTGATCACTTCGATGCGGAAGAGCGCCGAGTTCGGGTCGTTCTCCGGCATCTCGCCCGAGCACCCCGGAAGCTCGTCGTGCGAGCGCACGCCGGCCGAGCCCGAGATGTAGACGTAGACGTTGTCCTTGTCCTTCGGGTCCACGAGCACCGAGTGGGTGTGCGAGCCGCGGCAGGTCTGGACGTTGCCGACGTTCTTCGGCTTGGTGATGTCCGTGATGTCGAAGATGCGGAGGCCGCGGAGGCGGTCCGCGCTCACCGCGGTCGGGACGCCCTGGGCGCCGCAGTCGAGGCGGCCGGTCTGGCCCTCGCCCGAGACGAACAGGAGGTTCTTGTACACCGAGACGTCGCTCTGCGAGGCGGGGCAGAGGAAGCCGATCTTGAGGGAGGGGGCGGCCGGGTTGGTGATGTCCCAGACCTGGTACCCGTTGTAGCTCCCCTGGATCACGTAGTTGCCGGTGAAGGCGAGGTCGGAGTTGGTGACCCCCTCGAACGGCGGCTGCGGCTTGCTGGTGGAGACCAGCCGCATGTTGGAGATCGCCGTCTCGGCGTCATACATCCCGGCGCGGAGGCCGACGCGGGGATCCTTGGCGCCGGGGGCCGGGGTGGCGGCCATCGCCGCGGTGGTCGGCGCGGCGGCCGTAGTGCCCGCGCCCGAGGAGGCGCAGGACGCGAGGGTGAACACACCGGCGGCGGCGAGGAGCGCGCGGGCCGGGGTCCGGAAGGTGGGCATCATCGGTTCCAGGTGAGAGAGGGAAGGAAAGAGCGCGGCGGGACTCACGGGCCCGTGGCGCCAAAGGTCAGGTCGAACAACATCTTGCGCATCCGTTCCACTTCGGTCGCCTGGTCGACGTTCACGTCCGAGGCGAACTTGAAGATCACGTCCTCCTGCCCGGCGCCGTCGTGGCGGAAGAGCTCCTCCACCATCGTCATCGCGCCACGATGGTGCTGGATCATCCCCGTCAGGAAGAGCCGGTCGAACTCCTTGCCCCGCGCCGCGTCGAGGGCGCTCATCTGCTCGGGGGTGAGCATCCCCGGCATCAGCATCACGTGCTCGTGACCGTCCATCGTCATCCGGTACCCCGGCTCCACCGTGGGGACCGGCTTGCCGTGGTCGGCGAGCCACCGCTGCATCGTGGCGATCTCGTCGTGCTGGGCATTGATGATCCGCGCGGCGAGGACCCGGATCTCGGGCCCGGCGCCGTGGGTGGCCGCCATCTCGGACATCTGGATCGCCTGGGCGTGATGGCCGATCATCATCGACATGAACTCGACGTCGGCCGGGGTCACGGTACGGCGGAGGGAGTCCACCGCGGCGAGCTGTTCGGGCGTGGCGTTGACGATGATCGGGGCGGGCGCCGAAGAGGCCGGGGCCGTGGCACCGGGGGCGCAGGCTGCAAGGAGGAGCGCCAACGGGGTGGCGCGGAGCTTCGGAAGTGCGTTCAGGATCGGCATCGCTCGGGTGGTCGGCCGCGGGCCGGGGGAATAACGAACGTACCCCCATACGTCCCAGATGGAAAGATTGTGTCGGGGTGGAACGCGCTGGGGCCGCCGTACCGCCCCATCGCACCGCTTGGACGCGTTGCACGGGTGGAACGGTTGCGTCGCACAAAGCCCACAGCCCACAGACCACAGCCTACAGCCGACAGCCTACAGCCGACAGCCTACAGCCCGTAGGCGACTGCCCACGCCGACGGCCCCCGGCCTCCAGCGCCAGCCCTTCTTGACGGGATTGCCGCCGGGTATTATATAACAAACTAGTTATGCGTACTTCACGCCCTCACCGGACCCGCCCCGGGGCTCCGACCGACCCGCTCTCGGTGACCTTCGCCGCGCTCGCCGATCCCACCCGCCGAGCCCTCCTCGCTCGGCTGGCCCGCGGTGATGCGTCGGTGAACGAGCTCCGCGAGCCGTTCCGGATGAGCCAGCCCGCGATCTCCCGCCACCTCCGTGTGCTGGAGCGGGCGGGGCTCGTCTCCAAACACCGCGACTCCCGTTGGCGTCCCCGGCGCATCGAGGGGAAGCCGCTCGCGGAGTTGAACGGATGGTTGGCGGATTACCGGAAATTCTGGGAACGGAGCTTCGACCGGCTGGACGACCTACTGAGCAGTATGGAGTAGGGGGACGGGCGCACAGGCGCACGGCTGGACGGTCGCACAGGCGCACCAAGCACCAAGAACCTTGCACGCACCCAGCACCCAGCACTCAGCACGCACCTAGCACTCGCACCCAGCACTCGCACGCAGCACTCGCACGCAGCACTCGCACCACGCACTCGCACTCAGCACCCCAACCAGGACCCCCGATGCCGAACCAGCTCCACATCGCCGCCCAAGGCGACCGCGAGATCGTCTTCACCCGCGCATTCGACGCCCCCCGGCCCAAGGTCTGGCGGGCGCTGACTGAACCGGCGCTCATCAAGCAGTGGCTCGGCAGCCTCCCCAACTGGACCTTTCCGCTCTGCGAGGTCGACCTCAAGGTCGGCGGGAAGTACCGCTATGAATGGAAGAACACCGTCACCGGGGCCACGATGGGGATGGGAGGGAAGTTCCTCGAGATCCAGGCCCCCGAACGCCTCGTCGCGACCGAACTCTTCGACGAGGCGTGGTACCCGGGGGAGGCGATCGATACCCAGGTCCTCGCCGAGAAGGACGGGAAGACCACCCTGACCCTCACCGTGCTCTACGCCACCAAGGAAGCGCGCGACGGCGTCATGGCGGGGCCGGCGTCGAGCGGGATGGAGTCGGGGTACAACATCATGGAAGCGCTGCTGCAAACACTGTGAAAGGAGGAAGCGTGACCGCACCGAACACCGCTGGGGGCCGACCGGGCCGCACCGTCTGGGCCGTGGTCGCGGGGATCCTGCTCAACGTGATCCTCTCGATGGGGACCGACCACATCTTCCACGTGCTCGACGTCTATCCCCCGTACGGCGTGCCGATGCCGCAGACCGAGCTCCTCCTCCTCGCGCTGAGCTACCGGCTCGTCTACGGCTTCCTCGGGATGTACCTCACGGCGGTGCTCGCGCCGTACCGGGTGGTACGCCTCCTCTGGATCACCTGCGGGATCGGCCTCGTGCTGGGCGGAATGGGGATCGTCGCGGGGATCAAGATGGATATCGGGGGGATGTGGTATCCGGTGGTGCTCGCGCTCAGCGTGATCCCCACGACGTGGCTGGTGGCCACGATCTACGTGGCGCGGAATGGCGACCGCTAAGTCGCCGACCGCCCGCGCCAGGGAGGCGGTCGCCTGGCTCAAGGCGCGCGGGAGTGCGAAGATCCGCGACGAGGCGCTCACCCGCTACGGGATCACGGCGTCCAAGTCGTTCGGGATCCGGATGGGGGTCATCCAGGCACTCGGGAAGAAGCTGGGCCGCGACCACGACCTGGCGCTCGCCCTCTGGGACGAGGAGTGGTACGAAGCACGGCTCCTCACCGCCTACGTCGACGACCCGGCGCTGGTGACCCCGGCCCAGATGGACCGGTGGGTCAAGGATTTCGACAACTGGGGGATCTGCGACACCCTCTGCTTCGCCCTCTGGGACAAGACCCCCCACGCCTGGGCCAAGGTGAAGAAGTGGCGGGACGCCAAGCCCGAGTTCGTGCGCCGCTCCTCCTACGCCCTCATCGCCTCCCTCGGCGTGCACGACAAGAAGGCCCCCGACGCGCCGTTCCTTAAGACGCTCCCCTGGATGGAGAAGGCGGCGACCGACGAGCGGAACTTCGTGAAGAAGGGAGTGAGCTGGGCCCTCCGCGTGGTGGGACGCCGGAATCAGGTGCTCAACAAGGCGGCCACCAGAGCCGCCGAACGGATGGCGGCCTCCGACTCCCCCTCGGCCATCTGGATCGGGAAGGATGCGCTTCGGGAGTTCAAGCGACTCAAGCGGTAGGGCGGTACGGCGGTAGACAGGTAGTCAGTGCAGGAACCACGACTCACGACCCTCGGCACACGACCATGATCGACACCCCCCAGATGGTGCAGACGCAGGAGCTGGACACCGCCGTGATCCGTTTCCGGATCAAACGGGCCGAGATGATGACGGTCTTCGGGCCGGCGGTGCAGGAGGTCCTGGATGCGCTCAAGGCGCAGGGGGTCGCTCCTGCGAGCGCGGTCTTCGCCTTTCACCACTCGATGCCCCCGGGGGAGTTCGACTTCGAGATGGGCGTCATCGTCGCGCAGCCGACCCGGCCGAGCGGGCGCGTGGTACCCGGGAAGCTCCCGGCGACCACCGTGATGCGGACGGTCTATCACGGAGGCTACGAAGGGCTCCCCGGTGCCTGGGGGGAGTTCGACGCCTGGATGAAGCACGAAGGGGTGAAGCAGGGGGAGGCGCTCTGGGAGCTCTACGACAAGGGGCCGCACACGGGCCCCGATCCGTCGAAGTGGGAGACGGTGCTGAACAGAGTGGTAGCCGGGTAGACGGGTCCTCCTCTCCCCCCAGCCCCCTCCCCTCATTCGAGGGGAGGGGGAGTTGCTCCGTAGCATTCGAGAGCTCCGATCCCCTCGACGATGTTCCCCCTCTCCTCGTATGAGGAGAGGGGGACAGGGGGAGAGGAGATCCCAACGTCTGCGCGGCCTATCCCCCCAAGCGGCTGGCGTTCTCCACCATCCTCGCCTTCACCAATTTCCTGATCAGCGCGATCGGCAGCGGCTTCTCCGGCGTGAACCGGAGCGTTCCTTTGCTCGTGCGGTACTTGGCGTAGGAGGTCGGGTCCTTGGCGATCGCCTTGCTGATCGCCCCGTACACCGCGCAGTGATGCTGGGCCGCCGCCATATAGAGCAGGATCCCGTTCCACTTGAAGGCCGGCATCCCGTAGCTGATCACTGCTTCGGCGTCGGGGCAGGTGGCGAGGACGGTCTTCCGCACCCGCTGGAGTGCGGCGCGCTGGTCGGCGGGGAGGGCCTTGAGGTAGGCGGCGACGGTCTTGACCGGCTTGGAGCGCATCGAGTCTCTCGTGGGCTACGGAGCGATCACTTCCCAGGTGCCGCGGGCGATCAGCATCGTGTCGACGTAGCCGTCCTCCCAGATGTCGAACGGGGCGCATTCCCAGGTGCCGCCGAGGTGGCCATCGGCGGTGCGGGTGGCGGCGAAGAGGTGGAAGCCGTCCCAGAAACGGGAGATCGTGTCGCGTCCTGACGGACGGAGTTCCACGCTGTCTGGGCCGATCACCTTGGCCCGGGCGTCGGGCCACGCCATATCCGCGAAGAAGCCAACGCCGTTCCCCTCAGGGTCGAGCGCCTGCCGGTGGGATTCTCCTCCCATCGTCCCGACATAGCGGCGCGCACCGTCCCTGACCCCGCCATCGGGGGCAAGGGTGAGGTTCAGGGTAAAGCTGCAACTTACCGTGCTCCCGTCGGCGTAGGTCGAGTCGGCGGCGCCCATGATCTGCACCGAACCCGGGAGCTCCCCGACGTCGCCGGAGGGGGCGGTGGCGTCGCCGCACCCGAGGGCGAAGAGGAGCGAGAGAAAGAGGTGGTTGCGATGGTTCATGCGCGGCTCCGGACGTGTGCGAGCGCCCCCCACCCGATGAGGATCGCGATCCCGGCGCTCGTGACCGCGGTGGTGATCCCGACCCCGATCCCGGTCCCTCCCCAGGCGACGGGGGCGATCCCCCCGGTCACGGCGAGCGCCATCCCGAACCCCGTGAGGGCGGCCCTGAGCCAGGGGGCGCGGAAGTAGATCCCCAGCAGCGAGGCGATGGCCCCGATCCCGTAGAGGATCTGGGTGGCGCCTGCGATGTGCTGCAGCGGCATCGTCGCATCGAGGGATCCGTCGATCCCCTCCTTGATGCCGAGCCAGGCGCACCCGGTCAGGAGGAGGACGACGGTGACGAGCCGGACGACCGGCCAGACCCGGGTCATCAGAGGTCTTCCTGGATGAATCGCGGGCTCAAGTGCACGTCCACCTGCACCAGCGGGGTGTCGCCGATCGCCTTGAATTCGTGGACCTCCCCCGCCTTGATGACGAGGATGTCGCCGGCACCGGCCTCGAATTCCTTCCCATCCACCTTGTAGCGCCCCCGCCCCTCACGGATGAACTGCACCTCGTCGTACGGATGCCGGTGCGGCCCCGGGCCCTTGCCGGGGTCACCGTTGAAGAGGAAGACGGAGATATCGACGTCCCCCTGCTTCTCGCCGACGAAGTGGTGGGAGCTTCCGCGATGGGGGAGGTCGGACTGGCGGACGTGGTGCATCAGGCGTTCCGCGACCCGTGGAGCGCCGCGCGTCCCAGCGCGAGGAAGATGACCGCGACCAGGAGCTGGGCGACGGCGAAGGGGGCTTCCTTCTGCGTCGGGGCGAGGGCGATGAGGTGGGGGAGCCGCTTGAAGAGCTGCACCACCAGGACGAACCCGTTGAAATAGAGCGTCACCATCGCGCCGACCACGTAGATGGTGTTCCATCCCCCTGCGAGCTGCTTCCCGTATCGCGCGTAGAGGACGAAGGGGAAGATGAGGAGGGAGATCCCGGCAATGACGTGTGCCGGGGTGAGGGGCGGGAAGGGGAAGCCGAACCCGGTGACGTTCGTGAGGATCGTCGTCACGAGGAAGGTGGCCGACCAGCCATCGAGTCGCTTCCCGGCGATGAGCCCCCCGGCGAGGACCAGCCCGGCGAAGAGCCCGACGACGCTGAGGAGGGTGTGGAAGAGGGTGAAGAGCGGGGAAGTGAACATGGATCCTCGGGTGACGGGTTCAGGCGGGTCGATATCCGGAATCGTGCAGCGACTGGAGCGGGAGGAAGAGCGGGGCTGGGAGCGCGTCCCAGCCGAACCACGCCCATCCTTCACATTTGGCGGGCTCGAGGTTCTGCGGTTCGCCTGTCGGTGCGTCCGCGACCACGAAGGTGGTGAGGTAGTGCTTTCCTTCGGGGAATCGGTCCTCGGTGACCGGGCCGATGCGCGGCCGCTCGATCCGGAGGCCGGTCTCTTCCAGCACCTCGCGACGGGCGGTCTCCTCGGCGCTCTCCCCCTCGTCGACGTGGCCGCCCGGTGGAGCCCAACTCCCTTCGCCGTGCGAGCCCCGCCGCTTCCCGAGGAGCACCTTCCCTTCGCGAAGGAGAAGGACGCCGACGCCGGGGAGCGGAGCGGGGAAACTCACCCGCGGGTCGACGGCGTGCTATCGCTCAGGCGAAGGATCTCGCTCCTCCCCCAGAGCCGGGTGAAGTCACGGGCGAACTCTTCCTTTTCCCAGCTCCGGGTCACCCCGCCGCTCCGGGCCTCCAGGAGGAGCGGGGCGCGGTACGCGATCAGCCCTCCCGCGCAGTCGCGGCCGACGATGCCGACCCGCATCGAGCGGCCGGGGAGGAGTTCGACGGTCGTGGACCGCCCGCGCGAGTCCCCTTCGCCGACGTACTTCGTGGCGGAAGCCGGGAGCGTGTCCCAGGCCACGTTCTTGAATCCCGCGCTGTCGGCCGTCATGGCCGTGGCGAGGCGCAACGCCGTGAAGCCATCCGGGCAGTCGCAGAACTGGTCGGAGGGATCCGCCGCCCGCTCGGGGTAGACCGTGATGGTGACCGGCTGGTCGGTGTCGTTGACGAGGGCGAGGTCGTGCGAGCAGCTGCAGGCCATCGAGGTGGCCGCCATCGCGAGGACGAGGGCGGTCCGCCGGAGGCGTCCGAGCCTCACTCGTCCCCCACCGGCGCGCCCCCGGTCTTCGCCACCTGGTCGGCCTTCACGTTGTCGGCATTGAACCGCTTCGCCGCCTTCATGATGGTCGCGATGGTGTCGTCGAAGTCGAGGTCCTTCGCCTTGACGAACCGGAGGTGGTTGATCCGCGCCACCACGAACGCCTTGAGGTAGGGGGACTCGAGCCCCTTCGCCTTGAGCTTGGCGACCGCGGCGTTCACGTCCTCGTTCAGCTCCAGGAGCTTGGCGGCGCGCGCCTGCCGGATCTCGATCGCCTCGGGGAGCTTCTTGGCGAGGAAGCCGTCGATCCGCTTGAGGATCGGGTTGTACGCGCCCCCCGAGAACCTGCCGTTCTCCTGGTAGCACAACCCCAGCGTGATGAAGGGCGCTTCCTCGAAGATCTCGGCGTGGCTCTTCTCGCTCGAGTTCGGGTCCATCTCGGCCAGCGCCTGCGCCAGGCGCGACACCTCGAGCGACTTCTCCTTCAGGTTGTGCGCCTTCTCGGTGTTGAGCGCCAGGATCCGGTGCGCCACGTCGGGCTCCGGGACCACGAGGGCGGTGATCGCGCGGGCGCCGAGCTGGGTCATCGCATTGAGGCGATGGTAGCCGTTGGGGCTCCAGTACTTCCCGGCGTCGGCCGGTACGGCGATGATCGGGTCGAGGTAGCGGTCGAGCTTGTCGATCGCGTCGCCGAGCCGGGCCACGTGGGTGTCGGAGAGGTCGCGCTGGTAGGGGGTCGGTTCCACCACGTCGATGGGGAGGGAGGCGAAGATCTGCCACTTCCCGCCCAATGGATCCTTGTAGATGGCGAAGACCTCGCCGCCATCCTTGGCGATCTGGGCGGCGAGGCTCTCGACCGCCTTGGGCGTGGCGCCACCGGTGAGCTTGGTGGCCTCGAGTCCTCGGCTCTTCGCGGCGCCGGCCTTCTTCGACTTCTTGGGGGCGCGCTTCTTCTTCGGCTTGGGGGTAGGCATAGGAGGAAGTCTGGGGGGCGGCCGACGGGGTGGCAAGGTCGCTCTGGCGCCGCCAACAGGGGGGCGTCACATTGACGAGGGTTCCGACCTTCGCGGACGAGGGAGCAACGATGCGGGGCACTTCCTGGGTACTGATCGCTGGGCTGCTGGTGGGCCGGAACGGGGTCGCCGTGGCCCAGGGGAGCGGTGAAGTGACCCGGGTCCAGCTCTCCGGTTTCATCATGCTCGATATGGGGTACCAGGCCCACCAGAACGATCCGGACTGGGGGGACGTGCTCCGTCCGTCCACGCTTCCGTCGTACGAGGATCAGTACGGCGCGGATGGGCGCTTCTTCGCAGGGATCCGGCAAAGCCGCTTCGGGGTGCGGACCTGGACGGTGACCCCGCTCGGCGAGCTCAAGACCATCTTCGACTTCGACCTCTTCGGCGTCGGGGCCGACGCGGGCCAGACCACGTTCCACATCCGTGATGTCTGGGCCGAGCTCGGCAGCGTCGGGGCGGGGCGGGCGTGGAGCCCGTTCGTCGACATCGACGTCTTCCCCAACCAGCTCGAGTACTGGGGACCGAACGGGATGGTCCTCACCCGCCACCCCCAGCTCCGGTGGACACCGGTGCAGGGGAACGGGACGGACATCCAGGTCGCGCTCGAGCAACCGGGCGCCAGCGGCGACAAGGGGATCTACCGCGACCGGATCGAGCTCTCGGGGATCATCCCGCGATTTCCACTCCCTGACCTCGCGGCGCACTACCGCCGCGACTTCGGTCGCGGGCACGTCCAGATCGGCGGGGTGCTCCGGCGGATCGCCTGGGATGACACACTGTCCGACGCCTTCGACTTCTCGGGGGAGGCGACGGGGTGGGGGGTGAACGTGACGGCGGCGATCCCCCTCGGGCGCCACCTGTTCAAAGGAGGGGTGGCGTACGGGGAGGGGATCGAGAACTACCTGAACGATGCTCCCGCCGATATCGCCGCCGAGAACAATCCCGGCGACCCGGTGAGCCCCGTCGTGGGCCGGCCCCTCCCCGCGATCGGCGTCATGGCATTCCTGGACCTCAACTGGAGCGACCGATACACCAGCACGATCGGTTATTCGCGGCTCCAGGTCACCAACAGCGACGGCCAGACCCTGGATGCCTTCCGGACAGGGGAGTATGCCCTGGCCAACCTCCTGGTCCATCCGTTGCCGGACTTCCTCTTCGGTCCCGAGGTGCAGTGGGCCCAGCGGAAGAGCAACCGGGACAGTTTTGCCGCGGATGACTTCCGGCTCCAGTTCTCGGCGAAGTACTCCTTCTCCCAGAAGTTCGGCGGTCAATGAAGTAGAGCGGGTCCCCCGACTCTCGCGCGAAATCACGAACGCGCGAAGTGGCGCCCAACGGACTTGGGGGGTGCACGGGCGAGATCCCGACTCTGCGCCCCCCAATGCTCTTTCGCGTCGCTTCGTGCTCTCGCGTTTTCGCGTGAGGTTCGGGGAGCCGGTGTGAGAGCTACCGCTTCGGC
>Ga0315910_10005530_pt1 | contig 10352 bp, 7 predicted proteins | sample EdamamesoilMG_FD_204470 | JGI IMG/M metagenome (GOLD analysis project Ga0315910, IMG submission 204470) | Garden soil microbial communities collected in Santa Monica, California, United States - Edamame soil | ecosystem: Environmental > Terrestrial > Soil > Garden | place: USA: California... | reverse complement strand
AACCAGTCTACGTTCTTGCGATAGTTGACCTCGTAGTCGATGCCCTCGGCCTCGACCGCGCCCTGGTTGTAATACGGAACGCCGACCAGTGAGATGGTGTTGATCGTGGGGTCTTGCACCGCCGGCGGGCCGCCGCGCGTGATCAACGTACACAGGTATTGGTCATTCTTGGTCTGGCAGTCCTCGACCACCTGTGCGGCCGTGATCTGGTTGATGTTGTTCGTGATCTCGACGTCGTACCAATCCACCGCGACACTGAGGCCGCTGATCTTCGCCGGCTGAAACACGATTCCGATGGTCTTGGTCCTGCCGTCCTCGGGCAAGATGTCGGGCGACCCGTTCGTGAACTGCGTGACAGAGGTCGAGACCCCTGTGGGCGGATTCAAGGCATAGTCGATCACGTTGGCGAAGCCGCCCGTGCGGTCGAACTTCTCAGCCATGTTGGCCGCACGGACGTCCTGCGAGATCGTGGTTCGCAGGCGAAAGGAATCGATGATCGCCCAGTCCAATCCGCCCTTCCAGGAGTTGTGCTCGCCGGCACCCGAATAATCGGCCCACCGGACCGCGGCGGACAGATTCAATTGCTGCACGCCTTTGACGTCGGACACGAGCGGGACCAGCAGCTCCGAGAACGCCTCCGTCACGTCTTGCGCACCGCGTGCGAATGGGACGTTCGAGAACTGGATCTCGACGGAGTTTCCGGAGGCCAATGCACCGCCCGGTACGCCACGAATGCCCAAGGCTGCGTTGTTCGCCATGACCGGGCGATACGTCGGGTTGCCGTTGACATTGCCTCCGGGCCCGACTTCGAGGACCTGGTCGAACGACTCCTCTCGATAGCCATAGCCGAACGCCATGGTTATCGGGCCGGCCCAGCCCTCCGCGAGCTCGCCGTCCATTGAGACTTCCCAGACGTCCTGCTGGATATCGATGATCCTCTGCTTGTTTTCGGTGGAGATGTAGCTGTGCGGCATCGACTCAGTCGCCGACAGGAACCCTTGCGCGTTCATCTGCACGCCCGGCTCGAAACCGATCACCCAATCGAGAGCTTGCGGCGAGGGGGCACCGCGCCCGAACAGGTTCAACGGCACGCAGTCGGGATAGAGCGGGGTAGCGGTATTGCGCGTGGTCAACGTGACGTTGCAAATGGGTTGACCGTTCAGAGGATCGGTGACCACGTCCGCCGCGAGGTAGATGCGGTCGAGCCGGATGCCGCCGGCCTGGACGGCGGCAACGTCGGTTTGGCCCGCTTGGTAATACCCTTTGAGCCGCCACCCGTCGAAGAACCGGCCTCCCGCGAAGTCATACTCGAACCCGGCCGTCGCAGAATCGATCTCTGTCGTCTGCACGGTGTAAGCCTCGCGAGCGAGGTCTTCTAGCGCGCCGGCACGGCCGAACAGCACGCCGGTAGAGGGGATCCCACTTCGTAGCGCCGCTGGCACGAACGGGTTGCCGGGGAAGATCGTGAATGCCCTGTCGTTGGCGGCCGTCGGCGGATTGCCGAACAAGCCGAGGTTGCCCTTTTGCGTGAACTCCGCTTCGCCGGACATGAACTGACCGAAGACCGTGAGGCCTTCGCCGAACTCGTGCTCGACATACACAAACGCGTTTTCCCGGCTCGAGTCGGGGCTGATCGACAGCGATGGGATATTGCTGTCCACAAAGGAACCGCCATTGACCGTGGAACAGCCATGGGTGTTGCAGGGGTTGCCCGGGACCCACGGCGAGTAGTTGCCGTTGGCATCGAAAATCTGCGGACCGCCCGCCGTGGCCGGCATGAACAGGATGCCGTCTGTCGACAAGGCCGAGCTGCTGATCCGATCCACGGCAAGATAGAACGGGTTGTCCTGGCTCTGGCCGGCACCCGCCGCAGGGTTTTCGATCAACCCGCGCGCCTTGTACCAGTCGTACTCGAGAACGTCCTCGCCCCAAATCGGATCCTGGGCGCTCTTCTCGAGCGATACGAGCAGGTGCGTGCGGTCTTCGGCGCCGAGCGCGAATCCGGCGCCGAACGAAGTCTCGTAATGCGCGCCGTCGCCGGCAGAGTTCTCACCGCCCGAGATATTCGCCCTGAATCCTTCGAAGTCGGTATCGAGGATGAAGTTGACGACGCCGGCGACCGCGTCGGTGCCATAGGCAGCCGTCGCGCCGCCCGTGACGGTCTCGACGGTCCGGATCATGTTTTCGGGAAAGAGGTTGATGTCGGGTCCGCCGAAAATCGTCGACGGCACCACGCGGCGTCCATCCAAGAGCTGCAGCGAGCGCTTGCTCTGAAGGCCGCGCAGATTCAGCGATCCGGCTCCTGATGTGACAAAGAAGTTGCCTGGATTTTGCGTCGTGTTCGATTGGTAGAACTGCGGTAGCTCAGCCAACCCCTCGATCAAATTCGTGGGCGCGATGACCTTCATTTCCTCGCGCGTCACCACCATCACCGGGTTCGGCAGGTCGACGCCGGTCGTACGGAGACGGCTGCCGGTGATTACGATTTCTTCGAGGTTGTCACTCTGGGCCGCTTGGTCCTGTGCAAACAGCACGGCCTGAGGTGCGCTCACCGCGACCATGACTGCAACAGCCAAACGTGATTTGCGACCGAGCGCGGTCGCCGCGAGTTGCTCTTTCATTGAATGGTCCCCCCAATCGAATGTTCTTTGTCGAGCCCGTGCCGTGGTCGTCGCCCCGAATGGACCACGGCCGAGCGTTGCTAAAACGCAAATCAGAATACTCGTTCTGTTTTATGGGTCAAGCGAGTCAGACGGGTCGATAGGGTTCTAACGAGAGGGCGCTCGGCTCTGGTGCGACACTGTGGAAACCTCACGCTGTTGCGGGCACCCCACGCTGCCTTGCGCGGCCGAAACGAATGGCCGAGCATGCCGCGTCGCCGCAACGTCGGGATCCTCGAACATGCTCTTTACGCGTGTTGCTCTAGTGCTAGCCGCAATTCTGGTTTGCCATGGCTGCGCGTCGGTGACGACGGCCGATGGTCAGCGCCTTGCGCTGACCTCGACCGAGTTCGCGAGTTATGTCGAGCGCGTATTCCGCGAGCAGAATCGGATCGCCGACGCGTTAGCCTTTGCGCTCGAGGGCGAGGCGGCCGATCGCACCGATGTGATGGAGGCCGAGCAGGCGTTGCTGACGGCGTGTGCCGGAGTGAACGAGCTCGCTACCGCGCGCCGCGACGGCGAGGGCCTCGGTCTAAAACGCAGCGCCGCGAACGCGCGCAGCGTCCCTGCGTGCGAGCGCGCAGCCGAGGTCGCCGAGCGTTTGCTCCCGGCTTCATGACCTGTCCGGTCCAACGGGCGCGATCACTCCGGCAGCAGGCGGCCGACGGCGACCAAGTGCTGCAGATAGTAAGGAGAGTCGAGGCTCGAGATCGCGACTTTTTGGCCGCTTGCGGGCGCGTGAACGAAGCGGCCGTCGCCAATGTAGATACCGACGTGCGACAGCTTGGTTTCGTCCTGGAAGAACATCAGGTCGCCGGGATCCGCGTCCCCGACGGAAATCTTGCGCGCGGCGCGGAACAGCTCTCGCGACGTGCGCGGCACCTCATAGCCGGCCTGGCCATACGCGTAGAACACGAGCCCGCTGCAATCGAATCCGTCCACGGGATCCGTGCCGCCGTAGCGGTAGCGTGTTCCGACCATGTCCTTGGCGAGATCCGCGATTGCGCCGCCCACGACGGCATCAGCGACACGCGGCTCGACGGTGATTTGTGCCGCCTCGTAGGTCGAGCGTTGCGGAGCGCTCGAGCAACCGGCCGCGAGCGCCGCGAGGCCGAGCACGAGAAGTAGCGAGAGCCCGTTTCCGGAAGTTCGGAGCATGGTGACAGGCTAGCCCGCCGTAGCTGAATCGTCCCTGAAGCGCGAGCAGGATTCTTGCCGATTCGGCGACGAGGCGTCGCTGCGGTAGCTCACAGAACGAGACGGGATCGAAGGTCGATAGCGAACGCGCCTACGGCGCGAGCCAAGGCGGCAACGGCAGGTTCTTGGCTCGCAGGAATTCGGGGTTGTAGAGCTTCGATTGGTAACGCGATCCGGAATCGGCCAGCACCGTGACGATCGTCTTGCCCGGGCCGAGTGCCCGCGCGAGCTGGATTGCACCGGCGACGTTGATACCGCTCGATCCTCCCAGCAGTAAGCCCTCATTCTGTAATAGAGCGTAGAGGACGGGCAGCATCTCGGTGTCCGGAACTTGGAACGCATCGTCGATGCGCGCGCCGTCGATGTTCCCGGTCACGCGGCCCTGGCCGATGCCTTCGCTGATCGAGCTGCCCTGCGACTTGAGCTCGCCGGTCTTGATCCAGCTGTAGATCGCGGCGCCCATCGGGTCCGCGGCCGCCGTTACTACATTCGGGTTCTTGTGTTTCAAGTACGCGCTGACTCCGGCAAGCGTTCCGCCGGTGCCGACGGCGCAGATGAAGCCGTCGACTTTGCCGTCGGTCTGTCGCCAGATCTCGGGTCCCGTGCTGTCGGTGTGACCGTCACGATTCGCATGGTTGTCCCATTGATTCGCGTACAGCACTCCGTGCGGTTCCGTCGCTTCGAGCTCCTTCGCGGTTCGCGCCGCGATGTGCACGTAGTTGTTCGGATCCTTGAAAGGAACGGCCGGCACCTCGCGGAGCTCGGCTCCGCACAAACGCAGCGCATCTTTCTTCTCTTGCGACTGCGTGTTCGGCATCAAGATCAGCGTGCGATAGCCGCGCGACTTGCCCACGAGCGCGAGGCCGATGCCGGTATTGCCGGCCGTGCCCTCGACGATCAAGCCGCCGGGCTCGATGACGCCGCGGCGCTCGCCGTCGAGCACCATGTACTTCGCGGCGCGATCCTTCACCGAGCCACCCGGATTCGCGAACTCGGCCTTGCCCAAGATCGTGCAACCCGTGAGCTCGGAGGCCTGGCGCAGCTTGATCAGCGGCGTATTGCCGACCGCGCCGACGAAGTCGTTGCAGATGTCCATCTACGAGCCGGGCGCTACTGACTAACGGTGATCGTGATCTTCTCGGATCGCACGGGCGGCTGATGCGGGATGTGGAGTGCATCGCCGAGCACGAGTTGCAGCGTGTGCTGTCCCGGCGGAAGCGTGAGCTCTACTTCCGTTTGACCGAGACCGAAATGGCGATGGTTCGCATCGTTCGGGATCGGCAGGTTATCGGGCGGCAGAGTCGCGACGTCGATCAACAGGTGGTGATGACCCGTGTTCGGATTCGTCACGCCGGCCGGTGCGACGCCCATGCCGCGTAGGCCGAAACGAACCGTGAATGTAGGAGTGACCGTGGCGCCGTTCGCAGGTGACAAGAAATACGCCAGCGCGCCTTCAGGCGCGGCCGTTCGCGGCAGCGCCGCTGCGTTTTCCTGGGGCTGGCTGACCAGCGGGAACGCGAATAGAAGGAGGCCGCAGAACGGTGTTATCTTGCGCATTGAGTCGTCCCCGCTTAGGCGTCGTTGAAGTGTGTGGGTCGAATGGCGACCGGCAGTTTACCAGGAGCGCCTGGCTGTCAACGCGATCGCACCTCGTGCGTTTGTCGCGCGCGTTATGCAATCTCGTCGGCACATGGCGGCGCCCCGGCTTATAGTGAACTTAGCCCTCGGGGCCAGTAACTAACGTGCATCGCGATCGTGATTGCACCCTGAACCCGACCTGCACTCGTTGAGGTGACCTATGGACCTTCGGCTGCTGCGAAACCTGAGTTTGATCGGATTGGTCGTGAGCGTCGTCGCGTGCAGCAGCCAGCAGACGATGGGCGGTTCCTCGTCCGGCGGCGGCATGAGCATCCCGATGCCGAGCGGCGGCCAGCAAAGCGGCGGCGGTGGGCAAAGCGGCGGCCAAAGCGGCCAGAGCGGTGGCCAGCAGGGCGGCGGCGGTCAGAGTGGCGGGCAGTCCGGCGGGCAGTCCGGCGGCGGTGGCTCGTCGGGTGGTGGTTCTTCGGGCGGTGGCTCGTCGGGCGGCGGCTCTTCCGGTGGCGGTTCTTCGGGCGCCGGCACGCCGAGCAGCGCCGGTATGCCGGGCGGCTCTTCGGGCGGCGGCTCGTCGGGTCGCGGGTCCTCGGGCGGTGGTTCTTCCGGCGGCGGCACGCCGAGCAGCGCCGGGATGCCCGGCGGCTCCTCGGGCGGCGGCTCGTCCGGCAGCGGTTCGTCCGGCAGCGGTTCGTCCGGGGGTGGGTCCTCGGGTGCAGGTACGCCGAGCAGCGCCGGGATGCCCGGCGGTTCCTCGGGCGGTGGCTCGTCGGGCAGCGGTTCCTCGGGTGACGGCAGGACGGCCGGCGGCGCGTCGGGTCAAGGCTCGTCGGGATCCGCGGGTGGTTCCGCGGGCGGCGGCTCGGCTAGCGGTGGCGGATCGGGTGCGGCCGGCACGCCGAGCAGTGCGGGCATGCCGGGCGGATCCGGCTCGGGCGACGGGCGATCCGCAGGCTCGGGATCGAGCGGCAGCAGCGGTGGCGGCAACGGCGGTAATGCGGCCGGCGGCGGTGCTTCAGGTGGCGGCGAAGGTCTCGGCGGCAACCAACAGGGCGACGGCCAGGGTAGCGGTGGCAGCCAGACGGCGGGCACCGGCCGTGGCGGCTCGGGCAACGGCCAAGGCGCCGGCGCGGAAGGCGAAGGCCAGGGCGGCGGCGACGGCGGACAGGGCGGCGAAGGCTCGCAAGCCTCCGGCGGGAGCGGCGACGGTAACGGCGACGATCCGTTCGGCACCGAGGACGGCACCGGCCTCGGCGGAGACGAGGAATTCGACGAATCGCTCGGCGACTTCGACCGTGAGATGGACAAAGAGCGCGAGAAGATCGCCACCGAGGGTGGTGGTCCGGCGGCCGATTCATCCGTCGCGCGGGAAGGCGATGGCATCGGCGGCGTAGCCGAGGTCGGTGGGTCGGCCCAGTCCGGCGAGCCGGGCAGCGGCGGCGGGGTTCGCGATCTCGGTCCCGACACTACGACCGTCGCCACGGTGCAAGGCTGCAACGATCAGGATCGCGTAGCTCGCCAGCTTTGCGAGGCTGCAACGCAGGAACAGGATCCCTTCTTGCGCGCGGCGCTCTGGGACGAGTACAACGAGTATAAGAAGCTTGTTGCGCGCGACTAGCGCGCGGGGGGAAGCCATGCGGCGTCTCGCAGTGTTGGTGCTAGCGGCTTGGTGGATTGCCGGCTGTTCCACGTCCGAGGTCGTGGTCGCACACAACGTGGCGCTCACGACGAGCGAAGAGTCGGTCGCCGAAGCCGAGCTGCTCGACGTCGGCATCTCCGTGTTCGATCCCGGTGTTCCTGCCGGTGAGGTCGACAAGGAAGTTCTCGAAGAACTGCTGAAGGAAGGCACGTTCGTTCACATCCGGCGTTCCGAGTCCGTGTACATGTCGGTCCTGCTGCGCGACACGCTGCAGAAGGCCGGCAACTGGGGCTCGGTGTGGATCACGCCGAAGGAAACCAGCGCGGCCGACGTCAGCGTGTCGGCGCAGATCCTCCACTCGGACGGCGATGTCCTGCAGCTCCAAGTCACGGCGAAGGATTCGACGGGACGCGTCTGGCTCGACAAAGAGCCGTACGAGATGTCCACGGCGGCGGGCGCGTTCAACCGGCAACGGTTCCCGGACCTCGATCCCTATCAAGACGTATTCAACTCGATCGCGAACGATCTCGCCGCGGCTGCTGCGGAGCTGAGCAGCAAGGACCGACGCGACATTCGCTCCGTCACCGACGTGCGCTACGCGGCGGATGTCAGCCCGGAGGCGTTCAGCGGCTACGTCGTCGAAGCCAAGGACGGTCATTACGAGCTGAACCGCTTGCCCGCCGTCGACGATCCGATGTTCGATCGCACCCAGCGCGTCCGGCAGCGCGAACGGTTGTTCCTCGACACGCTGGACCAGCACTACTCGCAGTTCTCGAGCGAGGCGATGGAGTCGTACGACAGCTGGCGCGAATATTCTCGCGAGGAAGCGATCGCGGTTCGCGAGCTCACGAAGTCGAGCCGGTGGCGAACCGGCATGGGTATCGCAACGATCGTCGCATCGATCGTCTACGGCAGCCAAAGCGGCGGCGAGTTTTCGGAGCGTGTGATTCGCGATGCGCTGATGTACGTCGGCGTCGACATGATTCGCAGCAGCCAAGTTCGCAAGCAGGAAAAGCAACTCCACGTCGATGCGCTCGAGGAGCTCTCGGAAGGCTTCGATGACGAAGTGAAGCCGCTCGTCGTCGAGATCCAGGGCACGCAGCATCGGCTCACGGGTACCGCGGACGCGCAGTATCAGGAATGGCGCGATCTGCTCAAGCAGATCTTCGTCACCGAGTCCGGTCTCGTTCCAGAAGATATGACGATCTATGCGGAGCCCGAGATCGAGGCACCCGTCGAGCTGCCGCCGGTGCCGGAGCAGCTCCCCGCCGAGGTCGCGCCCGCGGTCGAGCCGGCGCCCGCCGCGGCCACGGAGCCTACGACCGAAGGGACCGATGCGACAGCCAGCGCCAGCGACGGAGCCTGACGGAGGCGCGATCCGTAATCTCGTTGGCTCGCGGCCCCGCACCGGGAGCTTCTCGCACGACTTCAAAGTCGCAGAGCTGATCGGGCGCGGCGGCACGGCCGAGGTGTGGCGAGTCATCGCAGCCGACGGGCGTGAAGCGGCAATGAAGCTGGCCACGGTCGAGTCGCGCAAACACCCAGGGGCCGGGCTGTTGATTCGGCACGAATACGAGGTGCTGCGCAGCGTAGCCTGCGACGACGTCGTCGAGGCTTACGCGCTCGTCGAGCATGATTCCGCCCCGGCGCTCGTCATGGAGTACTTGCCCCACGGCGACCTCGTGCCGTTGCTCGGCGCTGCCCCCGAACATTGGTTACCTGCGTTTCGCAGCACCGCCGCGGCGCTGCTTGCGGTCCATCGCTGCGGTTTCGCTCACGGCGACGTGAAGGCGAGGAACGTGCTCTTCGCGGCCGACGGCCGCGCGCGGCTCGTCGATTTTTCGGCGGTGTGCCCGCTCGAGTCGCCGGCGGTGCGTTCCACGCCGGCCTACAACGTTCCGGCGGGGCTTGCGCCGAGCGCCCGAGACGCGGATTGCTTCGCCCTGGCGTCGTTGCTGTTCGAGCTGGCGGTGGGGCGGCTGCCGTATGGCCCCGCGGGGGCTACGGATGTCACAGACCTGCCGGCCATCGCCGCCTGCGACCCGCGTGCTGCGCCATTGCTGGCCGCGGCAGTTGCGGCGTTGCGCGCCGGGGGACGGGTCGAGAGTCCAGGGTACTTTCTCGATGTCATAGAATTGTGCATGACGTAAGCGGCTGATTTCGGGCAAGCGTTTGACCACGAACCTCCCACAACACGACGACACGATCGTTCCGGTAAAGCCGCGTCTCAAGGCCGGTTCGGTGCCGGAGCAACCCGTCGCGCCGCTCGACCTCTGGTCGCGCGTGCGTTCCAGCTTGGGGTGGGTGGGCGGCATTGCACTGCTCGCGGCGATCGGGGCCGCGTTCTTCTGGTTCCCGGCCCAACGGGAGCAGGGGCGTGCCGCGGCAGTTCCAGCCGCCGAGCAGCACGAAGCCGAAACGAGCGCGCCCGCGAGGCCGGTGCTTTCACCGGAGCAGGAGGCCGCGCTGCGCGAGCAGTCCGAGGACCTGCTCGCAGAATTGCTGACGATGCAAGACCGGCTCGCGAGCCTGAACGCAGCCGTTTGGGCCGCCGAGGATTGGCAGCGCTACGAGCAGCTGTCGGACGAAGGCGATAACGCGTTTCTGGCCCAGGACTTCGCGACGTCCGCGCGGAGCTACACGGACGCAAAGGCACTCGGCGAAGCGATAGTCGCGCGTGCCGCGACCACGATCACGGACTCGCTGACTGCGGCCGAAGCGGCGGTGGAGTCCGGTGACCCGCCGCTCGCGCTCGAGAAATACGACGTCGTGCTCGCAATCGAGCCCACGCACGCGCGGGCGCTCGCGGGCCGGGCACGCGCCGAGCGCTTGCCCGAGGTGCTGTCGATCGTGCAACGCGCCGACGTCGAGCTCGCGCGCGGGGAGCTCGACACTGCGCTCGCCAGCTACCACGAGGCGCTCGAGATCGATTCGGCGTGGGCTCCCGCGAATGCCGGCATAGCGGAGGTGAATCGGCTGCGCCGCGACAGTGAGTTCGATCGGCGGATGTCGGCGGGCTTCGCGCGGCTCGGTGACGAGGATTTCGCGGCAGCGAGGAGCGAGTTCACGGCGGCGCTCGCCCTGCGGCCGAATTCGCGCGAAGCGACCGACGGTCTCGCGCAAGCGGAGCAAGGTGCGAAGCTCGCGGAGATTTCACTGATCGAGGTGCGCGCGCTTGCCTTCGAGCGCCGCGAGCTTTGGGAACAGGCGATCGAGTTGTACACGGGCGTGCTCGCGACGGACGAGACCCTGTTGTTCGCGCA
>Ga0315910_10005529_pt1 | contig 10353 bp, 10 predicted proteins | sample EdamamesoilMG_FD_204470 | JGI IMG/M metagenome (GOLD analysis project Ga0315910, IMG submission 204470) | Garden soil microbial communities collected in Santa Monica, California, United States - Edamame soil | ecosystem: Environmental > Terrestrial > Soil > Garden | place: USA: California... | reverse complement strand
CTCATCCAGGCTCCGCCGCAGCGCCGCGGCGATGTCCTTGTCGTCGACGACGAGGTTGGCCTCGCGCGCGAGGCCGAGGCTGAACGGATCGATGTTCGACGAGCCGACGGTCGCCACGCGGCCGTCGAAGACCGCGACCTTGGCGTGCAGTTCGCTGCGGTAGTACTCGTGGATACGCACGCCGGCCTCGAGCAGGCTGCGATAGAGCGCGCGCGAGGCGTAGAACAGCAGCGGGTGCGCGGATTTCCCTTGCAGCAGCAGAGTCACCACGACCTTGCGCCGCGCCGCGCGCATCAGCGCCCGCCGGAAACGCCGCGTAGGGAAAAAATAGGCGTTGGCGATGATCACTTCCGAGCGTGCGGCATCGATTTGATCCAGATAGGCGTTCTCGATGTCGCGCCGGTGGCGCAGGCTGTCACGCAGCACCAACGCCGCGCTCTGGCCGTCGCCGGAGCCCGGCGCGGAATCCGGCGCGGCACGCGCGCTTCGCGCGGCGCTCAGCGCGATGTCCGGCCAGCGCTGGCCCAGCGTGGCCCAGGCCACCTGCGACCAGAGACGCGCCGCCTCGGCACGCACCCGCCGGGCGAGCGGGCCTTCAATGCGTGCCGCGTAGTCGTAGCGCGGCTGCGAAAGATCCGGCGTGTCGAAATCGTCGATGATGTTGATGCCGCCGACGAACGCGACGGCGGCGTCCACGCAGGCGAGCTTGCGGTGCATGCGGCGCAGGCGCGCACGCTGCTTCCAGAACGGCCAGGGACTCACCTCCGGACGGAACACGAGCACCTCGGCGCCGGCCTCGGCGAGCATGCGCCGGAAGCGCGGCGCAAAATCCTTGGCGCCATAGCCGTCGACCAGCAGGTGCGTCGCGACGCCGCGCGACGCCGCGCGAGCGAGCGCGTCGGTCACGAGGCTGCCGGTCTCGTCGTCGGCGTAGATGTAGCTCTCCAGGAACACTTCGGCCCTCGCCGCATCGATTGCCGCGACCAGCGCCGGGAAAAACTGCTCGCCGTTCCTGAGCAGCGCGAGCCGGTTGCCCGCGAGGAATTCAGGCACGCTCCAGCTCCGTGCTCACCGCAAGGTGGTCCGACAAGCGCGACCAGGGCGGCCCGCGGTGCACGCCGGAGGTCAGCACGCGGAAGCCGCGCACATAAATGCGGTCCAGGTGGAACAGCGGCAGCATGCTCGGAAAGGTCCGGCCGTGCCGTCCGCCCGCGGCCACCGATACCTCGGTCATGCCGAGGCTCTTTTCCAGGATCGGGCTGGCGAGCAGGCGCCAGTCGTTGAAATCTCCCGCGACGATGATCGGCAGGCGCTTGTCGGCGAGCGCCTCCAGGCGCGCCGCGATCGCGTCAAGCTGCCGGCGCCGCCCGCGCTCGTGCAGCGACAAGTGCACGCACAGGCAGTGCAGGTTGCGTTTCCAGCCGGGCACCGAGACCACGGTATGCAGGAGGCCGCGCCGTTCGAAACGATGGTCGGAAACGTCCTCGTTCTCGTGCGACACGATGGGAAAGCGCGACAGCAGCGCGTTGCCGTAGTGCCCGTGCTGGTGCACGCGGTTGCGCCCGTAGGCGTGCTCGAGCTCGCCGCCGGCGAGGAACTCGTGCTGGCCCTCGACGGGCCAGGACGCGTAGCGCAACGCATGGCGCTGGTTCAGGCCGGCTACTTCCTGCAGGAACACCAGGTCGGGCTGAAGCGCGCGCAGCCCCTCGCGCAGGTCGTGGATCACCACGCGCCGGTTGAAGTGCGACATGCCCTTGTGGATATTCAGCGTGACGACGCGCAGCATCGGCCTCAGTCCAGGTTGAAACGGAAGCGCTTTTCCAGCAGGTCGGCGTCGTCGAAATGGCGGCGACCGACGAACGCGGTCGCCTGCCGGCCCCATTGCCGCATCGCGCCCGCCGAAACGATACCCGATGGCCAGAACAGGCTGCGTTCGGGCCGCTCGGTGCCGGGCACCAGGCCGTCGGTGCCGAACGCACTGGCGCGCCCGCCATCGAGCCGGGGCAGGGAACGCAAGGCGCCGTAGGGGCGAAATTCATAGCGCGCCAGGCTGTCGCTGCCGCGCACCACCGAGACCCTCTCGAGGTAGTGCGTGCCGCTCGCGATCCGCAGCAGCGGGCGCTCGGTCTCGGCCATGTCCGGCAACGACTGCGGCGAGAACATCCACTCCTCCAGGCCTCCTGGCGCCGGCAGCGCCTGCGCGCGGGACGTCGGAAAGAACAGGTGGTAGCAGCCGCAGGGATGGATGCTGTCGTAGAGCAGCGGCGCGCCGTCGGGCGCGAGGGTCACGCGCCAGGTGATGCCGTCCAGCTTGCCGGCGAGGATATCGCCTTCCGACTGCGGCGGCCGCTCGGGGAACCAGACGGTGTAGACCAGCTGCAGCAGCACGCGATCCCGGTACCGCGTCCATGCCGGATGCACATAGACCACCTGAACCGCGCCATCGACCTCGGGCACCGCGCTGTCGCGCCGCCAGCGCAGCGCGCCGATGCGGTCGTAGTCCGCCTGTACGGCAATCTCGAAACTGGGCGCGTAGGCGGCGAATAGCTCCTGCAGTTCCGCCTCTTCGGGCTGCGGGATGCCGAGTGGGTTGGCTGCGGCGTGCTCGAGGATCCGCGCCACACGCGCGCGCGACAATCCCTCGCCCGAAGGCGGCGCAAGGCGCAGCAGGCTGGCGCCCGGCGGCAGCGCCGGTTCGGCAAGGAATGTCCGCCGCGTGTCCTCCTCGTAGCGGCGTACGCCTGCGGCCAGGAAAAACTGGCTGACCGGATACAGACCGAGGATGCGGTACAGCGCACGGTAATCGTCCGGAACGGCGGCGCGCTGGAGCAACGTTTGCCGGGTTTCGGGTTCCGCGAGATCGATATCGCGCAGCAGCTGCGAACACCGCTGCGTGCGCTCCAGCGCCAGGCGTTGCCCGCCGGCATCCGCAATGTCGCGCAGGACCGTTAGCGGCCCTGCCGACAGGTTCATGATTTCATAGCGCCGCGCCTCGGCATCGAGCGCGAGCATGCGGTCTGCGAGGGCGCTTAGAATCGCCTCGTTGTTCTCGGCTGCGGGGCGCAGCGACGCCAGCAGGCGGTTCGTGCGCAGGTAGGGAAATCCCGCCACGCGCGTGTCCTGCGCGTCGCGCACCCCGGCCGCATCGACGCGCGCGTCGAGCGCCTGGAACCATTCGGCGCACTCGCGCACCTGCGGCGCGGCCGATTCAAGATGACCGCGGAACGGCGCCTCCAGCGTGGCGCAGCCGCAGCCCAGTGCGGCCGCTGCCGCGACTATCAGCGCCCGCATGGCGCGGAAGCATCGCCCGCCGCGCCGCCGAGGATCCGGATCGCATCGCGATTCGACCACGAGAAACACTTCGCCGCGGCCTCCTTCCAGGACAGCCATAGGCTCGCCGTATGCTCTGCCGGCGCCAGCACCACCGGCACCCGCGACGGCAGCGCCAGGCTGAACACGTGCTCGGTATTATGGATCGTCCCGGTGACGAAACGATGGCGCCACTCGGGGAAGATCTCGAAGCTGTAGGCGAGCGGCCAGCGCCGGTAAGCGTGTGGCGGCGCCTCGATGCCGGTTTCTTCCAGCACCTCGCGCCGGGCCGCTTCCCCGGCGGGCTCGTCGATGCGATCGAGGGATCCGGTCACCGACTGCCAGAATCCGGGACGCGCGGCGCGTTCCAGCAGCAGCACCTCGCGCTCCTCCGTGTGCACGATTACCAGCACGGAGACCGGCAGCTTCGGCGTCACTTCCCGCTCTTGTAGAGTTCCGCCAGCGCAGGCGGGCCGCCCACGAATACAGCGAAGAACGGCCGCCCGCGCTCCTTCCACGCCTGCGCCGCGACGGACAGGACATCGCAGAGTTCGGCGCGATCCGCTTCGGACATTCCCTCTACGCCCTCGAACACGGCCACGCAGCCGGGCGCGCCCGAGAACGCGAGATCGGCGAGAGATTCCTCGAGCGCGTCCCAGTTGCCGCCGAACCAGCGCGGAAAGGCGAGCGCCTTCGCGATGCGCGCGAGCAGCGCCTCCTTGCCTGTGGCGCCCGCCGCGTCGATGCGTGCCAGCAGGATGTTGCTGCCGCGCAGCGCCGCGAGGATGTCGTCGCTGCGCGCAGTCCGGTACACGCCGGATTTTGCCGGGTCGCTCAGTCGCTGAAGGAGCTTGCTCATGGCGCTATTCCAGAATGCGCTTGAAGCTGCGGTAATGGTCGTCGCTGTAGTACAGCGTACCATCGCGGCCCGCGACGATGCGACGCGCGCCGCGCGTGCGCTCGCCGGGTGTTTTCACCGTGTATTCGCGGTACCAGCCGCGCTCGCTGACCGGCAGACGTTTTTCACGGTTGCTGAATACGGCGCCGTCGCGCTCGTAGGGATACGGCCCGCCCTTTCTGATCAGGGCAATGACCTCGATGGCTTCCTTGGGAAGTTGCCTCTTGTCTATTTCGCTTTCAGAAAAACAAAAAGCGCTGAAGGAAAAGACAAACGCCAGTAGCCCGGCGGCAAATCTCACTGCGGCGCGGCGTTGCGCAGGCGGATGTGCAGGTCGCGCAGCTGGCGCTCGGTGACGGCCGAAGGCGCGCCAGTCACCAGGTCCTGCCCGCGCTGGGTTTTCGGGAACGCGATCACGTCGCGGATCGCTTCCGCGCCGGACATCAGCGTCACCAGCCGGTCAAAACCGAAGGCAATGCCGCCGTGCGGCGGCGCCCCGTACTGCAGCGCCTGCAGCAGGAAGCCGAACTTCGCCTGCTGGTCCTCGGGAGAAATTTTCAGCGCCCGGAACACCTGCTGCTGCACTTCCTGGCGGTGGATACGCACCGAACCGCCGGCGATTTCCCAGCCGTTCAGCACCATGTCGTAGGCCTTGGCGTAGGCCTTCGACTGGTCGGTCTCGATGAAGGCCTCGTGGCCGTCCTTGGGGCTGGTGAAGGGGTGGTGGCGCGCCTTCCATTCCTTCGATTCATCGTCGTACTCGAACATCGGGAAGTCCACCACCCACAGCGGGCGCCAGCCCTTCTCGGCGAGGCCGCGGTCGTGGCCGACTTTCAGGCGCAGCGCGCCCAGGTGCGCGTTGCAGGCTTCGGCCTTGTCCGCGCCGAAAAAAATCAGGTCGCCGTCTTTTGCGCCCGTACGGCCGAGAATTTCCTGCAGGGCCTTCGCGTGCAGGTTCTTGACGATCGGCGACTGCAGGCCTTCGGCGCCTTTGGCCATCTCGTTGACCTTGATCCAGGCGAGGCCCTTCGCGCCCAAGCCGCGCAGATATTCGGTATAGGCGTCGATCTCGCTGCGCGTAATCGCCGCGCCGCCCGGCACGCGCAACGCCACGACGCGGCCGCCCGCGGCGTTGGCGGGCCCGGAGAACACCTTGAAGTCCACGTCTTTCATCACGTCGGTGAGCTCGGCCAGCTTGAGCGCGATGCGCAGGTCCGGCTTGTCGACGCCGTAGTCGCGCATCGCGTCTTCGTAGGTCATGACGGGGAACGGATCGGGCAGCGCCACGCCCAGCACTTCCTTGAACAGGTGGCGCGCCAGAGCTTCCATCAGCTTGCGGATGTCCTGCTCGCCGAGGAAGGAAGTCTCGATGTCGATCTGCGTGAATTCCGGCTGCCGGTCGGCGCGCAGGTCCTCGTCGCGGAAGCACTTGACGATCTGGTAGTAGCGGTCAAAGCCCGCGATCATCAGCAGCTGCTTGAACAGCTGCGGGCTCTGCGGCAGCGCGTAGAACTGGCCATCGTTGATGCGCGAAGGCACCAGGAACTCGCGCGCGCCCTCGGGCGTCGACTTGTAGAGTACCGGCGTCTCGACGTCGATGAAGCCGTGGCCGTCGAGGAATCCGCGCGCGGCCCTGGCGGTGGCGTGGCGCATGCGCAGGTTCTTCTGCATCACGTCGCGCCGCAGGTCGAGGACGCGGTGCTCCAGGCGCACCGTTTCGGAAAGATTGTCGTCGTCCAGCTGGAACGGCGGTGTCAGCGACGGATTGAGGATCTCGACTTCGTGCGCCAGCACCTCGATTTCGCCCGAGCGCAGGTTCGGATTGACGGTGCCTGCCGGCCGCGCGCGCACCACGCCCGTCACGCGCAGCACGAATTCATTGCGCACGCCCTCGGCCAGCTTGAACGCCTCGGCGCGGTCCGGATCGCAGACCACCTGCGCCAGGCCCTCGCGGTCGCGCAGGTCGATGAAGATCACCCCGCCGTGGTCGCGGCGGCGGTGCGCCCAGCCGGCGATGCTGACGCGCTGGCCGATCAGCGCGGCGTTCAGTTCACCGCAGTAGTGGCTTCGCATGCTCACGCGCCGGCTCCCGCGCTCGTCATTTGCCGTGAATCCTGCTGCTCGGCGGCACCACGCCCATCGAGATGACGTACTTCATCGCCGCGTCCACGCTCATGTCGAGCTCGATCACGTCCTTGCGCGCGACCACCACGAAGTAGCCGCCGGTCGGGTTGGGCGTGGTCGGCACGTAGACGCTGATGAAGTCGCCCTGCAGGTGATTGACGAGGTCGCCGCCCGGCCGGCCGGTGAGGAAAGCGATCGTCCACATGCCCGGCTGCGGCCATTGCACCAGCAGCGCCCGCCTGAACGCCTGCCCGCTGGAAGAGAACAGCGTGTCGGAAATCTGCTTCACGCTGGAATAGATCGAGTTCACCACCGGGATGCGGTGCAGGATCTCGTGCCAGAAGTGCACCAGTCGCGCGCCCAGCAGGTTGGTCGCGAACAGGCCGGTCACCAGTACGATCGCCAGCGTCATTACCGCGCCCATGCCCGGCACGTGGATGCCCAGCCAGTTCTCCGTCTGGAACTCGCGTGGCAGCAGCAGCAGCGTCTGGTCGAGCACATCGACGACGAGCTTCAGCACCCACAGCGTGATGACGAGCGGGATCCAGATGAGCAGGCCGGTGATGATGTATTTCTTCATGTACAGGAAACAAAAAGGCCCGGCACCTAGGATCCGGGAGACGCGTCTCCCGGAAACCTTCGTCCGGGCCGAATGCGTGGCCCCTTAAAGGTCAATTCGTGGTGCTGGCCGGCGACTTCTTTTCCGGCTTGGATTCGGTGTTCGCTGCGGTTTTCGCTTCCGCCCTGGTTTCCGTCCTGGCGTCGGCTTTCGCTTCGGGCTTGGCGTCGGCTTTCGTGTCGGTCTCTTTCTTGCCGCCCTTGAAGTCAGACGCGTACCAGCCCGAACCCTTGAGCTGGAAACCGGCCGCCGTCAGCTGCTTGGCGTACTTTTTCTTGCCGCAGGCGGGGCACTTGGTCAGCGGCGCCTCGCTCAGCTTCTGGAGGTGGTCTTCCTGGTGGCCGCAGGCGGCGCACTTGTATTCGTAGATCGGCATGGCCCTGCTTCAAGTTCCTGAATTGGCGCGGATTATACCGCCTCGACCCTGCCTCAGAACGGAATGTCGTCTTCCATGTCGTCGAACTTGCCGGCCGGCTTCTTGGCGGCGGGCTTGCCAGGCGCGCCGCTTTTCGGCGCCGCGTCTCCGTCGGGTTCGCCGCGCGGCTCGCCCGCGCCGGCCCTCGAACCAAGCATCTGCATGCGATCGGCGCGGATTTCGGTGCTGTAGCGGTCCTTGCCGGTTTCCTTGTCCTGGTACTTGCGGGTGCGCAACTGGCCTTCGATGTAGACCTGCGAGCCCTTCTTCAGGTATTCGCCCGCAACCTCCGCAAGGCGACCAAAGAAAGAGATGCGGTGCCACTCGGTCGCTTCCTTCTTCTCGCCGCTCGCCTTGTCCTTCCACGTCTCCGTGGTCGCGACGCTGATGTTGGTGACCGCCTCGCCGCTTGGCAGGTAGCGCGTCTCCGGATCCCGGCCCAGATTGCCCACGATGATTACTTTGTTCACGGATGCCATCACGATCCCCTTGGTCGAGTACTGTACGAATATACAACGCCTAGCCGCCGGCCGGGTTGACAGCCTGCGCCCGCGCGGGCGCCCGCATCCCGGCCGCCATGGCGAGCCAGGCCACGCTCAGCAGCGCGCAGGCGCCGAACACCTGGCTGGCGCCGAAATGGCTGGCAATCCAGCCGCCGCCCACGCCGCCGAAGAACAGGCCCAGCGTCTGGGCAGTGTTATACACGCCGATCGCGGCCCCGCGCGCATGCGCCGGCGCGATGCGCGAGACCAGCGAAGGCAGCAGCGCTTCTAGGACATTGAATGCAGCGAAAAAAACCAGCAGCAGGCTTGCCAGCACCGCAATGCCGGCGCCGGCCAGCGCGAAGCCGGCCAGAACGGCGCAAAGCAGCGCGACGCAGCCGACCATTACGGGCTTGGGCTGGTTGCGCCGATCCGCGTATAGGATCGGCGGCACCATCAGCAGGAACGAGGCCAGCACCACGGGCAGGTACAGCTTCCAATGCGCCGCAAGCTCCAGGCCGGCGTTGACGATCATCGCCGGCACCACGACGAACATGGCGTAGAGCACAAAGTGCAGCACGAAGATGCCCGCGTTCAGGCGCAGCAGCTCGCGGTCCATGAACAGGCTGCCGCGCGCCGCGGGCCCGGTCGCTTTGGGCGCCGCCCGCACGTCCGGCGCCTGCGGCACCAGCACCTTGACGACCCAGATCGCGGCCAGCGGCAGCACGCCGGTGATCACGAACAGTCCGCCCATGCCGATCACGCGGTAGAGCACCGGCGCGGCGACCAGCGAGAGCGCGAACGTGAAGCCGATCATCGAACCGATCATCGCCATCACCTTGGTGCGGTGCTGCTCGCGCGTGAGATCCGCGGCGAGCGCCATCACCACCGAGGAAATCGCGCCGGCGCCCTGCAACGAACGGCCCGCGATCGCGGTCCAGATGTCCTGCGCCGAGGCGGCGAGAAAGCTGCCGGCGGCGAAGATCACGAGGCCCGCGTAGATCACCGGCTTGCGGCCCCAGCGGTCGGAGGCCATGCCGAAAGGAATCTGCAGCACGCCCTGCGTGAGCCCGTAGATGCCGAGCGCGACGCCCACCAGGGTCAGGTTATCGCCGCCGGCCAGCTGCGGCGCATGCAGCGCGAACACCGGCAGGATGAAGAACAGGCCGAGCATGCGCAGTCCGAACACGCCGGCAAGACTTGCGCCGGCGCGCAGTTCAGCCGGCGTCATTCGGGTCGACTGCGGGTCCGACTGCGGGTCGGACAGCGGTTCGGGCGGCATGTAAAGGTGGAGTAAGGCGAGGTGAAAGGGCTATAGTAGCGGGTTTCGCCTCACGCAAATCGCACTTGGAAAAAATCAGAATCCGCGGCGCACGCACGCACAACCTCAAGAACATCAGCCTTGAGCTGCCGCGCGAAAAACTGGTGGTGATCACCGGGCTTTCCGGCTCCGGCAAGTCCTCGCTCGCCTTCGACACGCTCTACGCCGAGGGCCAGCGCCGCTACGTCGAGTCGCTGTCGGCCTATGCGCGCCAGTTCCTAGAACTCATGGAGAAGCCCGACGTCGACCTGATCGAGGGACTGTCGCCGGCGATCGCCATCGAGCAGAAGGCGGCCAGCCACAATCCGCGCTCAACCGTGGGCACCGTCACCGAGATCCACGACTACCTGCGCCTTTTATATGCGCGCGTCGGCACGCCCTACTGCCCCGACCACGCCATCGCGCTGCAGGCGCAGACCGTCACGCAGATGGTGGACCAGGTGCTGGCGCTGCCCGAGGATACCAAACTGATGATCCTCGCGCCGGTGGTAGCCGGCCGCAAAGGCGAACAGGCGGACCTGTTCGAAGAGCTGCGCGCGCAGGGCTTCACGCGCGTGCGCGTGGACGGTAAGGTCCACGAGCTCGATCAGGCGCCGCGCCTGGCGAAGAACTCCAAGCACACGGTCGAGGTGGTCATCGACCGGCTGCGCGTGAAGTCGGAAGCCAAGCAGCGCCTGGCCGAATCCTTCGAGACCGCGCTGCGCCATGCAGATGGGAAGGTCGTTGTATTTGATGTTGAAAGCAAAAAAGAAACACTTTTCTCGTCGAAATTTTCCTGCCCGAAATGCGACTACGCGCTCGCCGAACTCGAGCCGCGCCTGTTTTCGTTCAACAACCCGATGGGCGCCTGCCCCACCTGCGACGGCCTGGGCGCGGTGGAATTCTTCGACGCGCGCCGCGTGGTCGCGCATCCGAACCTGAGCCTCGCCAGCGGCGCCATCAAGGGCTGGGACCGGCGCAACCACTTCTTTTATTCCATGCTCGCCTCGCTCGCGGCCCACTACGGCTTCGACGTGGAGGCGCCCTGGGAAGTCCTGGACGATGCGACGCAGGCGCTGATCCTGCACGGCTCGGGCAAGGAGAAGATCGCCTTCCACTACGCCACCGAGCGCGGCCGCAACCAGGTGCGCGAGCACGCCTTCGAGGGCGTGATCCCGAACCTCGAGCGCCGCTTCCGCGAAACCG
>Ga0315910_10005528_pt1 | contig 10354 bp, 6 predicted proteins | sample EdamamesoilMG_FD_204470 | JGI IMG/M metagenome (GOLD analysis project Ga0315910, IMG submission 204470) | Garden soil microbial communities collected in Santa Monica, California, United States - Edamame soil | ecosystem: Environmental > Terrestrial > Soil > Garden | place: USA: California... | reverse complement strand
GCGCGCAGCTCGACGACGTCGACCGCCACATCGTCCAGCTGCTCGCGCAGCGCATGCAGATCGTGAGCGACGTGGCGCGCTACAAACGCGTGGAGAACATCCAGATCCACGACGCCGGCCGCGAAGCCGAGCTGCTGTCTTCGCGCCGGAAGCAAGCCACGGAGTTAGGACTCGACCCTGAAGGCATCGAGTCCATCTACCGTCAGATCCTGGTGTCGAGCCGCGACTATCAAGCCGCTGCCAACCTCGCGCCCGCTCCCGAAGGTGCCGCCAAGACCGTGCTGATCGTAGGCGGTGCGGGCGCCATGGGTGGCGTGCTCCGGAGTATGTTCGCCGAGCTCGGGCACCACGTGGAGATCGCCGACGTGGCTACCCCGCAGCCCGCGGAGGTGCTCGTTCCCAAGGCCGACGTCGTGGTGATCTCGGTGCCGATCGCCGTCACGGAGAGCGTGATCCGCAAGCTCGGCCCGCTGGTCCGTCCCGATGCGCTGCTCTTGGATGTGACGTCGATCAAAGCGGCACCGCTGGCGGCGATGCTGGAGTCGACGTCCGCGAGCGTGGTCGGCACACACCCGATGTTCGGGCCGGGCTCGAGCTCGCTGATCGGGCAGCGCGTGGTGTTATGCCGCGGTCGCGGCGACGCCTGGTACACGTGGTTGTCCGATAGCTTTCGCGCGCGCGGCCTCACCATCACCGAAGCCGAAGCCGAAGAGCACGATCGCGGCATGGCGCTCGTGCAAGTGCTGACGCACTTCCAGACGCAGGTGTTCGGGCTCGCGCTGGCGCGCATGGGCATCCCGCTCGAAGCCTCGCGGCGCTTTACCTCACCTGCGTACTTGATGGAGCTCTACATCGCGGCCCGGCACTTCGCGCAGTCGGCGGAGCTGTACGGCCCGATCGAGATGCGCAATCCGGCGACCGCGGAGATCACCTCGCAGTTTCAACGCGCTGCCACCGAGATCGCCGGCATCCTGGCGAGCCAGGACCAGGCGCGTTTTGCGGCGATGTTCCACGAGGTCCGAGCCTTCTTCGGCGAGTTCGCCCGCGAGGCCACCGAACAATCGCGTTTTCTGATCGATCGCCTGGTCGAACGCGCGCTCACCTGACCCGCGCGTGTTCGCGCGCCGAACACGCGGGGCCTCGGGAGATTTGTTTCGTCGCAGACGCTGCGCGACTGTTGGAACGCGCGGCGGCCCGTGCCAATCTTGTTTCGGTCCACCCCATTTGGATAGGAGCTGGCTATGTTCGCTGGTGCACTGACGGCCCTCGTGACGCCTTTTCGAGACGACCGGATCGACGAAAAGGCATTGCGGGCCATCGTCGCCGAACAGATCGATCAGGGCGTCGACGGTTTGGTTCCGAGTGGGACCACAGGCGAGAGTGCGAGTCTGTCGCACGAAGAGTTCGCACAGGTGGTCTCGATCGTCGTCGAAGAAGCTCGCGGGCGCGTTCCGGTCATCGCCGGTGCGGGTGCGCCCTCGACGGCCCACGCCATCGAGCTCGCCAAGATCGCCAAGCGGCAGAAGGCCGACGGCCTGCTGATCGTCGTGCCGTACTACTACAAGCCCAGCCAGGAAGGGCTGTACGCGCACTACGCGGCGGTAGCCAAGGCGGTGCCGTTGCCGACCGTGCTCTACAACATCCCGGGTCGCTGCGGCGTCGACCTGGCTGTGTCCACGCTCGAGAAGATCGCGGGCATCTCGAACATCGTGGCCATCAAGGAATCCACCGGCAACGTGCTGCGCAGCGCCGAGATCATCAAGCGCTTCGGCGATCGATTCAGCGTGCTCTCGGGTGACGACTCGCTGACCTTGCCCATCATGGCGCTCGGCGGTCAGGGCGTCATCAGCGTCGCGAGCAACGTGGCGCCGCGCGAGGTGAGCAAGCAGGTGGACCTGTTCCGCGCCGGCGATCTCGCGGGTGCCCGCAAGCAACACCAGTTCCTCACGCCGCTGTACGAAGCGCTGTTCGTGGAGTCGAATCCCGGCCCGGTGAAGTACGCGATGAGCGTGCGCGGCATCATGAGCCCCGAGATCCGCTTGCCGTTCGTGCAGCCGACGGAGGCGTCCATGCAGCGCATCCGCAAAGCGCTCGCCGAGGTGGGCGTCTCATGACGCGCGTATCGGTACACGGCGCCGGCGGGCGCATGGGGCGCAGCATCGTCAAGGTGGTGGTCGAAGACAAAGGCGCCACCTTGGTGTCCGCGGTAGAGCGCGGCGGAAGCCCGGCGCTCGGCCAAGACGTGGGCGTGCTCGCTGGGCTCCAGGAGCCGCTCGGTGTGCTCGTGACCTCCTCGCTCGAGGAAGCGCTGGAGCGCGCGGAAGTGGTGATCGACTTCTCGCTGCCCGACGCTTCGCGCTCGCTGTTTCAAGCCTGCGCGTCGCGCCGCGTCGCTGCGGTCGTGGGGACCACCGGCCTCGATCAAGCGGCGCGCTCGGCGCTGGATGCGCTGTGTCGCGTGGCGCCGGTCGTCGTCGCGCCGAACTACAGCATCGGCGTGAACGCGTTTTGGGCGCTGGCAGCGCAGGCTGTGCGTTTGCTCGGCCCGGAGTTCGACATCGAGGTCGTGGAGATGCACCACCGTCACAAGGTCGATGCGCCCAGCGGTACTGCCGTGCGTTTGACCGAAGTGGTGGCACAGGCCCGCGGCTTGGACCCCAACGTCGCCGTGCGCTCCGGGCGCTCGGGTCAGGTCGGGGCTCGGCCCGACGGCGAGATCGGCGTGCACGCGCTGCGCGGCGGCGACGTCGTCGGCGACCACACGCTGGTGTTGGCCGGACCGGGCGAACGCATCGAGCTCACGCATCGCGCGCATAGCCGCGAGATCTTCGCGCTCGGCGCCGTGCGTGCCGCACACTTCGTGGTCGGGCGCGCGCCAGGCCTCTACGACATGGCCGATGTGCTCGGCATCGCACCGTCCTGAGTCGCCATTTGGGCAGCACTGGCCATGCTGCTGCATTTGCCAAGCTTGCCAACCTTGCCAGGTCTGCCTGACGCGCTGCCTCGCTCTGCTGCTCGGCGTCGAGCGCGAGCGAGCGGCGCGCGTGAGCAGCTGCGTGCGTACCGCGCTGTGGCGTGAAGCACAGCGCTGTGTCGCTCGCGCTCGTAGCGTATCGCCGCTGGCCCGCGCTACACCTCCGAGTGGCACGCCGGAGACTGACAGCTTCGGCGCGCGGCCGGGTGGGCGCGGTAGGCGCAGGCAGGTGTTCGCGGGGTGATCGCACACCTCTCGCTGCGGGAACTTTGCTAAGCTTTGGCTCTCTATGGCTCCAGGCAAAATGAGTTGCCCTGAATGCGCCACCGAGCTCGCGCCTGGATCGCGGTTTTGCGGGGAATGCGGCGCCGCGATTCCAGATAATCTGGTTGATTCGCGCGGGCGCGGAGCTCCGACCATCCTCGGGATCGACGCGGACGCGGTCAAGGCAGCGGCCGCCGCCGCGATCGCCGAAGCCGAGAAGTCGGCTTCGAACGCCGAGCGTGCGGAAGCCTCGGGAAAATCGGGACAGTCGCAGCAGCGCCTCGGGCAGACGATGCTCGGGCTTTCGAGCGAGACGTCGCCCGCCCAGGCGTTCGTCTCCGGGTCGTCCGCGCCAGATGAGCAAGCCAGAGCGACCGAGTGGCAAGGCCGCTCGGCCCCGCCCCGTCCGCTCGATCGCACACAGCTCGAAGGTGAGCAAAACATCGAAGCGCTAGAGGCCGTGTCTCAGGCCAGCGCGTCGCTGCCCGAGCCGAGCTTCGTGCGCTCGCGCCTAGCCGGGAACGGCAAGGCTACCTCGCTCGGCCTGGGTGCCCCGCTCGCGCCGCTGCCGTCCAAGGGCATGGGACGCACGATGTTGGGCGTCCCGTTGGCCTCGCTTTCTCCGAGTCCGCTGCCTCCCGGGCCGGACACGGCACCCGTCGTGACCGGCACGCCGGTGGCGCGCACGACCGCATCGGGCGGGCCTACGCGACCAAGTCTGGCCTCGTCCCCGGCGTTGCCGGCGCAGCCCGCCCGCCTGGTGACTGGAACTGGAACCTCCGAGACCAGTGTCTCGCGCGCGGTGCTCACGGGGTTGCTGGTGGGCCTCGTCCTGCTGGGCGTGATCGTGCTGATCTACACGCGCCTGACGGGTCAACCGCAGCCGGCCAACGTCCGCGCGCAGATCACCAGCAACGAGCAAGGTGAGGCGCTCGCGTTCGAGGTGCCCGGCGCACAAGAGGGCTCGCGCTTGCGCTTCGGCAATCAAGAGCAGCCGCTGGTCAACGGTCGGGCTACGTTCCCGCTGGCTTCGGATTCGCTGCGCGTCGGCGACAACATCGTGCTGGCCGACGTGCGCCATCCGAGCGGCGAGACGTCGTCTGCGCGCATCGTGCTCGCGGTCGCGTACCGGCTGTGGGTCGATACCTCCGGCTTGCGCTCGGCGAATCCATCGATCGACGTCAAAGTCGCTGCGTTGCCGAAGACGCGCGTCACGCTCGAGGGCCAAGATCTCGCGCTCGACAGTCAGGGTCGGGGGTCCAAGAGCTTTCCGCTCGACACGCTGCGCCCCGGCAAAGGCGGCGTCATCGATCACATCGTGCACTACCGCGTGCAGCCACCCTCGGGCGAGGCTGTCATCGACGAGCTGCACACGCGCATCCCCATGGCGATGATGCAGATCGATCGGCCCGGCCAAGACCTCGTGACCGACAGCGACACGGTCGAGATCGAAGGTGCGGTGGGCCGCGACACCGAGGTCAGCATCGACGGCAAGCAAGTGCCGGTCAAAGGCGGGCATTTCGTGCAGCGTTTGGCGCTGCCCAAGCCCGGAGATTACAAGCCGCGCGTGACCGCGAGCTCCGAGGGCAAAGCGCCGTTCAGCGTGACGCTGAGCATCACACGCGTGCGCGACCTGGCGCAGGCCGCGCGCGAGTTTTCGTACGACAAGTCGCTGACCTACGCGAAGATCGCCGCGCGTCCGAGCAGCTATCGCGGGCAGCCGATCGCCATCGAAGGTCGCGTGTACGCGGTCGATACCCGGGCAGGTTCCAGCGTCATCCAGATGCTCGCGCGTCCGTGTCCGGCGTCGCAGCGTTGTTCGCTGTGGGTCGTCGATCCCAAGGCGAGTGACGTCGGCGTGGATCGCTGGGTACGTGTGCTGGGCGTGGTCGACGGCGAGCAGCAGTTCCGGTCCGAGAGCGATCAGATCGTGACCGTGCCCAAGGTCGTCGCGCGCTTCATCTTGCCCGCGAAACCCTGAAGTCGCTCCCCCTGTCGCGCGGAGCGCCGCCTTGGGTGCTCGTCGATTTGCACGTCGGACCGGGAGCGACTATCGCTGCCTGCTCGCTAGAGCAGCAGCGCACCATGGACGCCACGCGACTCGACTACGAACTGCCCGAGGACCTGATCGCACAGGCCCCGCTGCCTGAGCGCGCGGGGGCCCGCCTGCTGTGCCTCGAGCGCGCGGGCTGCCGCATCGAGCACCGGCAGGTGCGCGAACTGCCCGAGCAATTGCCACCTGCGTTATGGGTGTTGAACGACACCAAGGTCATCCCGGCGCGCTTGTTTTTGTACAAGGAGACCGGCGGTCGCGTGGAGTTTCTGCTGGTCGAGCGCCTGGCCGAGCCCGAGCCGGGCGTGGAGCAGTGGCTGTCGCTCGCGCGCACACACAAAGGTGTGCGTGCAGGCATGACGCTACGCGCGCAGCCGGACGTGCTGCAGGCACGGGTGTTGGAAGTGCGCGAGGGCGGCGAGGTGGTGGTGGCGCTGCGCGCGACCGAAGCGGGTGGAGACGTCGCCGGAGCGGTGTCGCGCGTCGGCCAGTTGCCGCTGCCTCCGTATATTCGCCGCGCGCCTGACGAGGCGGATCTCCAGCGCTATCAAACCGTGTTCGCGCAGCATGCGGGTGCCGTCGCGGCGCCCACGGCCGGGCTGCATCTGAGCGACGAGCTGCTCGGCGCGTTGCGCGCGCGCGGTCACGAGCTCGCGTACGTGACCCTGCACGTGGGCCCCGGCACGTTTGCGCCGCTGCGATCCGCGGATCTGCGCGAGCACCCCATGCACGCTGAGCGCTATGTCATCCCCGAGGCCACCGCTCGCGCCGTCGCCCGCGCCAAAGCCGAAGGCCGGCCGGTGGTCGCGGTGGGTACGACGGTGGTGCGTACGCTCGAAGCCAGCGCCGCGGCCTCGGGCGTGGTGACCGCCGGCGCGGGGCGGACTTCGATCTTCATCTATCCGCCGTACGAGTTTCGCGTGATCGACGCGTTGCTCACGAACTTCCATCTGCCGCGCTCCACCTTGCTGGCGCTCGTGATGGCGTTCGCCGGTGAGCACACCACGCGCTGCGCATACCGCGCGGCGATCGCGGAGCGCTATCGATTCTTCAGCTACGGCGACGCCATGTTGATCAAGGGGGTAGGGTGACTTCGAAGCTCACGTTCAGCGTGTTGGCTCAAGACTCGGCGAGCGCCGCGCGGGTCGCGCGTTTGCAGCTCGGACACAGCGAGCTGGAGACGCCGGTATTCATGCCCGTGGGCACGCAGGCCAGCGTCAAGTCGCAGACGCCGGCCGATGTGATCGCGACCGGCTCGCAGCTCATCCTCGCCAACACCTATCACTTGATGCTGCGCCCCGGGGCCGAGCTCGTGCATGAGCTCGGCGGTGTGCAGCGCTTCATGGCGTGGCCACACGCGGTGCTCACCGACAGCGGCGGCTACCAAGTCTTCTCGCTCGCGAGCCTGCGCAAGCTGGACGACGAAGGCGCGGTCTTCCGCTCGCATATCGACGGCTCGACGCACATGCTCTCGCCCGAGCGCTCGATGGAGGTGCAGCGCTTGTTGGGCTCCGACATCGCGATGGTGTTGGACGAGTGCCCGCCCGGCGACGCGGATCGCGCGAGCGTGGAGCGCGCGGTCGAACGCACGTCGCGCTGGGCCGAGCGCTGCGTGGCCGCGGAGCGCGCGCCGGGGCAGGCGCGCTTCGGCATCGTGCAGGGCGGCAGCTTCCTGGATCTGCGCCGGCAGCACCTGCGCACGATCGCGAGCTTGCCGTTCGAAGGTTTGGCGCTCGGCGGCTTTTCGGTCGGCGAAGCCATGTCGGTGACGTATGGGCTGCTCGAGGAGCTCGGCTCCGACATGCCGCGTGAGCGCCCGCGCTACTTGATGGGTGTCGGCAAACCCATCGATCTGCTGCGCGCGATCGGTGCGGGCATCGACATGTTCGACTGCGTGCTGCCCACGCGCAACGCGCGCAACGGGCAGGCGTTGACCTGGAACGGACGCGTCAACCTCAAGCAGAGCCGGCACCGTAAGGACGCGGGGCCGCTCGATCCCGAGTGCGGCTGTCCGGTGTGCAACACGTTCAGCCGCGCGTACCTGCGGCACTTGTTCGCCGCAGGCGAGATGTTGGGGCCGCGGCTCCTGACGCAGCACAACCTGTTCTTCTATCAAGCGCTGACACGCGCGGCGCGCGAGGCCATCCGCGAGCAGCGGTACGCAGCGTTCGCGCGCAGCGCGGAAGAGCGCATGCTGGCGCTGGACGAAGTGAAGACCGGCACCGCCTGACGCAGGGTGGCGAGCTCAACGCGCGGGCGCCGGGCAACGCGGGCCCGCGTAGAGCTCTCGTTGCAGGCGCGCGACCCAAGGATCGCCTTGGGCTTCCGGGAGCTCGAGTACGCGCGTCAGAAACGTCTGCACGCGCTCGCGCTCGCCGCGTCTCAGCGCGAGCTCCTGCGCTCCGAACGCGACCTCGCGCGTAGCCCCGAGCGAGCGAGCGCGCTCGAGCGCCGATTCGGCCTCGTCGAAGTGGCAGGTCGCGGCGGCGACCAGGGCGTGGAAGACGTTTACGCTGGGCACCCAGTCGAGATCGCGCGCGGTCGCGCGTAGCAGCGGCAGTGCCTCGGTCAGCGCGGTGTGCTCGGCCGCGTTGCGTGGGGCGGCGATCCCGGAGCGCCCTGCGTCCCGCACCAGCGGCCTCAACTTGACGAGTGCGCGCACCCAATCGCGGTAGGGCACCACGTTCGGATGCTCGGGCAGGAGCGACAGCTCGCGCTCTACCGCGCGCCGATCGAGCCCATCCGAGAACAACCACGCCGGATCGTAGCCGGGTTGCAGCGTCGTCAACGCGCGCTGGCGCAACAGCCCCGCGCGATCGGGCAAGGTGCGCGCGAAGGCGCAGTGCTCGGCTTCGATGGCCACGAGCCGGAAGTCCGAGAACGCTGACAGGGCGCGCAGGGCCGGTTGTTGCTCGGCGATCGCAGGTTGCGCCACCACGACGTCGGTCCCCGTGCTGTCGATGAGCGCGCGCAGCGCAGCCGGCGAGCTCCAGGCGCGCTGAACGCGCTGGATGTGCTCGGGCCCGTACAGTGGCGTGCGACCGTCGAGCAGTACCTTGGCTTCGGGCACCGTGAACATGAGGTCCCAGCCGTCGCTCATGGTCGCGAAGATCCGAGCGCGCGGTAGGTGCGCGGCGAGCCACTGCCCGCTCGCCGCAGGTCGACCGCGCGTGCTCTCTCCGAAACCGAAGCTCGCCTGCGGCGGCAGCGCCAGACAGCCCTGGATCGCGAGCGCCAGTGCGCAGACCGCGCCGGCGAGGAAGCTCGCGCGGCGCACGCGATCCGGCCAGCGGGTGAGCGCCGGTGCGAGGCCGGCCACGAGTGGGGGTATGGTCAGCGCTACGGCGTCGGCGGAGAAGCGCGTGGAGCGCACGGCCATCACGATCAGCAGCGAGCAGTACAGAGCCTCGAACGTGCGGCGCGCATCGGGTCGCGGCCGGCACAGTGCGAACGACGCCGCCAGCCAGAGCGTTTGCCAGAGCAGCATGGCCGGATACCAGAGCGACTGCGAAGGTCGCCACGCCTGCCACTCATCGATGACCGCCCGATAGGCGGGGTCGAGCGCATGCGCGATCGCGCCCCAGACGATGCGCGGGCCGTACGGCGACACACAGGAAGCGAGCAGCATGCACCCGAACACGGCCGCGAGCGGCCGCAGGCGACTGCGATCGAAGGCCAGGGCGCTGAGCATGGCCATGCCCACGAACAGGAGTCCGAGCAGGTGCGAGCCGTGCATGTTCACCCACAACACGTGCGCAATGCCGAGCACGGCGATGAGGGCGCGACGCTCGCGAGCGCTCTGCGACGTGAGCAGCCGCGTGATCCCGAGTAGGCACAGCGCGGAGAACACATAGCCGAACAGGTGAGGGCGGACGCTCAAGCGCAGCCGGATCGCCGGCATGCCCGCGAGCACGAACACCGGCACGAGCCAGGCGCCCGTGCTCGCCGCTCGCAGCTGCGCGAGACCGACCAGGAGGCACGAGAGCACCGCGAAGACCAGCACCTTCAAGGTGTGCAGGAGCGCCGAGCCGCCCCGGTCGTACAACGCAAAGAGCAGCCAGTCGCTCAGCCATTCATAGTTGACGTAACGCGCCGGCGTGCTGCGAAAATAGGAAAACGTGTCGTACTGCGGCACCTGACCGAGCGCTGCGATCTGGCGACCGGCGGCGAGATGCCCGAAGGTGTCCGTGTTGTCGATCGGGTACAGTCCCGCAAGGGAAAACACGCACAGCGTCAACAGTGCTGGTGCTGCGAGCTCCCGAGCTGCGGCTTTCATGTGCGTGCGATTCTACCCGGTTTCGCAGCACGGCCCCGAGCGCGTTACCGCGGTCGCGGCGGCTGCTAGCTTCGCTGCGAAGCGAATTGCTTGCGCGTTATGGCGCTTGATTGGGTTCGGCAGCTGTGCCATCTATCCCCGCGCTGCGACCCCCCCGGACGTCTCGGTACGAGTGAGATGGCACTCGGGTAGACCTCTCCGTGGGCAGACGCCGGCCCCGGCGGCAGAACCCGGACGGTCTTGCGCTACGACGGGCCGTGAACCCACAAGCAGCCTGAGCAAAAAGCGATGTCGAACGGCAAATCCGATCTCCTCGTATTCTTAGGCGCGGCATTCGCCTCGCTGATTGGCCTAGCGGTGCTCCAGAAGTGGTACGGCTCGTACATCGACATCCGCTATAGCCAGCAGCTTGCGGAGGCAGCTCCATCCGAGACGCTGCTCGCAGCGCGCCGCGAGGACGAACTGCAAGAGCAGAAGCGTAAGGTCCCCCTCGACCAGGCGATCAGTCGCCTCGCCCGACAGGGGCGTGGTAGTTTCAGCTCCATCGCCCCCGTGCAGTCGCAGGACCTCTCCGCGATCGCAGGGTGGATCCACCGGCCCGGCTTCAAGCCCGTGACTGCGCACACGGTTCGTGCGCCGCGAGCTGCGGCTCCTGTAGCGGCCGAACCTACCGAAGCCCCGGAGCAAGCGACTGCCACACCAGAGGCGGCCCCGGCGGCGCCCGCAGCCGCGAACTCCAAGAAGCCTGCGGCTCCGACAGGCAAGCCTGCACCAAAGGCGAAGCCCG
>Ga0315910_10005527_pt1 | contig 10354 bp, 9 predicted proteins | sample EdamamesoilMG_FD_204470 | JGI IMG/M metagenome (GOLD analysis project Ga0315910, IMG submission 204470) | Garden soil microbial communities collected in Santa Monica, California, United States - Edamame soil | ecosystem: Environmental > Terrestrial > Soil > Garden | place: USA: California... | reverse complement strand
CCGGGGGGCGCGCCGCCCCCGACGCCGCCCCGCCCCCCCGCGCCCCGCGGCCCCCCCGCCGGTGCGCCGGGGGACTGGCCCCGGGCTACTTCTTGAGCGTCATCGACTGCTTGAACTTGCCCGGGACCTCGACCTCGGCCTCGATCGACTGGTCCTGGCCCTGGGCGCTGACCGAGGCGTCGAGCACGAAGTTGACCGTGAAATCGACCTCCTGCAGGCCGGAGAGCAGGTGGCCCGAGGCGATGTTCCAGAGCACTTCCCCCTTGCCGGTCAGCGTCATCGCCATGCTGGCCTCGCCGATGTCGAACTCGACGTCCTGACCCGCGGGCATCTGTTCCGAGACGATGGCCTCGATCATGGCCTTGAGGTCCAGCGATCCGGAGCCTTCGAGCGCGATCGCGATCACGCCCACGTCGACCCCTTCCTCGTCGCGGCGGCCCTTGTACTCGCAGGTCGTCTTGAACTTGTCGATCAGCTTCTCCAGCTGAGGGAAGAGCTCGTCCTGGATGATCGCGCCGATGCCGGCCTCGTCCTCGCCCATGTCGCCGTTCTTGATGCCATCGAGCATCTGGCGCATGAAGTCCGTGGGCACTTCCCACTTGTCGCCCACCGCCACTTCCTTGGTCGGAAGCATCATGCGGTAGTCCATGTCGATCTGCTGGGCCTTGAGCAGCTTCTCCTCGCCATCGCACTCGTGGTAGGCGACGTCGTACTCCTGCTTCTCCTCGTTCCACTTGAAGCGGATCGACTTGCCTGCGAGCGCGTCGAACTCGGGGATCTCGTTGGATTCCGAATTCCCGCCGCCGTTCATGTCCATCGTGCCCGACATCTCGTCGTAGCTGCGGATCAGCTCCAGCGGCTTGCCGTCCTTGAGGTCGACGTACTTGTCGGTCCAGGTGATCGACATGTCCATCTCACCCGAGACGTCGCCGGGAATCTGCCCGCTCATGTCATTGCCGCTGACGATCATCGTGATGTCGCCCAGCTCGAAGGACATCTCGACGTCGGTGGTCTTGGTCAGCGAGGAGTCCTTGGCCGGGTGAAACGAGAGCGCGTCGCCGCGCGGCTCCAATGCCAGGAGCAAGGGGGAGGCCAGCAGGGCCGGCAGGAGAATGCGCGTCGGGTTCATGGGAGGCTTGGGGTTGGGATGCGGAATGCACGAAGGATAGCGAATCTGCGGGCTACGCCATCCCCTAGGGCCTATTCATAGGCCCGCCAGGGCACTTTTTGGGCCGGCCTGGGCCCTCAGGCGCGTCGCCAGCGCCGAGCGCCGTTGCGAGGGCTGGGCATTGTCGATCGCCATCCGCAGCGCCCTGCGCGAGCCGATCAGCACCACCAGACGCCGGGCACGCGTGATCGCCGTATAGAGCAGGTTGCGCTGCAGCATCACGGCGTGCCCCAGGACCAGGGGGATCACCACGGCGGGGTACTCGCTGCCCTGGGAGCGGTGCACGGTGATCGCGAAGGCCGGCTGCAGGTCGCCCAGCTCGTCCGCGGCGTAGAGCACCTCGCGCTCGGGGAAGCGCACCAGGACGGAGCCTTCCTCGTCGACGCGCACGATGCGGCCCATGTCGCCGTTGAAGACCTCCTTTTCGTAATCGTTGCGCGTGTGCACCACGCGGTCGCCCAGGCGCCAGGTGCGCCCGCCCTGGACGACCTCGCGGCCGGCGACGCCCAGGGCCTGCCGCAGGCGATCGTTCAGGGCGTCCACCCCGCACTCGCCGCGGTACATCGGCGCGAGAACCTGCACGTCGTCGATCCAGCTCAGGCCGAAGCTCTGCGGGATGCGCTCGGTGACCACCTCGATCACGCGCTCGGCCGCGCTGGCCGCGTCCTCGGCCGGGAAGAAGTAGAAATCGCTGCCCAGGTCCCCGCGCGCGGGCAGCCGCGGCTCCTCGCCGTGCAGGATGCGGTGCGCGTTCTCGACGATCAGGCTGCCGCCCTGCTGGCGGAAGACCTGGGTCAGCCGGTGCAGCGGCACGCGCCCGGAGTCGATCAGGTCGCCGAGCACGTTGCCCGGCCCTACCGAGGGCAGTTGGTCGGGGTCGCCGACCAGGATCAGGCGCGTGGGGGCCGCGACCGCCTTCAAGAGGTGGTGCGCGAGCACGATGTCGAGCATCGAGATCTCGTCCACGACCAGCAGATCGCACTCCAGCGGGTTGGCCGCATCGTGCAGGAAGGAGCCCGCAGCCGGGTCCCAGCCCAGCAGGCGGTGCACGGTCGAGGCCTCGAGGCCGGTCGCCTCGCTCAGGCGCTTGGCGGCTCGCCCCGTGGGCGAGGCGAGCAACACCTTGGCCCCGCGCGCCTGGGCCAGCAGCACCACCCAGCGCACGATCGTGGTCTTGCCCACTCCCGGGCCGCCGCTGAGCAGGGCCAGCGGCGCAGCCAGCAGCCCGAGGATCGCCTCGCGCTGTTTGGGATGCAGTTGGAGCCCCTGGCGCTGCTCCATGGACTGAAGATCGGAGTCTGAAGCCAAGGCTGGGCAGGCCTCGGCGCGCGCCAGCGCGGCTTCGACGTTGGCCGCGACCCCGGCTTCGCTCGCGGCCAGCCAGGGCAGGTAGACGCCGGGCTCGGCGGGGTCGGCGAGCGTCTCGACGCGCACATCGCCCAGCGCCGCGAGGTCGTCGAGCGCGCGCTCGAGCCGCGGCTCCTCGAGCGGCACCGCGAGCAGCTCGCGCGCTTGCGCGAAGAGCTCCTTGCGCAACTGCAGCGAGTGGCCCTCGCTGGAACTGCCGCGCAGCACGTGCAGCAGGCCCGCGCGACAACGCTCGGGCGCATCGGCCCCCAGTCCCAGCCGCCGCGCGAAGTGGTCGGCGACCGAGAAACCGATCCCGGGCACCTTGAGCGCCAGCAGGTAGGGGTCCGCGCGCAGCTGCGCCTCGCAGTCGGGGCCAAGCTTGCGCACGACCGACGCGGCCTGCCTCGGGCCCAGGCCCGCGCCGCGCAGGAAAGCATGCAGTTGGTGCGTCGCGAACTCCCGCCGCACCGTGCGCGCCAGGGACTCGCGCACGTGAGGCTTCAGCCCGCGCACGCGCTCCAGGGCCGCAGGGTCCTCGCGGATCACCTCCAGGGCGCGCTCGCCCAGCGTCTCGACCACGCGCGCGGCAAGCGTCTCCCCGATGCCCTCGAAGGCGCTCGAGGCGAGGTAGCGGACCAGTCCCGCGGCGTCGGCGGGGGGCAGGACCTCGAAGCTCTCGAACTCGAACTGCCGGCCGTGGCTGGCGTGCTGGCCCCATCGGCCGAACAGCCGCACCCGCAGGCCCTCGCTGGGCTCCGACATCGGCCCGACCGCGACCAGGCGCGTCTCGCGGAACATCGCTCGCGAGCCCGGGTCGCCGAAACCGGCCTCCGGCGCGAGCTTCAGGACCGTGTAGAGCGACTCCGGCCGGTGGTACGTGACCACCTCGACGGTGCCCTGCAGCACCTCGGCGGGAGGCGCATCGCCCTCGGCACCCGCGCGACCGCCCCCTGCGGGCCGATTCCGATCCGCGAAATCCTTGGGCGGGCGCTCCACGGACAGAGCTTCCCGCCGGGAGCCTGCCATTTCCAGTGGCGCTGGCACGCTTCCTTCGCGCGGCCGTCGCACGGATCGATCGAACGAGCAGGCCTGTGGCCACCTCGCCGCACAGGCTGAGCGCTCGACCTCGATGCGACGAACCCGCGATGAAAGCCCGTTTCGGTGTCCTCCCGTTGCGGTGTCCTATCGGAACGTGGTCCGCGAATTACGCCCCGCGGGTCACGCTGCGCGGGCCTTCCTCCAAGAACAGTGGGAGTCCGCCGCCGCCGCGCCACGCCGGCCGTTTCGCTTCGAACCCGCCTGCTATCCTCGAGCCCTCGAACGGCGCGTTGCGCCGCACGGATGATCCGAATCACCTGCTTCGTCCTGATCGGCCTGAGCGTTCTCGCGCCCGGCGCGCTGGGGCAATCGACGTCGTATGCCGTCGAGCGCATCCCGCTGCCCGCGGGGGCCTGGACCTTCGGCTCGGGTGCGATCACCGATGGCGGTCGGGTGGCCTTCGAGGCTTTCTGGCCTCCGCCGGTGGGCGGCCCGCAGGTATCGCCCGAGAGCATCGCCTTCCTCTGGGACGGCTCGGCCTTGCTCCAGCTCGAACGGCCGCCTGGCGCCGTGTACGTCAGCGTCCAGGAGCTCGGCTCGGGCGGCCGCGTCGTCGGCGGGCTGCGCAACGCGAACTACGAGTTCATCACGGGTTGCACCTGGCTCCGCGATGGCACGGCGCGCGTGCTGCGGCCGCTGACGGGCCAGCGTTGCCTGGCGAGCGACGGCAATGGCACGGATCGGATCGTCGGCTCCGCCTACGACCCCGTGCTGCAGCTCTCGCGGCCGGTGCAATGGCAGAACGGGATCCTCGCGCCGCTGCCGACGCCCGCCCCGTTGATGCAGGGATGGTGCCATGCGATCAACGAGGCCGGATCGATCCTCGGTGCCGGGCACTCCACCGGCGACGTTCAGCCCTGGCTGAGGTCGCCGCTGGGCACCTCGATGCTGCTGGGCTTGCCTCCTGGCGCGCTCACCTGCGAGCTGCAGGACCTCAATGCCGCCGGAGACGCCGTCGGCGCCGCGTACTTCCCCGCGGGGGGCGGCTCGCCAGCGGGTCAGCACGCCGTGCGCTGGCAGCAGGGCGCCTACTTCGACTTCGGCTACCTGCCCAACACCTACACCACGAACCTGTTCGCCCTCAATCGCGTCGGCACGGCCGTCGGCACCGCGGGCTACTTCGGCGGCGCCCAGCGCGGGCTGATCGCCGAAGGTCCCCAGCTGTCCCTGCTGCAGGACCGGCTCGATCCCGCGTCGGCGCACTGGAGCATCCTGGGTGCCATGGACATCGCCAACGACGGCTGGATCCTCGCGGAGGGCGTCGATCCCGCCATCCCGCCGGCCTTCGTCTCGGACCTGGTGATCCTGCGGCCCCTGCCGTAGCCGGCGCGCGACGCGCCGCGGGGTTCGCGGGACATGTCCGCGCCGGAGCGTGGGCCGCCCGCGCCTCGCAGGTCCGCGGTTCCTCGCTCGCAGGCTCTGCCCTGCCGTCCCGGGCTGCAGGCCCCCCTGGGAGACTGCCCCGCATCGCTGGTCCGTCGACGCCCTGGCCGCGGCCGCGCGCCGCCGCAGCCTGCAGGGAGCGCGGGACCCGCTGCTCGAACCTCCGGCCGCGGGGGTCGCGCGGGACGAGCGCGACCCCGGGATCGCAGGGCCAGCGATGCGGGGCAGGTTCGCCCGCGCTTGCCGCGCTCGGGCCCACCGGTTAGTCTCTCCGCCCCTTCCAGCCGGGGGCCGCCAGGCCTCCGACCCTCCCCGAATCCCCTGCACCGCTGTCGCCAAAGGTCCGCGCTTGGTCATCAAAGTCCAGATCCGTCCGAACGAGTCGCTCGAAGCCGCGATGCGCCGTTTCAAGCGCCAGTGCAACTACAGCGGGATCTTCCGCCTGGCCAAGGCCAACACCTGGCACGAGAAGCGCTCGGACCGCCGCCGGCGTGAGCGCCGCGAGCGCCTGCGCACCATCCAGCGCGCCACGCGCATCGCCCGCCAGCAGGCCTCGGGTCGCGTGCCGACCAAGAAGCGCCGCGTGGTGCGCAAGAGCTTCGGGCGCATGGGTTCGCGCGAGGGCAGCTCCTCCCCGACCAACTGATCCGCAGCGGCTCGCACGCGAGCCCCGATCGACGTTCACGAAGGCACGCGGCTTGGGGCGCGTGCCTTCTTTCTTCGAATCGCCTCCGCCTCGCCATGCGAATCTTCCCGAAGGACCGCGACCTCAACGCTAGCGTCGAGGAGGTCGTGCTGACGGTCGATGCCAGCGCGCTGCGCATGACCGCCGCCCAGGTGCACATCCGGCTGGACGTGTTCCTGGCGACGCGGCTGGACTGGCGCTCGCGCAGCTCGATCCAGAACTTGATCCGCGAAGGATTGGTGCAGGTCGATGCCGCCAGCCCCGAGCATCCCGCGGGCAGCGGTGAGCGGCGCGCCGAGCGGCGTCCCGGCCGCAAGCTCGCCCACGGGAGCATCGTGATCGTGCGCGTTCCCGACGACCAGCCGGTGCGCAGCGTCGAGCAGCCCAGCAGCACCGAGATCGTCGTGCTCTACGAAGATGCTGACGCGCTGGTGATCGACAAGCCGGCGCTGGTGCCGGTGCACCCCTCGGGTCGCTATCTCTCGGACACGCTGATCCAACGCGTGCACGCGCACTTCCATTGCGAGCGACTGCACCGCGACGCGCGCCCGCGCCTGTGCCATCGACTCGACCGCGAGACCAGCGGCGTGCTCTTGATCGGCGTCACGCCGCAGTCGCACGCCGAGTTCATGCGCCAGTTCGAGGCGCGCGAGGTCGAGAAGGAGTACCTGGCGATCGTGCACGGCGTCATGGAACAGGATTCCGGCACCGTCGACCTGCCGATCGGAGCGGCGCGCACGAGCTCGATCGACCTGAAGATGGCCGTAGTCGCTGACGGGCAGGAGGCGGTCACGGAATGGAACGTGGTTCTGCGTGTGCGCGGGCGCACGCTGGTCGCGTGCAGGCCGCTGACCGGCCGCCAACACCAGATTCGCGTGCACATGGACGCGCTCGGGCATCCGCTGGTGGGGGACAAGCTCTACGGCGTCGACGAAGCGATTTTCCAGCGCTACGCCGAGGGCGAATTGACGGCGGACGACCAAGTCCTGCTCGAACTCGAGCGCCACGCGCTGCACAACCATCGGCTGGTGTTCACTTCGCCCACGACCGGCGAGCGCATCGACGTGCGCAGCCCGCTCGCCGCCGATCTCGAGGACTATCTCGCACTGCGCAGCGACTGATCCGCGCCGCGGCGATCGTGCAGCCATTCGCCTGCGAGCAGCGCGAGGACCACGCCGACGCAGACCCACGGCGAGGCCAGGACCTTCACCGCGAACACCGCGACCACGGTCAACAAGAGCGCGATCACCGCCATCGCGTTGAACCACGATTGATCGCCGCCGACCGCTTCGGGCGGCAGCGAGAGCGGCTTCTCGATGTGGAAGCCGACGTAGAGTTGGCGCACGACGAGCAGCGTCGCCAGGTAGGCGACCGGAGTGAGCCGCAGCGCGAAGCCCGCGCCGCACAGCAGCCACGCCAGGCTTCCGAGCGCGAGGTACAGCGGGACCAGGAAGCGCACGGCCACGGCCTTGATCGATGCGGCGTCGATCTGCGGCTTCGAGAGCGGCGCGCCGTCGAGGATCCAGCGCGCGCGGAACGAGGCGCTGACCGGGACGTGCGCCAGCAGGATCGGCAGGTAGACGCCCGGAGTGAACAGCAGGAGCGAGAGCAGGGCCCGACTCTCCTCCGGCGCTTCGCCACGCGCACCGACCAGCAGGAAGGCCAGCGGCAAGCCGATCAATGGGTAGGTGCGCAGCACGAACTCGCGCTCCTTCGGCAGCGCTTCGTAGATCAACTCGAAGACGCCGCGCTCGTTGGGCCGCACCCAGAAGCGCAGCGCGAGCGCGCGCACCGGCGCCAGCAGGCGGCCGAGCAGCAGGCGGCCCTTGCGCGCGCGCTCCAGCCGCGGCGCGGGAACCAGGGCCAGCACGGCGATCGAGAGCAGGCACACCGCGGGCGCGGCGAGCGACCATGCCCAGCCGAGCGAAGCCTGGGCCAGCGGCGCCGCGAACCACGCCGGCGGGAAGGCGCCCAGGCCGTGCAAGGCGGGAGCTTCGAAGGCCTGCAGCGCGCCGAGGTGCCGCAGGCCCAGCGCGCCGCCGACGATCGCGCCCAGGAACAGTCCGGCTTGCAGCAGCACCAGGAGCGACTGCGCGCGCGCGCTCAGCGCTCCCATCGCCGCGACCAGGAAGGCCGCGACGAAGATCGACTGCGCCAGGCCGGCGGCGATCAGCCCCAGACGCGCCGGCAGCGAGAAGTCGCGCGCCATCAGGGCCGCGGGAAGCAGCGCGCCGAGCGTCAGGATGCCGAGCACGATGCACAGGTGCGCCAGGCGCGCGAGCCGCAGGTCCGAGGCGCGCACGGGCAGCGCGCTGACCCAGGCGTCGGCTTCGTCGCGCACCAGCAGGTCGCCGAGTTCGCCCAGCAGCGGAATCGCGACCAGGAACAGCGCCACGCTCAGCGCGAACATCGCGAAAGCGAAGGGCGGCAGGTTCGAGGGCGCGAGCGCGCAAAGCACGCTCGAGGCAAAGGCCTGCATGAACAGCGAAGCGATCGGCAGCTTGGCGCCGTCGCGCTGGGCGGCGAGCCGCGCGCGCAACAGGATCAGCGTTCGTGAGGCCATCGGTGCCGGGTACAGTACGGGTCGCGATGAAGTTCTTCATCCCCGGACCCGTCGGGCAGCTCGAAGCGCTGGTGTGGGAGCCGCCGAACGGCGCGCCCGCGCGCGCCGCCGCGGTCGTCTGCCATCCGCATCCGCTCGCCGGCGGCACGATGGACAACAACGTCGTCTTCCGCACCGCGCGCGGTCTGCAGAGCGCGGGATCGAGCGTGCTGCGCTTCAATTTCCGCGGCGTCGCCGCCAGCGAGGGCGAACACCACGGCGAAGGAGCGGAGGAACTCGACGCCGCCGCGGCGCTGGATTTCATGGCGCAGCGCCATCCCGGCCTGCCGCTGTGGCTGGCGGGCTTTTCCTTCGGCGCGCGCACCGCGGCCTCGCTCGCGGTGCGCGATCGGCGCATCGCGCGCTTGTTGTGCATCACGATGCCCTGCAAGCGCTTCGACTGCTCCTTCCTGCGCGCGGTGCTGCCGCCGACGCAGGTGATCTGCGCCGGGCGGGACGAGTTCGGCACGCTCGCCGACCTGCTCGCCCAGTTCCCCGACCTTCCGGCGCACGTCGTGTGCGAGGAGATCCCCGACGTCGATCATTTCTTCCGAGGCAAGACGCCCGAGCTCGAAGCTCGCGTCAAGGCCTGGGCCAACCTCCAATTCGCCGCGCACCCATGAGCGAACCCTCGTCCGTCTTCCCCGTCGACCAGCAGCCCTCGATCCGCCGCGTCATGATGCCGCGCGACACCAATGCGCTGGGCACGATCTTCGGCGGCGTGATCCTGTCCGAGATCGACCTCGCGGCCGCGATCGAGGCGCACCAATACCATCCCGACAAGATCGTCACGATCGCGATGGACCAGATCGAGTTCCGCCAGCCGGTCTTCGTCGGCGACCTGGTCTCGTTCTTCACGCACACCGTGCGCGTCGGGCGCACCTCGATCACCGTCGGCGTCTCGGTCTGGGCGCAGCGCGCGCGCGACCGCTCGCAGACCGTTCACGTGACCGAAGCGAAGGTCACCATGGTTGCCGTCGACGACCAGTTGAAGCCCACGCCGATCGCGCGCCGGCCCTGAGCGGCCTTGAAGCCCCGAGGGCGGCGTCCCATGCGCTGGGCATGGGATTGATCCAAACGCTCTCGGAAGAAGTCGCCGCGGTCGTCGAACGCCGCGGGCCCGCGGTCCTGCACGTGCGCGCGCTGCGCGGCGGCCGCGGCGGTCTGGCGGGCGGCTCGGGCGTCCTGATCTCGCCGGACGGGCTGGCCCTGACCAACAGCCACGTGATCGCCGGGTCCAGCGGCATCGAAGCCGAGACCAGCGACGGGCGCACGTTGATCGCCGACCTGATCGGCGAGGACCCCGCGACCGATCTGGCGCTGCTGCGCCTGCACAGCCCGAGCTCGTTCCCTTCGGCCGAGCTGGGCGACTCCAACGAGCTGCGCGTCGGCGATTTCGTGCTCGCGGTCGGTTCGCCCTTCGGCCTCGCGCGCAGCGTGACGCTGGGGATCGTCAGCGCGCTCGGCCGCAGCCTGGCCGGCCACGGCGGGCGGCGCATCGAGGGCGTGATCCAGACCGACGCGCCGCTCAACCCAGGCAACTCCGGCGGACCTTTGCTCGCCCACGACGGCCGCGTGATCGGCATCAATACCGCCGTGGTGCAAGGCAGCCAGGGGCTGTGCTTCGCGGTGCCGTCGAACACGGCGAAGTTCGTCGTCGGCGAAGTGCTCGCGCACGGCCGCGTGCGCCGCGCGTGGCTGGGGATCGCGGCCCAGGAAGTGCTCTTGCCCGCGCGCGTGCAGAAAGACTTCGGTCTGGCCACGCCGCGCGGCGTCGCCGTCGAGCGCGTCGAAACCTCGAGCCCCGCCGCGCGTGCGGGCGTCCTTCCCGGCGACGTGATCGTCGGCCTGCGCCAGCGCCCGACCGCCTCGGTCGCCGACCTGCACCGCCTGCTCGACCACGAAGCCATCGACGCCGAGCTCCCGATCGAACTCCTGCGCCAGAACCGCCTGCTGACCCTGACCGTCCGCCCCGCCGAAGTCAGCCAGCGCTGACCCTACGGTGTCGCACCACCTTCACCCACCATCGGTGTCGCACACGGTCGCTGGGTGAATCTGGTGCGACACC
>Ga0315910_10005526_pt1 | contig 10354 bp, 9 predicted proteins | sample EdamamesoilMG_FD_204470 | JGI IMG/M metagenome (GOLD analysis project Ga0315910, IMG submission 204470) | Garden soil microbial communities collected in Santa Monica, California, United States - Edamame soil | ecosystem: Environmental > Terrestrial > Soil > Garden | place: USA: California... | reverse complement strand
GAGCACCTCCATGACTTTCGGCTCGAGGTGGGTCGTGCCGTCGGCGCCGGACACTTCGCCCGTCAGCGGCCGAACTTCGAAGCCACCCAGCTTGAACCCCTGCTTCAGCTCCACGAGCGTCCGCCGTGAATGCCCCGCGCCGTAGGGTACTCCAACCCCTGCCAAAAACGCGGAAATCCCTCGGCTCTTCCCCAGGTCTCGGCGCGTCCCTGGCGTTAGGTTGCGTGCAGGCGCGCTCGGTTGGTGAGCGCAGGAGCGGGTGTCATGATTAATCGACGTCGGGTGGGGGAATGGGTCGTCGTTCTGGGGCTGGCATACGGTCAGTCGGCGTGCACGAGCCTGGTGCCGCTCGACACGACCGACGTCGGCGCGCTGCTCGCGGCGATCGAGGCCGGCGATCGCCTCAGCGTCGTGGATGCTGCGGGCGCGACCACGGAGCTCGTCGTGACGGCAGTCGGGGCAGACTTCATCGAGGGGACGGCGGGCAGCGATGAGCGGGTGCGCATAGCCACCGCCGACATGCAGGAAGTTAGCGAGCAGAGGCCCGCTCCCGGCAAGGCAATCGCGCTCGGCGCGGGCGCTTTCTTCCTGCTCTTCATGCAGGGGGCGTCGGAGTGGGGGTCGGTAGGGTGGTGACGGCGCCCATCGGTGCCGGTTTGCGCGGCGTGCGGTCGTGGCCGGTGCTCGCGGTCCTCGTGGCGCTCTCGGTCACGGGTTGCGCGAGCCTGCCGCAGCAGGACATCGGCGCCGAGCCGCTCGACCGGTTCGAGCGCGTCAACCGCGGCATCTACCGCTTCAACCGCGGCTTCGACCGAAACCTCGCGCGGCCGATTGCGCGCGGGTATGACCGCGTCGTGCCGCCACCCGTCGAACGCCACATCCGCAAGTTCTTCGCGAATTTGCAGGCGCCGACCGACATCGCGAACAACTGGCTGCAAGGAAAGTTCAAGCCCGGATTTTCGGATCTCGGCCGGTTCCTGCTGAACACGGTCGCCGGCGCCGGTTTCTTCGATCCGGCAAAGAAGCTCGGGCTGGAGCGGCATCCCGAGGACTTCGGCCAGACGCTCGCGACCTGGGGCGTGCCGCCGGGCGGCTATTTCATGATGCCGTTCTTCGGCCCCGGCAGCGTGCGCGACTGGGGGGCGTGGCGAATCGACGCACAGCTCGATCCGCTCTGGCACATCGACGACACGAGCACGCGCAATGGGACGCTCATCTGGCGGCGCATCTCCGACCGCGCCGCGCTGCTCCCCGCGGAGCGCGTGCGCGAAGAGTCACCCGACGAGTACGCGCTCATTCGCCAGGCGTGGTTCGAGCGGCGCCGCTACGAGCTGTTCGACGAGGCTCCGCCGCAGGACGACGACTACCTCTTGCTCGACTCCGACCCCGACCCGGACTAGAACCGAAACATCGCTTTCGCGTACACCATGCGCCCGCGCGGGTCGTGGACTTTCGAGTCGTAGCCACCGCTCGTCTGCACGCGCGGCGGGTCTTCGTCGGTCGCGTTGATGACGCCGAACGTCAGCAGCGGCGCGCGCTCGGCGGCCAAGGTCAGCGTGTATTGCGCGTCGAGCGTGACGTAGCTGTCGATCGGGCGGAAGAACGCGCTGCCTTGGCCGATGTCGACCTCGTCGTCGACGTACGAGTCGATATAGCGGACGAACGCATTGACCGCGTGACGCTCCGCCGACCAAGCGACGAACGCGTTGGCTTTCCATTCGGGCGTCGAGGTGCCGAAGTTCGCGAAGTTGCGCCGCCCGGCGCCATCGATGGTCCCCGCCTGCGGATCCACGAGGTCGTAGCTCATGATGTACGTCGCGTCGGCGCCGACGCGGAGCGTGCCGCCGCCCCGCAGATCGAGCTCGCGCGAAACGGTGAGATCGAGGCCGTCCGTCTCGAGCGACGATGCGTTCGCGTAGTACGAATCGACGCGCAACAGCAAGCCGCTCGTCGGGTCGCGAATCACCTGCGCTTGCGCCTGTGCGTTGCCCTGCGCGGCGGCGTTCAAGATCGCCTGTGCGTTCTGCTCGATGATGACGTTCGTGTAGTCGAACGACCAATAGTCGACGCCGATCTCCCAAGCCTCCGTGGGCGAGAAGCTGACGCCAACGTTCATGACGTCGGCTTCCTCCGGCGACAGCGTCTCGCCGCTCGGGTTCGGCTTCGTTCGCACGGGGAAGAATTGCGGCGTGCCGACGCGCGGATCGATGAGCTCGGCGAGCGTCGTCTGCGTGCCGAACGCCTGGAACAGCGACGGTGCGCGGAATGCCGTGCCGACGGATGCCCGCAGCGAGAAACCCTGCGACGGCCGCCACAACAGCGTCGCTTTCGGGTCCGTCGAGTCGACGCCGTCGCCGTAATCCTCGTAGCGGCCGGCGAGCTGGAGGTTCAACGTCTCGGTGAACGGCAACGCGAACTCGACGAACAGCGCGTTGATGTCGCGCGAGTCGCCGAAGTCGGGGTTGCCGACGAGGAACAAGTAGTTGTCGCGGTTCGCGTCCTCGTCGTAGTCGTACGAGAGCTCGTCGCTGCGAACTTGCGCGCCGACCGCGAGGCCGGCAGGGCCGCCGCCCAAGCTGCCGAGCTCGCGCGACACGACGCCCTCGAGCGACGTGAGCTCGCTGTGCGCATCGAAGTGCTCGGAGCCCATCACGTAGTCCATGAGCTCGGGCGTGTTGCGTGTGCCCGTGCCCGTCAGCGACGTGCCGAAGGGGTTGAACCAGACGCACGGCGCGACGCCGGCCGTGCCCGTGGCGGGGTTGCAGCTTGGACCGCCGAGGCCGCGGATCGCGTTGTTGAAGCGGTCGACGAGCACGTCGGCGGCCGAGACGAAGAAGTCGTTCTCGCTCATTTGCGCGCCGAGCTCCCAGTCCCACGAGCTGCCGAAACTGCCGCTCAGCGCGCCCGCGATGCGCCAGGTATCGGAGTCGTGGACGCTCTCGACGGGCACGCCGCCGGCCCCGATGACGCGGCCGATGAAGCGCACGTCGGTGCCGTACGGATTATCGGGATGGCTCGCGGCGACGTTCGGGAACGCCGCGAACGGGAACGATGGCGAGTTGTTGCGCAGCGCCTCGTTGTTGGCGATGTGCAGCTCGAGTCGGCCTTCCAGCGTGTCGCTGAACGTGTGTGTGACCTCGGTGAACGCGCCTGCGCGATTCTCCTCCGGCACGATCGAGTAGAACCCGCCGAAATCGAACTGACAAAGCCCGATCGGGATCGTGCCGATTGGGCTCGGCACCGCGACCGAGATCGCGGGTACCACTTTCGGGTCTTGCGCCGCGATCGCAGTGCAGTTCTGGTCCGCGAACACGGGCGGCTGCGCGCCGGGAACGGCCGGCAGCCCGAGCTGCGGCTCGACGAAGTCGGCGACGCCGTTGCGGTTGTTGTCGAACGCGGCCGTCCAGACGGAGCGGTAGGCCGGGTTACCGGGCAGCGATGGCACGAGAAACGATCCCGGCATGCCCGCCTGGCTCAAGTCGTCGGTCGGGCCCGACAGCCGGCGCTCGTAGGTCGTCAGCATCTCGCGGTCGAGATAGCTGAACGCGACGAGCAGGTGCGTGTCTTCGCCGGCCCAGCCCCAAAGGCCGGAGAGCTCGAGATCCTGCTGCGGGTGCTCGGTGTTGCCCTGCGCCCCGAGCTCGAGATCGAACCCTTCGAAGCGGCTGCGCGTGATGAAGTTGACGACGCCCGCGACGGCTTCCGAGCCGTACAGCGCCGTGGCGCCGTCCTTCAGGATCTCGACGCGCTCGAACGCGATCATCGGCGGCAGCGACGACGTGTCGACGAAGTTCTCGCCGCGGTCCGTCGTCACGGCGCTTTGCGTCTGGCGGCGCCCGTTGATCATTACCAGCGTCGAGCTGACGCCGAGGCCGCGCAGGTTCACGTTGCTCGTGCCCGTCGTGAAATTCTGCGTGAACGCGTCGGGATTGTTCTGCGACCCCGTGTTGATCGTGAGGTCCTCGAGCACGCGCCCGACGTCGTTCGCGCCCGTCGCCGCGATGTCGTCGGACGTCATGGTGATGAGCGGCGACGGCGAATCGAACTGCGAGGTGCGGCGGATGTAGCTGCCCGTCACGACGACCGTCTCGACGTCCTGTGCGGCGGCCGGTGCTGCGACCGCCGCCGCAATCGCAACCGAAAGCAAAGAGGGGACGGAACGCAAAGAGGGGACGGATTTGCAAATCCGTCCCCGTCGTCCATGGGAAAGCACTGACTTTTGCATCGGTCTCTCCACGCTTTTCACTGGACGACGCTCGCGTTCTGGACGCGAATGAGGCCGCCCGCGCTCACCGCGTACGTCACGGTCTGCTGCTGCATCTCGGCTGTCACCGCCGGAGCGGGCTGCGGGTTGAACAGCGACGAGTGCACGCCGCCTTTGAACCGCACGATGCCTTTGGCCGGCGCGCCCGGCGTCGTCGCACTGACGCTCGGTAGACCCCACAGCTGTGCGATGTAGTCGGTCGGCCCGTTCGGCACCGCGGTGTCGCCGAGCACCTCGATCACGTGAATCGGATGGTTTGCCGCGGCGTCGATGTAGTAGTTGATCGGGTCGACGGGGTCGATGACGGTCTGTAGGTCGCGCACGAAGTTGTCGAAGCCGATCGTGCCTTGCGGCAATCCTTGCGCGGCCAGCGCCTTGCGGATCGGCGCGCCGAAGTCGATGGCCTGCGGATCGGTGAGGATCGAGGTCCAAGGCCCGGCCGGGCTCGAGAGCGTCACGGTCTTGATGTCGGCGTCTAGACCCAAGAACACGCCGCTGATGATGCTGCCGAGCGAGATGCCGACGTAGTGGATACGATTGCCGTCGAGATCCGGATTCGCGCTGCCAGGAAAGTCCAGACCGGGCAGGGTCCGCTTCAGAGCGATCGTGTCGGCGACGGCCTGGCGGATGTGATCGCGCGCGTTCAACGGATTCGCGACGTTCAATATCTGCCAGCCGTTGTCGATCTGCCCGTCCGGCGCGAACACGCCGACGGCGCCGACGTTGTCCATGTTGAAGTGCCGTTCGTTGTTGCCAAACGGGCTGCTCGCGCCTTGGTAGAACGGGCTCGCCATGTCCGTGACGCCGTGCAGCGGCAGATCGATGGCGACGACCGCGAAGCCCTGCGACGCGAACGAGTCGGCCATCGCGAACATCACGGTGCGATTCAGCGTAATGCCGTGCTGGAAGATCACGACAGGCCAGCCCGCGGCCGGCTTCGTCTGGCCACTACCCGCGTTCGGCAGCGTCGCGAGCAACGGGATGCGCTTGTTCGGCACGCGCGCGACGGGCGCCGGGTTCTGGAAGTTCGGCGGTGCCAGTTGCGAGTTGATCCAGAAGCTCGTCAGCGGATTGGCCGGGTCGCCGTAGTACGGGACGTCGAGATAGCCCGTGTAGATGCTTGCGATGCCGGGCAAGCCGAGGCCGAGCTGCGCCGTCGTAATGCCGGCCGAAGCCAGAACCGCCGGGCGAGCGCCCGTCGTCACGTCGACGGCGTCGAGCACGTCGGTCGTCGACTGCGTCAGCATGCTCCAGGCGACGACGACGCTGTTGCCGGGAATGCCGAGACCCACGGCGGTATTGATCAGCGGCGCGATCACGGGGAATAGCGGCGTCAACGCCGGTTGGCCCGGTACGCTCGTCAGGCCGGCGAGATGCGCGTCGCGAACCGCGCCGAACACGAGGTCCGCGCCGGCCCCGACGTTGGCCGTGCTGCGCACGCGGTTCGTGACGATGAACGCGTAGCGTGTGCGTGGGTTGAGCGGCTTCAGCGGCACGATCTCGAGGAGGCCGTTGCCGCTGCCGGCCGCAGCCGAGATGCGCACCGTGTAGTCGGTGCCGGGTATCAGCGGCGTCCCGGCGGTGGCGTTCAGCACGACGATCGCCGATGCGGCGGCGCCGGTAGGTCCCATGGTCAGCGGGTTCCACGGAATCAGCGATGCGGGATCGAGCGGCCCGTTGAACGGCGCGCTGATCACGGCCGTCGTCGAGAAGCCGTCGAGCGTGTTCAGCGCGGAGCTGAGCGGGCTCGTGACTTTGACGGGGACGCTGAGCTTCGTGCCGGTCGGGTTGTAGAGATCGTTGGGGTAGGGGACGTTGTCGACGGGCGGAGCGTACATCGCCACGAATCCCGTTCCGGCCGGTGCTGCCGGCGGCGTGAACGTGATCGGTTGGGGACTATCGGATGAGCCGCCTTCGCAACCGCTGAGGATTGCTGCTGCCGCTAGCGAAATGAGCGTCAGGCGCCTAAACATACGTAGGTTCCCCCCTACACCGATTGCGCGACGCAAGTATAACCCGTCAGGAACGAGCAGCCCGTCGCGAAATGTCGCAAAAGCGTTCGAGTACAATTCGCGGGCTTCGGCAAGGAGGTCGCGTTGAAGATTGCGGTGTTGTTCGGCGGCGATAGCATGGAGCGCGACGTCTCGATCGCCAGCGCTTCACAGGTCGTCGGTGCTTTGCGGAGTCGCGGCCATCAAGTGATTGCCTACGACTCGGGCCGCGGCCGGCTCACGGCCGCAGACGAGCAACGCCTGTTCGCCGGCAAGATCGATAGCCGCCCGCCCGACCAGCAGCAGGTCTCGAGCTTGCCCACCGTCGTCTCGGCTCCCGATCTCGCCGACGTCGACCTCGTGTTCATCGCGATGCACGGCGGCAGCGGCGAGGACGGAACCGTGCAGTCGTTGCTCGATCTGGCCGGCATTGCATACACGGGCAGCGGCAAGCTCGGCAGCGCGCTTGGCTGGGACAAGGACGTCGCGAAGCGGCTGTTCTTGGCGGCCGGCGTACCGACGCCCGCTTGGATGATGGCGCCGGTCTCGAGCTCGGCCGCGGCGCAGCGGCTCGGCTTCCCGTTGATCGTGAAGCCGAACGGCCAGGGCTCGACCGTCGGCCTCACGTTGGTCCGCACGCCGGCGCAGCTCGACGCGGCCCTCGAGCTCGCGAGCCGCTTCGACTCGCAAGTCATGCTCGAGCGCTACATCGATGGCCGCGAGCTCACTGTTGGCGTGCTCGATGATCAACCGCTCGCGGTCGGCGAGATCATCTCCCACACCGGGCCGATCTTCGACTACGCCGCGAAATATCAGCCCGGCGGCGCCGAAGAAATTTTCCCCGCGGATCTCACGCCGCAGCAGACCGAGCAGATCCAGGGGCTCGCACTGCGCGTGCATCGCGCGCTGAAGCTCGACGTCTACAGCCGCGTCGATTTCCGCATGGACAAAGACGGCGGCTTTTGGTGCCTCGAGGTCAACACGCTGCCCGGGCTCACGGAAGCGAGCTTGTTGCCGAGAGCGGCCTCGGCCGTCGGCATCAGCTTTCCGGAGCTCTGCGAGCGCATTTGCCGCGGCGCGCTTGCGCGCCACGGCGCGAAGGCGAAGAAGTAGGGCACGCCTAATCCGGTCGCTCGGTCGGGCGCTCCCGTGCCCAAAAGGTCCATGGCGCCGGTATCCGCTTACGGCTAGTCTTTTTGGCGACTTGTCGCAGGGGGATTGCTGTGCGCACCACCACGCTATTGCTGCTCTGCTCGTTTGCGCTCGGCGCGTGCACGGCGTTGCCGAACCGCGATCCTCTCAACATCGACGTCGCGGGCATCGAGCCGTTGCAGGGCGAAGGGCTCGAGCTGCGGCTCGCCGTGCGCGTGCGCATCCAGAATCCGAACGACTCGGACATCGAATACTCGGGGGCGGCGCTCAACCTCGACTTGAACGGCCGCAAGCTCGCGAGCGGCGTCAGCGCCGCCATGGGCACGGTGCCGCGCTACGGCGAGGCCGTGCTCGAAATCCCAGTGACGATCTCGGCCTTGAGCATGGCGCGCCAGGTGCTCGGCTTCATGAACAACAACGCGCAGGACCAGCGCGAGGTCAAATACACCGTGCGCGGCAAGCTCGAAGGCGGTGTGTTCGGCACGCGGCGCTTCACCGACGACGGTACGTTCGAGCTTCCGGCCGACCGGGTTCCGGCCGGCGGCGCTCCAGCGGGCAGCGTCCCGGCCAAGCCTCTCTAACGTCTCGCAGCCCGAGCGCCGCGACGTCAGATCATGGCGAGCGGCGTCGGGCGCTTCGGCGGTGGGAACGAGCGGTCGAGCTTCTCGAGCTCGTCGGCCGAGATCTCGAGCTTCATGGCCGCATGATTGTCGCGCACGTGCGCTTCGCTCGACGCTTTCGGGATCACGACGACGTCGGGTTGCCGCAGCAACCACGCGAGCGCGATACGCGACGTCGACGCGCCGAGTCGCGCGGCCATCGCCTTCAGCACGGGGTGCGTGCGCAGCCGGCGCGAGTCGCTGCCGAGCGGCGAATAAGCCATCAGCGGAATCGCGCGCTCGCGGCACCAGGGCAGCAACGCCCACTCGACGCCCCGATGCTCGAGGTTGTAGAGCACTTGATCCGTGGCAATGTCGGTGCCGCCCTTCAGCGCCTGCGCTTCCTCGAGATCGGCAACGTCGAAGTTGCTCACACCGTAGTGGCGGATCGAGCCGCGCTCGCGCAGCGCCGCGAATGCCTCGAGCGTTTCCTCGAACGGCACGGAGCCGCGCCAGTGCAGCAAGTACAAGTCGATGTAGTCGGTCTTCAAGCGCTTCAAGCTTTGCTCGCAAGCCGCGACGGCGCCCTCGCGCGTCGCGTTCTCGGGCAGCACTTTGCTGACGAGATAAACCTGCTCGCGCTGTCCCGCGATGACGTCGGCGACCAGCTGCTCGGAGCGCCCGTTGCCGTACATCTCGGCCGTGTCGATGAGATTCATGCCGAGCTCGAGGCCCGTGCGCAGTGCCGCCTGCTCGGCGGCACGACTGGTGCGGTCGTCGCCGATCTGCCATGCGCCTTGGCCGAGCCGCGAGACGGGCGTGCCATTCGGTAAGCGAAATGCGTCCATGCCGATACTCATGCGTCCTTGCCTCCAATCCACGGGCTCGCCGCGAACGCGAGCCATCCCACCATGAATGCCACTCCACCGTACGGCGCCGCGGCGACGATGCCGGGCGATACGCCGAGCGCTCGCGCGTAAATGCTGCCGCAGAAGAGCACCGTGCCCGCGACCATCAGCCATGCGGCCGCGGCTCTTACGCGCCCGCCGCGGCCCGCGAGCCCCATGAGCACGATCGCGATGACGCCGAGGCCGTGGAAGAACTGAAACTGCACGGCCGTCTCGAAGCTGCGCAGCGCTTGCGCGTCCGCAAACGAAAGAGCGTGACTGCCGACGGCGCCCGCGATCGTCGCCAGCAGCAATGAAGCGCCGGCGGCCGAGAGCAGCACGTTTTTCTGAGTCCCCACTGTTCTAGCTTAAGCCATTCTCGCCGTGAACCTCGACTTCATGCAGGATAGACAGCTATGCGGAGTACACATGCAATCGTCGCGGTAGCGGCATTTCTTCTGGTTGCTTCCAGCGCGCAGGCGCAGCTCGCCGACATCGTCAACGACATCCGCGCGAGCGGATGCAAACGCCGCGCGCCAGTTGCGACGCGCGTGTCGGCCGACGCCGCGCTCGACGCGACGGCAGGGCTCATCGCACGCGGCAGCGAGCTCGACCAGGCGCTAATTAAGTCGGGGTTTCGGGCGACGAGCGCGACCGTCATCGATGTCGGCGGCGTCGCCGGTGATGCGGCGATCCGTGAAGTGCTCGCCGACGGCTTCTGCGACAAGGTCAATAATGCGGCGTACACCTCGATCGGCACGTACACGCGCGACAAGCATTTCTGGCTCGTGTTGGCGGAGCGCTTCGAGCCAGTCGTTGCTAGCGATGCGACTTCAGTCGCGCAACGCGTACTTGCGCTCGTCAACGAAGCGCGCGCGAAGCAACGCCGTTGCGGTCGCAAGAAAATGAGTGCGACTCAAGAGTTGACACTATCTCCGGCTCTGACGAAGGCCGCGGCCGTGCACGCCGCCGACCAGGCCGCCAACAATTTCATGGGACATCGCGGCTCCGACGGCAGCGAAGTCGCCGTACGCGTGACGCGCACCGGTTATCGGTGGAGTTCCGTCGGCGAGAACGTGGCGGCGGGTCAGCCGGACGCCGACACGGTCGTCAAAGCGTGGCTCGACAGCCCGGGGCACTGCGAGAACATCATGGGCCCGCAGTTTCGGGATATGGGCGTGGCGTTCGTGCTCGCCCCGAAGGGCGACTTGCGGATTCTGTGGGCGCAGGTGTTCGGCACGCCGCAGTAGCGTGTCCTCGTTGGCGCGGCTATTCCGGTCGAATCACGAGCCCGTCACCTTCCAAGCGTGCGACCATGGCCTTCCCCAGCTTGAGTTCACGCGTGAGTTCCAACGTGACGCCGCCGATGACCTTGCCGCCCGATCGGTGCCGAACGTGAACGAAGCTCGATGACTCGCCGATCTCGGCACCGCGCACGATCAGGCGCACCGGCATTTTCGC
>Ga0315910_10005525_pt1 | contig 10355 bp, 10 predicted proteins | sample EdamamesoilMG_FD_204470 | JGI IMG/M metagenome (GOLD analysis project Ga0315910, IMG submission 204470) | Garden soil microbial communities collected in Santa Monica, California, United States - Edamame soil | ecosystem: Environmental > Terrestrial > Soil > Garden | place: USA: California... | reverse complement strand
GTCCACGCGACCCAACCGTGGCCGAGGACGCGCGTCTCCGACTCGAGCTGCTCGGTGATGGGGCAATTCTCCATGACGGTGAAGCGCTGCCCCTCCACGAGCGAGCGGCGAAAGACTTCGCGATCGTAGTCGCCCATGTCGTACATCACGTGGTGCTCGTCGACCGTGTTGCCCGCGATGTCGGTCCCCCAGGTACCGAGCATCAGCCGGCGCTCGTCGTCGGCCAGGAACACCGCCGCACGCCTCAGGCCGATGCGCTCCCGCGCGAGCTCGACCGCCCGCCGGAGGACGGTATCGACGTCGTCGAGCTCGAGGAGCTCGTCGCAGGCAGAGAGCACTGCCGCGAGCTCCGCCTGCGCAGGGCTCGTCATCATGGCCGGCCTCGGAGCGTCCGAGCCCAGGATCACCTGCCAATCCACGCGTCGTCGCACCGCCACGAGTTCGGGGAAAAAGCTAGCATGGAAGGGGACTTGAGCGCACCACCGATGAACGAGCACTGGGTCGGCACCTGGGCGACGAGCCCTCAGCGCATCGAGGTGGCGGACTTGCCGCCCGCGCCGGGTCTCACCAACAACACGCTCCGGCAGATCGTCCAGGTCTCGACCGGCGGGAGCCGATTGCGCCTCCGGCTGTCGAACGAATTTTCGGGCGGCCCGCTGGCCATCAACGCGGTGCACATTGCCCTCGCATCGACCGGGAGCAGTGTCGTCGGGTCGAGCGACACGGCGCTCGCCTTTTCCGGCTCGCCGTCCGTCGTCATTCCGCCCGGGCGCAGCGTGTGGTCGGACGCCTTCGATTTCTCGCTGATCCCGCTCAGCAGGGTGGCCGTCACCATCGCCTTCGGGGCGACGCCGAGCGACATCACCGGGCATCCGGGCTCACGCACCACGTCGTACCTCGTGAGCGGCAACCGGGTGTCCGACGAGGCGCTCTCGGGCGCCGTGAGCACGGAGCACTGGTACACCATCACGGGCATCGACGTGATGGCGCCCGCGACGAGCCGCACCGTCGTCACGCTGGGCGATTCGATCACCGACGGCCGGGGCTCGACCACCGATCAGCACGACCGCTGGCCCGATGCGCTCGCGCGCCGCCTGCGGCAGCATGGGCCGACGAGTGGCATCGCCGTCCTGAATCAGGGCATCGGCGGCAACGCGGTCGTGACGGGCGGCCTCGGCCCGACTGCGCTCGAGCGCTTCGAACGCGACGTGCTCGGCCAGAGCGCGGTGCGCTGGGTCATCGTGCTCGAGGGCGTGAACGACATCGGTAACTCCGATACCGTAGACGTTGCGTATGACCTCATCGCTGCGTACCGGCACTTCGTCACCGCAGCCCACGCGCGGGGGCTCCTCGTCTACGGTGCTCCAATCCTGCCCTTCGGCGGCTCGAGCTACGATTTCCTGGTTCACGAACAAGCGCGAAACCGCGTGAACGCGTGGATCCGCACCCCGGGGAACTTCGACGCCGTCATCGACCTCGACGCTGCCGTTCGCGATCCCGCCGAAACCACCCGCCTCTTCGCCGCCTACGACTGCGGCGATAATCTGCATCTGAGCCCCGCCGGCTACCAGAGGATGGCGGACGCCATCGATCTCGCGTTGTTCGAGCGATAGCGCCCGCGTTCGCGGTGTCGCGCTACTCGGCTTCCGCCGCTTCACAGGCAAGCGCGACGTCGCGGGTTCGTCCGCTCGGCATGGTGACGTGCGCCACGTTCGAGCCGTCGAACTCGATGCGGAAGTCGCGCTCGCGTCGCCTGCGGTGCCAGGCGGCGTTGACGACCCCGCTCGAGGGACATTCGCCGGGGCAGACGGCCATCGCGGTGACGCTGTAGTCGTACTCGAGGGCGTCGACGCTGCCTTCGGTCGTGCCGTCGAGCGTGCGGCAGCTCGTGGCGCGGTCGAGGACGACGTGGAGCGCCGAGGTTTGTTCGACCGAGCGCCCGCGGCGCGTGGTGCCGGACACGTGGGCGTTCCAGTCGATCAGGTGGGCGCCGTCGGTCACGGCGATGTCCGCGGTCGCCTGGTAGTCGAGCGGCCGACCGTTGGCCGTGAGCCCTCGATCGGCGACCGTCGCCCGCAGGCGGCACTCGCCCGTCACCTCGAAGCTCGCGTCGATGCCGCCATCGAGCTCGACCCGTCCGAACGGACCCGTGCACCCGTCGAACTCGACGCGCAGCGTCTCGCCCTCGGCGCTCTTCTCGACACACCCCTCGGGCGACAAGAGCACTGCCGGGCGCGCTGCAGCTTCGGCCGCGGCGGAGGCCGCGCTCAGCATGCCGCACGGTTCGTCGGTCAGATCGTCGGTGATGTGTTGCGACTGGGGAGCCTGCAGGGCCGAGGTCACGATCGCGGTCGCGACGTCGTCCTCGCTCGGGGCGCAGGCAAAGGACGAGACGGCGAGGATCAGGGCGAGCGAGCGGGGGAGCATGAGCCCTCTTCAGCATCCCCCGTGCCAGGCCTGGGCGCCGCAAATAGCGGCCATTTTCGTAGCCCCCGTGAACGCGGCTTCACGCCACGGCGCCAACGCCCGTGCTATCCGTGCGCCCCATGTCGGAAAGGGTGCCCCGCCTCGGCTCCGTCCGGCTCGTGAGGCACGAGCCGGTGCTGATCGCCCCGTTCACCGACCGAACGCCGCTCGCGCTGATCCGGCGGGCGAAGGCGCAGGGTCTCGCGTTGCTCGAAGCGCGCGTGGACCTCTTCCAGCGAACGGACACCTCGCTCGTCAGCGCCACGGTCGCGCGCGCGAGCGAGATCCTGCCGGTGTTGCTCACCATCCGCTCGTCGAAGGAAGGCGGCTCCTGGCGAGGCGGCGACGCCGCGCGGCTTCGGCTTTACCGCGAGCTCCTGCCGCTCGTCAGTGCCGTCGACGTCGAGCTCGACGCGTCGATCCGCGCCGAGGTCGTCGACGCCGCACGCGGCAAGAAGCGCCTGGTCGTCCTTTCGCACCACGACTTCAAGGGCACGCCGAGCGCGGCGAAGCTCGACGCCGTCGTCCGGCGCGCGCAGAAAGCCGGCGCCGGCGTGACCAAGATCGCCGCCGCCGTCGCCGATGATCGAGACACCGCGCGGCTCGCCGCCGTGTTCGCCCGCCACCCACTAGCATCCCTGGTCGTGATCGGGATGGGCGAGCACGGCAAGAAGACGCGCGTGCTCTTCCCCGCGCTCGGGTCGCTGTTCACGTTCACGGCGCTCGATCGGGCGACGGCGCCCGGACAGCTCGATCTTCGAGCGTCGCTCGCCGAGCTTGCCCGCTACTACCCGGATTTTTCGCGGTAGAGGCGGTAGAGGGCCTGCGTGCCGTCGTTCGCGTATCCCGCCTCCGCGAGCTCGCGGTAACGGGCGGCGGCGAGCTCGAGCAGTGGCGCGTCGAGCCCGAGCTCGTCGCGAGCCCCACGAAGAGCGAGCTCGAGATCCTTGACGAAGTGTTTGACGTAGAAGCCAGGCGAAAAATCGCCGGCGAGCAGGCGTGGCGCGAGGTTCGTCATCGCCGAGCTCGCAGCGGCACCGTGCGCGATGCTCGAGAGCAGCGTGCCGGCGTCGAGCCCTGCGGCGTTGGCGTAGGCGAGCGCTTCCACGAGCCCGAGCATCGTGCCGCCGATGGCGATCTGATTCGCGAGCTTGGCGTGCTGGCCGGCGCCGTGATCGCCCTGGTGCACGATGGTCTTGCCGAAGGTGCGGAAGAGCGGCTCGAGGGCTCGCGCGTCCTCCGCCCGCCCGCCGATCATGATCGAGAGCCGAGCCTCGCGCGCGCCCACGTCGCCGCCCGACACCGGTGCGTCGACCGCCCGGAGCCCGCGCGCCGCCGCGGCTTCACCGATGCGCCGTGCCAGGGCGGGGCTCGAGGTCGTCATGTCGACGAGGAGGGTGCCCGGCCGCGCCGACTCGATCAGCCCGCCGTCGCCGAAGTAGAGCGTTTCCACGTCGCTCGGGAAGCCGACCATGGTGACGACCACGTCCGCTCCGCTCGCCAGAGCGTGAGGTGTCGCCGCCCAGCGCGCACCACTTTGCAGAAGTGCCTCGGCCTGACCGGCGCGCCGCGCGTGAACCAGGAGGTCGAAGCCGGCGCGCAGCACGTGGCCCGCCATCGGCGCCCCCATCACGCCGAGCCCGATGAAACCGACGGTGGTGCTGCCGGCAGCGACGCTCATCGGGCGATGGTACGCCGTCTTTACTCGCCCGGAGGTGGGCAGTATCGTTTGGGCCATGGCAACCGGGCACTGGCGAAAGAGCGCACTTTTCGCATTGATTCTCGTGGCCTGCGGCGGTTCGCAGCCGCCCGCCGAGGAGCCGCCGAGTGAGAACACCGTCGAGGCGCCGAACGGCGACGTTCCACCTCCGAGCGATGACGAGGCCAAGGCCGAGAAGACCGAGGGCGAAGGCGACGACGGCGCCGCGGCCACTGCCAAGAAGGCGCCGGCCGATCCCGAGTTCAAACCGAACGGCACCGTCGACGAAGCGATCGCCGTCGTGCCCCCCGGTGGGGAACGCCTCAACATCGATCAAGAGACGCTCGGCAAGCCGCTCCAGGACATGGCCCTTTACGAGCCGTGCAAGCCGGGCAAGGCGCGCATCAAGTTTCGCGTTGCCGTCTGGAACGGCAAGGCGGTCGGTCTCGACCTCACCGCGAGCCCGCGCAATCCGACGCTCGAGCAATGCATCAAGGATCGCATCTACGGGCTCACCTGGCGCGACAAGGTCCGCTCCCTCAACACCGTCGAATACTCGTTTTAGGGTCTTTCCCCCATATGGGGTGCCCGCCCCTCGTCCGTGCTCGCTCCGCGGTCGAGGGGTAGCGAAGAGCAAGTCGAGCCGCGGAGCTGCGCGCGGCCGGTCCCCCCCTTGTGCTCGCAGACTCGCACGGGAGGGACCTCGATGAGCCTCGTTTCAGCGCCGCGGCCGGTCAGCGTCCGGCGCTTTGCAGCCCAGGACGGCCGCGGTGCTCGCTCGGGAGCCGACGCCGCACCAAGTCTCGCGGCGTCCATCTCGGGTCCGTCCAGGGCGTCGTCGACTCCCGAGCCGAGCCATGCGCGGACGAGGGAAGGGATGTGGAGCGGGACATAGCTCGGAAGCTATATTGGATTTCAACCCGACTTTTCGTCCAAAAAAAACCGCCGAAACAGACATCCCCTAGTAGCTATATTCCAAATCGGAATACCGTCCCGCCACGTTCCCAAAGGGCGGAGTCAAAGCAGCGTGCTGCAGAACGCAACGAGCACCGATTGATTCCCCAAGGCCTTCATTCATTGCCGATTCATGGTTCTTGACCATGGCTCGGACGCTGGGGCGATCGTCCACTATGCGGACCCACACCGCCGATGGTGCGCCTGTAGCCCCGGCGTCGAGCACCACGCCGCCGAAAACGCTTCGGTGATCACGGCCCATCCGCGGCGTGGCAGTGCCACAACCCACGTTCGGTTGCCGTTGCGCCCCCGCGGCCGCGGAGCGGACGCTTGGCGGGCGCCCGCGCTCGCAGGCGGAGCCGAGAACGCGGACCGCACCCGGCCGCACGCCGAGGGGGCAGCCTCAGCTGAGCTGTTCGTACGGGTCGAAGGCCGGAAAATTGAGGCCGGCGACCTGCTCCGAGGTCTTACCGAAGCGGCGCTCCTTGTGGCCGTACTGGGCGATGGCGTCGAGCAGCGTCTCGGGCTTGAAGTCGGGCCACATGATCGAGAGGAAGAGCAGCTCGGCGTAGGCGGACTCGAACAGCAAGAAGTCGCTGACTCGGGTTTCGCCGCCGGTGCGGATCAAGAGATCCACGTCGGGCAGCGACTCGGTCGTCATGTGGCGCTGCAGCATGCGCTCGTCGATCTCCTCGGGCAGCACCAGGCCGGCGCGAGCCTTGACCGCTAGCGCGCGAGCCGCCTCCACCACGTCTTGCCGGCCGCCGTACGACAGCGCGAGCGTGAGCGTCATGCGATCGCCTTCGGCGGTGTAGGAGATGAGATCCTCGACCGCGTGGCGCGTCGTCGTCGGCAGGTCCTCGAGTGAACCGATGACGTTCACGCGGATGCCGTTCTGGCGAAGCTCGGCGCGCTCGGACTTCGCGAAGTCCACGAGCAGGTGCATGAGGGCTTCGACCTCGACGCGGGGGCGGGCCCAGTTGGCGACGCTGAAAGCGTAAAGCGTGAGGTACTTGATGCCGACGCGCGTCGCCGTTTCGACGGCGTCGCGGACCGCGCGGGCACCTTCCGCGTGCCCTTCGGCGCGGGCGAGTCCGCGCGCCGTCGCCCAGCGTCCGTTGCCATCCATGATGATGGCGACATGTTGCGGGAGTCGATTGCCGTTCAACTTGGCCACTAGCGTTACCTCCGAGCCCGGGGCCGAAGGGCGCCAAGCTCAAGCTCCGGCAGACTATGCCCAGGGCAGCGCGAGCTAACCCGTGGAGATTTCATGGAGAACCCGCGCACGCCCGTGCCGGAGGGTCCGGGTACGGCTCAGGGTGATGCCAAATTAACTAATTATTACCGCTGCTTGAAAGCTGGGCGGCGCTCTTCCTCGCGCCCGAAACGGCCTCCATCAGCTCGGCCCCGGGGCTCCTGAACGCCGCCGGCAAGGTGACGCGAAATTCCACTTCCGGCGGGCCTGCCGCTGCGAGCTCCGCGCGCCCGCCGTGCGCCTCGGCGACGGCGCGCACGATGGCGAGCCCGAGCCCGGTGCCCCCGCGATCGGAGCGCGTGGTGACGAACCTGCGGAAGAGGCGCGCGCGGATCGCGGTCGGAACGGTGCCCACACTCCGCACGAGCACGCGCACGGCGTCGGCTTCCCGTCGGACGTCCACGCTGACCGCGCTGTCCGGCTGCGAGTGGGCGAGCGCGTTGTCGAGCAGGTTCCCGATCGCGCGCACGATCCAGGTCTCGTCGCCGCGGACGAAGGCACCGCCGGAAACCTCGAGCGCGACGCGCGAGCGGGCCTCACCGAGGGACTCGACGGCGCGTTCCGCAACGCGCGAAACGTCCACCGGCTCGAACGATTCGGCACCACGGGCCTCGATGCGCGCGAGACTCAAAAGCTCTCCGAGCAACCGCTCGATGCGGGCCGTCGACTCGCGGATGCGGACGACGAACCGGCGCGCCTCGTCCGGCTCGTCGAGCGCGCTCTCCTCGAGCACCTCGGCGCTCGCGCGGATGGCGGCGACGGGGTTCTTGAGCTCGTGCGAGAGATCGGCGGCGAACGCTTCGACGAACGGCCGACCCTCGAGCTGGCGGCGCATCGAGTCGAGCGAGCGCGAAAGGTGCATGAGCTCGCGACCGTGCACCGGGGGTGGTGCGGCGCCGAGGTCTCCCTCGCTCACGCGCTCACTGAATGCGCCGAGCGCCTCGATCGGTTTCGCGATCGCGCGTCCGATCCATGCCGCGGCGAGGGCGGCAGCGGCCCCCAGGACGACGCTGATGAGCAAGACGGTCGGGGCGAAATCGGCGAGCATTCGCCGCACCACGACGGTCGGCTTGATCACGCGGACGGCGCCGACCTCCTTTCGGCCGACGACGACGGGGGCGTCGACGCTGACGCTCCCCGGCTCGGGCGGGCCGTCATGCCGGCCGGCGGGAAAGAGCCGATGCCCGTCGCGGGCGATCAGCTCGAGCCTGAGGTCCGCCCCGTGTTGACGCTCCTGCTCGAGGCGCTCGGCGACCGTTTCGAGGCGCCCTTGGCTTCGATCGATCTCCGCGGCGAGGATCCCGGCGATGGCGGCGGCCTCGTCTTCGGCGGCCTGCGTGGCAAGCCGGACCGCGCGCGCCTCGACGCGGTCGATGACCATCAGCCCGAGGCCGAAGGCGAAAGAGCCCACGATCACCGCGAGGGCGAGGAACACCTGCATCCGGATCGACATCCCGCGCGAGCGCGTCTGCAGCAGCCGCGAGACGACGAACGCGACGAACAGGATGAGGAGGATGGCGCCGGCGGCGACCGTGAACAGCCGGATCACGGGCTCTCCGCCGCCGACAGCACGGCGAGGCGATAGCCGACGCCCCTCACCGTCTCGATCATGCCCGGATCCGCGCCGGCTTCCCCGAGCTTTCGCCGAAGCGCCTTCACGTGCGAGTCGATCGTTCGATCGGTGATCGCAAAGCCGTCACCCCACACGCGATCGATGAGGTCGGCGCGGGTGTGGACGCGATCGGGACCCCCGACCAGGCACGAGAGCAAATCGAACTCGACGCGAGTGAGCTCGAGGTTGATCGAGCCGACGCGCGCGCGCCGGCCCGGGCCGTCGAGCGTGATCGCCGGCACGCCGCTCGCCACGACCTTCGGCGGGTCCGCGCTCGCGCGTCGAAGGACGGCACGCACCCGGGCCACGATCTCGCGCGGTGAGAACGGCTTGGTCACGTAGTCGTCAGCGCCCGTCTCGAGGGCGGCGACCCGGTCGGCCTCGCCGTCGCGGCTCGAAAGCACGATCACGGGCTTGGCGCGGCCCTCGGCTCGCGCCGCGGTCATCCAGTCGAAACCGCTGCCGTCGGGCAGCATCAAGTCGAGGATGACGAGATCGGCGTCGGCGCGCTGAGCTTCTGCTTCCGCCAGCGTGGCCGCCACCATGACCGCGAAGCCGTCGCGCCGGAGTGCGTACGATACGGATTCTGCGATCGCGGGTTCGTCCTCGACCACGAGCACGCGGACGGTCATCACCTTCGGTCTAACGCCGCGCCCTTCGGCCGGCAAACCTCGGACGATTGTCGGCGGGTACCCGCTCGTGCACAATCCGAGCGTGAGGACGCTCTACGTGTTCCGGCACGCCAAGGCGGAACCAGGAGACGACATGGCGGACTCCGATCGCCGCCTCACCTCGCGCGGGCGAAAAGCCGCGCTTCAGATGGGGGAGTTGGTGAAAGCTCACGGCCTTTTGCCCGAGCTCGTGCTCTCGTCGAGCTCGGCGCGGACGCGTGAAACGATGGAGCTTTTCGGCGAGGCGTCCGGCTACGCGGGCGCGGTGCTGTACCTCGACGAGCTCTACCTGGCGGAGCCGGGCGCCTACCTCCGCGCGCTCGGCGCGCACGCTGCGGGCGCGTCGTCGGCCATGGTCGTCGGCCACAATCCGGGGCTCGAGGGCCTGGTGCTCAGGCTGACGGGAGAGCGCCTGTCGCTGCCGACTGCGGCGTTGGTCGAGTGCCTGCTGCCCATCGACGACTTGTCGTCGATTGCCGGCGTCGAAGGCAAGCTCGGCCGTGTCTTTCGCCCGAAGGACGAGTGACGGACACGGTCCGAGAAACCACCCGCGCGGTGTGCTACTAAGGTCCTCCGATGCAGCCAACGCGGCTCCCCCGCAAGAAAGACGTGGCCCTCGCACTGCTCGAGCAAGCAAGCGTCTTCGTTCACGTCGACCCGCGCCTCGACGAGGTCCGTGTGCCGCCGTGGTTCAAGCGGCAGCCGCAGCTCGTGCTCCAGATCGGGCTCAACATGCCGGTGCCGATCCCGGATCTGGACGTGTCCGATCACGGGCTCTCCTGCACGTTGAGCTTCAACCGTTCGCCGTTCCTCTGCCAGATCCCGTGGGGCTCGGTGTTCGCGCTCGTCGGTGAGAGCGGCCGCGGCATGGTCTGGCCGGACGACGTGCCGCCCGAGGTCGCGGCTCAGGCCCAGAAGCAAGCGAAGCCGAAACTTGCCTCGGTGCCCGACGCCGCCAAAGAAGAGCCAGTGGCTCTCGCCGAGAAGGCGCCGGCGCGAAAGAAGTCGAAGAAGGCTCCCGCTCTGGCCGCCGCGCCCGCGAAGGTCACACCCGCAAAGGTCAAACCCGCGAAGGCGACGTCCGCGAAAGCCACACCCGCGAAGGCGACGCCCGCGAAAGCCACGCCCGCGAAGGCCACGCCCGTCAAGGTCGCGGCGACCAAGACTGCTCCCGCCAAGAAGCCGCGGCGGGGCAACGCCGCCGGTGCCGTACCGCGCTCGCCGGAACCCGCTCCACGTCCGGAGCGGGCACGTCCCCGTGCGGCCCCCGCTCCGGCCCCGGCCCTGGCGCGAAAAGCGGAAACCAAGGTGGCGGGCTCCGCCGAGCGTGGCTCCGCGGCCGACCGCAACAAGAAGCGCGCCCTTCCGCCCTACCTTCGTGTCGTGAAATAGCCCTCCCGCCCCGGCGCTCGCCCGCCGCCCCTCCACCTGCTTCCGGCCCGACGCGCCGTGCTACCGTGGAGGGCCCTCGAACGCGAAACCAGCATGGACGTTCGGTGTCACCGCTGCGGAACCGATTACGAGTTCGACGACACGTTGATCTCGGACCGCGGCACGACCGTGCAGTGCACGAACTGCGGGTACCAGTTCAAGATCTTCCCGCAGGGCGCCGCCGGGTCGACGCCAGAACGCTGGCGGGTGAAGACCTCGGCGGGCAAGGAGCACATCTACACGTCGCTCCGTGAGCTCCAACGAGCG
>Ga0315910_10005524_pt1 | contig 10359 bp, 3 predicted proteins | sample EdamamesoilMG_FD_204470 | JGI IMG/M metagenome (GOLD analysis project Ga0315910, IMG submission 204470) | Garden soil microbial communities collected in Santa Monica, California, United States - Edamame soil | ecosystem: Environmental > Terrestrial > Soil > Garden | place: USA: California... | reverse complement strand
GCCGCCTTCTTCGGTCGGGCAGCGGCCCGATACGAGCAGCACGACCGCGCCGTCGCCAGGGCAGCGTTCTGAGTAGAAGTTCACGACGGGGTCGGCGAGCGTGCCGCTGACGTTGACCATCACGGTCGAGCCGCCGGTCGCGTTGTTGGGCTCGTAGGTCGCGACCATGCTGACCTCCGGGTTGAGCTCGGTGCTGCCGTCGAAGCGCATGCTGCCGCGGTTGACCTCGAAGCGCTTGCCGAACAGCTCGAAGGTGCCGCGCCGGAACTCGATGTAGCCGCCCACGTGCAGGTCGGGGTCGCGGTACGCCACGTCGAGCTCGGTGGCCAGCGCGGCCTCGAAGTCGTTGCGGCGCGCGCTGATCTGGTTGCGGCCGTCGATCGCGAACTCGAAGTTGTAGGGCTTGTCGGCTTTGGGTTTGGCGACGTCGGTCGTGAGCGTGATGTCAGTGTGCGGCTCGAGCGACTGCAGACTGCGGGAGCTGGACGCCGGTAGGCTCACCGCGAGTGAGTGGAGCTTGACCGCGGTGCGGCTCTCCGTGGCGCCGATCTCGCCGACGATGGCCGCGCTGCCGCTGAGCGACGCCAGGTCGATGCCCTCGCGCTGAATCGGTAGGTCTCGCAGCACCAGCCCCAGCTGTACGCGCTCGGGCTTCCAACCCGCGAGGCTCACGCCGCCGGCAAGCTCGAGCGACCCGCGCCCGACGCGCGCGCTCACGCTGTCGAGCTTCAACCAGTTGCCGTTGGCTTCCATCACCAGCGCGACGTTGCGCAGCTCTTGCCCCGTGGGCACCGCGTACAAGCGCCCGCCGGACAGCGCGAGCTGTCCGCGTGCGTCGAGCACACCGGCGCGCTCCCGCAAGCTGAGCTGCCCGCTGGCGCGCCCGGAGAAGTCGCGCACTCCGGGCAAGTAGTTCAGGGCAGGTTCTAGCTCCGTGTCTTGAAAGTCGAGCTGGACGGTCGTCTCGCGCGTGCGGTCGATCTGCGGTATCGGCACGGCGGCACCCCAGGTCCACGGCACCTGCGCCTGCAAATAGCCCGGTCCTCCCGCGCAGCCTTGCGTATTGGCGTCGATGGCCAGGCGGCTGGCGTTGCCGTGCAGCATGGCTTGCAAGAGCAGCGGTTCACGCACGCAGCGCTGCAGCGGTCCAGTGACGTTGCCGCTGGCGCTGAGCATCTGCGGAACGACGCGAGCTTGCAGGTTGAGGCTCACGTCGGGTTTATCGTAGCCGGCCCCGTGCACCTCGAGGTCCGCCGAGAGCTGGCCGTGGGCGTGCCGGCACAGTCCCGGCACTTGCTCGAGCTGATCGAGGCGCAGCTTGCCGCCCAGCTCGATCACCGGGCGCTCGCTGCTCGCCTCCCCGCGCGCGAAGCGCTCGAAGGGCCACGCGAGCTTGCCGCTGGAGACGGCGACCGACTGGCCGGAGAGTGCGGCATCGAGCTTGAACGTCACCGTGTCGTTCGCCAGTTGCCAGTGGCTATCGAGCTTGGAGTCGGCGCTGATCTTACAGCTGGCGTCCACGAGCTGCTCGGGAGGGGTGAGCGTGGCGTCGGCGTCGCCCGTGAGCGCGCCCGCGCTGCGCTTCAACTGAAACCGCGTGCTGAGTTGTACGGGCCAGCTGCGACCGGGCACCGGGAAAGGCAGGTCGGCTAGCGTGCGTCTCACGGTTTGGCCCTTCCACTCGAAGTCCTCGGCGAGCAGCTCCTGGGCCAGGTACTCGCTGGGGCGCTCGGTGAGCGCGCGCCAATCGACGTGCCACATGCCGCGTGCGCGCCCCAAGATGTCTTTGGCGTCGTGCACCGTGAGCTGTGCCTTGAGCTCGTCGTGCGTGTAGCGGAAGCGGCTGTTGAGCTCGAGTGGCGCCCAGTCGAGCACCGAGAGCTGGCTCGCCGTGAGGTTGCCGTCCAGCGTGATCGAGTTGAGCCCGCCTTGCGCCTCGACGTTGCCTTGCAGCTTGCCGCCGCGCACGAGCCCCTTCCACTGCGGAAACAGTGATATGTCCAGCTGTTTTGCGGTGAGGGACAAGTTGTACAACCCGCTACGCAGCGCGTCGCGCGGGTCGTTGAGGGTCGCGTCCAGCTCGCCTTGACCCAGGAGCTGCATCGTCCCGCGCTCCTGTAGGTCGACGTCGGCGTCGAGCTCGAGCTGCCCGTTGCGGTAGCCGATGGTGTACAGCGCGTCGACGTTTTCGAGCTTCCCCAGCGTGGCTTGACGAACGGCGCCGGTCAGCGAGAGCTCCGGACGTTCTACGTCGCCGTGCAGCTCGATGTTCGTGTCGGCGTAGCCCTCGGTCAGCGGGAAGCTCTCGCCGAGCAACGCGCGCACGGCCGTGAGGTCGAAGTTCTGCAGCTGGGCGTGCAGCTCGTCTTCGCCGTCGACGCGTAAAATGCCGCGCGCTTCGAGGCGCTGGGCGCGGCTCGCGAGCCGCAAAAGGCCGAGCTCGATCTCGCGCTCGTGGATCACGGACAGGTCGTGGATGGCACCACGCCAAGACTCGCTGCCTACGCTGAACTCGATGGGCTCGGCTTGGACCACGAAGCCTTTTCGATCGGCATCGACGTGGGCATCGAAGCTGAAGGTCTTCTGCCCGCCGGCCTCGAACTCGCCGCGCGCGGTGTAGGTCTTCGGCCCGCCGTGCATCGAGAAGCGCGCGTTGCCGAGCTTGTACGAGAGCAGCTGGACTTCGTTGGCTTTGACCTCCACGTCGAGCCGCGGCAGCGCCGGGTCGCCGTGGGCTTTTCCGTTCAAGACCAAGTGCGCCGCGCGCAGCGACCCGAACTCCGTGTCGCGCAGCTCGAGCTTGCCTTCGATGTCGAGGCGCGCGGGCTCGTTGCGCGCCGGCGTGCGCACGTGCAGGCTCGTGGTCAGCTCACCTTCGAGGTCCGTGACGAAGCGCGACAGGTTGGGATCGCGCTGCATCGCGGGGAAATGCGCGTCCACGTGCAGATCCGTGTGGCCGTCGAAGCCGACGCGCCCGCGCACCGCGATCTGGCCGCCTTGCGTCGCGCGCGCTTTGTCGATGCGAAAGCCGTTGTCCTCGAGCACGCCGTCCAGCGCGAACGCCGGCACGAGCACCCCGCGGAAGCGCAGCGCGCCGATGTCGGCACGAACCTGGGGCTTCGCGTCGTCTTCGGGCCCGACGCTGACGTGCAGCGCTCCGCGTGCGATCACGCTCGGCGCGTCGGCCACCAGCTTTTCGAGCTGAATGCGGTCGCTCGTGACGTGCACGGTCACGCCGCGCTGGGTGTTGATGTTGCCCGTGACCTCGGCGTTGCCGGCGTCGCTCTCGACGTGCGCGGTGAGCGCCAAGTCTTCGGGCGGGCCGTGCAGCTCGACGCGCCCGCGCAGCGGCGGCGCGAGCGGATTGGCGAACGCGTAGCGCACGCGACGCAGGGTGTCTGGCGTGAGATGGTCGCTCAGCAGCACCAGATCGAGCGTGAGCGGCTTATCGGGCGCGGGCTTTCGGTAGGACACGTCGACGTGCACCGACTCGGCGCCGCGCGTGCCCTCGATCGAGAGCTGGGTGCCTTGGGAAGGATCGGTGGACGCCGAGCCGCGCAGCCGGGTGATCTGGCCCTCGAAGTCGTAGGGCCTGACCACCGTGCCGTGCACATCGTAGATCTTCACGCGCACGACCTTGCCGATCGACAATCGGCCGCGCGCAGACACGTGCTTCGCGCGCACGCCGCGCAGCTGAATGACTTGCCCGTAGACCGTCATGTCTTCGACGATCAGCTGGTCGATGAGCACGCGCAGCGGCTCGGCGCCCGGGCCGGCGTGTTTGGAGTCGAAGGTCGTGAACAGGCTGGGATCGCCCGTGCCGTTGTCGACCAAGCGCACGGAGCCGCCGGTGATGCGGCCGATTCGAAAGCGCAAGAGGCCGTGTCGCAGCTTCAGAAAGTCGGGCACGAGCTCGACGCGGTCGGCGCTGATGATGCGGCGACCTTCGCCGTCGAAGAGCTGCGCGTGATGCGCGACGACGTGATCCAGCTCCAGATCGTCGATGCGGCCGATGCGCAGCTCGCCGCGGATCTCGGCGTTGACGAAGTGCATGGTCAGATCGCGCGCGATGTTGTGCGCGAGCGGCAGCTGCAGGTGATATTCGATGCTGCCTATCAGCGCGAGCAGGCAGATGAGTGTCCACAGCACGGCGCGCAGCACGAAGCTGAACACGTGCCATAGCCACAGCAAGCGCATCAGTACGCCTCGCCGATGGTGAAGTGCAGGGCGCCTTGCGTGCCGAGCAGCTGCGACTCGTGATAGGGCCGTGTGGCTGGCACGGACCCATCCGGGTTCATGGCCTCGCGCACGCGCGGGTCCGCGCCGACGACCTGCAGCGGCGGCGGCGCGAAGCCGGCATCCAGGCGGATCGGACCTATCACCGTGCGATATCGCAGGCCGATGCCGAACGAAGGCTGCGGCGCGTTCAAGCGGAACACCTTGCGCCGGCTCACGTCGCCTACGTCGACGAAGAACACCACGCCGAACTGCGCGGTGATGGCCGTGCGCAGCTCGAGCGAGGCCTCCCACTGGCGCAAGCCGCCGCTGTCCACGATGTCGCCGATGCGGGTGACATCGCCGAGGGTGTTGGGCCGATAGCCGCGCACGCTGTTGTTGCCGCCGCCGCGCAAGCGCTGCCGCAGCGGACCGAGGTCGCGCAGACGCTCGCGGATGCCGAAGGCGTCGTTGTCGCCCACCTCGATGGTGCTCTCGGTGATCTCCATGATGCCGATGCGAGCGCGACCGGCCAGTACGAAGGCGCGCCCGAGCGGGAGATAGCCGCGCACGTCGGGGGTGATGCGCACGTAATCCCAGTTGCCAGGCAGGAAATAGCCGGCCTGCTGGACGGTGAGCGCGAAATACGCGCCGCGCCGAGGATCGCGCGGCTGATCACGCAGATCGAGCGCGAGCGCGTACTGCATGTACGTCACGGAATAAGCCGGATACGAGACACGCGTCAGCGTGGACACCTGCGAAGGATCGTCCGGCACGAACCAGTTGACGTTGGCTGTGATGCTCGTGCGCAACTTACCGTTCAAGAAGGTACGCTCGGGACCCAAGCCTGCAAGCAGATCGGAGCGCGGCACGTTCGTGTACGGGTCCGGACCGCGGTCCCAGCGCGCCGTCATGAGAAACGAGGTTCGCGCCTCGAAGAACGTCGGCTGGCGAAAGTCGACGATCAGCAGGTTACCGATGCTGCGCTCGTTCAGGCTCGGGAAGGCGGTGTTGAAGATCAGGCGCGGGCGGTCTTCGATCGCGAGCCGGCGCATGCCGCCGAGGAAGTTGCGATGTTCGACCCGTCCCAAGAGGTGCACATCCCAGCGGTTCAAGCTGTCGTACGTGGCATCGGTAGGCGTGAGCGTGGGATCGGTGCCCACCTGCATACCGATGCCGATGGCTGTGCGTAGGCGTCGGCCCGGCACGACCTTGATCAGGATATCGATCCGGTCGCTGTCCTTGTGCGGCTTCTCGATCAGCTCGACCGAAGCGAACGGCCCGAGCTCGTAGATGGCGCGCTTGGCGTCGTCGAGCGCACTGACGCTGAAAGGTGTGCCTTCCTCGATCTCCGCTGCGGCCCACACGGGGCGTTTTGGTAAGCTGCCTTCGCCTTCGACGGTGACCTCGCCGAAGCGGTAGCGTCGTCCGAGCTGCACACGGAAGGTGACGTCCGCCGTGTGCCGGCGCGTGTCGATGCTGACAGCGCCGCTGACTTCGGCGAGCGCGTAGGCGCGCTCGCGCAACGCCGCGACCAGCGCGCGTTTGCTCTCGTCGTACAAGGCTTCGTCGAAGCGCTCGCCCACGCGCAGTTGCAGCGCGGCCTGCAGCGCGTTGCGCAATCTCCGATCGACGGCCTGGATGCCCTCCATCTCGATGCGCTGCACCAGGACCGGTTGGTTCTCGACGACTTGCAGGGCGAGATCGATGGTCTTGTGCTCAGGATCGGGCTTCTGCGTGACCTGAACCACCTGTGCATCGTAGTAACCGCGCGCGCGATACCAGCGGCTCACGCGCGCGATGTCGCGGTTCCAGACGGTCTCGTCGTAGAGCGGCCAATCGGTCCAAGGCCACGCCCAAAACGAAACGGGCAGGCGAGAGGCGTCGAACGGCGGCACGCCGCACTCGGGGGTATCCGCCACGCCGAAGCTGAAGCCGAAGCGTTCGCGCGCTTGGGTCGCCAAGCACACTTTCAGCGCGGACTCGTCCAGCTGTTTCACGCCGGAGATCTCGAGCGATCGCACACCGTAGTCCCGCCTCGGGATGGTTGCGCACGCGACGAGCAATGAACAGGCGGCGATCAGCACGCCTGTCGACAAGGCTGCCCTCAAACGACAGAGCTGAGTAGTTGCGGCTATGCGGCCGCACATGGCCTTGCCAATCTCACAGAAAAGTGATCATGTGTCGGGCGTTTCAGTGGCCCGGAAACTTGCCCGCGCAGCATGTCACACCGCGCGCCGTCAGGCGGTACGCTGTCGCTCGAGGTTGCCATATGAGTATGGATGCGTCTAAGTCTCGGCGAGATTTTTTCGCCTGGGTCGTGGCTGCGGGTGGTGCTGCCATCGGTGCATTGCTGACAGTTCCAGCCGTGGCTTATCTACTGGATCCGGTCCTGCGGAGCAGCGGCCAGAAGGGGCGCTGGTTCCGTGTTGCGGACCTCAGTTCGCTCAGCCGCGAGCGCCCCGTGTCTGCGCCGGTGATCGGCGAACAAGTCGACGCGTGGACCAAAGCTTCCGCGGTGCGCCTGGGGACGGTGTGGCTGCGCGTGCTCGGTGACGACAAGGTAACCGCGTGGAACGCGGAATGTCCGCACCTCGGCTGCAAGGTGAGTTTCGACGCCGCGAAAGGCTGCTTCGGCTGCCCGTGTCACGACAGTACGTTCGCGCTCGACGGTGCGGTGCAGGGCGGGCCCTCTCCGCGGGGGCTCGATGAGCTCGAGACGCGCGTGCAAGACGGACACGTCGAGGTGCGTTTCATGCGTTTTCGCACGCAGGTCAAGGAACGCATCGAGATCGGCTGAACCGCGCTCGAACATGAGGACTCATGCTGACTCGCATCGCTGATTGGCTCGAGGAACGGACCGGCTACCGCACACTGGTCACGCGCGCGCTGGACGAGGAGATCGCGGGAGGCGCGCGTTTCGCCTACGTATTCGGTAGTGCGCTGACGGTGCTGTTCGTGTGTCAACTGATCACCGGCCTGTTGCTGATGGCCACATACACACCGTCGGTGTCGTCGGCATGGGCGAGCGTTTTTTACATCCAGCACCGCGTGACCGGCGGGTGGTTCGTGCGTGGGCTGCATGCCTACGGCGCCCAGATGATGATCATCGTGATGGGCCTGCACCTCTTGCAGGTCGCTTGGTACGGCGCATACAAGCGTCCGCGCGAGGTGAACTGGTGGTTGGGCCTCGCGCTGCTCGGCGTCGTACAAGCCTGGGCGCTCACGGGCAATCCGCTGCCGTGGGACGAACAAGGTTATTGGGCGAGCAAGATCGAGACGGGAATCATGGGTTCGGTGCCGGTCATCGGTACTGCGCTGCAGCAGATCGTCGTCGGCGGCAGCGATCACGGTCAGATTACGCTCACGCATTTTTATGTGCTGCACGTGGGCGTTCTGCCCCTGGTGTTCGGGATCCTGCTGTTCGGCCACATCGCGCTGGTGAAGCGTCATGGACCGACGCCGCCGCACGACGCCGACCTGACCAAGAAGGCGCGCTACTTTCCGCGGCAAGCCGCGCTCGACATCTCGTTTGCCGTCATCGTCATGTTGGTGGTGGCGATCTGGACTGCCGCTGCCGGCGGCGCTCCGCTCACAGCGCCGGTGGACCCGGGGGTGGACTATCCGGCACGACCCGCCTGGTACTTCCTGTTCTTGTACAAGCTGCGGATCATGCTGCCGCCGTCGCTCGAATCGTTCGCGACGCTGGTGCTGCCGGGCATCGCGGGGGCGTTCTTGTTCGCCCTGCCGTTCTTGGATCACGTGCAGCGCGAGAGCCCGCTGCGGCGCCTGCGCTGGCTGAGTCCGATCCTGCTCGGCGCAGCCGGGATCGGCGGGCTGACGCTGCTGGCTCTGCGCGATGACGCCAAGGACGAGCACTACGTCGAGGCAGCAAAGCTCGCGGACAGGCGCGCGGCGCGATCCGTCGAGCTCGCCGCGAACGGCGTTCCACCGGGCGGTCCGCTGGAGATGTTGGCGCACGATCCCTGGACGCGCGGCGCGCGTCTTTACGCCGAGAACTGCGCCAGCTGCCACGTGCTCGACGGCCAGGGCGAATACGACGCGCCGGTCCACACGGGCTTCGCCTCGCGCGCGTGGATCGACGGCATGCTGCACGACCCGCAGGATCCGCGTTACTTCGGGCGCACCGGGATCGACGACATGAAGTCGATGGACGAGAAGCTGAACCCGGACGAGCGCAAAGCCATCATCGAGTTTCTGTTTGCGCAAGGCGCAGAGCCGGGCGACCCCGCGCACGATGCCACGCTCGCCGAGCGTGGCGAGCCGATCTTCCGCAAGAAGTGCATGGATTGCCACATCTACAAGGGCGAGGGTGCCGACACTTTCGACGGCCCGGACATGACCGGCTACGGCTCGCTGGCCTGGTTGACCAAGCAGATCCGCGAGCCCAAGGCGATCTACGGCGACTTGAACGAGATGCCGGACTTCGCCGAGGACTTCAGCGAGACCGATCTGAAAATGATCACCGTCTACCTGCGCGGGCAGCGCTGGGCCCAGCCGGAAACGGGAGCCATGCCTCAGCTGCCGCCGCCGGAGAAGAAGAAGAAAACCGAGGAAGCGAAGCGGCAGGACTGAGCGCGGAAGGCGGGTTCGACTCCGCTACCGCAGGGAGCGGGCTGAAGTCCGCGGGATCTTCGAGCAGGACCTCACCCTCGGACACACCGGGCAACATGATCTGCCCATTGGCATCGCTCGGTCCCACGAACACGGTTCCGTCGGGAAGGCGCAGCGCCAGCACGCGCCCGATGAGCGGCGTGTCCGCGTCGAGCGCTCGTGCGAGCAGAGTGCCGCGAGCGGGCTGGTCCGTGGAGGGCTGTCGACACGCGCGCGCCACGCTCTCATCCGGATCGGCGGCGCAGCGCGCGAGCGCTTGGGCTCGAGCCCGCTCGGCTTCGGCGTCCGCTGCGGGTGCGAGCGCCAGCCAGCGGGCAGCTGCGGCGCGTTGGGCGCTCGGCGCATGGGCAGCGAGCCAGTCGCTCGGGCTCGGGCCGCGGTCACATGCAGGCACCGAGAGCGCTGCCAAGCCCGCTGCGACGTTGGCACGCACGTACGGATCGGACGAGCGCCCGAGCCGGCACAGTACGCCGCTGAGCACGTGTTTCTTGACGACGCCGCGCTGGGCGATGCGCGCCAAGGCGAAGCCCGCCGCAGCTGGAAGCGGCCAGGTGCCACGCTCGCTCGCGCGCAGCAGCGCCTCGGCGTCGCGCTCGGTCCCGACCTCTGCCAGCGCCAGCGCCGCGTTCAAGGCCAACTGTGGCGTGTCGTTCTGAAGCACGTAACGCAGCAGACGCCGCGTCTCCGGGAGCTTGAAGTCTGCGAGCGCGAGCACCGCGGCGGCGCGACGCTGTCCCGAGCCCGTGCGCAAGAGGCGCGCCACGAGCGGGGCCGTGCGGGGGTCGTCGAAGGAGCGCAGCGCCACGAGCGTTTCGGCCGCGATCTTCGGGTCCGCAGACTCGAGGCGAGCTCCGGCCAGCACGGCGAACAGCCGATCGCGCAGCGGCTTGGCGAGTGGCGCGCTCGTGCGAGCTCGCGCGAGCGCGCCGGCCAGCGCCGCGAGCAGGCTGGTCTCGTGCAGCGGCGTGGGCTGTGTCAGGCGCTCGACCAAGGCGTCGATGGTCGCGAGGTCGGCCGTGTCTGCGATCGCGTTGATCGCGTGCTCGCGCACGCTCGCGACCGGGTCGGCCAGCAACGCCAGCAGCTGTTGGCGGCGCTCGATCGCCGGCGGCAGCGCGCCCAGCAGATCGGCCGTGGCGCGTCGTTCACCGTCGTGTGCGCTCTGTGCGCCGGCCGCGACGGCCGGTCCGGCCCACGGACCATCGTGGCCTGCGAGGGCCAAGAGCGTCAGGATGCGCGCGCGCCGAGCCGGGTCGGCGTTCGCGAGCCGCTCGGCGAGCCGCGCGCTGACCCCGGCGTCGACCTCGAGCGTCCGCAGCGTGCGCTCCAGCGCGTCCGCGATGCGCCCGGTCGCCTGCGCATCGGCAGTGTCCAGGCGTGAGATCAGAGTGGACGCGAGCTCGCGCGAGCGCAGCGCGAGCAGCGGGCAGACCAACGCATCGAGCTCAGCGCGGCCGCTCTGCAGCGCCTCGATCAGCGTGGCCTGCGCCGGGCCGAGATCGCTGAAGG
>Ga0315910_10005523_pt1 | contig 10359 bp, 8 predicted proteins | sample EdamamesoilMG_FD_204470 | JGI IMG/M metagenome (GOLD analysis project Ga0315910, IMG submission 204470) | Garden soil microbial communities collected in Santa Monica, California, United States - Edamame soil | ecosystem: Environmental > Terrestrial > Soil > Garden | place: USA: California... | reverse complement strand
GTGCGGGTGGAGGGCGGGCAGCGCGAGGTCGATCTGGCGAGGTTCATCGAACGGCAGGCGTGCGAGCGAGCGATCGTCTTCGTGAGCGAGCCACGGCACGTGGGGCACCTATTTCGCTATCTGTCCGAACACGACCTAGAGCCGGTCACGCTGAGCGACGAACGCACCAAGCAGCAGCGGCGCGCCGCACTCGATGCGTTCACCGCAGGCAAAGCGCGCGTGCTCATCACCACGGACGCCGCCGCACGCGGCATCGATGTTCCCGCCATCGATTGGGTGCTGCAGTATGGCTTGCCGACCTCTGCGCCCGCCTACGTGCACCGAGCCGGGCGCACGGGTCGAGCCGGGCGCAGCGGCACGTCAGTGTCCTTCGTCAGCGCGCGCGAACTCCCGATCTTGCAGCGCTTCGCGAAAGAGCTACGCATCGAGCTCCCGTCTTTCCCGCGCTGACAACCCACCCTAACCGTACTTGTGCTCGTGCCGATCGAGGCTGTTGTCGATCTTGTCGATTGCGCCCTCGAGACGCCGCCGCAACTGTCCGTCGTTGGGCGGCAGAGGCTTCATGTGGGCCGGGCAGATCGTTTTCACTTCCGCAAAGCATGCACGCAGCTCATTCAACCATTCTCGAAATTCGCGCACAGCACCGGGCCGCTTCTGCAACACATCCGGCAGCGAGGGGTGAAAACGCAGTCCACCCACGAGCGGAAGGTTCAGCCAGGTGAGCGTGTCATCAACGTGCAGTGTTCCGGAAGCTGGGTGAAAGGCCAAGACCGAAGCAAAGTGCCGCCGCGGCTTGTCCGGAATGAAGTCCACTCCCTGCGGTACCGAAAACCTCAAGTCGTCGCGGAACAGATCGCCCAATGCGGCGCTGTCGGTCCTGGTCGCTTCCCAACTCAAGTGCGGAAACCGAGCCGCGTGTCGATCCGTGCCGAAGAGCTTCGCGTTCGGGAAAAGCTCAACCAGATTGGAGACGTGCAGGGTGTGAAACGGATGGAGATTCAGGATGCATTCTACTGCGTTGCCCCCATCGGTCAGCTCGAGCAGTCGGCGACGCGACGCCGCGTCCGGGGTGTAGCTGTCGAGCAGCGCGAACCTTCCCGACGACAAACGGACCGCGGACATCTGCGTGCCCACATCGAAAACGCCCGCCACTTTCAGCGAACCCCGTATGTTCCAGAAGTGTGGTCCGGTTTCGAGCCATTCGTCTGCCATGGCTGGTTCTACTGCGTCCCGATCTGAGTGGCCACTTCACGCACTCATGCGCGCGCGACCGCAAGGTCGTGGGCGGGGCGAAGCGTCCCGTTCCAGACTGAAGGCGCGCTCCCGCACCGGTTGCGCGGGCCCCTGCGCTGCCGTAACCTTCCGGTGGTCGGGAGGCTTGGTCATGTCACTACTGCGTTCGTTCTCGGGGCTTGCGTTGGCTAGTTCGCTCTACGGCTGCGCCGGGCAGAGCCTGGAAGACTCAACGGACGGCGCTGACGAGGGCCGCGAGCCGGCCGAGCTCGCACCACGCGAAGAATGCAGCACGGCGCCTCGAGGGTCGCTGAAGCCGGACACGAACGAGGCGTTCCAAGACTTGATCGTCGGAAGCTGGCTGCTCTGCTCGCCCGAGTCCACCTTCGGGACGAAGGACGAGCAAGGCCTCGTCCTCTATGCAGACTACCGCTGGGCCAAGCTCTTCGACCAAGGCGACGGCGAACTGGTGCCGGGGGTTGGCTGGGGTGTCGAGGGGACGTGGGAGTCGCTCGACACCTCGGGCTTCAACGGTCCAGGCGTCTACCAGCTCAACTTGAACATCGACGGCTCCGGCACGGTGATCACGACACCCGTGCTCGCCGAAGAGCCAGCGCACATGCGTCTCGACAACAACGGGGTGTTCGTAGGCGACTACGTCCGGCTCTAAGCCCCGTGCTCGCGACGGCTGCTGACGGCTTGGGTGACCGTCAGCAGCGTGGCTCGGCGGCTGAAAGGCTCGTCACTCTGCCGGTGACGCCATCGGGAGGGCGGCTTGCTCCGTACCCGTCAGGCCGCGCACGGTCACATGCAGCCAGGCGAGGGACACCACGGTGACGGCGGTCAACAAGTAGAAGCAGACCTCGGGACGCCCCAAGAGAGCTTCGCTGTAGCCAAAGCTGAGAGGCAGCAGGAAGCCACCCAAGGCGCCGAGCGTGCCGACCAAGCCGCCCACGAGGCCCACGTCTTTGGGGTAGTACTCGGGGACGTACTTGTACACGGAGGCTTTGCCGACGCCCATGCCGATGCCGAGGAGCAGTGTGGCCACGAAGAATGCCGGCAACGGGAGCCTGCTCGTCGGCAAGCACAGCACCAGGCTGATCAGCGTCATGCCCATGAAGACGATATAGGTAACGACTCGTCCGCCGAACTTATCGGAGAGATAGCCACCGAGCGGGCGCAGCAAGCTGGCGGGGAAGATGAAGGCCGCGGTGAGCAGCGCCGCGGTCGCGAGGGACACTTGATACACGCGCGTATAGTAGGCGGGGAGCCACACACTGAGCGCCACGTAGGCACCGAAGACCACCACGTAGTAGAGACCGAAGCGCCAGACGCGCACCTGATTCAAGGGCTTCGCCATTGCGCTGAGTGCGCGACCCTGGCCGGGCACGCGATCCTGCTTGGGCGCGAGCATGTACACAGCGGCGGCCATCACCAGGAGCAGCACCGAATACAGCACCGGGATCGCGCGCCAGCCGCCCGGGAGCAGCCCACCGAGTGCGCCCGTGGCAGGAACCAGCAGCATCAACTTGGGGCCAAAGAGCTTGGTCACCGATGCGCCGACGTTGCCGGCGCCGAAAGTGCCGAGCGCCGCGCCTTGCTGCTCGCGCGGGAACCACGCGGCGTTCCAAGCAATGCCCACCGAGAAGCTGTTACCGGCGATGCCGAACAAGAACGCCAGGGTGATCGCCTCGCCGAAGCTGGTCACGCGGCTCATCAGGAAACAGGGGACCGCGGTCCACAAGAGCAGCCCGACCATCAGGCGCTTGCCGCCCACTCGATCCGCCAGCACGCCGAAAGGCAACCGAAACAACGAACCGCTGAGGACCGCGATCGCCGCCAACCAGGTGAACTGCACCGGGCTCAACTCCAGCTCCTTCTTGATGGGAACTGCGAGCACGCCCAGCATCAGCCACACCGCGAAGAGCAGCGTGAATGCCGTGGTGGAGAGGGTAAGGACGCGGCGGGCGTCGGACCGGGAAGAGACCTGATTGCTCATGTCTCGATCATCCCCGCCCCGTGTTTCCTACCTGCGTCGGACGCCTTTCATTTCGACGGGCTTTCCTGCAGTGCCAGTTTCTGTTTCGTCATGCCGACTGTTTCGGCCTCGTGTCAGCCGCACGCGAACACCGGATGAACACGCGGCCGCCACTAGGCCGCTGGGCCCCCGACAAAATCGTCGGGGCTGGGTGCGCCGGCCCTTCGAGGTGCTGACGCTGGCGTCAGCGGGGGCCAGTGCGCGCCTATTGAAACCAGATTTCTTCGTAAGCGCCGGACTCAGTCGTCAGCACCATGGCACCGTTGAGAATGATCGAGATGCCTTCGTTGTAGTCCGTGTAGTCCAAATAGAAGCTCTCTACGAGCGGGTCGCCTTCGCCGCTGGGCCCCTTCATGCTCAGGGTCCTCGAGTAGTCGTCGAAGAGGTACTCCACGTCCACCCCGAACTGCGTGTCGACTCGACCATCCGCGGTGCTCAGCGTGAGCGGCGCCTGGAAGCGATAGCGATCGGATTCTCGACACAATCGGGCGTCTTCGACGTCGAGCTCGAGCGTCAGGGGCGACCGCGTCGAGTCCTCCGCCCATAGCGCTTCCAGCTCTGGCATCGAATCCCAAGTGTCGAGCGCATCCGCAAGCGTTACGCGCGGGTCCTCGCTGACGTCGAGTTCGAACCCGCCGAAGGGGCAATAACCCCAAGTGCTGATGCGCGCGCCTGAAGCAGGCGTGCAGTAGCCGTCGTAGCAAGACGTATAGTCAGCCAGCAACTCCCCGGCAAACACGCCCCGACCGAAGTGGGCGATCAGCCTCAACTGATCCGACAGTTCGACCGTGTAGTGGTCGTCTGGATCGATCTCGGGCGCATAGCTCCCGCGGAGCCCGGCGAGGGACAGCGGCACCGAGAGCTCGGCAAACTCCAGCTTGGCAAAGCCTGCCGGGGTGGTCATCAGGATGGTGGTGAACTCTTCCGCGAACGCACCATCTTCGCTCGTGAGCGTCCCCTTCACATCGATGCCGAGGACGTTCGTGCAGTCCGTCTTGATGATGTCGCTCGCTGTACCCAGGGGCTCGATCTGGAGCTCGAGCGTCGTGGTCTCCGCGGGGAAGGCCACCGTGGCCACACCGAGATCCGTGGGACCATATGTCAACGTCGCGTGCTTCGTGCCGCCGGCGAACGCGAGGACGTCGTTGGCACTGAACGTGAATCGCGTTGCGTCGTCCATATCGATCGGCCTGCTCTCGGACTGACAATCGCATCCAAAACTGCACGGGCTGGTGCTGTTGGCCGCGTTTTCGGCTAAACCACCGGTGGTCGACGCGGCTCCACCGCCGGTCACTGCGTGGCTCGTGTCAGCCGCGGTGGTGCTCCCCCCACCTCCGCCCGAGCTCGAGCTGCCCCCCACTCCCGCCTCGCTCGAGCTCCCTGCAGCTCCGGTCGTGGTCGATACGGGGTCGCTCGCAGCGCTCGTCGGGGATGGCGCGGGGTCGGATTCTGCGTTCCCTCCGCAACCGCCTACCGCGAAGGTCAGGCACAGCTGCGCCGCAACCGCACCAACGGTCCCCCAAGCTCGGGTGTGCTTCATGCTTGAGGCTTCAGCAACACTTGTGCCAACCTGAAACCCAGCGCTCGGGGCCATTCTGCGGGGGCCACGCGGGAGTTCTCCAGGACATGGGCCGCGCGGCCGTTGCCACTATGTGCCAGGGCTTGCCGCGTTGGGCGCTACTAGGCAGCGGGTGGTGCGATCGATCCGCCAACGATGCGGTCGCTCTGATCGAGCGCGTACGCCTCGAAGAGCTGCCCCCAAGGCGTTCTCCGCGTCCACTCCTCGAAGACCATCTTGTCCTTCCGGCGCCAGCGGTACAGGTCGTGATACGCGTCGCTACCGAGGGCGAGCATTTTCACCAGGCGCGTCTTGAACACCAGCTTCCCGAGGTGCTTCAGGCGTCCCTGCCAGAGCGCACGGCCCACCACGCTGGCGGCGTTGCTGCCCAGGCTGAAGCCCCAACCTTCCTTGGCGACGTCGGCGCCCACGAGTTCGATTTGGCGGGGGTCGCCCACGCCCAAACCATCGTCGTGCGCGAGTCTGATGTACTCGATGCGCATCGGATCGAACCCCATCAACTTGGCCGCTACGGCGTCGATGGCCACGGGGTCGGCGCTGGCCAGCATCACGTCCTTCTTCACGGGAAGCATGGCACCCGGGCCTCCGCCGTTTCCCGCGGTCGTGCCGTCCATCAACGCGAAGAGTCCGCAGCAGATCTCCTTCTCGATTGCCAATAGGTCGACGAGGGTCCGATGAATCCACGAACGGGCGTAGTGACGCCGACGATTCAAGAGCGCGCCGAACGCGTTCTGCATGGCTCCGCTCGTCGTGGTGTAGACGTCGCATTTCAGCGTAGGCAGGTGCACCAGATTCTTGCCGAAGAGATGGTCGGGCAAGGTAATACCGCGCTCGAACACCCGCCCCAGCACGTGCAAGCGCGCCTTGGGGCGATAGTCGATCCACTTCATGTCGCTGGGCTTGAAGGTGTGGAGGATCGGAATATTGTGCTTCTCGCACACCGAAGCGTAGTGATTCGGGTCTCCACCGCGTGCCTTGCGCGCACCTCCCGAGCGATGCCGCACGAGGCTGATTCTACCGAAGCCCGCAGCCTTCAGCGTTCTGACTGCGCCTTCGAGCTGCCACGGCGTGGTGTTGGCGCCTGGGAATGGATAGCGCCAGGCGATCTGGTCCTTCAACACGGTGGGCGCCCCCGGGTCGAGCGCCTCACGTAGGCCCGCCAGGTGGCAGACCTGCTCGATGTCCCGGAGGATGACCTCGGGCGCGGTGCGGATCACGGCGACGCGGGCTTTGCCCATGAACCTCAAGTGTGGTTCAGCTGAGACGCCGAAGCATCCACTGCCGCACTCCTTGCAGCCCGCACTCCAAACCACATTCCGACGTTTGGTGGAGTCAAAACAACCGCCGCACCGCCAAAAGCGTCCGTTCGGAAGCTGGGGCGAGGGCGGCGGCGCCTCGATGGGGAGGCGCCGCTGGCACGCTCGTTCGGCGACGCCGCCCTCAACGAGCGCGCGTGAACGGCGTCTTGCCCGAGTAGACCTGATTCTGGTCGAGCTCGTCGGCAATCCGGAGGAGTTGGTTGTACTTCGCGATGCGATCGGTGCGGCTCAAGCTGCCGGTCTTGATCTGCCCTGCGTTGGTAGCGACCGCCAGATCCGCGATGAACGCGTCTTCGGTTTCACCGGAGCGGTGGGAGATGATCGAAGTGTAGCTGGCGGTGTTGGCCAGGCGAATCGTGTCGAGGGTCTCGGTGAGCGAACCGATTTGGTTCACCTTGATCAGGATCGAGTTGGCGATCCCTTGTTCGATACCCTGCGCCAGACGCTTCTTGTTGGTCACGAACAGGTCGTCACCCACGAGCTGGATGCGCTTGCCGAGCTTCTCGGTCATCAGCTTCCAGCCGTCCCAGTCGTCCTCGGCGAAGCCGTCTTCGATGCTGACGATGGGGTACTTGTTGCAGAGCCCGACGTAGACGTCACACAGTTCGGCTGCGGTGAGCTGCTTCTTGTCGAAGGTGTACTTGCCGTCTTTGTAGAACTCGCTCGCCGCGCAATCCATTCCGAGCGCCACCTGCTCGCCGGGCTTGTAGCCCGCGGCTTCGATGGCACCGATGATGCGCGCCAGGGCGGCCTCGTTGGTCTCGAGCCGCGGCGCGAAGCCACCTTCGTCACCCACGGCGGTGGTCAGGCCGTCTTTCTTGAGGCTGGCCTTGAGCGCGTGAAATACCTCAGCGCCGGCGCGCAGCGCTTCGCCGAAGGTCGGCAGCCCGAGCGGGACGATCATGAACTCTTGCACCTCGAGGCCGTTGTCGGCGTGGGTGCCGCCGTTGATGATGTTCATCAGCGGAGTGGGGAGCACGCGAGCTTGCACGCCACCCAAGTAGCGCCACAGCGGCAAGTCGACCGCATCCGCGGCAGCGCGTGCCACGGCCATGGACACAGCGAGGATCGCATTCGCGCCCAACTTCGACTTCGACGCAGTGCCGTCCGCCTCGAGCAAGCGCTCGTCGACGCCAGGCTGGTCGAGCGCGTTGAGGCCGATGATGGCCGGCGCCAGCTTTTCGTTCACGTTCTGAACGGCTTGCGTCACACCCTTGCCCAGGTAGCGCGACTTGTCGCCGTCGCGCAGCTCGAGGGCCTCGTGTACGCCCGTGGATGCGCCGCTGGGACAGGCAGCTCGCCCAAAGCCTCCATCGATGAGCACCTCGGCTTCGATGGTTGGGTTGCCCCGCGAATCAAGAATCTCTCGTGCAGTGACTTGTTGAATCTCAGACATGGGCGCCGATTATCATGGATGCTTGGCTGTGGCGAGAGCCACGACACACCCGTGATTTGTTCAGTGCCCACCCTTACGACTCAGTGGAAGCGCGCGCAGGCGCACGAGGCGGCAGCGGCGCGCGTGTCGGCGTCGTGGGGCGAAGAGTCCAGCGAGTTTGCGGGCTAACGCGACTTCAGACCTAAGGCTCTTCCGACGCTTTGTCGTCGTCGCGTTCGCGCGCGGCAGCCAAGGCGGCGTCGCGCTTCTCGTAGGCGAGGATGATCTTTTGAACCAACACGTGGCGAACCACGTCCGCATCAGAAAAGAAACAAAATCGGATGCCCTCGACGTCCGCGAGCAGCGACTTCGCCTCGCGCAAGCCGCTCCTGGCCCCCCGCGGCAAGTCGGTTTGGGTGATGTCGCCGGTCACGACCGCCTTCGAACCGTAACCCAAGCGGGTCAGGAACATGCGCATCTGCTCGCTGGTCGCGTTCTGGGCTTCGTCCAGGATCACGAAACAATCGTTGAGCGTCCGGCCGCGCATGAAGGCGAGCGGTGCTACCTCGATCTGGCCGCGCTCGCGCATTTGCTGCACCCGATCGAAATCGATCATGTCGTGCAGCGCGTCGTACAGAGGCGTCAGGTAAGGGTTCACCTTCTCGGCCAGGTCACCGGGTAAAAAGCCTAGCTTTTCGCCGGCTTCGACGGCAGGGCGCGTCAAGATGATGCGCTTGACCTGCTTGTTCAGCAGCAGGCTCGCGGCTACGGCCATGGCCAAATAGGTCTTACCGGTGCCCGCCGGGCCAATGCCAAACGTGAGATCGTGGCTCTGAATCGCTTCGATGTACGAGCGCTGCGCCGGGGTCTTGGGCACGATGCTGCGCCGCTTGGTCCCGACGACGATGGTGCCCTGCAGCAACTCCACGAGCGAGCGGTCGGGCTGTTCTCGGAGCCCGCGCAGCGAGCGTTTCACGTCGGCAGGCAGTACGGTCACCCCCCGGTCGACCAGCGCCGCGGCATCGGTCAGAAAACGGTGCGCCACCTGGACGTCGCCTCTGTCGCCCGACAAGTAGATGGTGTGCCCCCGCAGGTTGACGTCAGCACCGCTCTCGCGCGCGAGCTCTCCCAGCAACTCCGAGCGCGGGCCGCAGAGCGCCAAGAGCAGCGCGGGGTTTTCGATTTCCAGGCTTTCGGTGTAAGCGGCAGGCTCGATCGTCAATGGGTGATCCGGGTGCAGCCGGTCTTGGACAGGCTGGTACTGGTGAGGATAGTCCCCGGAAGGGGGCGTGGCTACGCCATAAACGGGTCCTGCCGCCGAGACCCCGTCCGCTGAGCATGGAACCGCCGAGCGCGAGCCGAGCCGCGCCCGGGCCGGGGCGGCTCGCATCGCAAGCCGACCCACTGTTCCTATCCTGCGAGTTTTTTGGCCGATCTGCGCACACCCAGCTAACCGGTGGGCATGACTGCGTGGAGCAGGTGGCTGGCGCTCGGAGCGTCGATAGGCATCATGGCGGCGCTGGTGCCCGTGGTGCAAGGCAGCATCCAGGTCGACGGCCCCCTGCGCAAGCTCGAAGAGCGCGCCAAGCCGAAGCAACCCGTGCTCGATCTGTCTGGGCTCGACCTGACACGGTTGAACCTGCGTCCCAGCCGTGTCACGACGCCGCTGAGTGACGGTCGCAGCGCCGAGCTCACCCTCGACCCGGTGCTTCAGCGGGCAGCGACCTCGATCATGAAGCGCTACAAGGTCCCCGAAGCGGGCGTGGTGGTGACGCGCGTCGATACGGGAGACGTTCTCGCCTACGCGAGCTACGTGAACGAAGGCAAGAAGTTCGACGTCAATGCGGTCGCGCAGGCGCCGGCAGCGAGCACCTTCAAGGTCATCACGGCGGCGGCGCTGATCGAGAAGGCCGGACTCGACGAAAACACCGAGCAATGTTACCGCGGCGGGAAGAGCAGCATTTCCGCCGACGAGCTGCAGGAAGATCCGGAGCGCGACAAGTGGTGTGCGACCCTGGCGATGGCGATGGGCCGCAGCCTCAACGTCGTGTTCGGACGCCTCGCACGCAAGCACCTGACACCCGAGGATCTCACCGAATATGGGGGGGCCTTCGGCTACGGCGCGCCGATCCCGTTCGAGGTCAAGAACCAGGCGCTCGGCATCGAAATCCCCGGCGATCCCCTCGAGTTCGCGCGCAGCGCCGCGGGCTTCTGGCACACGACCCTGTCACCGCTCGGGGGCGCGGTCGTGGCGCAGACCATCGCCAACCAAGGCGTGACGCTGAAACCTCGCATTCTGCGACGCATCTACCGCGGTGATGAGACGCTCTGGTCGCAAGCAGACAAGCCGGTCGTGCTCAGGCGAGCCGTCAAGCCGACGACGGCTCGACACCTCACCACGATGATGCTCCAGACCACGGCGAACGGCTCTGGCTACAAGTCGTTCCACGACAAGGGCGGCCGCCCCTTTCTGCCCGGGATTGACGTCGCCGCGAAAACCGGCACCCTCACCCAGCACGAACAGAACCGTCACTACACCTGGCTGATCGCCTTCGCTCCGGCCGACAAGCCCGAAATCGCAGTCTCGGCGCTGGTGGTGAATACGCCGCTCTGGCGCATCAAGGGTCCTGACCTCGCCCGCGACGTGATGCGAGCCTACTTCGCGGCGAAGGGCAAACCTGGAGTCACTGCTCCCTAGCTGGCGACCACCGCCACCGAAGCGCATTCGTCTTCGAGTGCAGCCTTCAACACAGGGGGCGGGCGCCTGGGTCTGACTCGCACCATGGGGTCGGCCCCAAGCCGCGCTGGGTCCGGC
>Ga0315910_10005522_pt1 | contig 10360 bp, 7 predicted proteins | sample EdamamesoilMG_FD_204470 | JGI IMG/M metagenome (GOLD analysis project Ga0315910, IMG submission 204470) | Garden soil microbial communities collected in Santa Monica, California, United States - Edamame soil | ecosystem: Environmental > Terrestrial > Soil > Garden | place: USA: California... | reverse complement strand
CACGCCGATGATCTTGGTCGGATACTGAACCCTGCCGACCGCGCCGGTTCCCGCCTCGGCACTGTCGTTGTCGCCCCAGCACCAGACCTCGTCGTTGGCACCTGCCTCGACCAAGGCGCAGGCGTGACCCCACGAGATGGCGACCTCCTTCACGTTGCTGAGCGGCGTCGTGCCGTTCGTCGTCACCTGGGTCGCATAGACGGTGAACGTCTGGGTGCCGTTGTTCAGAAGATCGGTCGTATTTCCCCAGCACCAGACCGTTCCTGCCGCGACGGCGCAGCTCTCCATGATCGAGTAGGACGAGGTGGACGCAACGGAGGTCACGTTCTCGAGGTACGCGGTGTCGCTCGTTCGCACACGAACCGCGGCAAAGAGCGTCGTTGCCTCCGTCGGGCCGTCCCCGATTTGGCCCTGCTGGTCGCCCGCGCTGGCGAGCGGCCAGCACCAGGCGGAGCCGTCGGTCCGCGCCGCGCAACCGTGGTAGCTGCCGGTGAGCACGTTCACCACTCCGGTCAGCGGGAGTGCGGTGCCGGCGTCGACGATGCGCCGCTCAACGCTTCCCTCGTAGAGCAGAGCGCCGTCGGTGCGTATCGCATACTCGCCGGTGATCTCGCGGATGCAGCCCGCGCCGGTGGCGCCGGCCGTTCCAGCGGTTCCAGCCGTCCCACCCGAACCGGCGCCGCCTGTGCCGCCACCGGAGGTGCCGCCGCTACCGGAGGTGCCGCCACTGCCACCGGCACCTCCCGTGCTTGCGCCCGCCGTGCCGCCCGTGCTCGGGTCCGTGCCACCGCTGCCGGAGGTTCCGCCGCTGCCGCCGCTGCTGCCGCCCGTGCCGCCGTCGGCGCCTTCGCCCTGGCCCGCGTCGCCGCCGCTGCCGCCGGTTCCCCCGGTACCGCCGGTGCGACCGCCGCTCGCTTCGCCTGACTCACCGCCCATCGCGGCATCGCCGCCGCTCCCGCCCTTGCCGCCGCCCCCACTCTTGCCACCGCCGCCGGCGCTTCCACCGGTTCCACCGGAACCCGACGGAAGATTGCCCTTGTCGTCGACCTCGTCCGGATCGGCGCACGCGCCGGACGTCGAGCACACCTGATCACCGACGCATTGGTCCTCGTCCGTGCAGGGGTCGCGGCACTCCTGATCCTCGGCGCAGACCTGGTCGCCCTGGCAGCCCGCATCGGAGACGCATTCCTCCTCTTCGGGGAGCAGGCACACGTTCTTGTCGTTCCCTCCGGCGACGCAACGCTGGCCGGCAGGGCAATCGCGCGACTCATTGCACGCGGTGTGACAGCGCTGGAACGCGCAGATGAGCGGTGTCGCACATTCCGAGTTCAGCGTGCAGCCCTGCGCGAGCTTCGCCGGTGTGCGCTGGGCGACCGGATCGTCACCGCATGCAACCACCGCCACCCCGACCGAAGAACCCAGCGCCAACCACCCGCGAAGTCGAATTGCCATCCTCGTTCGCTAACCAAAGCCTGTCCCGGCGGCAAGTGACATCGAGCCGTGGGGTGATGAGACGGGTTAGGTGCCGCGGACCCAGCGTTGCAGCCAGAGCGTGAGCGCCCAGGCGGCGAGCGCGAGCCCGGCCGTACCGAGGCTCTCCGCCGAGGAGGCGAGCAGGGCGTCCAAGAGTGAGATGCCGGCAATGAGCGAAACCACCGCGAGCCCGATGCTCCGCCCGCCCTGTCGCGCGAAGGCGATGCCCCGCAGCGTCCAGGCCACGAACAGCGCCGAGCACACCCAGACAGCCGGCTCTTGCCGGAAAGAGAGCGCGAGCCCGAGCGGCGAAAAGAGGACGGCGGCGACCCAGAGCTTCCCGACCGTCGACGCCGTTTCGAAACGCGCGATGTGGGTGAGGCCGACCACGTAGAGAAGGAGCACCAGCGCGCCGAGGCCGACCCGCGGCACGAGCCCTTCCGAAACCGCAAGCGCGCCCATCACGTAGAGCCCGGCGCGACAGAGCCCCATCACCACCGGCGATAGCGCGATGCCCTTGTGGAAGCGGTCGTACGTGACGACGGCGAGGGCCGTGCCGAGCCCCGAAAGCGGAAGCGCGACGCCGGACGGCGCCACGCCGGTTGCCGCAAGCACGACGAGCAAGGCGAGCCCGCCGGCGAGGAGCGCGTAGCCGAGCCTGAACACTTCGCTCCGCGTGGCGCGGCCGGACGGGATCGGTCGTTCGGGTCGCTCGCGCGCGTCGATCTCGGCGTCGAACGCGTCGTTCAGGACCATGCCGCCGACGTAAAAGAGGCAGCCGGCGAGCGCGGTGAGTGCGATCGGCAGCGGCGGCGTCGTGGTGCCGGCGAGCGCGGCGCCGCACGCGACATTCGAGACGACCGTCGGCAGGTTCGACACCCGGCCGAGCTCGAGCAGGGTTTTCGGTGTCATCCGCGGCTGGCGAGGAGCTCTCTGGCCCAGGTGAGCTCGCGAGCGATCGCCTCGGTCGTCGACGCGGTGCGGTAGCGCGCGGGTAAGACACCGAAGGTGTAGGTCTCGACCTCGAGGTGGGGGGCTAGCTCCGGAGCCGAGCGGAGGAGGTCCTCGAGGTCACCCTGGGTGCTCGTAAACGGGTCGAGGCTCCGCTCGAAGATCGGCACGTGGAAATGGACGCGCCAGCTCGCCTCCGGGCCGAGCGCCGGAGCGTGAGCGAGCGCCTGATCGAGGTCGAGGAAGCGAACGAGCGGTGCGTCGGGCGTTGGGCGAACCACGCACTGATGAAGGTACACGCCGTCGTCGAACGTGCGGAGCTCGGCGAGCGCCTCCGGGCTCGGGCGCTCGAGCACGAGGCCCGCACTGAGCTGGATCTTCGGTACGCTGATGGCTCGAGCGACAAGGCGAGCGAGGGCTTCCCGCGGACGTTCGAATTCGACCGAGGCGTGACACGTGTCCAGGCAGACGCCGAGATGCCGGCGGAGAGCGCCCTCGGCGGCGTCCGTGTCGAGGCCGCACCGCCGGCCGAGCTCGGCTCGCGCCTCGGGTGAGAAAACGTCGTTCTCGAAGAAGTCCACGGCGTCGGCCGCGGTCTCGAGCAGGCACGCGGGCTCCGGCTCGAGCGCGAGCGTGACGAGCTTGCCGCTCTCGCGCTCGATGGTGAACAGCTCGGCCGCGGTTCGCGCGAGGTTCTGCGCCATCAGGCGCCGCGCGCCGGGCACGCCGGCTCGCAGGGCGGAACAGCCGGGCACGGTGCTGATGCTGCCGACGCCGCCCGGCGGCAGGAGCGCGGCGAGCACGCGGGCCAGCGCCGAGGTGTAGGCGACACGGGCTTCCGTCTGCCAATCGGGGTCGTAGACGCGCTCCTTGATCGGCCCACCGTGGAACGCTCCGTAGGGGAAGCCGTTCAGCGTGAAGACGTAGAGGCCCTCACGCTCGAGGATCGTGCGGGCGCGGGTCAGGGTGTCCGGTTTCTCGAGCTCGAAGGCGGCCTCTGCCGAAAGGCGGAGGCCGACGCCGAACGGAGCGTCGGGTGACACCAGGCGCTTCACGCCGGGCACGAGCGTCGCGAGCACGTGCTCGACCTCGGGCCAGGTCTCGCCGGGGTGGATGTTGGTGCAATAGGTGAGGTCGGCGCCGCGGGGCGCGCCGAGCTTCATGCGTGCCCCGCCCGCTCGGTGAGCCACTCCACGGCCGCTTCGACGATCGCCACGTCCATATCGTGCACCTCTTCGGCCCGGCCGATGCCGCGGAGCAGCGTGACCGAGAGGGCGCCGCCGAGGTGCTCGCGAAAATCCTCGAGGCCGGCGAGCACCCGGAGCTTCGCTCCCGACCGTTCGGTGAGCGCGGCGTGGTGGGTGGGCAGACCGAGCCGCGCGATCAGCGCGGCGATGCGCGCGAGATCGGCGGCCGGCAGCCGGCCGGTGCGTTCGGCATAGCGCGCGTCGAGCAGCATGCCGATGGCGACGGCTTCACCGTGGCGGAGGGCGTGCCCGCTCAGGATCTCGAGCTTGTGAGCGGACCAGTGGCCGTAGTCGAGGGGACGCGCGCTTCCGGCCTCGAACGGATCGCCGCCCCGTGCGATGTGCGCGAGGTGGAGTGCCGCGCAGCGGCGCACGAGCTCCTCGAGCACGGGTGCTTCGGCGCGAGCGAGCGCGTCCGCATTCGCCTCGAGCCAATCGAACAATGCCGCGTCGCGGATCAGCGCGACCTTGACCGCTTCGGCCATCCCGGCGCGCGCGTCGCGGAGCGGCAGCGTGGAGAGCAGCGAAAGGTCGTTCACCACCGCCCACGGCGGCGCGAACGTGCCGAGGAAATTCTTCGCACCGAACGCATTGACGCCGGTCTTCACCCCGACCCCGCCGTCGCATTGCGCGAGCACCGTGCTCGGCACGCGCACGAGCCGGAGCCCGCGGTGCAACGTGGATGCGGCGTAGCCGGCCGCGTCGAGGACCGCGCCGCCACCGATCGCGAGCACTGTCGCGTGGCGATCGAGCCGCGCCTCGGCGAAACGCGCGTGGAGGGTAGCGACGAGGGCCGGATCGTTTTTCGATGCTTCCCCGCCGGGCAAGAGGAGCGGTGTGCCCCGGAGCTCCAGCGTGGCGTGCGACCGAACGTAGGCTTCGACGGCGGAGACGAGCCCCGCCTGAGCGGCGACGAGGCCCGCGTCGAGCACGACGAACACCGGATGTCGCCCGCCGGGAGAGTCCCGCGTGACGGCCCACTCGAGCTCCGTGGAACCAGGAGCAAACGCTCCTTTCACGAACAGAACGGGGTACTCGAACGGGACGCTGAAGCGCTGGTGATGAACTTCCATGAAACGGTCGCCGCGAGCGGCTCGATCTCCGTCAGCGTAGTCCAAGTTGAAGGCCTTCGCCGCCGTGGTAGCTTCGGGCCTTCGGATGCAGAACGACCCCGTACTCGCCGCGTGGCTCGGCGATTTCGTCCGCAAGGAGGGCGGGATCGCGGGCACCGTCCACACGCTCTCGGGTGACGTGCTGTCGCTCCGCGCGGCGATGAACATTCCGCCTCCGGTGATCAAGGCCACCGAGGTCATCCCGAAGGGCAAGGGCATGGCGGGCCTCGCCTGGGAGCGCCAGCGCTCGGTCGCCGTCTGTAACCTGAAGACCGACGCCTCCGGCGACGTACGCCCGGGCGCGAAGGCGGTGGATGCCCAGGCCGCGCTCGCGATCCCGGTGCGCGGGCCCGACGGTGACGTCCGCGCGGTGGTCGGTATCGCGTTCCTCGGCGAGCGCGAATTCCCCGAGGACGAGCTCTCCCGTTTCGAGACGCTGGCCGCCGATCTCCCGCGCGGCGGCTGAGCTCGGCGGGACCGGCCCCGGTCAGAACGCGTAGCGCAGCGTCAGGCCGAGGCTCGGACCGCCAGCGGTCGAGACGCGCGCCTGGTAGCCGCCGCGGAGCGCGAAGCCGAAGCCGGCGCCCGGTTCCACGTCGAGCTCGCCGAGCAGGCGCACGCCGTAGTGCTCGGCGTGCGGCATGTTGGTCACCTCGAGGATCGGGACGACGGTCAGAAAGCGCGACGCGGCCACCTCCATCCGGCTGTAGAAACGTGCCCCGAAGTTGTCGACCGCCTCGAAACCGCTCGTGAGCTTCGTGCCGTAGTAGTCACCCACGTGGACGGCAGCGCCGCCGCCCATCGAGAAGCCCTGATCGGTGACGCTGGTTAGCACCTCGCCTTCGAGCGAGAGCCAGTCGAGGGCTCGGATCACCACCGTCGGCGCGCCGTAGTTCATGCCCGGCCGCGGATCGGCACCGAGCGGCACCGGAGCGCGGCTCCTCACGATCCCCGCGCGGAGGCTGAACTCGGTGACCACGCGCAGCGGACGGTAGGTGTAGCCGGCTTCGACCCGGAAAAAGTCGTCGGGCACCTCGGCGAGCTCGACCGCTCCGCTCGCGCCCACCTGCTCGGCGACGCTCGTTCCGAAGTTCACGTAGTCGCCCGACGCGAAGAACACGGACCGCCGCCCGTCGAGCCGCTGTTCCAGGGCGCGCTCTCTCGCGTCGTCGAGGTTCTCCGGCACCTGGACGCGGTGCATGGCGGCGCGCGTCGCGAAGACGAGGGTGCGCGTGCCGTCGAGCCGCTCGATCTCGATCGAATACTCGAGCCAGCCGGGGAGCACCTCGCGTGCGGGGACGACCGCGACATAGGGGCTGGGATCGCTCCGCCGAAATTCGACTTCGCGAGCGGTCGGGTTTTTCGCCGTCCGGTAGACGAGCAGGGCACGCTTCACGAGCTCGGGGTGAACGACGGAGGCGTGGGCGGTGAACGGGCGGCGGCTCGGCGTCACCGAGACGGGGGCGTGGTCCAGCCGAACCTCGGCCGCGTCGCGGCGGCGCTCGGGGGGAGCGGGGGCGGGGGCGGGGGCGGCAGAGGCAGAGGCAGAGGGAGTGGGAGTGGGAGTGGCAGCGGGAGTGGGAGCGGGAGCGGGAGCGGGAGCGGGAGCGGGAGCGGGAGCCGGAGTGGGCGTTGGCTCGGCTTCGGCAGCGGCGAGCCGTGTCGTGAAAAGCAGACTGGCGAGCGTGCGACGGATCACCATGCGGTCGTCACTCCTCCGCCGATGCCCGGGCCGGCGTGGTGGATGGTGCGACCCTGATACGAGACACGCACCGCGACGGTGAGTTGCGGCACGATGCGATAACCGGCCTGAGCGATGCCGCGCACGCCGATGGCTCCCTGCTCGGTCGAGGCATCGGCACCGCTGGTCGAGCGGCCGTGTGCGGTGGAGCCCGCAGGCTGATTCGTGACTTCGGTGCGAAGCAGGATCGGAAACTTCGGGAAGGTGGCGAGCTCAAGCTGGGTGATGCCGCGCAGGCCGACGGTGCCGAGGACCTCCCCGCCGAGGGTCAAGTTCGTCCCGAGATCGCTGCCGAGCCTCAGGTGGAGCTGGAAGCCGCCGGCGACTCCGGTGCGCTGGAGCCCAATCGTCGTCCGCCCGATGATGCCGACGAACGGCGTGATCCCGGCTTCCGCTTCGAGGTAGCCGTAGGTGAGCCCGACCTCGCGGCCTTCGAGATTCTGCTCGTCGAGCTCCTCGAGTGAGCCACCCCGACCGCGGTACACGCCGAATCCGGTGCGCCCCGCGCGCAGACCCACGTCGGTGAACCGCATGCCGACGAAACCCTCGGTCTGCAGCACGTAGTCGTTGTGCTCCTCGAGATTCCAGTTGGCGTAGTCGGTCGAGATGCTGGCGATGGCGCCGTGGCGCGGTGGCGCCTTGGGCGCGGGCGGGTTCACCACGTCGAGCTCGAGCGGCGCTCTGGCGTTGCCGGCGGCAGCCACCGCCGTGCCGTCGGCGTTGACCGCCTCGATGAAGTACTCGACGGTCGGCGCCTTCATGCGCCCGCCCGGGATCACGGCCGTGAAGTAGCCGTCGCCCGCCTTCGTCATCGGCGTCGTCGTGTAGGCGACCTCGGCCGCAGCGCGTGAGTGGAGCAGCGCTCCCGGCGCCTCGACGAGCTCCACGCCGATCGACAGCGGGGAGCCGCCAAGAGCCTGATCCGGCGCCAGGAACGTCACCAGCAGGGCCCCATCCCCCGTGGCCTCGGCTTCGAGCGTGACGAGCCGCCTGAGCTTTTGTGCTTCCTCCCAGAGCACTGCCGCGTAGCGGCCATTCGGCTTTTCGCGAACGTACTTCTCGTAGGCGAGGATCCGGGCGCGTGCGCCCTTGCCCTTCACCTCGTCGAGCACGCGGCTCACGGCGTCGGCCTCGGGATCGCGTGGCGGCGCGGTGACGAGCGGCGCGGCGCTCGGCGGGGCGGGAGGCGTCGACGGCGATGGTGCACCAACCGGCACCGCGCTCACGGTGGAGGGCGCCCTCGGTTCCTTCCCTCGCTGGCGCAGGACGACGATGTCACCGGCTTCGGGTGCTCGCTCGAGCTTGCCGATCGGGCGTGCGAGCGACAGCGTCGCGCGGACCTGCGTCAGCCTGAGCGTGCCAATCAGGAACTCGTCCGCGATCGTTGCTCCCGTCACGGGGTGCTCGAGCTCGAGCGGGCGCCAGAGCTCGATGACGGAGCCGACCTTCGCGCCGCTCGACAGCGAGAGGTCCACCACCACGTCGGCGTCGTAGATTTCGATGACCCGGTGGACCTCCGGGAGGGGCTCGCCCCCTGCCTGGCCCCCCCCTGCCTGGCCCCCCCCCTCGGCCCCCGCCGCCCCGGCCGAGCTGAGCACCACCCCGAGGTGCAGCGCGATTGCCCAGAACCTCTTTCCCAAACGAGCCACCGAGAAAGAGGTTAAACCACTTTGTAGATTGGTTCAACCACTAAGACTCATCGCGTCATAAATAAGTAGGAGGACTCCCTACATCGCAGCGAAAGCAATTGATCTCGAGTGGTTAGCGCTCAGCGCGACGCCGGAGGAACTCGCGGTGGCAGGCCGCGATCTGGCCGGACTCCTCGACGCATCGGAGCATCGTGCGGTCGTAGGGCGTCACCAGGCACTCTCGGGTCAGGTTATCGAGCTGGGGGAGGTGACGGGGGTGGAGCTCTTCCCGCGTCCTCACGCCGGCCACCGCCAGCGCGAAATCCCGGCATTCCTGGGGGCCCGGCGAGCGGCGCTGACACGACGCACCCCCGAGCGTGAGCAAGACCAAACCAGGCCCGAGCGTCGCGACACGACCCAGCTGACCGAGCGACACGGAAGCTAGCTCCGCAGCTCGGCGTCGAGCTCGGTGCGCGCCGCCAGGAGCATCCGCGCCTCCACGCCGTCGACCTCCTGGTCGGTCAGCGTCCGCGCTTCGGCGGCGTCGTTTCGCGCCTTCGGGTCTCGGTAGATCACGCGGAACGTCAGGGATCGGCGACCGGCGGGCACCGACCCACCACGAAACTCGGCGAGCGTGGCGATCGATTCGCAGAGATCGCCACCCGCCTTCACGAGCACGCGGGCGACGTCGCCGGCCGGCACCTGGTCGCCGACGACGAGCGAAAGATCGCGCGTGACGGCGGGCAGGCGCGGGATCGCATGGAAGCGCGGGGTCGTCCGGCCCAGCGCTTCGACGGCGTCGAGATCGAGCTCCACCACCTGAGCCGCGCCACCGAGATCGAAGGCATCGACAACGTCGGGGTGGAGCGGTCCGAAGCGGCCGACCACGGTCGCTCCGACGACGACCTCGGCGGCGCCGCGCGGGTGCAGGTGCCGCGTGGTGTCGCGCGCGCCGACGAAATGGGCCTCGGCTCGGTGTCCGCTCACCCGTTCGACGAGCTCGAGCGCGACCGCCTTGGCGTCGAAAACGTCGACGTCGCGCGGATCGAGCGTCAGGTGCTCGGTGCGCGGGCCCGCGAGCACGACGGCGATCTCGAGCCGCTCGACCGGCAGCGCGCCCACGTCCTCCGGCAGGCGGGGCCGGGCGCCGGTACGCGGCGCCGCCACCGGCGCGTGAAAGGTCGCGCCCAGCGTGAAGAGACGCACTTCTTTCTCGCCGTGACGGCGCGCTCGCGCGAGCGCGTCCACCAGGCCCGGGAGCAGGCTCGTGCGCATCACGCTGCGTTCTTCGCCGAGCGGGTTCTTCAGCACCACCGTGGCGGCCGGCGCGTGGAGCCGCGCGAGATCGGCCGGTGACACGAAGGCGAGCGTGAGTGCCTCGCTCAACCCCAGACTCACCGCGGCTTCGAGCACGCGCCGTTCGATCTCTCCGGTCGGGCGGGGCGGCGCCGGCGCCACGGAGGGCAGCCGAGCCGGCACGAGATCGAGCCCGCGAACCCGCGCGACCTCCTCGACGAGATCCGCTTCGCGCCGCACGTCGGGCCGGAAGGACACCGCCTGGACCTCCACCGTCGCCGACGAACCCGATCCACTCCGACCGGTGACCGGAAAGCCGAGGCGCTCGAGGATCGCGCCCGCCTCGTCGAACGGGACGGGCGCGCCCATCAGCCGGTCGAGCCGGCTCGATCGGAGCGTGATCCGGGGCAGCTCGGCGGCCGGGCCGCGCGCGTGGATCGCACCTTCGACCACGCGTCCCGACGCGAGCTCGGCGAGCAGCGTCTTGGCGCGCTCGAGCACCGAGGAAACGGCACCGAAGTCGACCCCGCGCTCGAAGCGATGGCTCGATTCGGTGTGCAGGCCATGGCGCCGCCCGGTGCGGCGCACGCCCCGCGGCGAAAAGGCCGCGCACTCGAGCAGCACGCGCCGCGTGCTCGCGCGGATCTCGCTGTCGAGGCCGCCCATCACGCCGGCGAGCGCGGTCGGTCCCTCGCCGTCCGCGATCACGAGATCGTCGGCATCCAGCTTTCGTTCCACGCCGTCCAGGGTGGTGAAAGGCTCACCCGCCACCGCGCGGCGCACGATGATGCGCCCACCGCGCACTCGATCGAGATCGAACGCGTGCATCGGCTGACCGTAGCCGAGCAGGATCAGATTCGTGAGATCGACCACGTTCGAGATCGCGCGAACGCCGAGGCTCTCCAGCCGAAA
>Ga0315910_10005521_pt1 | contig 10360 bp, 11 predicted proteins | sample EdamamesoilMG_FD_204470 | JGI IMG/M metagenome (GOLD analysis project Ga0315910, IMG submission 204470) | Garden soil microbial communities collected in Santa Monica, California, United States - Edamame soil | ecosystem: Environmental > Terrestrial > Soil > Garden | place: USA: California... | reverse complement strand
GTTCGGGGCCCTGGCGCGGACGACGGGGACGCGGGCTCTCGCCCTGGCCGCGCCAGTCGACCTTCTCGCCCGCGGCGAGGTCGCCCTTGTAGATCCAGACCTTGACGCCGATCACGCCCCAGGTGGTGCGCGCCTCGGCCGTGCCGTAGTCGACGTTCGAGCGCAGGGTCGAGAGCGGCACACGGCCCTCGCGCTCCTTCGCCTGACGCGACATCTCCGAGCCGCCCACGCGCCCGTTGATCTCGACCTTCACGCCCTTGGCGCCGGCCTGCATGGTCGTCTGGATGGCCTTCTTCATGGCGCGGCGGAAGGCCATGCGCTTCTCCAGCGCCTCGGCCACCACCTCGGCCACGAGCGCCGCCTCCAGCTCGGGGCGCTTGATCTCGCGCACCGTCAGGTGGCAGGTCATCCCGGTGATGTCCTGCAGGTTCTTCTTGAGCTGGTCGACGCGCACGCCCTTGCGGCCCACGAGCACGCCCGGGCGCGCGGTGTGCACGATGATGTTGACGGCCTCGCCCGTGCGCTCGATCTCGATGCGCGGCACGCCGGCCGATTTGTATTCCTTGTTGACGTGCTTGCGGATGCGGTCGTCCTCGAGCAGCAAGCGCCCGAAGTCCTTCTTGGTGGCGTACCAGCGCGAGCGCCAGGGCTCGATGACCGCCAGGCGGAAACCGGAGGGGTGAACCTTCTGTCCCATTTGTGCTCGATTACTCCGTGCGTTCCGCGACGACCACGGTCAGGTGACTGGTGCGCTTGCGCACCGGCATGGCGCGGCCCTGGGGGCCCGGTCGCCAGCGCAGGCGGTGCTGCTGCAGCGGGCCGTCGTCCGCGCGGCACTCGCTCACGAACAGCTTGTTCACGTCGACGTTCTCGTCCTGGCTGGCGTTGGCCACGGCCGACTTCAGCACCTTGAGGTAGAAGACCGAGGCGCGGCGCGGCGAGAACTGCAGCACCTCGAGGGCGCGGTTGACGTCGAGGCCGCGGATCAGGTCGGCGGCCAGACGCGCCTTGCGCGCGGTCAGGCGCGCGAAACGGTGGCGGGCGGTGAAGGCGCTCATGCTGCGGGCTCCTCACCCTTCTTGGCGGCTTCCTTCTTGTTGGTGTGGCCACGGAAGACGCGCGTGTGCGAGAACTCGCCCAGCTTGTGGCCGACCATGTCCTCGGTCACGAACACCTTGAGGTGCGTGCGGCCGTTGTGCACCAGGAACGAGAGCCCGATGAAGTCGGGCGTGATGGTCGAGCGACGCGACCAGGTCTTGATGGGCGAGCTCTTGCCTTCGCCCCTGGCCACGCGCTTGGCCAGCTTCACATCCACGAACGGTCCCTTCTTGACGCTGCGTCCCATGGGTCGTGCCTACTTCCTGCGACGCAGGATGAAGTTGTTGCTGGGCTTGCGCGGTGCGCGCGTCTTGCCGCCCTTGGCCAGCACGCCGGTGGGCGACACGGGATGGCGACCGCCCTTGGTGCGACCCTCGCCGCCGCCGTGCGGGTGGTCGACGGGATTCATCGTGGTGCCGCGCACGTACGGCCGCCAGCCGCGGTGGCGGTTGCGCCCGGCCTTGCCCAGGCTCACGTTCTGGTGGTCGGTGTTGCCCAGGCGTCCGATCGTGGCGCGGCACTCGACGTGCACCTTGCGCAGCTCGCCCGAGGGCAGCATGACCACGCAGTAGTCGCCCTCGCGCGCCTGCAGCTGGGCGTAGGAGCCGGCCGTGCGGCACAGCTGCCCGCCGCGTCCGGCCTTCAGCTCGACGTTGTGGATCATCAGGCCGACCGGGATGTGCCCCAGGGTCAGCGTGTTGCCGGGCAGCGGATCGGCGCCCGTGCCCGAGAGCACGGTCTGGCCGACGGTGATGTCGAGCGGCGCCAGGATGTAGCGCTTCTCGCCGTCCTTGTAGTGGATCAGCGCGATGCGCGCCGAGCGGTTGGGGTCGTACTCGATCGTCGCGACGCGCCCGGGAATGCCGTCCTTGTCGCGCTTGAAGTCGATCACGCGGTAGTGGCGCCGGTTGCCGCCGCCGCGGTGGCGGGCGGTGATGCGCCCCACGTTGTTGCGGCCGCCGCTCTTGCGCACGGGCTCGAGCAGCGAGTGCTCGGGCTTGCGCGTGGTGATCTCCTTGTAGTCGAGCACGCTGCCGTGGCGGCGCCCCGCGGAGGTCGGTCGATAGGTCTTGATGCCCATGGCTAGAGGATCTCGATCGTCTGGCCTTCCTGGAGCACAACGCGCGCTTTCTTCCAGGCTGTCGTCCGGCCGATGCTGCGGCCGCGGATCTTCCACTTGCCCCGCACGCGCTGCGTGTTGACGCTGGTCACCTTCACGCTGAACAGGCGCTCGACCGCCTGGCGGATCTCGACCTTGTTGGCGTCGAGCGGCACGCGGAAGGCGTAGGCGTTGCGGCGCCCCGTGTCGTCCGTGGCCTTCTCGGTGATCATCGGCCGCTTGATGAGCTGGTAGCTGCGGTCGAGGCTGGTCACGCGTCACCGCCCTTCATGCCCACGCGTTGCACGAGCTTGTCCAGCGCCGCGCGCTCGGCCACGATCAGGCCGCCGGACACGAGGTCGTGCGCGCACACCTGGTCGGCCGTGCGCACGTGCACGCCGGGGAAGTTGCGGAACGACTTCCACAGCACCTCGTCGTGCTGGCCCAGCACGATCAGCGCGTGCCGCGGGGCGCCCAGGTCGGCCAGGATCTTGCGCGCGCCCTTGGAGGACGGCGCGCTGAAGCCGGAGAGCTCGGCGATGACGACCTCGCCGTCCTGCAGCTTGCCGAGCAGCGCCGTGCGCGTGGCCACGCGCCGCGCCTTGGCCGGCATGTGATAGGACCAGTCGCGCGTCTTCGGACCGAACAGCGTGCCGCCGCCGCGCCAGATGGGCGACTTGCGGTCGCCGGCGCGCGCGCGGCCGGTGTGCTTCTGCTTCCAGGGCTTCTTGTTCGAGCCCACGACCTCGTCGCGGCCACGCGTGTAGGCGTTGCCCTGACGCTGGTTGGCCATGTGCTGGACGACGGCGTCCTTGAGCGTGCGGAACAGCACGCGCGCCTTGCCCGTCTTGTCGTGGAAGGGGCGGTCGTCGAACTCGACCGCGCCCACCGCGCCCGCCTTGTAGCTCTTGACCTGCATGGCGCGCCTACTTCTTCTCCTTCTTGGCGTCCTTCTTGGTGGGCTGGGGCGGCGCCTTCTTGACGCCGGTCTTGGCCGCTTGCACCTCGACGAAACCGCCGGTCGGACCGGGAATCGCGCCCTTCAGGAACAGGAGGTTGCGGTCGGCATCGACGCGCACGATCTCCAGGTTCTTGGTGGTGTGGCGCGCGTGACCGTAGTGGCCGGACATGCGCTTGCCGGGCGGCACCTTGCCGATGCGCTTGCTGGCGATCGAGCCCGGCTGGCGCACGTTCATCGAGCCGTGCGTCTCGGGGCCGCGCTGGAAGCCGTGGCGCTTGATCGTGCCCGAGAAGCCGCGGCCCTTGGTGACGCCGATGACGTCGACCAGGTCGCCGGCCGTGAACACCGACACGGTCACCGTGTCGCCCACGCTGGCGGTGGCCGGCTTGGCCAGGCGTTCCTCGCGCAGCATGCGCTTGGGCACGCAGCCGACCTTGGCGAAATGCCCGCGCAGGGGCTGCGAGGTGCGCTTCTCGGTCGTGTCCGCGTAGCCGAGCTGGACGGCGTGGTAGCCGTCCTTCTCCTGCGTGCGCACCTGCGTGATCGTGCACGGACCCGCGGCGACGACGGTCACCCCGATGTGGGTGCCGTCTTCGCGGAAGACGTGGGTCATGCCCTGCTTGCGTCCTAGGATCAGCGTCATGATTCCTCGAGAACGGAGATCACCCGCCGGTTCGACCAGGGTCGCCGCTTCGAGGAAGGAGCGGAGACCAACGCCTGGCCACGCGGCTTGGAGTGGGTGGTTGGAGTTGTTGGAGAGCTTGTCGGCGTAACGAGATCGCGGATGTCCCGGGCGGACGGGGTCGTGCGTCGTGCGACCGTTCCCACGCGGCCCGGTCGCGCCGGCCCGCGCTCGAAGGCTCAGGCCTTGATACGGATGTCCACGCCCGCGGGCATGTTCAGACTGGAGAGGGCGTCGACCGTCTGGCCGGTCGGCTCCGAGATGTAGATCAGTCGCTTGTGGGTCCGGATCTCGAACTGCTCGCGCGACTTCTTGTCGATGAAGGGCGACCGCAGCACGGTGTAGCGCTCGATCCGCGTCGGCAGCGGGATGGGTCCCGCCACGCGTGCCCCCGTCCGTTTGGCCGTCTCGACGATCTCGACGGCGGACTGGTCGAGGGCCTCGTGGTCGTAGGCCTCCATGCGGATCTGGATCTTCGAGTCGCTCATGTGCAGGGTCGTCCCGCTCCGGCCGCGCGGCCGGTCCGCGGGAAAGGGGCGAGGAAGATAGCAGTGGCCCCCGGGAGGGTCAACGATCCTGCGGACATCCCCGGGCCGGCGCGGCCCGTTCCGGGGCGTGGGACCTAGCTCCAGGTCAGGCCCCGGGCGGTGAGCTCCCCTTCAGGGACGCGCCGGAACCCGGCCGGGGCGAGGGCGAAGCTGGCCCGCCCCTGGGACAGGGAGCGCAGGGCCGTGGCGTACCCGAACACGTGGAAGAGGGGCACGCTGCCGCGCAGGGTGCGCCACTCGCCCTCGGCCGTGAGGTCGTGGATCTCGGCCGCCTTGGAGTTCAGGTCGCCCAGGATGCCGCTGACGAAATCGGCCGGGGAGCCGATCTCGAAGTCCATGACCGGCTCGAGCAGGGCCACCTCGGCCCCGGCCAGGGCCGCGCGCAGGGCCTGGCTCGCGGCCTGGGCGAAGCCGACCTCGGCCTCGATCTCGGGCCGGTGCTCGCCCCCCACCACGCGGATCAGGACGCCGCTCAGGGGGTAGCCGAAGCGCGGTCCGACCTGGGCCTCGAGGCCGAGCGCCTCCTCCAGCGCGGGCCGGAACTCGGCCGGCACCGGGCAGGCCTCGCCCCACTCGATGCGCGTGCGCCCCGCGCCCTCGGTGGGCGCGAGCTCGAGCACCACCGCGCCGAAGACGCGCGTCCCGCCCAGCACGCGGTCGACCTTGGCCTCGCCACGGGCACCGCTCAGCACCGCCTCGCGGTAGGCCACGCGCGGCTTGCCCACGCGCACCTTCAGGCGGAAGTCCTGCTGCAGGCGGTGCTCCTTGACCTCGAGGTGCAGCTCGCCCATGCCGGCGATGAGCCACTGCCCGGTCTCCTCGTCCTCGCGCACGGTGAAGGTCGGGTCCTCGAAGACCAGGCGCTCGAGCGCGGCGCGCAGGCGCTCGCGGTCGGCCAGCGACTCGGGCTCGACCACGCGCGTGAGCACGGGCTCGGGGAACACGGGCCGCTCGAGCAGGATCGGCTGGTCGTGCTCGCACAGCGTGTCGCCCGTCACGCTGAACTTGCAGCCGGTCAGGGCCACGATCTCGCCCGGGAAGGCCTCGAGCAGGGCGGTCTTCTGGTCGGCGTGCATGCGCAGCACGCGCGCCACGCGCTCCATGCGCTTCACGCGCGGGTTGTAGAGCTTCATGCCCGGCGCGAGCTTGCCCGAGTACACGCGCGCGAACAGCAGGTCCTCGTTGGGATCGGCCAGGAGCTTGAAGGCCAGCGCGCACGGCGGGCCGTCCGGGTCGGGGCGGCGCACGAGCTTCTCGCCCGTGAGCGCGTGCACGCCCTCGACCGGCGGCACCTCCAGCGGCGAGGGCAGGTAGTCGACCACGGCGTCGAGCACGGGCTGCACGCCCACGTTGCGCAGCGCCGCGCCGCCCAGGACGGGCACGAGCGTGCCGGCCAGGACACGCGCGCGCAGGGCGCGCTTCAGCTCGGCCACGGGCGGGTCGCGCTCCTCGAGCACGGCCGCCATGAGCAGCTCGTCCTCCTCGGCCAGCGCGTCGATGAGCTCGGCGCGCAGCACGGCCACCTCGTCGACCAGCTCGGGGGGGACGGGCGAGCTCTTCGGGTGGCGGCCCTGGTCCTCCTCGGGGAACTCGAGCAGCGTGAGCGTCACCAGGTCGACCAGCGCGCGCCGCTCGCGCCCGACCAGCAGCGGGTACTGCACGGGCACGGCCCGGATGCCCAGGCGCTTCTTGAGGTCGGCCACGCAGCGGAAGAAGTCGGCGCCCGGCCGATCGAGCTGGTTCACGAAGGCCAGCGCGCGCACGTTGTGGCGCTTCATCTGGCGCCACACCGTCTCCGACTGCGCCTGCACGCCGGCCACGGCGTTCACGACCAGCACGGCGCCGTCGAGGACGCGCATGCAGCGCTCGACCTCGACCGTGAAGTCGACGTGCCCGGGCGTGTCGATCAGGTGGATGTCGTGCTCGCGCCAGGGCACGCTCGTGGCCGCGGCCGTGATCGTGATGCCGCGCGCGCGCTCCTCCTCCAGGTAGTCGAGCGTGGCCGTGCCCTCGTGCACCTCCCCCATGCGCGTCTCGACCCCGCAATAGAACAGGATGCGCTCCGACACCGTGGTCTTGCCGGCGTCGATGTGGGCCACGATGCCCAGGTTGCGCATGCGGGCCAGGGGCGTGCGGGCGGCCGCCATGGACCCTGTATATAGGAAGGGCGCGCGAGCCGCTCAGCCGGAAGGGACTTCCAGCCCCGGATTGGCGGCCAGGAACTGCGCGCGCCAGCGGTACCCGGCCAGCCATTCCGGGCGCGGCGACCCCAGGAGCACCGAAGCCGCGAACAGCGCCTCGACCGAGGCGAGACCCGTCTCCGGATCGGCGAAGGTCTTGCTGCGCCGCGGATACGCCGTCACCAGCCGCGGCAGCCTCCTGCGGTGCAGCACCCCGTCCACCGTGCGCACGAGACTCGGCACCCGCCGCCACGAGCAATCGACGAGCAGGAGATCCCGCCCCCGATCCCCCGGCCCGAGATCCTCCCCCTCCGGATCCAGCAGCACCCGCTCCCCCACGGCAACGCGCCGCTCCGGGTGATACGCGACGAACGTCACCCCGGGCATCCCCCGCAACGGCGTGAGCGAGCACTTCGCCGCCCCCTCGCGCTCATCCCTCAGGATCAACACCTCCACGCCCCACCCCCACTCATCCGTTCACCCTAGCGCGCTGCTCCGCAGCCGCGCGTCGCACGCAAGCCCGTCGCGCGTGCAGCCCCCGACAACTCCACGTTCCCCACGGACGCGAGGCCGAATGGCCGAGCCCCGGCGCCCGGCTCCGCGGGCGCCGTAGGCCTTGCACCGTCAACCCCCCGTGCACCCGACAACAGGTTCCAACGGGAACGGAGCCGGATAGACCGCCGAAGGCGGTCTATCTGGCGTAGTGCGCGTAGGCCTTGTTCGCCTCGGCCATCTTGTGGACGTTTTCCTTCCACGAGACCGAAGCGCCCGTGCCGTTGAAGGCGTCGACCAGCTCCTCGGACAGCCGCACGGACATGGGCTTGCCCTTCTTCTTGCGCGCGTTGTCGACGATCCAGCGGATGGCGAGCGACTGCTGGCGCCCCTTCTTCACCTCGCGCGGCACCTGGTAGTTGGCGCCACCGACGCGCTTGGAGCGCACCTCCACGGCCGGCTTCACGTTCTCGATGGCCTTGGTGAAGATGTCGACCTGGTTCTCGACCTCGGGCAGCTTCTTCGAGGCCATGTCGAGCGCATCGTAGAAGATCTTCTGCGCAACGGTCTTCTTCCCGCTGAGCATGAGCTTGTCGATGATCTTCGTGGCCAGCTGCGACTTGAACTTGGGGTCCGGCAGCAGCAGCGGCGCGGTGGACTTGTAGTTACGCGGCATGGGGCGACCCTACTTCTTCGGACGCTTGGCGCCGTACTTGGAGCGACCGTTGTGGCGCGCGTCGACCCCCGACGCGTCCAGCGTCCCGCGCAGGATGTGGTAGCGCACGCCGGGCAGGTCGCGCACGCGGCCGCCGCGGATGAGCACGATCGAGTGCTCCTGCAGGTTGTGGCCCTCACCGGGGATGTAGGCCGTGATCTCCTTGCCGTTGGAGAGGCGCACGCGCGCCACCTTGCGCAGAGCCGAGTTGGGCTTCTTGGGCGTCTGGGTCTTGACCTGCAGACACACGCCGCGCTTCTGCGGGCAGGCGTCGAGGACGGGGGACTTGGAGCGCTTGCGCTTCTTGACGCGCCCCTTGCGCACGAGCTGATTGATGGTGGGCATTCGCTGGAATGGAGGGGCAAGGATTCTATTGCGGGGTGCCCGGCGGTCAAGCCGGGCGGTGTCCTAGGTGTCCTCGCTGCGCGAGCCCGGGCCCATGGCAGCGTCGAAGGGGTCGACCGGGGGGGCGGCCGAGGGCTCGGCCGGGAGGATCTCGTCGTCGTCGTCGTGCACGGGCGGCGGCGCCGGCCGGGGCGCGGGCTCGGTGCCCGTGCGGGCCAGGAACGCCTCGCGCGGGGCCAGGGGGTCGATGTCGCCCGCGATCAGGGCCTCCATCTGCGCGTCCATCGTGGCGGCCGAGAGCGTGGTGCCCTTGCCGATCTCGCCGAAGTCGATGTTCTTCTTCACGCGCGTCCGGTAGTGGTCGCGGAAGCCCGTGCCCGTCGGGACCATGTGCCCGAGGATCACGTTCTCCTTCAGGCCCACCAGGTGGTCCTTGCGGCCGGCGATGGCGGCCTCGGTCAGGACCTTGGTGGTCTCCTGGAAGCTCGCGGCCGAGATGAAGGACTCGGACGAGAGCGAGGCCTTGGTCACGCCCAGGAGCAGCGTCTGACCCGTGGCCGGCTTCTTGCGGTCCTTGCGCAGGCGCTCGTTCTCGCGCCGGAAGCGGAACTTGTCCACCACGGCGCCGGGCAGGAACTCGCTGTCGCCCGGATCGACCACCTGCACCTTGCGCATCATCTGCCCCAGGATGATCTCGACGTGCTTGTCGTCGATGGTGACACCCTGCGAGCGGTAGACGTTCTGGATCTCGCGCAGGAGGTAGTCCTGCACGGCCTCCTCGCCCTTGATGCGCAGGATGTCGTGCGGCACGAGCGGGCCGTCCACCAGCGGGTCGCCGGCACGAACCTCGTCACCCTTGTGCACGCGCAGGTGCTTGCCCTGCGGCACGGCGTGGTCCTGCTCCTCGATGACCTCGCCCTTGGGGCCGAGGGCACGCACGATGATCGTGCGCTTGCCGCGCTTCTTCTCGCCCAGCTCGATGAAGCCGTCGATCTCGGAGATCACGGCCGGATCCTTGGGCTTGCGCGCCTCGAACAGCTCGGTCACGCGCGGCAGACCACCGGTGATGTCCTGCGTGCCGCCGATCTCGCGCGGCGACTTGGCCAGCATGTCGCCGGCCCGGATGGTCTGGCCGTCCTCGACCTCGATGTAGGCGCGCTCGGGGATGGGGTAGAGCGCCAGGGCCTGGCCGTTCTGGTCCTCGAGGATCAGCTGCGGGTGCAGGTCGCCCTTGTGCTCGATGACGAGCTTGCGCACGCCACCGCGTGAATCGCGCTCGTTCTTGAGGGTCTTGCCCTCGATCAGGTCCTCGAAGCGCACGCGTCCGTCGAACTCGCCCAGGATGGGCACGTGGTGCGGGTCCCAGGTGCACAGGCTGTCGCGCGTCTTGATGTTCTGGCCGTCCTTGACCTTGAGCACGGCGCCCATGGGGGCGACGTAGCGGTCGAGCTCGCGCCCGCGCTCGTCAACCAGCAGGATCTCGCCGTTGCGGTTGAGCACGACCGTCTCGCCATCGCGGTTGACGACCGAGCGCACGTTGTTGAAGCGCGCGATGCCCTCGCGCTTGGCGCGCACCTCGGTCTCCTCGACCGCGCGGCTGGCCGTGCCACCGATGTGGAACGTGCGCATGGTCAGCTGCGTGCCGGGCTCGCCGATCGACTGCGCGGCGATGATGCCCACCGCCAGTCCGCGCTCGCCCACCGTGCTGCGCGACAGGTCCATGCCGTAGCAGCGCGCGCACACGCCCAGCCCGGCCTCGCAGGTCAGCGGGCTGCGCACGCGGATCTTCTCGTAGCCCAGGGCCTCGACGCGCTGGGCCGCCTCCTCGGTGATGATCTCGTTCTCGCGCACGATGATCTCGTCCGAGACGACGTCCATGATCGTGTCGCGAGCGACACGACCGCGCACCGACTGCGCCAGCGTGAGCACGATCTTCTCGCCCTTGTACACGGCCGCCTTGTAGACGCCGTTGGGCGAGCCGCAGTCCTCCTGGCTGACGACGACGTTCTGGGCCACGTCGGTCAGCTTGCGCGTCAGGTAGCCGGCGTCGGCCGTCTTGAGGGCCGTGTCGGCCAGACCCTTGCGCGCGCCGTGCGTCGAGCTGAAGTACTCCAGCACGCGCAGGCCCTCGCGGAAGTTGGCCTTGATGGGCGTCTCGATGATCTCGCCCGAGGGCTTGGCCATCAGGCCGCGCATGCCGGCCAGCTGGCGGATCTGGTCGATCGAGCCGCGCGCGCCCG
>Ga0315910_10005520_pt1 | contig 10362 bp, 13 predicted proteins | sample EdamamesoilMG_FD_204470 | JGI IMG/M metagenome (GOLD analysis project Ga0315910, IMG submission 204470) | Garden soil microbial communities collected in Santa Monica, California, United States - Edamame soil | ecosystem: Environmental > Terrestrial > Soil > Garden | place: USA: California... | reverse complement strand
GGGCAAACTATATTATTCATCCCATGCGAGTGATTGCGGACAAGCGGCGGCTGCGCGGGGCGCTCGGGACATTGCTGGCGCTGGCCGCGGTCCTGCCGGCTGCCCTCAACCGTGCCGCCACGCCCGGGGACCGCAGCCTTTCGTTCTTCCACACCCACACGGGCGAGAGCCTCGACATCGTCTACACCCGGGACGGCGTGTATCTGCCCCCCGCGCTCGAGCGCGTCAACGAGTTTCTGGCGGACTTCCGCACCGACGACGTCGGCCCCATGGACCCCGCGTTGCTGGACGTGCTCTACGACCTGCGCGAAGCCTTGGGCAGCGACGAAACCTTCGAGGTGATCTCCGCCTACCGCTCGCCGGCGACCAACGAGATGCTCCGCGCACAAAGCACGGGCGTCGCGCGCGACAGCCAGCATCTGAAGGGCACCGCCATCGACGTGCGCCTGCGCGGAACAGCCACGAGCCGGCTACGGGACGCCGCCATCGCCATGGAGCGGGGCGGTGTCGGCTATTACGCGGAGTCGGACTTCGTCCACATCGACACGGGGCGCGTCAGGAGCTGGTAAGCCCGGTGATCAGCTACTTCATGATCGGCACGAACGACTTCGACAAGTCGGTCGCGTTCTACGATGCCCTGATGGCGGACATGGGCGCGCAGAAGGTGCACGGCACCGATCGATTCGTCGGCTGGGGCTGGGGAATCGGCACGCCCTTGTTCATCGTCTGCAAGCCATACGACGGCCAGGCCGCCACACGCGGCAACGGCACGATGGTTTCATTCGACGCGCCGTCAACGGAAAAAGTCGATCAGTGGTACGCCAAGGCCCTGGCGCTCGGCGGCACGGATGAAGGTCCGCCCGGAATGCGCGGCGCGAGCCTGTACGTCGCCTACTGCCGGGACCTCGACGGCAACAAGTTCAATTTCATTCACTACCTGCCAGCCGCCACCGGCTAAGGAGAGAGCGCCCTGCCGCGCGGACTCCGGGCGCGCAGCCGCGACGCTTCAGGCCGAGGTCCCGAGGAGCTCGTCGTTGAGCGAGGTCATCAGGACGCAGGTGCAACCCGTCTTGCTCCAGACGCGGGTATCGACGCTGCCGGGCCCGGCCGTGTAGAACTCGCCCGGCTGCAGCGTCCTGTCGTCGATGACCAGCTCGCCGTGCAGCAAGTGCAGCTCCTCGACGCCCGCGTGCCGGTGCGAGGGGTAGTCCACGCCGGCGCCGAGACGAACCAGCATGCTGACGCGGCCGGTGACGGGATCCGTTGCCAGCAGCTTGCAGGCGACCCCCGGGGCGACGTCGCTCCAGCCCGCCCGCCTGACCAATACCGGCCGCGCCGCGGACGCCTCATCGCTTCCGGACTCGCCGATTCTCGCGACCAGCTTTTCCCAGAGTGCCGGGGACGGGGTCAGGATATCCGACGGCCAGCCGGTGAATCCGGCCATGACGGAGCGAATCCGGGCGAGCTCGGCGTCGCAGGTCCTGCACGTGGCAAGGTGCGCCGAGAATGCCCTGGCTTTCGCTCCGGGCAACGCGCCGATGACGAAGTCGTAGACGAACTCCGCCTCCTTGCACGACAGGTTCACTGGCCAGGCCTCGGGCGCCCGCGCTCACGCAGCCGTTCCATGGCCCGCGCCCGCGTCAGGTTCATGATCCAGCCGACGACCGACACCCGCGCCGCGTCGTAGCGCGACGCCTCACGCCAGACGTCGTGAAAGCTCTCGAGCGTGACGTCGGCGGCGTTCGCAGGATTCTTGAGCAATCGCAGCGACAGCGTGAACACGATCGCGTGCGTGCGCTCATAAAGCTCGCGCAGCGCCGCCCGCTCGCCCGCCGATACGGCGGCGACGAGCGCAGCCCATTCATGCTCGTGCGCGCTCTGCGCGGCAAGCTGGGACAGCAGGGTTCCCAGCAAGGGAGGCCTCTGGTCAGCCCGAGCGTCTGTCAAGGCGCCGGCCCCTCCGGCCACGGCTGCTATCGGCGTCTGGGGCCAGGGCGTCGCCACGACCGGCCATCCGCCTGCCGTCGGCTGCTTGTTTATCCAGCTTTTTCCAAAGTCTGACATGGCAATCGCAGAAATTGCTCCCCTCGCCCAGGCACCGACTCGCTCGGTGCGGCGTGAACACGGAGTAAGGACCAACAGGCCCTTGGAGCCAAGAGCAAGAAGCGTGCCCACGAAGGCGGGCGACTGATGGCCGGAGACGGCGAACTGTGCTCGCGCGCGGTTCGCGAGCCGCGCGAGACTCGCGCCCGCTACTGCGCGAGCTCGTTGTAGATGATGGTGATGTTGCCCGCCGGACCGCCGCGACCGCCACGCCCCGCGATGTTGTAGCTCGCGAACTTCGGCGGCAGCGTGAATTCCATCGCGGCCTGCTCGGCCGTCTTGCCGGCCTCTCGCGCCGCCCGCGCATGCTCGAGGAACAGCGTGTTGAATTCGCCGTAGTCGACGAAGTCCTGCCAGGTCAGGGTATCGGTGTGGCCCGTGATGACGCGATCGACGTTGTCGATGCCTTCGGCAGCTCGTCGCAGCGTCTCGCCGATCGCGACTCCGCTGCCGCCGTTGGGGACGTCGAGTAGCGGCAAGCCGCGCGTGGCGAAGATGTCGCCGGAGTGCATGACGCGCGCGTCGCGGAAGACGACGAATGCGTCGCCGTCGGTGTGGCCCGCGCCGAAGTAGTAAAGATCCACCGACTCATCGCCGGAGAACAGCGTCATCCGGTCCGTGAAGCTGCGGTCGGGCTTGCCGACGGCGCCCTCGGCTGCCTGGAAGGCCGGCATCCGGTCCATGTTCGCCGCGGTATTTGCCTGCGTGACGACCTCGACGTTGGCCGGGAAGAACATGTTGCTGCCCGTGTGGTCGCCGTGCGTGTGCGTGTTGACGATGTGCGTGATCGGCTTGTCCGTGACCGTTCGCACCTGGTCGAGGATGGCCTGGCCGTAGTTGGCGAGCTTGGTGTCGACGAGCAGGACGCCCTCATCGCGCACGAAGACCGCCGTGTTGCCGCCGCCGCCCGTGACGCGCCAGAGATTCGTTGCGACGTTGTCGATCGCGAGCGGCTGCGGTTGCTGCTGTTGCGGCGCCTGCCCGAATCCCACCATGGTCGCGAGCCCGCCGACCAGGACCATGCCGAGAACCACCGGACGTCTCATATATCCCCCATTCTTCTTCAGGCGATCAAGCCAATGCGCTGCACGAACCAGTAGAGGCCTGCGCCGATCACCACTATCGAGGCCGCGACGGCGCCACTCTCGGCCAATACTACGTCGTAACGCCGAATCGCCGCCAGCAGGGCCACGAGGGCTCCGACAACGGTGAGCTGGCCAAGTTCCACTCCCACATTGAATGCCGCGAGCGACCAGCCGAGCGCCCCCGGCGGCAGCCCAACCTCGCGCAGCACGGCGGCAAAGCCAAAGCCGTGAATGAGCCCAAAGGCCACGGCCAGGTACGGCCTGAGATCGACGCCAGGGGCTTGGGGCGCCGCGGCCCGACGCTGTCGCACCAGCAGATTGTCGACGCCGACGACGACGATGCTGAGCGCGATGGCCGGCTCGACCAGCGCCGGCGACACCTGGACGACATCGAGCGCCGCCAGCGACAGCGTCACGCTGTGCCCAAGCGTGAAGGCCGTGACGATGGCCGCCAGCTGCCAGAGCGTCCCGCCGAGCAGCAGCAGCCCGAGCAGGAACAGCAAATGGTCCGGACCGATGAGGATGTGCTCGACGCCGGAAGCGACGAAGGTCCGAACAACGGCAACCCGGCCCTGGGCCGTGCCCGTGAAGTGTTCGAAACGCTGCTGCCCCGCATCGAGAATCGCCTGGCGTTTCAGGCTGCCCTCCTCATACACGTTGACGAAGGTCTGGTGATTGGGGTCGTACGGAAAGAGCTGTGTCTCGATCTCGACCCGGCCCGGCGTGGCGGCCGGCATCACCGAAAAGGCGAATTGCAGGCTCTGGCGATCAGGCAGCGCCTCGACTGCCTGCCAGGCCAGCGCAACCGGTCGCGAGTCGGCGCTGATGCGGAGCCGGCGGTCGAGGATGCGCTCGAGCTCGGCTCCTCGTGCAGTTGCGACTCCGGGCTCGAGCAGGGTTTCGGGGTTCTCGATGCCGAGCTCGTAGGCCGCGTCGAAATCGTGGATGACGAGGACGCCGCTCGTCCCGCCCGCATCGAGGTGAACGTCGAGATAGCTGAACGGGGCGGGATGCGCGGCTGCCGTGCCGGCAGCCACGCCGGCGACGAGCGCCGTGAGCAGGCAAATCGTCCTGGTGATCACGGGGTGGATATAAAGAGGGCCGCTTGCGCGGCCCTCCGTGAGACGGGTCTTGCAACCCTCGAAGGTGATGAGGTCCTAAGCTCCTCGCCAGTGGCGGGTATGCTGAACACTCATAGAAACCCCGGACATCTCACTAGACATGGGATCACCTCCTTTGGATTGAACAGACGAAACCGAAGGTTCGCCCAACTACCGCCCTGAATTCAAGAGGCCGGGCCAGGTGCCTTTCCGCGTCTAAGCCGGCTGCCGAGCAGCAGGGCGAGCGCCGCCAGCATCAGCGGATCCGCGCTGCCGCCGCCACCCCCGTTCGGATTGCTCTGGAAGGCCGGCGGTGTCGCCGGGGCGGTATCCGTCGGCACCGGAGCGGGCGGGGCTGGTGTGGGCGGCGCCGGTGCGGGAGGGGCCGGCGCGGGCGGTGGCGGGGCCGGCGGCACCGGAGCGGGCGGAACCGGCGCTGGGGGCGGAACCGGCTGGTTGTCCTGCTCCTCGAGGTCGCTGCACTGCCCCTCTTCATCGCCCTCGACGTCGTTGCCTTTCCCTGTCGGAGCCGGACTGTTGTCCCGGCATTCGAGGTCGCCGTCGATCTCGTTGTCGATGAATTCGACCCCGCCCGTGTTGCCGATCGCCGCGACGTCGGAATCGAGCTCGTTGTTCTCGATGCGGAGGAACGAGCGATTCCGTTCCAGCAAGGTATTGCCGTCGATTCGGCTCGCGACAATGGCGCTCGAATCGCCGACGAGCTGCACGAGCTCCACGTTGCCGCGGATCCGCGAATCGACGAGCTCGACCTCGAATCCCGTCAAGGCTTCGAGATTGCCGTTGACTTCGATGTCGCGGGCCGCGAGCGATCCGCCGCCGAAGACCACGACATTGCCCTCTATCCGGGTGCCCTCGATCTCGCATCGAGCGACCACGAGAAGATTGCCGCGCGCGGTGCGCGTCAACGGTCCCGGCGGGCACAGGACGTCCTGGGCCGCCGCGGGTCCGGCCAGGATTGCGCAGGCCGGGATCAGTGCCGACAGCGGTCCGATAGTCGTTCGCATGCTCGTTCTCCTTGCTGATGCCTCAGGTCGTCACTTCTTGCGCGGCGGTTCGAGCGCCCGGTCGGGCGCCCGGTACTTGCCGCTGCGGATCTGCCTCACGGTCTCGACGAGACTCAAGGCGGCGTTCCGCGTTTCCTGCTGGAAAGCGGTGTCGCGGTCGAGCGCGTCGTGGCTCGTCGCATAGGGCTCGAAGTAGCCGACGTAGCGCTCGATCGCGCCCGACGCCCCGGCGCGGACGAGCTGCATCCACTCGAGCCAGTCGCACAGCGCGTGCTTGACGACCTCGGTGCCGGCCGCGTCGCCGTGGACGACGACGGCAAATGCCCGGCCGGCGAGGTGCTTCGGAAAGGGCCAACCCTCGAGCTCGAGCCGCTTTGCCTCCGCGGCGTTCTTGCCATGCGTGCTCGTCGGGTCCGGATTGCCGCCGTCGGCGCAGACCAGCCGGTCGATCATGAGCTTCAGCACCGAAGGCACGTGGTACCAGTTCACCGGCGTCACGATGAGCACGCCGTGCGCGGCTACCCAGCGTGGATAAATCTCGTTCATCCAGTCCTGTGTCTGGCCGAGGGCATGGTTGGGGTAACAGGAGCAGGGCCAATGGCACAGCGGCTGTGCCGTCGAGACACAGGCCTTGCACGGATAGATCACGCGCCCGTACTCCGAGGTGAGCACGGACAGGTCGAGGAAGTCGGTCTTGAATCCCCGCTGCTTGCCGATCTCATCCGCCGCGAGCTGCGCGAGGCGGTAGGATTTCGACATCTCGCCCGGACAGGTCTGGTCGGTGCGTGCCGATCCATTGATCACCAGGATCCGGGACGGCGCGGCCGCCTGGTCGTGCTGGCGCAGCGCCTTGTCGATGGCGTCGCGAGCCGCCAGCCAGTCGACGGAAAGCTCGTAGTCCGGATCGTCGAACTCGTCACCTGCCCTGCGGGTGCGCGGGGCCTTGTGGCTTGCGCTGTAGCTTTGCCACGCGGCATCGAGCACGGCGGCAAGCTCGCTGTCGACGGAATCGAACAGCGGGTCGGCGTGGCGCTGGCGGAAGCGGCGCTCGAACTCCCTGTGGCCGAGCGCAACGTCAGGCATTCCACGGACAACCTTGGGCAGCTTCCTCTGGGCCATGCCTCTCGTCTGATCACCGCAATCGCGTTACCCGGAGGCAATGCAACTGGCGTGCCATTTCATGCGCGGGACGCCGATACCGCGTGTCCGCTGGCATGCTTCGTGCTTTCTCCACTCGTCTCTGGTGACGTGAGAAAGGCGATGGCGAGAAAGTACGGCAAGAAGGCATCGAAGAAAGTCGCGCGTGCGATGCGCGAACGAAAGCGCGGCACGCTGCGCAGTGGCGGCTCGGGAAAGAAGGTAACGAGCCGCAAGCAGGCGATCGCCATCGGCCTGTCGCAGGCGCGCAAGGACGGTGCGAAGGTGCCCTCCCGCAAGAAGAGTCGCAAGAAAAGCAGCGAGAAGCGGAGTCGGCGACGCTAAGGCGCCGGCACTGGTCATGCAGCTGCGCTATGTCGATCCCGAAGAACCGGGCATCGCGCGTTGTGGCTGCAGAACTTGGGATCGCGATGCAAAAACCATCAGTCTTGCGTCTTCCCGTCCCGAATGATTCCTCGCCAGCCGCCATCCTCGACCCCGCGGCTTTCGATGTACGCCTTGAAGTTCCTCACGCTGGCCTCGACCCGGGCGCCGAGGATGCCGAGCGCGTCGCCGATGTTCTGGACGGCACCATCCGGCTCGTAGGCCATGAGCAGCCGGACACGCGTCCGGTCGGCGCCGAGCGGCTCGAAGCGAACGACCCCGGCATACGGAGCCTTGCCTGAGGTGCTCTTCCAGCCGATCTTTTGATCGGGCACCTGTTCGGTAATCTCGGCCTCCCATTCCAGGTCCTTGCCCCAGATCTCGGCATGCCAGCGAACGTGCGTGTCGTCGAGCTGCTCGACCTTGCTGACGCCATCCATGAATCGGGGAAATTCTTCAAATTGCGTCCATTGGTTGTAGACCGTGCGGACCGGGCGGTCGACGTCGATGATCTTCTCCACGCGCTCCATCGCAATTCCCCGATGGCGCGCTAGCGGGCGAAGCAGCTGCCGGGCTTGACCGAGAGCCAATCCAGGTCGACGTCCACGGACGGGAACGGGCCGATGCTGCTGAACATGATCCGGCCGGACAGGCTTTCGTTCGGCTCGTTCGCGTCGGCCGACGTCACCTCGAAGCTCTGCTCGAGCCTGGCGTCGTCGATCAGGTCGTACAGCGTCGCGGTCAGGTTGAAGCGCCGGGCGCCATCGAGGGAACCGTTCTGGACGACATACAAATCCCGCACGCCGAAGATATCCGCGGGCCGGTCGTCACCCGGCCTCGCCACGTCATTGCCGACGAAGACGGTATCGAAACCGTCACCCCCGGGAATCCAGAATCCCCGGACGAAAGCCGGATCGGCCGAGGTGTAGGTGCGCTGGTTGGGTGGTGTATCGGGGTTGATGCTCCACGGCACGGAGAGGTCGATCAGCAATCGGCCCGCGAGGCGGTCGCCGACCGAGTACTCGGGCGCATCGCTGACCGCGGAAACCCTGCCCGCGTATTCGATGACGATCGAGCTCAGGGGGATCGCGTCGTCCGGGATCGGGAAACCGACGAAGCCGTCCGTCGCCGAGGCGTCCGCGAAAGGAACGACGAGCAACAGGGGAAAAACGGGAACCGATCGTCGCAGCGTGTGCATCGTGCGTACTCCGTCTCCTTTGCCTGCAGGAGCGTGGAAACGTGATGCAAGACACATGCCCGGGGCCGCGCGCCCGACTTACGTCAACCCGGCGGCTGCCGGCACCAGGGTCCGGGCGGTAAACTGGAGAAGCCGCATGGACGCCGCCGCAACCCCACCACCCGCAAAGATCGCTGAGCACGGCTTCCGCGAAGCCGAGCTCAGGGATTTTTTCGAGATCGGCTGGGTCACCCGCCGCGGGCTGTTCAAGCCCGGCGAGATCGCCCGGATGCGCGCCTGCTTCGATGAACTCGAGCGCATCGCAGGTGGGTTGGCCGGGACCGGCCTGCAGCAGGGCTCCCATTTCGTGCTCGGCGAGAAAGACGGCGAGCGCGTGATCAAGCGCGTCGTCTGGGCGGGCGCCTGCCAACCCTTTCTGCTCGAGGTCGGCAGCGACCCGAGGCTCGTTGTTCCAAGCGCTCAGCTCCTGCGCAGCGACGCGATGGACCATCTGCTGAACCAGGCCCATTTCAAGCGGCCGGGCGACGGCGTCGTGTTCGACTGGCACCAGGACATCCAGCATCGCGACAAGGGCGGCGGCACCTGGACCGACGTCAACGGCACCGGCAGCTTCGTTCAAACCCTGATCGTGCTCGACGAGATGACGGCCGACAGCGGGCCGATGCTGTTCATGCCCGGCAGCGCGAAATGGGGGCGCATCGACTTCGGCGGCGATTGCGCGGACGGCTACCGCGGATCCGCCGTGCCGGACGGGTTTCGCACGGAGGATGCCGTGACGATCGCCGCGGAGCCGGGCGACACCTTGTTCTTCGGGCCCTATTCCGCGCACGCGAGTTTCGAGAACCGGTCGAAGCAGTACCGGCGCGTGCTGATCAACGGGTACGCGAGCCCCGGCGCGAATCGGCGCGAGTATCCGGGGGTTGGCGCGGGCAGGAGACTCCGCGTGAAGTGACGCGCGCGGAGGCCCGCGCGCCCGCCTGCTCAAGCGGAAGCCTGTGTCCTCAGCCGGGCGTCTGGCAAGGAACGACCTGCCGCCCATGCCTGCGATAGACGCGGAAATCCTCGTCGGTGGTCAGAATCAGCGGGGACGCGAGTGTTTCGCTCATCCGCACGAGCGACACGTCGGCAAGGCTCGCGCCCTGATCCAAATATCTGGAAAGCAGCTTCATCGCTGCCTCGAGATTGTCGGCGAGGTCGAATGACAGGACTATCGCGCCGCGCTCGAGCAGGGCCTGCAGCGCCGGGGTTCCGTTGACGCCGAGCAGATGAAACGCCTCGGATAGGACGGCCTCGCAAGTCTTCCACGGCGGTGGGAACCGCTCGGCGGTGGTGGCGGCCCAGCGATGGTGCGAATCGCGCCGTGCGAGCAGCGCGACCAGAAACCCTGCATCAACGAGTACGTTTGCGCCCATAGCGCGTGCTGCGGAGATAATGCTTGCGCCTCGAGCTCAGGTCCGCGGGCAGACCTTCGACCGACCCGATGAGATCGGCGATTCCATCGATACTGGCCGAGCCCGCTTCCGGCCGCCCGGCGGCAGCCTGCAACCGCTCCCGGACGACATCGGACTTGGTCAGCTTGCGCCGACGGGATTCGGCTTCGATTTTCGCGACCATGGCTTCGGGCAGTCTTACCGTCAATGTCTTCATCCAGGGCACTGTATTACGGGCCTGCCACGGCCGCAATACAAGACTGGAAATTCGACACATCAGCCGGAAATGCAATGTCACTTTCCGTGCGCGATGGTACGCTGCCACCTCATGACCGCACTCCCCGCCCGGTACGCCCGCCGCTTCTTGCTCGCGATCACGGTGATTGGCGGATCGCTGTCCGCGCAGGGCGTGTCGCAGCAGGTGGCTCCGACCGGGCAGGGCGAGTTCTCGTTCACGCGCCTCTACTATCAGGGCAACGGCGATGGCTGCCGGGGCCGCGGCGGCAGCCGCTGGGACACGGACTACGACTCGGCGGAGTTCTATTTCCGCGAGGGCATCGAGCGATTGTCACGTGTTGCCTACGGCGGCGACATTGTCCTCGCACTCGACAGCGAAGAGATCATGAAATACCCGTGGCTGTACGCGGTCGAGGTCGGCTCGTGGTACCTCGATGAGCAGGAAGCCGCGATGCTTCGGGAATACCTGCTGCGCGGCGGCTTCCTGCTCGTCGACGATTTCTGGGGCACCTGCCAGTGGGCGTTGTTCGAGGACTCGATGAAGCGCGTGTTCCCTGATCGTCCGATCCTCGACCTCGACGAATCGCATCCGCTGATGCACGCCGTCTACGACCTCAAGATGGACGTACAGATCCCGGGGATCCGCTACTTCCAGACCGGCGT
>Ga0315910_10005518_pt1 | contig 10364 bp, 9 predicted proteins | sample EdamamesoilMG_FD_204470 | JGI IMG/M metagenome (GOLD analysis project Ga0315910, IMG submission 204470) | Garden soil microbial communities collected in Santa Monica, California, United States - Edamame soil | ecosystem: Environmental > Terrestrial > Soil > Garden | place: USA: California... | reverse complement strand
TTCCTTGTCCGCCGGGGGCCGACGTCAATCAACATATTCCGGGCTTCCGGTTCATGGCTACTTTGAAGCTATGCAAGGGCCGGGCCCGGTTCCGTGCTGGACCGCGCATTGCCGAAAACCCGACCCCGGAACGGGCCGCCGGCGGTAGGTTCCGGCTGACACGTTCGCTCGCCGCCCGCTGATTCGTCAGGCGGGGGCAATTGCCCAAGATTCGCCTGCCCAGCGGCAATTCCGCCCAGCCCCTTTCGGAGAATCACCATGGCACGCATGAACACCCTCGGTGGTCCACGCCAGTTCCAGCGCCAGGAGTTTTCACGCGTGGACGCTCCGCGCATCGACGTTCATGAGCGCGAACAGCTGATCGAGTGGGCCGAGAAATTCGACGTTTCCGAGGAAGAGCTGCGCCAGGCCGTGGCGGCAGTGGGCGGGGATCCGGAGCAGGTAGGCGAGTACCTGGCCAAGCAGGCCGGCGAGCGAGAGCAGTACGACGCAACGGGCGTCTGATCCGGACGCTGCCGTGCCCCGCGCAATCTGGAAGGGCGCCATCGCCTTCGGCCTGGTGCACATCCCCGTGGCCCTGTACCCGGCCAGCGAGGAGAGCGAATTCGACTTCGACTGGCTGGACCGCCGCACGCTGGATCCGGTGGGCTACAAGCGCATCAACAAGCGCACGGGCAAGGAAGTCACGCGCGAAAACATCGTCAAGGGCGTGCGCCAGAAGGATGGCAGCTACGTCGTGCTCAGCGATGAAGAGGTGCGCAAGGCCTATCCGAAGACCACCCAGACCATCGAGATCGAGGACTTCGTCGCGGCCGACGAGATTCCACCGGTACACATGGAGCGCACCTACTACCTGGAGCCCGGACCGAACGCCGGCAAGGTGTATGCGCTGCTGCGCGAGGCGCTGGCCAGCGACAAGCTGATGGGCATCGCGCGCATCGTGATGCGCGCCAAGGAGCACCTGGTTGCCATTGAGCCCGTGGGCGCTGCCCTGCAGCTGCACCTGCTGCGCTGGTCGGTCGAGATCCGGCCGACCACCGAGCTGAAGCTTCCGCCCTCCGGCCGCAGCCAGGTCGGCGCAGGTGAACTGAAGATGGCGCGGCAGCTCATCGGCCAGATGACCTCGACCTGGAAGCCGCAGAAGTACACGGACCAGTTTTCCGCGTCGATCGGCAAGCTGATCCGTGCGCGGGTCAAGGCCGGCGCTGCGAAGACCATAGCGCCGCTGGAAACTGCGCCCGCAGGGAAGAAGGACAATGTCGTCGACCTCACCGAGTTGCTGAAGAAGAGCCTGGGCCAGCGCCGCCGTGCCTGACGATGGTTCACTGAAGCGCTATCGGCAGAAGCGCGACTTTTCCATCACCTCAGAACCGCCGCCGGGCAAGTCCCGCCGCTCCGGCCACTCGTATGTGATCCAGAAGCATTGGGCCCGCCGCCTGCACTACGATTTCCGGCTGGAGCTGGGTGGCGTGCTGCTGAGCTGGGCCGTGCCGAAGGGGCCCAGCACGGATCCGGCCGTCAAGCGCCTGGCCGTGCGCACCGAGGACCATCCCGTCTCCTATGGCGGATTCGAGGGCACGATTCCGCACGGCCAGTACGGCGCCGGCAAGGTCGAGATCTGGGACCGCGGCCAGTGGGAGCCACTGGGCGATGCGCGCGCGGGATTGCGGAAAGGAAAGCTGGCGTTTCGGCTGAAGGGAGAAAGGCTGCAGGGCACGTGGGAGCTGGTGCGCATGCGGGGCGAAGGAAAAGCGGAACCGTGGCTGCTGTTCCACAAGCGCGAGGCCGCAACCGTGCGCGCCGAGGCGCCCGCGCCCAGGGCAGCGCTGCCGCCGTCCCTCTCCCCGCAACTGGCCACGCTGGCCTCGTCCGTGCCGGCCGAAGGCGAATGGATCGCCGAGCACAAGTACGACGGCTACCGGTTGCTGGCCCGCGTCGAACGCGGCAAGGCGCGGCTTTTCACGCGAAATGGCCATGACTGGACCGCGAAGCTGGGAGGACTGGGCGCCGAAGTGGCTGCGCTGCCGCTGAAATCCGGCTGGCTGGATGGAGAGATCACCCTGCCCGGCGGCGACGATATGCCGGATTTCAACGCGCTGCAGAATGCGATCGGACAGCCTGCCGCCGAAGCAATCCGCTTTCACGTCTTCGATGTTCCCTTCCTGGACGGAAAGGACCTGCGCGCACAGCCCCTGACCGCGCGCCGCGCGCGGCTCGAGGCGCTGTTCGCCGGGCGCAAGGACAGTGATCGCGTGCAGCTGAGCCCGGTGATCGACGCGGCGCCGCAGAAGCTGCTCGAAGCCGCCTGCCGACTGAAGCTGGAGGGCATCATCCTCAAGCGCGCCGACTCCCCGTATGTCTCCCGGCGCAGCGATGCCTGGCTGAAGCTCAAGTGCCAGCAGCGCCAGGAGTTCGTGGTGGTGGGCTTCCTCGAGCGCACCAATGCCCGGGCCGAAGTGGGCAGCCTGCTGCTGGCCGTGCACGAACAGGATCGGCTGCGTTTCGTCGGCGCCGTGGGCACCGGCTGGGATGCGAAGACCGGCCGGGAGCTCCATCGGCAGCTCACCGCGTTAAAGCGCAGCAAGGCGGCGATCAATCCCGCTGATGTCGAGCCGGGACGATGGCCGCGCCGTGCCGCGGGCGAGCCCAAGTGGGTGCAGCCGAAGCTGGTGGTGGAAGTGAGCTTCGGTGAATGGACTCCCGAGGGCCGCATCCGCCATGCCTCGTTCAAGGGCCTGCGCGAAGACAAGCCCGCCCGCCAGATCACGCGTGAATCGGCGGCGAAGCCCAAGATCACGCATCCGGAGCGCGTGGTGGATTCCGCCTCCAACCTGCGCAAGCGCGATGTCGTGAATTACTACGAGGACATCGCGCCGCGCATGCTCCCGCACCTGCGCGACCGGCCGGTGTCACTGCTGCGTGCACCGCAGGGTGTGAAGGGCAAGATGTTCTTCCAGAAGCACGCCGCCACGCCCGTGCCGGGCGTGCGGCAGCTGGACCAGTCCCTGTGGCCGAAACACGCGCCGCTGCTGGCCATCGATTCGGCAGAAGCACTCGTCTCCGCTGCGCAGATGAATGTCATCGAGTTCCACACCTGGAATTCCACCGTCTCGCACATCGACAGGCCCGACCGCGTGGTCTTCGACCTGGATCCCGGCGAGGGGGTGCGCTGGAAGCAGGTGTCCGAGGCGGCGCTGCTGACGCGCGCCCTGCTGCAGGAACTTGGACTTGAGTCCTGGCTGAAGTCCAGTGGCGGCAAGGGACTGCATGTGGTGGTGCCGCTGGCGCCGAGGGAATCCTCGGACGCGGTCAAAGCCCTGGCAAGAAGCATCGTGCAACACATGGCCGGGACCATTCCCCAGCGCTTCGTCGCCCGCAGCGGCGCCGCCAACCGGGTCGGGCGCATCTTCGTGGATTACTTGCGCAATGGTTTCGGGCAGACGACGGTGGCGGCATTCTCGGCGCGCGCCAGGCCCGGAATGGGCGTCTCGATGCCGATGGATTGGGACGAGTTGCCGGAGATCCGCAGCGGCGCTGAGTGGACGCTGGCCACGGCTGCCGCGCACCTGCGCGCGCAGGCACAAGACCCCTGGCGGCAGTACTGGAAAATGGCGCAGACCCTGGCCACGGCCCGGCGGAAGCTCGGTGTGAACTGAAGGCCGGTGCGCGGCGGCTCCGGTATATTTGCTGCCCCATGACCGCGCAGCTGTACGTGATCTCCGCGCCCTCCGGCGCGGGCAAGACCTCGCTGATCCGTTCGCTGCGCGAACGCAGGCCCAACCTGCAGCTTTCGACCTCTCACACCACGCGCGCGCCCCGCTCCACCGAGCAGGACGGGCGCGAATACCACTTCGTCACGAAGGACGAGTTCCAGCGCATGGCGAATGCCGGCGACTTCCTCGAACACGCGCAGGTGTTCGACAACCACTACGGCACCAGCCGCCGGCAACTCGAAGACAAGCTTGCCAGCGGCAGCGACGTGATCCTGGAGATCGACTGGCAGGGGGCGCAGCAGGTGCGCCGCGCCCTGCCCGTGGCGCGCTCCATCTTCATCCTGCCGCCCTCCCAGCAGGCCCTGCGCGCCCGCCTGACCGGCCGGGCCACGGACAGCCCCGAGGTGATCGCCCGGCGCCTGCGGGACGCGGTGGCCGACATGGGCCATTTCCGGGAGTTTGACTACGTGGTGGTCAACGAGGATTTCGACCGGGCTGTGGCCGACCTGGAAAAAATCGTTTCCGGTCAGGGGCAAGCGCTCGGTGCCGGCCGGCCGGAACTCACGCGGCTGGCCGGAAATCTGCTAGTATTTCCAACCCCTTAGCGCGAACCTTTGCAAGGCGAATCATGGCCCGAGTTACCGTCGAAGACTGCCTGGATAACGTCGACAACCTGTTCCAGCTGGTGCTGCTGGCTTCCGCCCGCGCCCGCCGCCTGGCCAATGGCGCCGAGCCCACGGTACCCATCGACAATGACAAGGTCACCGTGATCGCGCTGCGCGAGATCGCCGAAGGGAACATCACGCCCGAGATGCTCCTGGAGCCGGAGCCCCAGCCCGAACCGGTCGTCAACGACATCGACGCGCAGCTGGAACGCTTCCGCGCGCCGCAGTTCGGTCTGGGAGACTGACCCACGGCACATGGACTATGCGTCTTCGCTGCTCGGCCTGATTCCAGGTACCGGCGCGAGGCGCACTCCCGGCCTCCGGGAACTGCTCGGCAAGGTCGAGCAGTACCTGCCCCCCGATCACGTCGAGCGCATCCGCGCAGCGGCTGATTTCGGCGCCGAGGCCCACCAGGGCCAGAAGCGGCTCTCCGGCGAACCCTACATCGCGCATCCGCTGGCCGCAGCAGAAATCCTCGCGGACCTGCACCTGGATGCCGACACGATTGTCGGCGCCATCCTCCATGACGTGATCGAGGACACGCCGATCGCCAAGGAGGACATCGCGGCGCGCTTCGGCGCCGATGTCGCCGAGATCGTCGATGGCGTGACCAAGCTGGACCAGATCCAGTTCAAGAGCCGCGAGGAGGCGCAGGCCGAATCCTTCCGCAAGATGCTGCTGGCCATGGTGCGCGACCTGCGCGTCATCATGGTCAAGCTCGCCGACCGCACGCACAACATGCGCACCATCGGCAGCATGTCGCTGCAGAAACGGCGCCAGGTGGCGCGCGAGACGCTGGAGATCTATGCGCCGGTGGCCGAGCGGCTCGGGCTGTACAAGATGAAGCTGGAGCTCGAGGACCTGGGCTTCCGCACGCTCTATCCGCAGCGCTACCGCGTCATCGAGCGCGCCCTGAAGCGCGCGCGCGGCAACCAGAAGGAATTCCTCGGCAAGATCGAGAAGGCGCTGAAGGATGCGCTGAAGAAATCCGGCATCGATGGCGAGGTCGAGTCACGCGAGAAGCATCTGTACAGCATCTACCGCAAGATGCGGCGCAAGAAATCGCTGCTCGCACAGGTGGTCGACGTCTTCGGGCTGCGCATCCTCGTCGACATCCCTGACACCTGCTACCGCACCCTCGGGGTCGTGCACGCCACCTACCGGCCCATGCCGGGCCGCTTCAAGGACTACATCGCGATCCCGCGCGTCAACGGCTACCAGTCGCTGCACACCACGCTGTTCGGTCCCAACGGCATTCCCATCGAGGTGCAGATCCGCACCCGCGACATGCACAGCGTGGCCGAGTCCGGCATCGCATCGCACTGGAAGTACAAGGCCGGCGGCGCCGTGAACGACTCCGCGCAGCAGGAACGCGCGCGCGCCTGGATCTCGCACCTGATGGAGATGCAGGCCAGCGGCAATGCCGAGGAATTCATCGAGAGCGTCAAGGTCGACCTGTTCCCCGACAAGGTCTACGTGTTCACGCCCAAGGGCGCGATCCTGCGGCTGCCGCGCGGCGCCACTGTGGTGGACTTCGCCTACGCCGTGCACACCGACATCGGCAACCGCTGCGTGGCCGCGAAGGTGGACCGGCGCCTGTCGCCGCTGCGGTCCGTGCTGCGCAATGGCCAGACCGTGCAGATCATCACCGCCAAGGGGGCTTCGCCGAATCCTTCCTGGGTGAGCTTCGTCGCCACCGCCAAGGCGCGCAGCGCGATCCGCCACTACCTGAAGGCGATGAAGCGTTCCGAGGCGGTGGAGCTGGGCAAGCGCCTGCTCAATGCCGCGCTGGCCGATTTCGACCTGAGCGTGGACCGGCTGGATCCAAAGGCCCTCGAGGCCGCGCTGAAGGAGATGGGCCTGAAGGAGCGCGACGAGCTGCTGGGGCAGATCGGCCTGGGCGAGCGACTCGCGCCGCTGGTGGCACGCCGGCTGCTGCCGAATGCGGAGGGTGCGGAAAAGGCCACGCCGCTCACCGTGGCCGGCACCGAGGGCCTGCTGGTCAGCTACGCGCGCTGCTGCCGCCCTATTCCCAACGATCCCATCATCGCCTTCCTGTCCAGCGGCCGCGGCATCGTCATCCATCGCGATACCTGCAGCAATGTCGAGGACTACCACAAGCATCCTGACAAGTGGCAGCCTGTGGTCTGGCAGGAGAGCCTGAACCGCTATTTCAGTTCCGAGGTGAAGGTCGAAGCCGCCAACAAGGTGGGCATGCTGGCCTCGATCTCGGCAGCCATCGCCAGCACCGGGACGAACATCGGCCACGCCACCGTCGAGCTGCGTGACGGGGATATCTCGCTGTTCACCTTCGAGGTCGAGGTCAAGGATCGCAAGCATCTGGCGCGGATCGTGCGTACCATTCGACGCATGCCCGAGGTGCTGCGCGTGTCGCGCACGCAGACTTCGCGCCGGAGCGATGAGTGATGAGCCGGACGATCATTGAGACCAGCGAAGCCCCCGCCGCCATCGGCACGTACTCCCAGGCTGTGCGCACCGGCAACACGGTGTGGATCTCGGGACAGATTCCGCTGGACCCGGCCACCAAGGAGCTGGTGAGCGGCGACATCGACGCCGAGATCCGCCGCGTGTTCGACAATCTCAAGGCGATCGCGAAGGCCGCGGGCGGATCGCTGAACGATGCCGTGAAGGTCACCGTCTTCCTGACGGACCTGGCGCACTTCGGGCGCGTCAACGAGATCATGGCGACCTACTTCGACAAGCCCTGGCCGGCGCGCGCTGCCGTGGGCGTCGCCGCCCTGCCACGCGGGGCGCGCGTGGAGATGGAGTGCGTGCTGAGCCTGTGAGCGCCGCTGCCGCGGCCGGCTCACCCGATCCCCTGTTCCTGCTGCCCTCGCGCTACGAGGACCGCACGCGCGTCACGCCCATCGGGGCATTGCTGCCGGGGATGCGCGCCGTCATCGAAGGCGAAGTGCAGGTGGCGGATGTCGTCTACCGGCGCCGCCGCGCGTTGCTGGTGCGCATTTCGGACGGGTCGGGTTTCCTCAACCTGCGCTTCTTCTATTTCTCGAAGTCCCAGGCCGAAGGACTTGCCCGCGGTACGCGGCTGCGGTGCATCGGCGAGGCACGACGCGGCCCACAGGGACTGGAGATGGTGCATCCCGAGTACCGGCGCCAGGGCGCATCCGCAGAGCCGCTGGATGACCGCCTGACGCCCATCTATCCGCTCAGCGAGGGGATGACGCAGGGCCGCGTGCGCGTGGCGGTGAACCGCGCGCTGGCGCGGATGGCCGCCAACCCCGCGCATGACTTGCTGCCCCGTGAACTGGTGGAACGACTGCACCTGCCCACGCTCAACGAGGCGCTGAGCTTCGTGCACCACCCGCCGGTGGGCACTTCGCTGGCCACGCTGGCCGCGGGACGGCATCCGGCGCAGCGGCGCCTGGCCTTCGAGGAACTGCTGGCGCACCAGCTGGCCATGCAGCAACTCAAGGCGCGCAACCAGCAGGAACCGGCTGCGCCCTTGCCCGATGGACAGGGACTGGCCGCGCGCTTCGTGGCCTCGCTGCCCTATGCACTCACCGACGCGCAGCGGCGCACGCTGGTCGAAGTCGAGCACGACCTGGCCCGCGCCCAGCCCATGGCGCGGCTGGTGCAGGGCGATGTGGGCAGCGGCAAGACCGTGGTCGCCGCGGCGGCCGCAGCGCGTGCGGTGGGCAGCGGCGCACAGGCGGCGCTGATGGCACCCACCGAACTGCTCGCCGAACAGCATTTCCGCAACCTGGATGCCTGGTTCCGGCCGCTGGGTATCACGGTGGCCTTGCTATCGGGCTCGCAGCCTGCGCGCACGCGCCGCAGTGCGCTCGAGGCCGTGGCCAGTGGCGAAGTGCGCATCGCGGTAGGCACACAGGCTCTGTTCCAGGAGGGTGTGCACTTCGATGACCTGGCGCTGGTGATTGTCGATGAGCAGCATCGATTCGGCGTGCAGCAACGCCTGCAGCTCTCCGAGAAGGGACGGCGCGGGACGCTGGTACCGCACCAGCTGATCATGACGGCTACGCCCATCCCTCGCACGTTGGCCATGACGGCGTACGCCGACCTGGATGTCTCCGTGATCGACGAGCTGCCGCCAGGACGCACGCCGGTGCGCACCGTGGTGATGGGCGAGGAACGCCGCGCGGAGGTGGTCGAGCGCATCCACGCCGCGTGCCGCGAGGGCCGCCAGGCTTACTGGGTGTGCCCGCTGATCGAGGAATCCGAGGAACTGCGCGCCCAGGCCGCGGAGGACACCGCTGCCCAGCTGGTCGAGGCGCTTCCCGGCCTGCGCATCGGGCTGGTGCACGGACGCATGCCGGCGCGCGCCAAGGACAAGGCCATGCAGGAGTTCAAGGCCGGGCGCACGCAGCTGCTGGTGGCCACCACGGTGATCGAAGTGGGCGTGGATGTGCCCAATGCCAGCCTGATGGTGATCGAGAATGCCGAGCGCATGGGACTGGCGCAGCTGCACCAGCTGCGCGGCCGCGTGGGCCGCGGCACGCGCGAGTCCACCTGCGTGCTACTGTACCGCAGTCCGCTGGGTGAGCTCGCGCGAGAGCGTCTGGCCTGTTTGCGTGACAGCAATGATGGATTCGAAATCGCCAGACGCGACCTGGAACTGCGCGGACCGGGGGAACTGCTGGGCACGCGCCAGACCGGACTGGCGGAGCTGAAGGTGGCGGATCTGGTCAGGGATGCGGACCTTCTTCGTAAGGTGCGGGAGGTGGCAGAGCAGCTGTTGCGCGAATCGGATGCTGCGGTGGTGGCCCTGCGCGCGCGCTGGATCGGTGAGGCGGAGGCCTATGGACGCGTCGGCTGAGCAGGATCGGGCTGAACCGCGGGAGCGCCCGCGGCCGCTGCTGCCGCCGCCGCTGAAGCGCCGGCTCGTCGACTATGTGCAGCTCACGCGCCTGGACCGGCCAGTGGGCATCTTCCTGCTGCTGTGGCCCACGCTGTGGGCGTTGTGGGTGGCCGCCGGCGGTACGCCATCGCTGAAGCTGCTGGCCGTGTTCATCGCCGGCACCGTGGTCATGCGTTCGGCCGGCTGCGTGATCAACGATTTCGTGGACCGCAACATCGATCCGCACGTCAAGCGCACGCGCCTGAGGCCACTGGCCGCGCGGCGCATCTCGCCCTACGAGGCGCTGCTGCTGTTTGTCGTGCTGGTACTGATCGCGCTCTGGCTGGTCACGCGCCTGGATCCGAAGACGGTGAAGTTCTCGCTGGTCGGCGCCGCGCTGACCGTCAGCTACCCGTTCATGAAGCGCTTCTTTCCCCTGCCGCAGTTCTACCTCGGCGCGGCGTTCGGCTGGGCCGTGCCCATGGCCTTCGTGGCGACACTGGGCAACGTGCCACGCGTGGGCTGGCTGCTGTTCATCGTCACCGTGCTGTGGGCGGGCGTGTACGACACCATCTACGCGATGGTTGACAGGGACGACGATGTGAAGCTCGGTGTGCAATCAACAGCGATCGCTTTCGGCGACATGGACACGACGATCATCGGGGCCATGATGCTGATGATGCTGGTGGGACTTGCGCTGGCCGGACAGGCCGCGAATATGTCGTGGCCCTATTATGTAAGTCTGCTCGCCGGCGCCGCGCTGTTTGGTTGGCAGTGGCACCTGATCCAGGGCCGCGATCGCGAGCGCTGCTTTCGTGCCTTCCTCGACAATCACATATTCGGCATGGCAGTGCTTGCCGGTATCGTCATTTCGCAGGCCATGAGATCATGAGGACGTGTCCTATCCGGCCCTGAACCGGCTGGCCAATCGGGTGCTCGGGGGTGAGCACCGCCTGAAGGCAAAGGCCTGCCGCACGATCATGATCGCGCCGCCGACTGAGCGGCTGGCGCCTCCTGCGCTCTTCAACAAGGAGGAGATCGAGCGCATCACCGGCGTGGGAATCGCGACCACGAAGGAATACGAGCTCGACCTGATCCGCGGAAAATCCGGGACACATGGCCCGGTCATGGCCTACGAGCTGCAGGACG
>Ga0315910_10005517_pt1 | contig 10364 bp, 6 predicted proteins | sample EdamamesoilMG_FD_204470 | JGI IMG/M metagenome (GOLD analysis project Ga0315910, IMG submission 204470) | Garden soil microbial communities collected in Santa Monica, California, United States - Edamame soil | ecosystem: Environmental > Terrestrial > Soil > Garden | place: USA: California... | reverse complement strand
TCAGTTTCACGCCGCTGAAACTAGAGCCATCGCAGATTTATTGCGAGTCAACTCGCACATTTCACAACGCCGGTACCAACTGACCCGAAGCGTCTCGAACGTGTGGCGCCCAGGCCAACGCAACGAGTTTCACGCTGATATTGGTTTTGCTCGGCCGCAGTTCAATCGTCTCGAACGTTTCCTGGGCTGGATCGAGTCCACCTTCAACGGCGCGGGCCTCGGCTTGAAACTGCGCGTCCAGCTCGGCGAGTTGCTGTTTAAGCGCCTCCACGGTTTCGCCGGCGCGGGCAACGTCGGCCGACTGCTGCGACGCGCGGCCCACGCTGCGCACGGCGGTGCCCGCTCGGCCAATGTTCCCGGCGCTCACGGCTTTTTTGCCAAGAAACGCACCGAGCAACGTGCTGCCAATGGACAGAAAGCTCGAGAGTTTCGCCTGGGTTGCTTGGGAAGCTTCGCGCTCCACGGCCTGTTCGGCGCGGCGGAGGCGCTCGTTCAAGGCGTTTATCTTCGGCGTGTATTTGGCGCGCAGCTTGGCGGTGGCCGCGTCCCGCTGTTCGCGCGAGGCTTGGCTCAGTCGCACCCGGAAATCGCCTTCGCCTTCTTCAATGCGCGAAACCTGATTGAAACTCGTGGACTTGAGCAGGGTGACTTTGCGCGTGCCGTAGATCGCGTTGACGAAATCCTTCTGCCAGTTCGCGTAATTCTTCGCCTGCGAAGCCGCGGGCGGAAGCGGGGCAAACTGTGCCGCGCCAACCGGGTTGCGTTCGAGATCGTTGGGATCGAGTTCCACGTCCTGCGCTTCCGCCCAATCCACCGGCACGGCATCGTCGTTGATGGGCGTAAGCAAAACCACGTCCTGAGTCACGTCCACCCTGGTCTTTGCGTCGGCGAATCGCACGGCGGCCGCGCCGAGCAACATGGGTTGATAAACAATCGAGCCCGTGGCGCCACGCGCGGGTATGTAATGCTGTGGAATCGCCGGCGGCAAAGTGGGGCGCGTGGATTCCAACCCGCCACTGGATTGCGTCGGCATGGCTACAGATGTTACCAGAGGAGCTGTGGGCGGCGCCGATGGGGGCGACGCGCCGCCAACCCGGGCACCGGCAGGCGCGGTGGAAATGCGCGCCGCTGCTGGAGCTCCCGAAGGCCGGGCCGGTGACGGAGCAGGCGCGCGGCGCGTGTCCATGATGGCTTTGATCTGGTTGCGGGTCATCGGGCCGCGCAAATACGACATGGCCCAGCGGGACTCGAAGATGGATGCGCCGTCCTCGTGAACGTTGTGCAGAAGGAAAACCCGATTGCCCAGACCGGCCAGCGTTTGCTCCATCGCCCCGCGGTCGAAGCCGGCCCCTTGCGTTGTCGCCGCGCCTTCGAGACCGTCGAGCACGCGCTGTTTGTCGCGATCGGTTTGCAGCCGGCCCAGAAACCACGTCCCGATATTGCCGAGGCCCTTGTAATCGAGGTCCACCGGATTCTGCGTGGCGAGTATGGCGCCGAGTCCGAAAGCACGGCCCTGTTTCAACAACATCAACAACGGCAGTTTCGAGGGCGGGTTGGCCACCGGCGGGAAGTAGCCGAAAATCTCGTCCATGTAGAGCAGCGCGCGGAGGCTGGTCGTGCCGGATTGGGTGCGCATCCAGCCCAGCAACTGATTGAGCAGCAGCGTGACGAAAAACATGCGTTCGGCGTCAGTGAGGTGCGCGATGGAAAAGATCGCCACGCGCGGTTTGCCCTCGGGCGTGTAGTAAATGCGCTGAATGTCGAGCGACTCGCCTTCGAGCCACGCTGCGAATCCAGGCGAGGCCAGCAGGCCGTTGATGGCCGTGGCAAGCGTGAACCGATCCTTGGCCGGATAGAACGACTCCACATCCATCACGCCGATGCGCTGGACCGCCGGCGTCTGAATCTCCTGAATGAGCGCGCCAAGATCGAGGTCACGACCCTCCTGCCAGGCACGTTGAATCACGTTGGCGAGGAAGATTGCTTCGCGACTGCGGGTCGGATCGGCTTCGACACCCACCAAACCCAGCAGGCCGCTGACCGTGGTGTTGATCAGTTCGCGCAACAATTCGTTGTCTTCGAGAATGGCTGCCGGCGGCGCGGTAAAGGAATTGAGAATGGAAACCGGAATGCCGGCGTTGCTGCCCGGCGTGTAAATGACGAACTCCGCCGCTTCGCGGAGCCGGCGGATGCGGTCACCGTCTTGATCCCAGCTCGCAAGCCCTTTCTTCCAAAGCTCGGCTTGCTGCGCCGCAAACTCCGCGGGCGAAAGCCCTTTCTTGCGCGCTTCGTCGGGGTTGATCCATGGCTCGAAATCGCCGGGTTTCAGGTCGGGGAACGTCAACAGCAGGTTGGCGAGGTCTCCCTTGGGATCAATGAGGATGGACGGAATGCCGTCAATCGCCGCCTCCTCGATGAGGTCAAAGCAGAGTCCCGTCTTGCCGCTGCCGGTCATGCCGACGCACAGCGCGTGCGTAAGCAGATCGTTCGACTTGTAAAGGAGCAGGTCGGGCAGCGTCTGACGCGCACCCAGATCGTGGTAGCGACCAAGATAGAAAACGCCGAGTTTTTCGTAGGTTTGCATAACGATGTTGCTGGAAGCATCAAGTGGCTGACAGCATTGGGACGGTGCCAGCGTTGGAACCCATTTTCAACCCGTAAAGAGAGCTGTGGTCAAACCCATTCAACCGCCGCATGCGTTTCCGATGTCTTCCGCCACCGGTATGGTTCACGCGCGCGCCTTGCTGCACGATCGATCGCTCCGCCGACGAGCCGGGGCAGGTTAAGCCAAAATCTGGGGAGCGTTGGTTAAAAGACGATGAGCGAGCCAGCCGGGTTTCGCACAGATTCCTTCACGTAGCACCTGTGCGAATGAGAGGGCCAACTTTGGGTATTGCAGCCAGCGTGCCGGCCCCTCCGTCGCCGGCTGCGGACGTTCCCTGCTTTCATTGCGGCACGCTCTGCCGCGGCGCGATCTTCCACAACGCTGAGAAAGCCTTCTGTTGTCAGGGATGTTTGACGGTCTTCGAACTTCTTTCCGAGAATGGCCTGACGGATTTTTACACCTTAAGCGAAGCAGCCGGTGTCCGCGTGAAGGTGTCCGCCAAGCCCGATCAATTCAAGTTCCTGGATGAACCGGCAGTGCACGAGCGGCTCGTGGATTTCAGCGATGCCCGGCTGACGCGGGTGACCTTTCACATTTCCACCATCCACTGCATTGCTTGTGTGTGGCTGTTGGAAAACCTCTTTCGGCTCAAGCCCGGGTTGGGGCAGTCGCAGGTAAACTTCCCGCGCAAAGAGGTCGCACTGACCTTTGACCCCACACAGGTCAAACTCAGCGAAGTCGTCACGTTGCTGGTGTCGCTCGGTTACGAACCAGAACTCAAGCTCTCCTCGCTGGAATCCAAGCCGCACAACCGCACGGCGCGGCGACTCTGGGTTCAATTGGCCCTGGCCGGTTTCGCTTTCGGGAACATCATGCTGTTCAGCATTTCCAGTTACCTCGGACTGGACATGTTTGCCGGCCCCGGTTTTCGCAAGATGACGGGGCTGATCAGCTTTCTGCTGGCGACGCCGGTGGTGATTTACAGTGCGCTGGATTATTGGCGCGCGGCCTGGACGAGCCTCCGGCAGAAACTGCTGAACATTGATGTGCCCATTGCTGCCGGCATTGCGGCCATCTGGGTGCAAAGCACCTACGATGTATTCTCCGGCCGCGGCGAAGGCTACTTCGATTCCCTGTGCGGGCTGATTTTCTTTCTGTTGTGCGGACGGATGTTTCAGCAAAAGACCTACGACCGGCTCGCGTTTGACCGGGATTACAAGTCATTCTTTCCATTATCCGTTACTCGAAAGGAGCGCCGGCCTCCGGCCGGGCTTGATTCAATTACGGGAGCGCAACGAGCCGGCTCGGAGACCGGCACCCCTATCGAAAAACAAGTTTCCCTCGCGCAGCTTCAGGTCGGCGACCGGTTGATTGTTCGCAATGGCGAGCTGATCTCCGCCGATGCGAAGCTCATCAGCGGACCGGCCTTGATTGATTACAGCTTCGTGACCGGCGAATCCGAACCCGTCGCCAAAAATGAAGGTGACTATCTTTACGCCGGCGGCCGGCAGATGGGTGGCGCGATTGAAGTTGAAACCGTCAAGGCGGTGTCGCAAAGCTACCTTACGTCACTGTGGAATCAGGATGCCTTCCGCAAAGACAGGATCGAGACGCTCAACGCGCTCACCAACAAGTACAGTCAGCGTTTCACGAAGCTCGTCTTTGCCATCAGTCTGGGCGCGGGATTGTTTTGGGCGTTTGCGAATCCGGCACTGGCGGTGAAGTCGTTTACAGCGGTGTTGATTGTGGCGTGTCCCTGCGCCCTAGCACTGGCTGCGCCATTTGCGCTCGGTACAGCGCAACGGGTGTTGGCCCGGCGGAATGTGTTTCTGAAGAATCCATACGTCCTGGAAACTTTGGCAAAGGTGGATACCGTGGTTTTCGACAAGACGGGAACGCTCACTGCAGCGGGCGGTGGGAGTGTGACGTGGCAGGGAGTGCGGCTCGCCCACACTCAGAACGAAACGTTGGCGCGGCAGCGTCTTGGAGTGCGGCAGTCCTCTGCCGCCTTCGATGACCCACGACATTCAAAGCGGCAGAAGACTGCCGCAGTCCAAGACCTAGCGGCGGTGCGAACACTTCATCAGGAACGTGACGGATTGACCGAAGCCGAAGAGCGCTGGCTTTACTCGATGACGCGGCATTCGACGCATCCACTGCCGGTGAGGATAGGTGAGGCGATTACGAAACAACATTTCCCCGAACCGGTGCGGTCCTTCCTGGAAACGCCGGGACAAGGCATGGAGGGCAGCGTGGACGGCCATGAAATCTGGATGGGCTCGGCGGTATGGCTGGAATCGCGTGGTGTGGTGGCAGGCATCCAGCCAGCCGTTGAGCCGGGCTTCCAGTCCGGCGGAACAATCGTAGTCAGTGAAGCACGCTTGCTTGAGCCGGAAGCCACCCGCAGCGCCCAGTCAAATCCGGGCGGCAGGATGCCTGCCGCCACGGGCAGCATGGTTCACGTGGCGATTGACGGGAGATACCGTGGCTGTTTCGTGCTGGCGAGCGCGGTGCGGCCGGAGACGGAGCAACTGGTGGCGGGCTTGAGCCGCAACGTCGAGGTCTCACTGCTCAGCGGGGATAACGAGAACGACCTGCAGCGATTTGAATCGCTGCTAGGATCGGAGGCGGCGCTGCGCTTCAACCAAAGCCCGCTGGACAAGCTGAATTTTATCAAACACCGGCAGCAAGCGGGCCGGACAGTGATGATGGTCGGTGATGGCTTGAACGACGCCGGCGCGTTGAAACAAAGCGATGTGGGCATGGCGGTGGTGGAAAACATCAGCGCCTTTTCCCCGGCAAGCGACGTGATCATCGCAGCAGGCATGGTGACGCGCACCGCCGACGTGATCCGCTACGCAAAACAGTCCGTGCGGATTGTGCGGACGGCGTTTTGGATTTCAGCGGTCTATAACGCGGCCGGCGTGGCGATTGCCGCCAGCGGGAAGCTATCCCCTATTGTCTGCGCGATCCTCATGCCGTTGAGTTCCGTGACGGTGGTGGCTTTCGCTTGTGGGGCAACCGCTTGGTTGGGTCGGCAGACGTTGCGGCATGGCCACGTGCCAGCCGCAGCCAGCAATAGGGAGGCACGACCATGATCGTCATCTATCTCTTGATCCCTTTGAGCATTGTGATCGCGGTAAGCTTCTTGGCCGCGTTTATCTGGGCAGTGCGCTCGGGACAATACGAAGACACGCACACGCCATCGCTGCGGATGTTGTGGGAAGACCGCGGACCGCATGAGAAAACGCCGCCCGTCGCGCCAGCCACGAGGCCAACCCGCCAATACCCTGACAAAGAATGAGAACCTTTCGCCAATCGCTGTGTGGCCCGGTACGGCCTGAAATCCGTTCACTATTGCGCATGAAAGCAGGTTCACCAACGAGCGCCTTGATTCTTTTGGACGATACGGTCGCGTCCAAAAGCGCGTTGCGCCTTCAGGATCTTTTTACCATTGCCACTCCTCTGCAATAACCAGCCAATCGCATGAATGTAGAAACCTTCAAATACGACAATCGCATCGTCCGTGCCTTCGCGATCGCCACCATCGTGTGGGGCCTCGTGGGGTTCAGCGCGGGACTGCTGATTGCCTGCCAGTTGTTCTGGCCGGAACTGAACCTGAACCTCCAGTTTACTACGTTCGGGCGATTGCGCCCCCTGCACACGAACGCGGTCATCTTCGCGTTCGTGGGCAATGCGATGTTCATGGGCATCTACTACTCGCTGCAACGCCTGTGCAAGGCACGCATGTTCAGCGATGCCCTGAGCTGGCTTAATTTCTGGGGCTGGCAGCTCATCATTGTTGGGGCGGCCATCACGCTCCCCCTGGGGTTGACGACGAGCAAGGAATACGCGGAACTCGAATGGCCGATTGACATCGCCATCGCGCTGGTCTGGGTGATCTTCACCGTGAATCTGCTCGGCACGATCCTCAAGCGCCGCGAGAAACACATCTACGTTGCCATCTGGTTTTACATCGCCACGGCGGTAACCGTGGCGATGCTCCACATTGTTAACTCGCTCGCGATTCCGGCCAGCCTGTTCAAGAGCTACTCGATCTATGCCGGCGTGCAGGACGCATTGGTGCAATGGTGGTACGGCCACAACGCTGTGGCGTTCTTCCTCACCACGCCGTTCCTGGGCATCATGTATTACTTCCTGCCGAAAGCCGCCGAGCGTCCGGTGTTCAGCTACCGCCTTTCGATCATTCATTTCTGGGGTTTGATTTTCATCTACATCTGGGCCGGGCCGCACCATCTGCTTTACACGGCCCTTCCGGATTGGGCGCAATCGCTCGGAATGGTGTTCAGTGTGATGCTCGTCGCGCCGAGCTGGGGCGGCATGTTGAACGGTCTGCTCACCTTGCGCGGCGCGTGGGATAAGGTGCGCCAGTCGCCGATGCTCAAGTTCATGGTCGTGGCGGTGACGGCTTACGGCATGGCTACGCTGGAAGGCCCGGTGCTGGCGATCAAGAGCGTCAATTCGCTCTCGCATTACACGGACTGGACCATCGCGCACGTCCACACCGGCGCCCTCGGGTGGAACGGATTCATCGCGTTCTCGATGCTTTACTGGCTGTTTCCGCGGATGTGGCGGACGGAGCTTTACTCCGTGAAGCTGGCAAACTGGCATTTCTGGATCGCGCTGCTTGGCATGGTATTCTACGTCGTGCCGATGTACACCAGCGGCATCACGCAGGGTCTGATGTGGAAGCAGTTCACGGGCGAAGGCTTTCTGCAATACCCGAACTTTCTGGAGACGGTCATTCAGATCGTGCCGATGTATCGGCTGCGCGCCCTGGGCGGCTCGCTTTACATTCTCGGCGCGATTCTGATGACCTACAACCTCTGGCGCACGGCGAAGCAGGGCCAATTCCTCGCCGACGAAGAAGTCCAGGCTGCACCCATCGCCAAGGAGACGCACGAGGACGATCATCCGTGGAGACATCGCTGGTTGGAAGCGAAGCCGGTTACTTTCACCGCACTGGCGTTCGTGGCCGTGGTTATTGGTGGATTGATTGAAATCGTCCCATTGTATCTCGTGAAGGAGAACGTGCCCACGATTGTCAGTGTGAAGCCCTACTCGCCGCTCGAAGTGCTGGGCCGCGACATTTACATCCGCGAAGGCTGCGTGGGTTGCCACTCGCAGATGATCCGTCCCTTCCGCTCGGAGACCGAGCGCTACGGGGAATACTCGAAGGCCGGCGAGTTCGTTTACGAGCACCCATTCCTGTGGGGCAGCAAGCGCACCGGGCCGGATCTGCACCGGCAAGGCGCCAAATATCCCGACGCGTGGCACTATAATCACATGGACGATCCGCGCAGCACCTCGCCCGGCTCGATCATGCCGCGCTATCCGTGGCTGTTGAGCCAGAAGTTCGACACGAACGCCATGCCCTCGCGCATCAAAGCGCTCCGCAAGGTCGGCGTGCCGTATCCTGTCGGCTACGAGAACGGCGACGCGCAAAAGGCCATGGCCGAGCAGGCGGCAAAGATCGTGTTGAACCTCAAGGTCGGCTTAGTAGAGGCCCAACCAAACCGCGAGATCATCGCGCTCATCGCCTACTTGCAGCGGCTCGGCGTGGACATCAAATCACAAGCCACCGCAGCGCCGGCACAAACGGCGGCGAACTGAACCGCAACTGACATTTGACGCATGATAAAGAACGTTCTCACTCACATCGGCGGCGTGGAAGTCTACGGCGTGATTTCAATCTGCCTGTTCTTCGCCGTGTTCAGCACGGCGGTGGTGCTCGCCCTGCGCATGAAGAAATCGGTGGTCACCCGTATGAGCGCGTTGCCGCTCGAGGACAGCCAGCCGGCGGCGAAGGAGGTTTCCCATGAATAACAATCCGAACGAACCCAAACTGCTCGACCACGAGGCCGACGGCATCAAGGAACTCGACAACCTGCTGCCCCGCTGGTGGGTCTGGCTGTTCAATCTCACCATCATTTTTTCGGTGATCTACATGCTCTACTATCATGTCTTTCACATCGGCAACTTGCAGGCGGCGGAATACGCGAAAGAATCCAAACGCGGCGAGGAGATCAAAACCGCCGCCATCGCGAAATTCGAATCATCGCTGGAGACGCTTCAACCCGTCGCGGACAAAGCCGTCCTGGCGGAGGGGCTGCGCATTTTCACGACGTCATGCGCACCGTGTCACCGTGCCGACGGTGGCGGACTGGTCGGCCCGAATCTGTGTGACGATTATTGGATTCACGGCTCGAACTACGTGGACAACGTGAAAATCATCATCAACGGCGTGCCCGCCAAGGGCATGATTACCTGGCGCGGCTTGCTCAAGCCGGATCAAATCCAGGCCGTAGCCAGTTACATTCACACCTTCCGTGGGACGAATCCGAAGAACCCGAAGCCGCCGGAGAATCAGCAGCCCGTGAACACGGGACCAAGCGAGTTTGAATGAAAGTTGATGAAAGCTCCAAATTCCAAGCTCCAAGCTCCAGAGAAAGCCCAAGCCACAAGCTTCAAGTCATCCCCACGTGGCTGGAGCAATTGGAATTTGGAATTTGGAGTTTCATTGAGGCTTGGAGCTTGGGGCTTGGAGCTTTAACTCATGGTCGCCCCGTCTGATAAGAAGAACGACCCGTCGCCTCACCCGGAAGAGGCGGCCAAGCCGATTGACTGGGCGGATTTCCGCGATCATCTCGCGACCGCCGACAAACTCGGTCGTCGCCAGTGGATTTACGCGAAGAAACCGGGCGGCAAATGGACCCAGCGCCGCACCTGGGTGGCGGCACTGCTCATCGGCATCATGTTTGCCGGGCCGTTTGTTCACATCAACGGCAACCCGCTCCTCATGATGAACATCGTGGAGCGGCGCTTCTCGATTCTCGGCCAGCTTTTCTGGCCACAGGACGCTGTAATCTTCGCCGTGGCGATGTTGACGTTTCTTACCGGAATTATTCTGTTCACGACGGCCTTTGGCCGGTTGTGGTGCGGCTGGACCTGTCCGCAAACGGTGATGATGGAAATGGTCTTCCGCAGGATCGAATACCTGATCGAGGGAGACTCGTTAGCGCAACGCGCCCTGGCCGCCGCGCCGTGGACTAGCCGAAAGATTTTCAAGAAAACGCTCAAGCTCAGCATCTTCTTCGCGCTCTCCTTCATTGTCGGCAACACGCTGCTCGCTTACATCATCGGCAGCGATGCGTTGATCAAGATCATCACCGATCCGCCCGGGCAGCATCTCGTCGGGCTGACGTTCATGATGCTGTTCACGCTGTTATTCTTCGCCATCTTCGCGCGCTTTCGTGAACAGGCCTGCACTTTCATTTGTCCCTATGGCCGGCTGCAATCCGCCATGCTCGATGAAAACTCCCTGGTCGTGGCATACGACTACAAACGTGGCGAGAAACGCGGAAGGTTGCTGCGCGATCAGACCCCGCTGCAACGCACGGCCACCGGCGCGGGCGACTGCGTTGACTGCCATCAATGCGTGAGCGTTTGCCCCACGGGCATTGACATCCGCGATGGCCTGCAAATGGAATGCGTCCATTGCACCGTCTGCATTGACGCCTGCGACAGTGTGATGAAGAAGATCAACCGGCCCGCCGGCCTGATTCGTTACGCGTCACTCAACAGCATCGAGAAGCGCGTGCCGATCCGTTTCACCGCGCGTATGGGCGTTTACGCGGTTGTGCTGGCCGGGTTGATCACTCTGTTCCTTACGCTGGTGCTCACGCGGCCGGCGGTGGAAGCCATCTTCCTGCGCGCCCCCGGGGCGTTGTTCCAACAG
>Ga0315910_10005516_pt1 | contig 10365 bp, 5 predicted proteins | sample EdamamesoilMG_FD_204470 | JGI IMG/M metagenome (GOLD analysis project Ga0315910, IMG submission 204470) | Garden soil microbial communities collected in Santa Monica, California, United States - Edamame soil | ecosystem: Environmental > Terrestrial > Soil > Garden | place: USA: California... | reverse complement strand
TGGATCAATCCCGACCATGCTGCGCCGCACTGGACCGTGCAGCCCGAAGACTGCAGCGCGACCTATCCGTACTGGGAAGGCTTCGCCGTCGCGCCCGGCTGTAACCCGGTCTTTGCCGCACTCGCCACCGATCTCGGCCCCTGGCGCGCGGCCATTCGAGAGCTCTTGGACGGACCGTTTGCTCTCGATGCGATGACCGACGCTATCGATCGCCACGAGGCGTTGATCGCGGACGCCGCGCAGAGCAACGACACGCCGACCATGTACGGCTCCTTTGCCGGTGCCGTCGCCAACCTACGCAGCACCATTCCGGCGCTGCGTAGCCGGCTCGAAGCCCAGCTCGACGCTGAGCCGTGACTCGAGAAACTATTCGTCGGCTTCGTAGAGGCTGGAGCGAAACTCGAGGTAACCGAGCGTCGAATTGAAGGTCATTTCGAGCGCGACCTCATCAGCAGGGGTCACGACGTGCATTGAATATCCCGAACCGACCAGCGTATTGCCGTCGGGTAGGCGCTGTGCGTTGCCGAGAAAACGGAAGTCTACCGGCGCTGGGATGCTGCGGCGCAAGCTTCCGTCGAGCGCGAATTCGAGGGCTTGGGAACCTTGCTCCGTCTCATTCGCGAAGATCAGAATGCCGTCGTCGAGAAGTTGTACGCCATGCTGATGGGCGCCCCACGACGCGTTGCCTCCGCTCACTTTTTCCGCGAGTCGCCAGTCGACCTGACCTTCACGATCGACGACCACCACGTCATCCTGATGAATGGACAACGCGTACACATCTTGCCCCGGCACGTATTGGAGCGAGTTCGCATGGCAGCTCGTGAGGCCCAGTGCCGCCTCGATATCGAAGATGGGTCGCGTAGTGCCGTCCTTGTCAATCTCGGAAAAACCGGTGCAATCTCGACCTGGAGACGAGTAGTCCAGGTAGGCCATCGTCTGTCCCGTCACGGCGACAATGTCGTGAGACGCCGCGACGTCGTCGTAGGTCTGCGCTTCCAAGGTGTCGATGCCGACGCGAATCAACGGGCCACCGCCGTTTCTAACTCGCACGATCCACACGTCCTGGTTGTCGGCTGACAGGCGCACTCTGGCATAGCCCTCCTCTCCTCCCGGTGACTCCGGCAAGGCTGTGTGCCACCAGACCAAATCGCCATCACTATCGACGATGTAAGCTGTCCAGGTGAAGGTCGTTGCGGGGGTGGCGACGGTCCAGAACGAGCCGATGAAGTAGCCTCGTTCGAGTTCTTCTGGGAGCGAGACTTCCAGCTCGGTAAGGGGGAAATCAGCGGGCGCCGGACCGGTCAGCAGCGTGTGGTCGTCGCTCGCGTAGGAGGTCGACCCATCGCTTGCCACGATCCGGTAATGGTACGTTCGCTCCGGCTTCAAGCCGACGAGGGCGGTGCGGAAATCGGGGCAGTCGAGGTTCACCGGGGCAATCATTCCGTAGCTAGAATCCAGACCGAATTCGATGTGGGCTTCGGTCGGAATGACATCCTCTGCGGCCCAACGCACGATGCCTACCGTGGGGATGCCCGTCGTTTCGATTTCACTGGCAAGCTTCGTCCAAACGCTGAAGCCATCGGCTCCCACCGTGCCCAGTGGCTCGCTCAGCGCCGTGCTGGTGCGCTCGGGGCAGACAGGAGCCGGGCCTGCTCCGCCGACTCCTCCCGTTCCTTCGGTCGTGCTGCTCCCGGTATTACCGCCCGCGCCGCCGCTATCAGCACCCGCAGCACCGCCGGTATCAGTGCCGCCGGTATCAGTGCCACCGGCGCCGCCGGTATTGGCGCTGCTCGTCGCGCCCCCCATGGTCCCGCCCGAAACCGTGCCATTCACGGTTCCGCTGCCTTGGGCGCCACCCGTGGACGAAGGACCAGCGGAGGTTACCGATGTTACGGGGCCCGAGCTGGTCCCGCCGCCAATCCCGGAAGGCGTCGCCGTGCCATCGTTTTTGGGGCCTTGCTCCGTTGGGCTGCACGACAGCGCAACAAGAAGTGTTACCCCGCCACTCGCCGCCCAGACCTGCTTACACGCCACCGTCCAGACTTAGCCTAGTCGGTTCGGGTCTGCCACTCGGAGCGGCTGCATACAGTCGCTTTCACTCAGCGTATAGGTCAAGCGAGGGTAGAGAAATTCAGTTTCCGTATTCTCGCGATGCCGCAGTGAAAAGAACGCGCGCGCCTCATCGGGAGTCGCCAACGTCAGCGGAGCTCCATCCTCGAAGCAGGCCTGTCGTTGCTGGAGGCGGACGAAGGTTTTGGAGGTTCGAAAGGTGACGCCCAGCCATGGGTTCTCTGGCGCCTGATGTGTGAGGGCGATCTTGTGTCGGCAGCGCCGATTGGTGTCGAGAGAGAACACCACCACGCTATCGTGGACGAGCGGGATCTCGAGGCGACTGCCGGCTTCCTTGGTTTCGATGACGAGCTTGCGCGGCGCGCTCGAAAGTTCCGGAGACTGGTAGCAGGAATAGATCGCAATGAACGAATCCGGCTCCAAGTCTTGGGCCTGGTCCGAGTGGAAGCCCATCTTGGAGTAGGCGCTGGTGTAATGCTCGATCAGTGCGTTGTTGAACGCCCACCCCAAGGAGGCGCGCTCTTGGATGCGCTTGGCCAAGCGCACATGCATTGGACCGAAGCACTGCGCGGGGGTGGCATACTTCGTGGTAGTTCGAACGATGGGAACGCCTCGCGCCAGGTGGGGGGCGACCAAGACCGTGCCCTGACGACCATTGGCTACTGCTTCGAATCGTACTGAGGCAAGCAGCTCGTCATACGGGTTGGTGGCTGCTTCGAGGGCGTACGAGCGAAACTCGTCTTCGAGCGTGTAGCTGGGGGCGAGGTAGTCCCCCTGGTTCATGCTGAAAAAGAACTTGCCCTTGTAGTCGATGACAGCTTCGGTCTTGTTTTCCTCGGCGTACAGCGCGCGGAGCGCGGCCGTGCCTTCAGGCGTCGGCGCTTCGAGCTTGATGCGCTGGTCTGCCTCTGCGAGGTAGGTGCTGCCGCTGACGTGAACTGCCTCGGTGGCCGAGCAGCGGACCACGTACCCAAGCCGGGTAGGGAGGTCTTCGGCGTCGAGCATCGACGAGCGGATTTCGTGGGTGTACAGCCGATTGGTGGAGAGCGGCACGAAGAACACCGAGCCCGGGTAGAGCGTGATGACGAAGCGGGAGGGCAGGTCGCCGTCGGGCTTCGGCGTTTTGAGCCGAAAGTGCAGTTTGGTGAGCCCGCTTACCTCATTCGAGCCGTAGTCGAAGGGATCGCCGCTCAGGGGTCGCAGCTTCTCGAGTTGGTCGTAGAAGGTGCAGAAGGCCATGATGCCGTGCACCGGCATGTCTTTGGTCTTGTCAGCGTGCGCTTGAATCTTGGCCTTGGTCTGCTTCGCAGCCTCGGTTGCGGGGGTGTTGTGGTACACCTGCGCTAGCACGTGGTTGAGCGGTGCTGCATGCTCGAACAGGCGTGCGGCCTCGTGGTTCAACGCATCCACGATGTGGCGATCGGTAGCGCGGAAGTTCTCGGTTGGACCCGAAAGGTTGGTGGAGCAACGAAGCAGGCGAAAATGCCTTTCGTCTCCGCGCTGCTCGACGGGTGTCAGGTAGATCCCCGTGCGATGGGCTTGCCCAGGTTTGGTGGACTCGGTGAGCGACTGGAAAGCATGCTCGTGCCCGATGAGCTTGAAGTAGTCGATGCTGGGATCGAAGAAGCGCCGCACCTGGATGCCGACCCCATGAACGAGGAGCGGCACTCGACCCACGCCTACGAGTGGCCAGGGCCGTTCGGCGTAGTTCCGCGAGAGTTCCCGGATGATCCATACCTGTGCGGCCAGCGCGAGTTCTGGCGCATTCGCATCCAAGAGGTCACCGCACAGATAGACCGTCTTGTGGGACAAATCGGGCAACCCCCGAGCCAGGTCGCTGCCGGTCAGCACCTGTCCGCAAAAACCTTGGAGCAGCTGCTCATCAGCGACCGCGGAAAACGCGATCAGGACGAGGTTCGTCGTCGCGATTCGAGCTTCTGCGGGCGGGATCGAGTGCATCTGTGTGGGGCCGATGAGGAACGAAGCCGGCGCCCCAGCGCGACGGGTGTCACGCGGGGCGCCGAGCTGCCATAGGTTAGCACGAAGTTACGGTTTCGGGGGCGTCAGTCGCAGGACCTCGAGCTCGGGAGACGCCTGGATCGCGCTCTCGCAGAAGCGTTCGGTCACCCACTTTTGGTTCGAGTAGAGCTGCGTTTGATCCGCGTAGTGCGGAGACGAGGGCTCGCTCGATTGCGAATAGCTGAGCAGCGTTACGGCGTCGGGGCATTCGTCGCCGTCGAACGCCACGACGTGCATGTATCCGGAGGCGTTCGTGGGATCTGCGCCCGGTTCCTCGATGGTGACGAGGTTCATCACCGCCAGGGGATCGGTGCCGCCGCTGATCGGGATGTGAGCGCCGTTTCTCACCACGTACTGGTGGTCGTCGAGCGTCGCGTCGAGTGGCTCGCCGGCTTGCTCGAGCTCCTCGACCGCGTCAGCAAGCGCCTGCGCGATCAACGGATTTTCGGCGTCGAGGCCACGCGGCGTATTGACGGGATCGCTTGGGTCGAACGGCGTCTTCCAGAGCGACACCTCGGCATCCTCCGAAGCATAGAATGCGCGGACCCAGTAAGCGCTGAACAGACGCGCGCCGGGGCTGTCGCTGTTCATGTGGTGGTCGAATGCCGCAAGCACGTCGCACGCGCCGCTGACGTCGATGCTCGATCCGCTGCTGCTTGTGGCCATGCCGCCTGGCAATGCGCGGCAAAGCGCGACGCTCTCGTCGACTACCAGATCGGCCGCGTAGCTGCGGTTCGAGAGCATGGCCTTGGCGAGGATTGCACGCGTGTAAGGAGCTCGCGCTTTCTGTTCCTCGATTTCGGCGATCAAGCCGCGGGTGCGCAGGTCGCGTGGGGTGCCCTCGACTCCAACGATCAGGGGCATGCCTTCGATGCGCGTGCCCGCGCTCGGGAGCCAGTAGCTGTCGTTCGAGTTTTCAGCGTAGTCGCGGGTGAGTACGAAGGGCAGCCGCGGGTTCTCGTCGTCGCCGGGCCCGAAGATGCCGGCTTCGACCGCATCCGCGTCGGTGCCGAACTCGCAATCGCTGCGTGAGCCGTCGAGGACCGGAAAACGCATGGCGGCAAACAAGGCGCGACCGAACTCGGTGCTGCAGCGTTCCAGCTTCTCGTCCGGGAGGTTGGGGACCACCTGGATCTGCGAAAACAGCGCCTCGCCGTCCGCATCCGCCGCGAGCACGCTCCACCACGGTACGCCTTGGGTTTCGCGAATCGCCTCGAGAATCTCGCGTGAACTTTTGGCGTGATTGAACGCAAACAAGCTGTTGAGCATGCGCATGTTGCGAGCATTCACGTCGGCGACCGCGTAAGCGTGGCCGGGACCCTCGCTGCTCGCGGCGCTCCACGGGGGGAGCGCCAGCACGGAGCCGCTTCCCAGCACCGGACCGAGGTGCGTCCACCACTCGGTGCGGGTGCGAGATTCGACGCTCCCGTCGGGCAGCTTCACTTCGATCGTCACTTTGCGTGGCTCCATCGCGAAGCGCTTGCCGTCCACGAGATACGTGGTGGGCGAGTCGTCCGCCAACGTGAGCTCGTAGATCGCATGGTGCGTGGTTGGCTCGGCGGTCGTGATGCTCCATGCGACCTTCGACGTGTGTCCCATCACGACGAGTGGGACACCGATCAGCGAGGCCCCCGCGACGTCGATCTCACCGGGGATGGTGAGCTGGCCGACGTGCCAGTGCATGTCGAGCGCCCAGGACAAGTGTGGATTGGCGAGGTTGATCCCGCCGCCGCTCTCCGTCAGGTCTCCGCCGAGCGCCACGGCGTTGCTGCCGGGAGTGGCTTCGGGTTTCAGGATTTCACGAGCGAGCGCCAGCCGCTCATCGGAGGCGTTGCCTTCGAAACGAGCTTCCTCGCTGGCCGCCGGCGGTGCGGCGCTGACGATGCCAGGCGCATGAATCGCGGTCTGGCCGAAGTACGTGGTGACGGCGTAGACGCGCCGGTACACGTCCATCTCCGTCATCGGTGTGATCCAGGCCTCGCCTGCACATTCGACGTCCGGCTTCTCTGACAGGCGGCGGTTGAAGCCGTCCACGTAGCCGCGGACGAGCTCGCGCACCTCCTCGCGGGGGCCGAGCGGAGCTGGCTGCTGCACGAGGTTTTCTACAGTGCGGCTCGTAGCGATACCGCGGAAGTAGAAGTCGCTGACTTCGCTATTCGGTGCCAACATGGTCATCGAGCTGGCGGGCGCGTCCGGCCCGAAGTGGCGAGAAAGCTCGCCCTTGAACGCCAGCATGCCGAGCTCGATCTTGCAAAGGTTGTCCCGTGCTTGCGCGTAGCCTTGGCCGTAGCCGAGGTCTCGGTAGTTGTCGGCGCGCACGTGCGGGATCCCATATTCGGTCGTGCGGATCTCGACGCTCGTGGACGGAGGTTTGGTTTCGTCCTCCGTGCTGCAAGCGATGGGTAGGAGCGCAAGCAGCGCGAGGCTACCCGGGGGTCGTCGAATCAGTTTTCTCTTTTGCTCAGTCATGGCAGTCGCTTCCACAGCCTCGCAAGAGCAGGAAGCGAGCCAGATCGCTCGCCCCGCAAAGTCGCTGGCTTCGCGTCGGTGTCCGCCGGGCAAGCGTCCGCCTCAGCGGACAGAAGTCCGCGCCTACTCGCGCCGAACTACGATGGGTACCGTGGGAGCATTCGGGAGTGCCGCCTGACGCGCGCTGGGATCGATCGCGACGGTCCGGCCCGCGCCAGCCGGTTCTCGCACCGGTGCAGGAGCGTCGCCGTGCCGGTGCCACCAGTCCCGCGCGCGGTCAGCGCTCCAGTCGTTCGCCACGGCGCAGTCCGCGAGCGCACGTTCGAGCTCCGCAGCGCTCGGGTAGCGGTCCCCCGCGGCCTTCGCCAAACAGCGGAGCACGATCGTCTCGAGGTCGGCCGGCACGGGGCGACCCACGCGCTCGCTCGGAGCGACCGGAGTCGCGTGCAGGTGGCGCGCGCAGACCTCCACGAGCGAATGGCCGGTGAACACCGGCTCGCCGGTGAGCATGTAGTAGGCAACGGCGCCCAGCGAGTAGATGTCGCTGCGTGCGTCGACGGGACTCTGGCCGTTCAGCGCCTCCGGAGAGATGTAGAGCGGCGTGCCGAGCACGACGTCGCGCGCCGTGACCGACGCCCGTGGATCCTCGTGGTTCTTGGCCAGCCCGAAGTCGAGGACCTTCACCGCGTCGGGCTCGCCCCAGCGCCGGCACACGAACACGTTCGCCGGCTTGATGTCGCGATGAACCAGCCCCACGTGATGCGCCTCGTGCAGGCCACGCGCGACCGCCCTCACGATGTGGATCACCCGTTCCGGTGGTTGCGGTCCATCGGCGCTGACCAGCTTTTCCAGATCCATGCCATCGAGGAGCTCCATGGCGAAGTAGAAGGAGCCGTCGAGCGTGCGACCATAGTCGTGGACCGTCACGATGTTCGGATGGCTGAGCCGAGCGAGGAGCTGAACCTCTTGTTCGAAGCGGGCCAGGTTCGCTTCCCCGCCCTGCGCGAGCAGCTTGATCGCCGTCGGGCGGCGCAGCATCGCGTGGCTCGCGCGATAGACGACACCCATGCCGCCCTCCCCGAGCTTGTCCCCCAGGGTATACTGCCCGAGCTTGCGCGCGTCCCTAACCTCGCGCCGCAGCCCGTAAAGCACGGCGGAGGCGGCACCGGAGAAAATAAGCGCAATGGTGGACCAGTTGACGGTGAAGCCCACCACGGTCATCCACGAAAGCGCCTGGTCGTCGAAGCGATGCCGGCCGAGCGCCACGCCGAGGATGGTTGGCCCACACATGAGCAGGCCGCATAAAACCGTGCGCTTGACCGTGCTCGGAACGATCAGCGACCGAAAGAACAGGATGCAGATGAACCCGATCAAGTTCTCGAAGACGCCCGAGATGGTGCCGAGGTCGCCGAGCATGAGGAAGACGTTGTCGATGCCGATCGCGAGTGCGCCGACGACGTCGGTGGCGAGGAGGACAGGCATCGAGAGCGGCCGCCCGCGCGTGACGATCCAGAAAACTGAATAGATCGCCGTGAGCAGGGCCACGTCCCACGACGCGATGTGCGCGAGCGATTCCGTGAAACCGACGGTCGGCGCCCAGACGATCGCGTAGATCAGCCAGTAGAGGATGCTCTGGACGACGAGGACCTTGCCGTACAACGACAGGCGCCGCTGGAGCAGCGTGTGACCGCCTGCCTCGCTCGGCACCAGCGCGGGATCGCTATGGGTACCCCCGTCGTTGCCTAGGGCGAAAGTAGCGCGCATCGACGACAACAGACCCGAGTCTGACCCCCCTGTCGAGGGGCTGGGAAATGAGGGGCAAGCGTCAGTCTGCGCACGCATGTTCTGGCGCACGGGTCCAGTGGCCGGTTGCATTTCGACGACTGCGAGCCACAGCGCTTGCGCGGACGCTTTCGGGTCGTTGGAATCTTGGTGCGTGAACGAAACTTCGAGCTAGCTGCATGCCGTTCGCTCGCTCGGACGACGAACATCACGCGAATAGCCCTGCGCACCTAGCGCCGAAAGCGGCAGACCATGAAACTCGATTCCCGCTCGATTTGCTCGTCATTGCTTTGCCTGATCGGAGGGGGCGTGGGAGCGCTCGGCTGCTCAGCGGACGGAGAGCTCGGCACGCCGGGGGGCACTGCCGCCGAGCAGGGGAGCACAACCACCAGCGTCGCTGGGGCCAGCGTAGAGACGGCTGCGAGCAGCGCTGGCACGACAACCTCTACGAACGCCGCCGGCTCGACGACGGCCGGGAGCGGCGGTGCCGCGACATCCGACACATCTGCCAGTGTCGGGGGCAACACGGCCAGCGCCGCTAGCGCCACCGAAGCTGGAGCTACGACCAGCACCGAAGTCACCAGCACCGGCGTCACCAGCACCGGCGTCACCAGCGGCGGTGGCAGCGGCGGGTCTGGAGTTACGACCGGTACTGTTAGTACGACTGGAGACCCACCGCTCGACGATCGTTCGCCCGAGGGTACCTGCCTGCGTTGGAATGCCGACCACGAGAACATGGACGAGGGAACATGGAGCGGCGACGTCGCCACCTGTGACCCTGGTGACATTTCAGCCGACGGACGCGCCAACGCGCTCAGGCTCTACAATCTGTATCGATGGCTAGCCGATCTGCCGGCGGTAGAGACCTCCGCCGAGCGTGACAGCATGGCGCAGGCATGCGCGCTGATCATGGAGGCCAACGGCGACCTCTCACACGAGCCTGGGACGGATTGGGATTGCTGGACGCAAGAAGGTGCGGACGGGGCCGGGAGCAGCAACATCACGACAGGCTCGAGCGTAGCTTCGGTCGCCGGTTACATGCTCGATCCGGGCAACGCCACGACCCTGGGACATCGCCGCTGGATCTTGTCGAATTCGCTCGGCCCCATCGGCATCGGTTCGACGGGGCGAGGTGCTTCGTGCATGCAGAACTTGGGGGGTGAGGGCCGTGCAGGCAAGGAGTGGACGGCCTGGCCGCCCCCTGGCGCATTTCCGATGCAGGCTTACACGGGTGACTTCGGCATGACGCTGAATGATACCGGGTGGAGCATTCAGAGCGATTCGATAGATCTGGGCGATGCCAGCGTGGTGGTCACTTCGGAGAGCGAAACTCTTTCCGTGGCTGTGACGCAGCTCGGGGGCGGGTACGGTTCACGTTATGCCATCCGTTTCAACCCGGACGGCTGGGAACCCGAAGCCGGCATTACCTATAGCGTCGTCGTTGGCGGCATCGACGCAACCATCAGCTACGACATCCAGTTCGTCGACTGCGGTTGACTAGTAGCCCACGCGCGCCGGCAAGGGAGCTGCTTGCCCCGTGCGGCGCAGATAGATCACGGTCAGCGCTGCCTCTACGATCGGCAGCGTCACCAAGATTCCGATGCCGCACAGACAGAGGCCCGCCAGGGTGAGGGCGAAATAGACGATGCCAAACACGAACAGATCGAGCCGGTTGCCGTCGGTATCCCGCCAGCTCGATTTGAGGGCCTCGACTGCCCCCTGCTGGCGATCAATCACGTAGAACTTGCCGAGCCATAGTCCCAGGCCCGCGATGACGCCCGGCACGACGAGCAGGACGATACCAACGCCAACGGCGAGGCCGCTGAGGAACTGGGCACCGAACATCGTCCAAAAACGATCGGCACCCGAGAACAGCAGCGATAGCGGTGCTGGCTGCTCGCGCACGGCAGCGAGAAACATGCGCAGAAAGCCCACTTGCAAAAACCAGCCGATCATCACGCTCACTAGCGTGAAGACGGCTCGAAGCGCCAACGCCGGCACGGAGTCCGCTTCGAGCACGCCGAG
>Ga0315910_10005515_pt1 | contig 10365 bp, 7 predicted proteins | sample EdamamesoilMG_FD_204470 | JGI IMG/M metagenome (GOLD analysis project Ga0315910, IMG submission 204470) | Garden soil microbial communities collected in Santa Monica, California, United States - Edamame soil | ecosystem: Environmental > Terrestrial > Soil > Garden | place: USA: California... | reverse complement strand
CCTGCGGCACGCTCGACGAGCTGCGGCGCGAGCGGGCGCACGGCGGCACTCTCGAAGACGTCTTCTTTGCGGTGATGCGCGGCGATGCGGGGGGCGGCGACGCGGCCCAGGCCAGCCTCGGTGCGCCCGGTTCGCCGGGGGATCGCGAGTGAGCACCGAGCCGGCCTTTCGCGCGCCCTCGGGTCTTCGGGTTTCGTGGCTCGTCGCGAGGCTCGCCCTGGCCCGCTCGCGAAACCGCCTGGGTCACCTGGGCAGGCGCCGTGCCCCTCCGGGCGAGCGCGTCGCGACCGGGCGCAAGACGGCCGGCGGCCAAGCGTTGCTCGCGTTCATGGCGCTCGTCTTCGCCTGGCAGACCGTCACCACGACGGGGCTGCTCGTGCAGCGCGTGTCGCGGCTCGCCGAGCAGCGCCAGCAGCCGACGGCCGTGCTGCTGGACGAGGTCACGTTCACGCTGGTCGAGCTGGCTGCCGCGCAGGAAGTGGGCCCCGGCCACGCGCTGAACGCCCAGGGCCAGGCGCTGCTCGACCGCGCCGCCGAGCGCCGCGCGGACGGCATGAACGCCTCGGCGGGCGAAGCCCGCGAGCGGCAGGTTCGGGAGACGTTCGCGCGCGAAGGCATCGCCGGCTTCCGGCCGAGCGTGATCCCAGAGCGGCGCCTGTGGCCGACGACGGAGCTCTGGTACGCGGGCACGGACCCGCTCGACGTGCTGAAGCCGCTACAGGTCGTGGCATTTTTGCTCGCGCTGGCGCAGGTGCTGCAACACGTCGCGGGCTCCGACGAGGACCTGGCGCGCGTCGGCCCGAACCTGGAGTGGCTGTTCTCGTTCCCGGTCCGCGCCCGCGACCTGTTTCTGGCCCGCGCCCTGGCGGCGCCCTTTTCGTCGCCGCTCATCTGGGTCGTGCTCTACCCGTTCTACGCGGTCGTCTTCGGCTGCGCGGGGCTCGGGCTGGCGAGCCTCGTGCTCGGCGCGGCGGCGGCGGTGTATGTCGGGCTCTGGGGTGGCGGCCTGCGGGTGCTGCTCGAGAGCACGCTGCGCCGCGGGCTGTCGACGATCTGGGTCTCGCGCGTGCAGGCCATCCTGTTGACGTTCAGCTTGCTGCCGCTGGCAGCCGGCTACGCCGTGGCGTTTTCGCCGGTCACGGCGTGGTTGCTGGAGGGGGCGGCGTCGCGGCCGAGCCTGCTCGTCGAGCCGCTGACGTTGCCGCTGTCACTCGCTGCCGGCGGGGCGCGGGCGGCGCTCGGCGCTGGGCTGGGGGTGGCGGCCCTCGTGGCCTGGCTCGGCGCCTGCACCGCGATCGCCGAGCGCATGGTGCGAGACGGCGTGGCCACGGGAGGGGCCGAGTTTCGGGTCGAAAGGGGCGGCGAGGACGGCGCCGTGGGCAGGCCAGCCGCGCTGCTGCGCGGTGTTCGCCTCAAGGAGTGGCGCTCGCTGCTGCGCGACCGCCGGACGCGGGCGCAGGCGTTCATCGCGCCGCTGCTGCTGCTCTCGATGCAGTTCTTGCTCAACCCGTCGCTGGCCCACGCGATCAGCGAAAGTCCGCGCCACACGGCGACGGCGGCGTTCGCCGTGTCGGCGTTTTCGCTCACGACGAGCGCATTCACGGCGCTGGCCGCCGAGGGCCCGGCGCTCTACTGGCTGTACACCGCCCCCGTCGAGCTGAAGCGCTGCCTGCTCGACAAGCTCTGGGTGCGCGGGCTCGTCTCGGGCGTCTTCGGGGGGCTGGTCTTCCTGGTCACCTGGGTCACCAACCCCGCGTCGCTCGTCCCATCGCTGCCGTATGCGGCGCTGGCGCTGGCGGGCATCGCGCTCTACTCGGTCATCGCGCTCGGCATCGGCACGCTCGGCACGGACCCCCTCGAGCCGGAGCCGCGGCGTCGCGTCCGCCCGGGAGGGATGTACCTGTTCATGCTGCTCGCGGCGCTGTTCGCGCACGCCATCTACACGCCCTCGCTCTGGACGAAGCTGGTGCAACTCGTGCTCTCGGCGCTGCTCGCGTACGCGGTCTGGCAGAAGCTCGGGCAGCGGCTGCCGTTTCTGCTCGACCCGACCGAGGCGCCCCCGCCGGCCATCAGCGTGGCCGACGGCGTGACCGCCGCGCTCGCCTTCTTCGTGCTGCAAGCGCTGTTCGCCCTGCCCTTTCGTGACGGGGAGCACACGCCGGCGCTCGCGCTGCTGGTCGGCTTCGTTGGCTCGGGCAGCCTGGTGGCGGTCCTGGCGCTGTTGATCTTTCGGAAAAATCGCGTGCCGGACCTGCTCCGAGCGCTCGGGCTCCGTCGGCCCGCCGCGGGCGGCGCGAGCCGGCTCGGCGCGCTCGCGCTCGGTGTGGGGGCGGGCGCAGCGGCCGCCGTGCTCTCGCTCGGTTACGGCTGGCTCGCCCGGCGGGTGCCCGGGGTCGCCGAGGGGCTCGAGGAAGCCCAGCGCGCGCTCGGCGAGCTGGACCGGGACGCGCGGCTCTGGATGCTGGCGCTGAGCGTGCTGGCCGCGCCCGTGTTCGAGGAGCTCATTTTCCGCGGGATCCTCTATCGCGGCTTCCGCCACGACCTGCGCGCGGGCCTGTCGGCGCTGGCGAGCGCGCTGGTTTTTGCGCTCGTGCACCCGGCGGCCACGGCGCTGCCGGTGTTCGTGATGGCCTGGCTCGCCGCCTGCGCCTACGAGCGGACGCGCTGGCTGGCCACGCCCGTGGCGGCCCACATGACCTACAACGCGGTCGTGTTTGGCAGCGCCCTGTTCTCTTGAACGGCAGCACGCTCGGGAAGAACGGTCGCTCGAAACTCGAAGGTCTCGGTGGAGGAACCACTGGCGACTGTGGCATGCTGGCTGCCATCATGAGCTCCCCCATCTCCGTCACCGAGCCGCGCAGCATGGCCGTGTTTTGCGACTTCGAGAACGTCGCGCTCGGCGTGCGCGACGCCCGCTACGATCGCTTCGACATTCAGCGGGTGCTCGAGCGGCTGCTGCTCAAAGGGCCGATCGTCGTCAAGAAGGCGTACTGCGATTGGGGCAGGTACAAAGAGTTCAAGGCTGCCATGCACGAGGCCGCGTTCGAGCTCATCGACATCCCGCACGTGCGCCAGTCCGGCAAGAACTCCGCCGACATCCGCATGGTCGTGGACGCGCTCGACCTCTGCTACACGAAATCGCACGTGCGTTCGTTCGTGTTGATCACGGGCGACTCCGATTTCTCGCCGCTCGTCTCGAAGCTGCGCGAAAACGACAAGGTCGCGATCGGCGTCGGCGTCAAGAACTCGACCTCGGACCTGCTGATCGCCAACTGCGACGAGTTCATCTACTACGACGACCTGGTTCGCGAGCAGGTCGCTCAGAAGAAGGCAGCGGCGAAGAAGGCCAAGAAGACGACCGCGAAGGAGGTGCCCAAGGACGAGGAGTCGCGCAAGGACGAGGCGATCGAGCTCGTGCTCGACACCATCGAGGCGCTGTTCGCCGAGCGCGGCGCCGAGGAGCAAATCTGGGGATCGATGGTCAAGCAGACCCTCAAGCGCCAGCGCCCCGGCTTCAATGAATCGTACTACGGCTTCCGCTCGTTCTCGCGGCTGCTCGAGGAGGCGGCGGCCCGCGGCTATATCGAGGTGGAGGAGGACGAACGCTCTGGTGGGGTGATCATCCGCGGCTTCAAGTGAGGCTCCCCGCTGGTGAGAGCATTCGGTGAGCCGGGCGCCTGAGGCGCCACGTGATCTGCCGAAAGCACGCACCTGCCCAAACGAGGCGCCCGAACCGCGAGCCTGTGGAACGTGCCACGCAGCGTTCCTGGGGCGGGCTCACGTCGCTGCCCGAATTTTCGTGCTCCTCGACGGTCTCTCCGAACGCAGAGACCGGTTGCTCGAGAGCCGCTCCTCGAGGCCCGTTACTTGGAAACGGGCGCAGTGGAGCCTGGCGGCTGCACGAGCAGAGCTACGGCGACCGAGGTCTGCACCAGACCGATGAGGCAACCGAGCAGAAGAATGCGTGTGTTCCAGCGCATGGTCAATCGTCGGCCAGCATACAGCCACGGTTGCGCGTTTGCCTCGGGCCGATCGTCACCCCCGAGGTGAATGCGGCGGAACGCCGCGCGCATGCATGGGAACCACATTGGTCCCATTCCGAGCGTTGCTCCGCGCACGTCCCCGAGCACTCTGCTCGAGCCCGTTCTCTCATCTCGTGCGCGACGTGGCGCGGCGTGTGGCGCCGCAGATCGCGTGGCACCACAGATCGCGTCTGCACCAGGCCGGCTTCGCGATAGACTCGCGCGCTCGCGAAAGGTCAGAACAATGCTGCGACTGGTCGGTGGAAACCTCAACTACTCGTCCTGGACCGTGCGCGCCTGGCTGGCGCTTCAGCATGCCGGTGCCGAGTTTCGCTTTCACGATGTCGGGCTCGAGGTCACGCCTGACTGGAAACAGCGAATTCTGGATTTTTCGGGCGCAGGAAAAGTCCCCGTCCTGGTCGATGGCTCGCTCAGCATCCACGAGTCGCTGGCCATTTGCGAGTACGTGGCAGAGCTCTACCCCCAAGCGCGGCTGTGGCCGGCAGATCGGCAGCTTCGCGCCCGGGGACGCGCGATCAGCTGCGAGATGCTGAGCTCGTTCGCGGTGTTGCGCCGCTGCTTGCCGATGAACTTGCGCGGACGTGCCCGTTACGTGCCGGACGGCGAGGTCTTGCGCGCCGAGATCGCGCGGGTGCTCGACATCTGGCAGGCCTCGCTGACGTCGGGCGGGCCCTTCTTGCTCGGTGACTTCAGCATCGCCGACTGCATGTTTTTCCCGGTCGCGACCCGCTTCCGCACCTACGGCGTCCGGCTCCCCGAGCTGGCGGCGCGCTACCAGGCCCAGCTGTTCGAGCTGCCGATGGTGCGGGAGCTCGAACGCATCGCCGTCGAGCAACCCGTCATCGAGCGGGAGGAGTCGGCCCTCACCCAGCCGCGTTGACGGGGCCCGTCGCCGCACCGCACGCCGGGCGAGCGCAGGCGCCGCCGCGCCCGGCGGCCGCGCCGCGCGCCCGGGTGCCTCTCGGATCTCAGAAATACGTCAGGCTGAGCAGCACGCCCAGGGCGGCCGTGGACAGCGTCTCGTCGTAGCCGCGGACGCGGTGGAACTCGAGGCGGCCGGCGATCCCGAGGCCCCAGTCGCCGCCGATAGGCCACTCGTAGCCGATGTCGCCCATGAACCCGAGGCCATCGAGCGAGTCGTAGTCTTCGCCCTCGAACTCGAAGGTCGCCCGCGAGAAGCCGACCACGCCCGTCAGATACAGGTTGGACGGGAAGTAGTAGGTGAGGCCCAGGCCGAGCGTGGAGAAGGTGAGGGAGGTGTCATCGAGCTCACCGAAGTCATCGCCGCCGCTCGAGATGCTCGGCTCGAAGATGGTGCTGGCCGCCAGGCGCCCGTGCAGCGCCAGGTTGTGCGCGATGGCGCCGCCGACGTCGAGCGACAGCATCAGCGCTCCGCCGCTGAGGGTCACGTCGTTGAGGTCGTCGTCCGCCGTGACGCCGCCGGCACCGAGCGTGCCGCGCAGCATCAGCCCCTCGTGTCGCGGATAGTAAGAATAGTCTCGGGCTTCTTCTCGGTACCGATAGCGGCGCGGTGCCGCCTCGGCGATGGCAGGCAGCGCAGTCAACGTCACGAGCAGACCGATCGTCAAAGTAAGGCGCATGCAGCAAGGTTTTGCATGCGCGCGCGAGCCGATCAAATCGCGGAAAAACAGCGACAACATGCCGCGTGGCGCTCGGCGCGCGCTGGCACGGACGCCTCGGGCATCCCTGCACTCGGCGGACCTCGATGTCGCTCGTTGCGTCGCCATCGAGCGACGAGCACGGCGGAGTTTCCAGCGTTTGCAGGGCGTCGCAGGCTGCCGCGAGAGCGTGGCGGACGGACTCGTCTGGCGCACGGCCAGTCCTCCATTCATCCGACCGACGCGGTCCGTCCTGCGCCGCGCGTGCGCGCTCCGCGCGCGCTTTTCATGAGGGGAGGTCGTTCACCCCGCGCGCGGGGTGTGTTCGTGCGCACGCCTCTCGGCGGCGTTCGCACGACTCGCGCGTGAGCTCGGGCGTTCGGTGCTCGCGTTCGGGTGTGTGCGATCCGCGCGATCTACCTGCCGAGCTTCAGTTTTGCTGCGGCGGCGAATCGCTTTGCGGCGATGTTGCACTCGTGCAAAACCTTAGCGGCGGACCCCCGGCGCTCGCGTCTGTGCGCGAGACCCGAAGGCGGCGCGAGATCCACGGATATGAAGCATCGGCGTTCGTTTGATTCGTCGGCGTGCGGAAGAGCAAATGGGCTGCTCTGGGTCGGGTTTTTGGCGTCGCTGGCCTGCAGCGCTCCCCCCGGCTACGGCGATGAGAACGACGATGAGATGCCGGAGTTTTCGGGGCGCGCGGGGGCCGCGGGCGGCGGCGGGCAGGCGGCCTCTGCCGGTGGCAGTGCCGGGGTGGGACAGTCCGTCGGGGGAACGAACGGCGCTCCCCTGGGCGGGAGCGGGAGCGGTGTCGGCGGTTCTGGCACACCCGTGGGCAACGGCGGCTCCGGCTCGGTCACTCCCGGTGGCAGCGGCGGCCAAGCGTCCGTCGGCGGTGCGGGCGGGACCCCGAATGGCGGCGCCGGCGGCGGCGTCTCGGCAGGCGGCGCCGCAGGCAACGGCGCAGGGGGAACGGGGCAATTACCCGAGCCGCCCGGCGAGGCCTTCTTCTTCGATGACTTCGAGGCCGGCGCGCCCGGCACGCAGCCCGCGTCCTGGGACAGCTGGATCAACTACAGCAACCAGGCAGGCAACACGGCTGGCAACGCTCAGTTTGCGTTGCTCGACAACACCGATCGGTTCCGCGGCAACCAATCGATCCACTTTCACGCCGAGGGGGCGACGCAGCCCGCCATGCTGACGTTCCCGCTGCCGCAGGGCCTGACGCGCGTCCACGTGCGAGCTTTCGTCAAGACCACGAAGCAGATCGGCAACCAGACCCCGGATCAGGTCAGCAACCACGAGACGCTGATCGGCCTGCGTGCGACGCCCAACGACGGCAACTTCGAGATCCGCTTCGGCGGCGCGAAGGGCGCGCTCGGCTTCAACATCGTCGGTCCGGGTCGCAACGACGCGGTCGCTCCGGGGCAAGCGCTGTGGGGCAGCGCGCCGGCGATCACCCCGAACGAGTGGCACTGCGTCGAGCTCGCGTTCATCAACGACAACACGCAGAGCCCCCAGGCGCGTGCCTCGGTGGACGGGCAAGAGGTCCGTGCCGTCACGCAGCTCGGCGACTGGCACGTGCCGCTCTCGGGCGAGGGCACCACCTGGCTCAACGGCATGTTCAACGAAGTGATGCTGGGCTGGCAGAGCTTCAGCCCAGCTCCAGGCAACGACGTCTGGATGGACGACATCGTGCTCAGCGAGTCCCCGGTCGGCTGCGACTGATCGGGCGACCTTCGACGGGCCGCTGGCTGGCGCCGAAGCGAAGGAGCTCCGGCGCCGGGCAGGGTTCGGGGTTCAGCGCTGGCCGACGATTTCGAAGGCCACGTCCACGTTGTTGCGCGTGGCGTGCGAGTACGGGCAGATCTTCTCGTGCGCTTCCTTCGCGAGCGCCTCGAGATCGGCCTGCGGCAAGCTCGCGTCTTCGACGCGCATCTTCACCGAGAGCCCAAAGCCGCCGCCCTCGCGCGGGCCGATCGACACGGCGCACTGGACGCTGGCCTTGGTGGCGTCCTTCTTGTGCTGCTTCGCCACGAAGTCGAGCGCGCCCCCGTAACAGGCCGCGTAGCCCGCAGCGAACAGATGCTCAGGTGTGGCCGTACCAGCGCGCCCCGGCCCCCCCATTTCCTTGGGCACCGACAGGTCGGCCTTTACGACGCCGTCGCTCGACTGAGTGTGGCCGTTGCGGCCTCCGGTGGCCGTCGCCGTTGCAGTGTAGAGCGCCTTGATCTTGTCCATGGAGACCTCCTTTTGGGGCTCGAGGCGCGTTCCGTTCGAGCGCACCCTGCCGAGCCGGATCGGGGGTCTGTCCCCCGAGGCTCAGCCATTTGGGGAGTTGACGCGCCCGGGTCAAGGCCCCGGCGACCCGAGCGGACGCTTGACCATTGCCCGACGGCGTGTGTAAAGCGAAAGGCACAATCTTTCAGCGCGGACTTTGGCCCACCTTGGGTGACGCGCTTTACAAGTATCACCCTAAGCCGCTGGGACTCCATGGTGGGCCTTTGAAGGACCTGACCATGACGATCGCCATCGACACGCGCCATTCTCACCCCGAGCGGCGCGATCCAGAAAGACGCGGCGCGGAGCCGAGCGTCGATACGCTGGCGGTGCGCGGCGGAGAGCCGGCCCGTCATGGTTACGCGGCGGTGGCGACGCCGATCGTCTGTACCGCGACCTACGCCTTCGCCGACTCGGCCGAGATCGCCGACCACTTCGAGGGGCGGGTCGAGCGCGAAGAGTACGGGCGCTACGGCAACCCCACCGTCCGCGCTGCCGAGCAGAAGATCTCGGCGCTGGAGGGCAGCGACGACACGGTGCTGTTCCCGAGCGGCATGAGCGCGATCACGACGCTCTTGCTGGCGTTGCTCAAGCCGGGCGACCACGTCGTGATGACCTCCGACTGTTACCGGAGGACCCGGCAGTTCCTGCGCACCACGCTCCACAAGTTCGGCGTGGAGCACACCTTCGTCGCGCCCGACGACTACCCCGCCATCGAGGAGGCCGTGCGCCGTCCACGCACCCGCCTGCTGCTCACGGAGGCGCCGACGAACCCGCTGCTGCGCGTCGTGGACGTGCAGCGCCTGAGCGACATCTGCGCTCGCCAGCGCGGGGTCAAGCTGCTGGTCGACAGCACGCTCGCGAGCCCCTTCAACCTGCGGCCGCTCGAGCACGGCGCTCATCTGGTGCTCGAGTCCTGTACCAAGTACCTCGGCGGCCACAACGATCTGCTCGCCGGCTCGGTCAGCGGCGATCGCGACCTGATGGGCGCGCTGCGCGAATCGCGTGGCGTGTTCGGCGCCATGCCCGACCCGCACGCCGCCTACCTGCTCATTCGCGGCATGAAGACGTTGGCTGTGCGCGTGCGCCAGCACAACGAGAGCGCGCTGCGCATCGCGCGCTTTCTGGAGTCCCACCCCGAGATCGAGCGCGTCTACTATCCAGGCCTCGAGAGCCACCCCGACCACGAGGTCGCGCGGCGGCTCTGCTCGGGCTTCGGGGGCATGGTCAGCTTCCTGGTGCGCGGCGGTCTGTCCACCACCTCCCGCTTCATCGACCGTTGCAAGCTACCCATCATCGCGCCCTCGATGGGCGGCGTCGAAACGCTGATGGAGCAGCCCGCGCTGATGTCGTTCTACGAGCTCACGCCCGAGCAGCGCCAGGCCATCGGCATCGCCGAGAACCTCGTGCGGCTCTCGGTCGGCCTGGAAGACGCCGACGATTTGATCGGCGACTTCGCGCAAGCTCTCGACAGGATTTAGTCGCGTAGCACGTGTGTGATTCACGGGCACGGGGGATGAGGCGGTTCTGATTTGGCTGTCTTTACCCACGCGGCGGCTCTGCCAATGCGATAATTCCCGCCACGAGGTCGTGCCGTGTCCAGCCGAGACGAGACATACGAGGTATTCCGGGGCGCGGGCGTTCCCATCAAGGCCTGGACGGTGGGGGTGCCGTTCGAGGCTGAGGCGAGGGCGCAGCTCGAGCGGGTGGCGGAGCTGCCGTTCATTCACAAGTGGGTGGCGGCCATGCCCGACGTCCATCTTGGCATCGGTGCCACCGTCGGCAGCGTCATTCCCACACGCGGCGCCATCATTCCCGCCGCCGTCGGCGTCGACATCGGCTGCGGGATGATCGCCTCGCGCACGAGCCTGCTCGCGAGCCAGCTGCCGGACGATCTGCGCGCAGTCCGCTCGGCGATCGAGGCCGCGGTGCCCCACGGCCGCACGGACAACGGCGGCCGCAACGACAAGGGCGCGTGGTCCCGCGTGCCCGACGTGCAGCGCGCCGCCTGGAAAGAGCTCCAGCCCGGTTATGATCGAATCGTCGAGAAGCACCCCAAGCTCGATCGCGGCTCGCACGTCGGCCACCTGGGCACGCTCGGCACCGGCAACCACTTCGTCGAGGTCTGCATCGACGAGCAAGACCACGTGTGGTTCATGCTGCACAGCGGATCGCGCGGCGTGGGCAACCGCATCGGCACGTTCTTCATCCAGCTCGCCAAGCGCGACATGGAGCGCTGGTTTGTCAATTTACCCGACGCCGACCTGGCCTACTTCCCGGAGGGCAGCGAACATTTTGACGACTACGTGGCCGCCGTCGAGTGGGCCCAGAGCTACGCGCGGGTCAATCGAGAGCTGATGCTCGACGCCGTGGTGGCGGCGGTGCGCGCGACGGGCCTCGTGCCCCCGTTCACCGCGGCCGTC
>Ga0315910_10005514_pt1 | contig 10365 bp, 7 predicted proteins | sample EdamamesoilMG_FD_204470 | JGI IMG/M metagenome (GOLD analysis project Ga0315910, IMG submission 204470) | Garden soil microbial communities collected in Santa Monica, California, United States - Edamame soil | ecosystem: Environmental > Terrestrial > Soil > Garden | place: USA: California... | reverse complement strand
GAAAGTGTTTGCTGACTTGAAGGAGTTCATAGAATTCAAGGATCCGAACCTGTCGAGGGCGGTGCGTTTGGACAGCGAGGGCGGAGTGATCGCAAGTCGCGGGGACATGCAGGATTTCCCGGATGCTGCTTCGTATGCGGTGCGCCTAGCGGAGCTGATCGGCGAAGGGCTCGGATTGGAGAACTTCACAGGCCTTGAGTGTGTGACGACGAAGCGAGTGATGCTCGCCTACGTTGAGGAGGAGACGTTGGTGGCCGTGGAAGGTGATCTGTGGGCGGACTTGTCCGCTCATCGAAAGCGCGCCGGCACCTAGTCGGACGGACGGGGCAAGCTCAAAGGGACGACGATGAACGATGAAGCTGTACGCACGCTGGAGACACTCAAGGATCTCGAAGGGATCCTGGGGAGCTTCGTGATCGGTCCCGGGGGCTCCGTGCTGGCCCAAGATTTTCCTTCCTACTTTGGATCAGCCGCGTACGACATCGGAGCGCGCGCCTTGCGCCTCAAGGAGGCACTGGAAGTGGCCGAAGGTGAGCTGGGGCATTGTGTCTTGCGTTATGGCTCACACAAGGTGGCTTTGCGGCCGCTGAAAGGCGGACTGCTCACCATCGTATCGGAAGCCGCGGTCAACATGCCAGCGCTGCGCATGGCGATGAACCTGGTGGCGCGCAGACTGGAGAGCGCGGGGCTCGACACAGACAACGCAATCAGTCCTCCTCCACCCACCACGCGGCCCAAACCCCCCGTGGCCGTGGCGGCCGACCTAAGCCCCGTCCCGCCTGCAGCCGGGCCGCCCGAAGCACAAGGCGCACGGCAGGCCAAGAACCGCGCGGTGCTGTTCAGAGGTAAGCGTATTCAATGATTTTGACACCACGTGGCCACTGATTAGTCTCGCGCCGGGATGGACGCGGACTATGTGCAGATGGACCTGGAGCGCATAGCCACCAATCTGCGTGTGGAGGAAGCCCTACTGGGCATTCTCGAACTCCTCGACCCCTTGCCCGTGGTGGTGTTCAAGGGCCCGCTTTTGACGCGGCTCATCTATGGCGACCTGCGCCAACGTGCCTCGGCGGACAATGATCTGTGGGTCGAGGAACCTCACGTCCTCAACGCCTTGGAGCGTCTGCTGGCGCATGGCTACCTGCCCACACCGGGTCTGGATCCACGGGCTGCATTGCGCAGGGTGGGGCAGGTGGCACTCATGCATCCGGAGTCGCGCCGACCTTCGGTCGATCTCCACGTCCAGCCCTACTCGCGGCGGTTTTTCTCAGTGGATTATGCGCGCGTCTCGACGCATGTGCGCCTGGTCGCGCTGCATGGTCGGCAGGTGCGCACCTTCGACGAGCCGCTCGCCTTCACGCACCTCGTTGCCCATTTTCTTCAGCATCATTTCGAACTCCAGCTTGTGGACGACATCGCGTGGGCGTGGGGAGCGTGGGCAGAGCTACCGGGGTTTCGCCAGACCGTCGTTGAGCTCGGCCGCGTCACCTGCACGCTACCCGCGCTGCTCTTCACTCTGCGCCTCATTGAACTCCGCAAGGGCGGGCACACGAGCCCGGTCGTGTCTGAACAGTGTCGGCTGGTTGAAGCAGAGCTGTCGATGTGGGAAAGGGTGCGTGTGCGGGGGGTGCTCAGGCGTTTCTCGGTGGGCGCGGCCAAAGAAATGCGCGCGCCCCTGCTCAGCGTGGAAAGAAAGTTTTTGGCCCTCTTTCTGGTCGCGCCGCACCGTTTGGCGACGGAAATCAGTCACGCCGTCCTGCTCGAGCAGGACGACTTGACGAGTCGGTATGGTCCCGGCCGGCGGGGTGGTCTATTATTACGTCACCTTTGGTCCAAACTGTCGCACTAGGCCGGGAGTGCTCAAGACGCCGCTTGGGTCGTCGGGGGCTCGTCAAACAGGGCCCACTTTCCAGTGAGCATGGCTGCGCCATGGCGCCAAGGGACTATTTTAGGATTCTATTAAAATGAAGCGATCAGTTGTTAGCATCTTGGGCTCCCTTCTTGCCTTGTCTTTGTTGGGTGTGGGTTGTGGTGATGGGGAACCCAACGACCCCACGGGGGACGGTGACGGGGACACGGCTGGTGGATCTTCAGGGGACGGAGATGGCGAAGGGGGCGAACCCAACGTACGTGAGCAGCTGAGTTGCACGCCACGACAAACTGAGTGTGCCGACGCGTGCACCAACACCAAGTCAGATCCTGACCATTGTGGGGAGTGCGGTCACGAGTGCGAGAGCGGCGAGGGCTGTTTGGCTGGGAAGTGTGAGCGGTTTGGCTGTGCGCCCGGCCAAGTGGAGTGTGAGGGACAGTGCGTTGATTTGCAGCGTGACGCGCAGAACTGCGGCGCCTGCGGTGATGCCTGTGACCCGGGAATGGTGTGTTCCGATGGCGACTGTTTCACCAGCTGCCCGGGCGACCAGCTGGCCTGTGACGGCGGATGCGTCGACCCCCATGCGGACGAGCAGTACTGCGGCGCCACGCAGTGCAGTACTGAAACGGGCATGGGGGGCGGCGGGCCGACCCATGACGGATCGGTATGTTCAGCTGGGGAGCGTTGTGAAGAAGGACGTTGTGAGGTCAGCTGTACCGCGGGCCGCATCGTCTGCGGCGACGAGTGCGTCGATCCGCTCAGGGATCCTGATTTCTGCGGCGCTACCACCTGCCAAGATGGTCCTACCAGCGGCACTGCGTGCGGCTTGGGGGAGGTCTGTGTAGAGGGAGACTGCGCTACCAGTTGTCCGGACGGACAGTTGGCCTGCAACGGGATCTGCATCGACCCGGAGACCGACAATCAATTCTGCGGCGCAAGCTTGTGCAGCGATGAAGCCAGTGGTGGCACGGTGGACGAGGGAGAAAATTGCTCTGGAGGAGATCGCTGCCAGGCCGGGCAATGTGTTGCCTCGTGCTCGGTGGGGGAAGTCGTGTGCGAAAGCACATGTGTCAATCCGCTCACGGATCGACAGTATTGCGGTGCAACCGCGTGTGAAGACGACGCCACCAGCGGCGACATCTGCCAAGCTGGCGAAATTTGCGTGAACGGCGCCTGCGAAACCAGCTGCCCCGGCACACTGCTCGAATGCGACGACTCCTGCATTGATCCGAGCGACGATGAGATGTTTTGCGGTGCGACGGCGTGCGGGGATGACGCGACCGATGGGCAAGTCTGCGACGTGAGCGAACTGTGTGTCGATGGTGAGTGCCAACTGAGTTGCGGCCCTGACCTCATCGCGTGTGATGACACGTGCGTCGACCCGCTGGGTGATCCCGATTACTGCGGGGCGACGGATTGTTCTGACAGCGGAGGACGCGGAGTAGCGTGCAGCGATGAGCAAGCCTGCGTGGTGGGTGAATGCCGTGAGTTCGTTCCGGAGTGGTCGCAGGGCGAACGCGTCGACATCGTTGATGACCACAGTGTTTACGTTGGACAGGTAGTGGGGGCCAACCTGGCCGGCAAAGCGGTGGCCTTGTGGCGCCAAGGTACGATCGACAGTCCAGACGGCAACGTCGAGTTCAATTCAAACCGCTTGTTCGCGTCCATCTATGATCCCGGGACCAAGAGCTGGAGCGACCAGGTGCGCATCAGCCCGGCTGAGGTAGGGGTGCGTAATCTGTCCGTCTCGGTCACCCCAAGCGGCGATGCGTTTGCAGTGTGGGTTGAAGGTGGCACCGGCATTGCCAACCAACTCATGATGGCCCGGCTTGACGGTGCAACGGACACGTGGAGCACCCCGGAGCGCGTCGACGATGGGGTGGGGGCCAACAGCATCGATCTGCCGACGGTTGGGCTCGATTCTCTGGGCAACGGCCTCATAGGCTGGTCGGAAGGGGGCAGCGCGAGCAGTTGGGCGACGACGGCCATCTTGGCGCGCCGTTTCACCGCTGCTGGCGGGCTGGACGCGACCATTTACACCCTGCCGCGGGTCACCACTGCGGGGGCTATCGCCTACGCCACCAACCCACGCATGGGGGTGAGCGCCACCGGGCATGTGGTGCTCAGTTGGATCGAGACGACGGCAGATTCTCGCAAGACGCCAGTCGTCAGCAGGTCCAACATTGCATCGGGTCCCAACCTGCTGTGGTCCGCGGGCGTGGATCTCAAGGCAGGCACCAGCTACAGCAATTTGGCCACCACGCTCGACGCCGACGTCGATGATGCCGGCAACGCGACGGTCGTCTACCTAGGGGACACGGCCAACGGTCGCATCGTGCATAAAGATCGCTACACGGCTGCGAGCAGCGGTTGGAGTTCGACGACCATCGACCTTGTGGCTGACACAACCGGCACGCAACGGGTGCGCTTCGTTGATATTGACGTCGCGGGCAATGGCGACGCTTGGCTGGCGTTCATGGGCGAACGGGTTGTTGAACCTCCGGTCGAGAGCTACATCTACATACAAGCGTTTCATGCTGACACGCAGATCTGGGATGGCTACGAAATCATCTCGGCGGCTTCGACGAGGGAAAGCACGCCCCCGTCCCGTCCGGTGCCGGACGTGGCCATTGATCTGCAGGGCAACGTGTTTGTCTCTTGGGTCCGTTACGACGCGAGTGCAGTCTACGCAGAGGCTGCACGTTATGATGCCTCGATCGCCAGGTGGCTGGGTGTCACGCAACTCAATGGCTCCCCGCTGGCTGCCGCTGGCTCCCCGGTATTGGCCGTCTCGGGCGGTGGTGTCGCCTTTGCATCCTGGGTGCAGTCGTTGGGCTCAGCGGCTCACCTGTTTGTGGCGCGCTTCAATTAAGGCTGGCCGGCCGGTTCAGACCGGCCAGCCGTTGCACGCGTTCTCAACCGGGGCTACTCTAGTCAGTATTCATATGCGTGAGTCTCAAGTGTCCGGTTCCGATCACCCCGACAGTCAGAAGAGGACGTTTCTCAAGAAATTGGTGTGGGCTGCGCCGCTGGTCGTTGCTACGGCCTCTGTGCATGCTCGCGCTGCTCAAGCAACCGGCAACCGCTGCCCGCCCACTGACGTTAGTCCTTCAGACGAATGAGCGCAGCGCTCGAGGTGGTCGACCTTGGAAGTGCGAGGTGCCCCCGCCCCGATGACCATCTCTGAACCGGAAAAAATGTCTATCGAACTCAGGGGTGGTTGGGCGTTTGAACGGGGTCAGGCGGACAGTTTGGCGGTCAGCCTCAGCACTGAGGATGCCGTGCATCTGACGGGCGAGCTGCATCGCGCTCTGTGGCACACCCCGGAACAACTGCTGCAGTGGTCGAGCGTGCTGCCCGCGCTCGATGGGTTGGTGCGCGCATTCCGAGCGCCGGTCGCTCCACCCACGCTCCTTGAATTTGTACGCAGCACCGGGTTTGGACAGCTGTTCGTAGAACTGACGGGGCGCTGCAATGAACGTTGCGTGCATTGTTATGCCAGCTCCTCGCCCGAGGTCGAAAGTCAGCTCGAATTGGCTGAGGTTCTCCATGTGGTGGATGAGGGCGCGGAGCTGGGCTTCACCACCATCCAATTCACCGGCGGGGATCCGTTGCTCAGTCCTTGGCTCGTGCCGGCGGTGCAGCGCGCCCAGGAGCGCGGATTCGAAAACATCGAGATTTACACCAATGGTCTCGCGTTGCGCCCCGAGCTGGCACAAGCGCTCGCGCAACGGGGCGCGCAGTTTGCATTTTCCATGTACTCACATCGCGCGGCCGTGCACGATGCCATCACCCAAACACCCGATAGTTGGGCGCGCACGCGTCGGGCCATCCAACTAGCAGTCGACACGGGCGCGCGGGTGCGCGTCAACGCTGTGTTGCGCGAAGAAAACGCGACAGACTTGGCGGCGCTGCGGACACTGTTGGAGGAAATGGGGGTCCCGGCCGGGCGCATCCGGGCCGACCGGGAGCGACCCGTAGGTCGAGGTCAGTGGGATGCCCAGACCCAGCTGGACCACAGTCAGCCTGCCGAAATGCATCAAGCTTCGACCGGTTCTGGCCGTCGGGGCAAGCTGGCGGTCACCTATGACGGCAACATCGTTCCCTGCATCTTCGATCGTCAGCTGATCCTTGGCTCGCTCCGTCAGGGTCAGGGGTTGCGCGCGGCCTTGGCGCGACCTGTACGCAGTTTTCGCCGGGGGTTTCCCTTTCCTCAGACACCTAGGTCGCTGCTCCAGGTCGTGGGACAACCACTGGGTTGCGGGAGCTGCCGAGCTCGGCACTCTGTCTTGGACGGGCTCGAGTTTGCGTGAGCTTCGAGGTGAGCGTGGTGCCGTACGTGGATTTTGCTGCGGGGGATGAGGGGGTCCGTGTGGAGTGCATGGATGCCCAGCAGCTGGGGCGCGTGCGTGCGCTGTGGGCGCCTGCACTCACCTTGCCTTGTCCGGCCATCGCGACACGCCTCCTCATCGACGATCAACAACGCTTGTGGGTCGATGGCGTATGCGTCTCTCGGCCTTGCGATCATCCTTGCCCCCTGGCCGAGCTGCAGCAGGAGTTGGTGGTGCGGCGCCTCGGACAACGCCCCGAGGTGCTTGTTCTGCACGCGGCGCTGTTGGTCTACCAGGGTAGAGCGGCGCTGCTCGTGGGGCACTCTGGCGCGGGGAAGAGTACGATGACGCGGCAATTTGTGCAGGCTGGCGCGAGTTACGTGACTGATGATTGCGTGATCGTCAAAGCCCAGACGGCCTACGGCATGGCGCGCAGTATTCATTTTGACCCGCTGCTCACCACCGACCAGGTACCTCCGTATCTCGCCGGGTGTGATCTCACCAGTTTCCACATTCCCTGGCCACACCGCGTGGAGGTGGTGCCGCTTTGGCCCCACTATGGTGAAGTGCTGCCCAGCGTGTCCGTTCCGAATCTCCCGTGGACCGTGGTGGCCCTGCGCCGAGGTGAGGTCGACCATGTGGCCCGCTTGGACGCAGCGGACCGCCTCTGTCACTTGCATGGTGCCGTGGTCACCACCGGTCTCGAGTACCAGGGTGAGTTTGGCTTCGGCGCTACGTACGAGCTCACCTGGCACGATCCAGCGCAAGCGTTTGACTTGTTGACCCGGACCTGGGACGCAATTTCATGAAGCTGTTTCGCTTTGGAGAGCCGGGGCGCGAACGTCCAGGGGTGATCGACCACGCCGGCACGCCGCGTGATCTGTCGGGGGAAATCACCGACTACGATGAACGGTTTTTTGGGCAGGGGGGCATGCCCCATGTGCTCCAGTTGCTGGCTCGATCGCAAAATTTGCCTGCGCTCGACTTGAACGGACAGCGCTTGGGCCCTCCCATCGCTCGGCCCAGCAAGTTCATCGCCGTGGGTCTCAACTATGCGGATCACGCCACTGAGACCGGCGCCCAATTGCCCAGCGAACCCAAAATTTTCATGAAGGCCAGCTCTGCGTTGTGCGGGGTGTACGATGACGTCAAGTTGCCGCGCGGCTCGCTCTGCACCGACTATGAAGTCGAGCTCGCCGTGGTCATCAAGAGCCGCGCCAGTTACGTCGAAGAAGCGCAGGCTTGGGACTATGTGGCAGGATGCACGGTGTGCAACGACTACTCCGAACGCGAGTTTCAGAAAAACCGCAGTGGTCAGTTCGTGAAAGGCAAGAGCGCCGATACCTTTGCTCCCCTCGGCCCCTATTTGGTATCGAGCGACGAGGCGCGCTTTGAAGATGCGCGGCTGTTTTGCTCGGTCAACGGTGAGCCGCGCCAGGACGCGCGCACCTCCGCGTTGATCTTCGGCGTGCCGCGTTTGATCGCGTGCATCAGCCAATACATGACCCTGTTGCCGGGTGACGTCATCACGACCGGCACTCCCGCTGGTGTGGGGATGGGGCGGGTACCCCCCAGCTATCTCCGGGCGGGTGACGTGGTTGAGTACGGGATCGAGGGCATTGGCGCGGGGCGCCAACGCGTGATCGGTCAAACAATGACTGAGCGCTAGGGAGCCCGGCCGGGGCATGTGCTAGACGGGTTCACCCCGCATGAAATTGGTCCACGCCGCCGATCTCCATTTGGACAGTCCGTTGCGCGGCCTGCGCCATTACGAAGGAGCTCCCACCCAAGAGGTGCGCATGGCGACGCGGCGCGCCTTTTCGCGGCTCATTGATTTCTGCTTGGCGGAACAAGTGGGTTATTTGCTCATCGCGGGCGATCTCTACGACGGCGACTTCAAAGACTACGCGACGGCCTTGTACTTCGTGGAGCAAGTCGCCCGCCTGCGCGAGTCGGGGACCGAGGTCATTTGGCTGCGTGGCAACCACGATGCAGCGAACAAGATGACCCGCCACCTTCAGGTGGCAGAGCACGTGCACGAGCTGTCCGTTGATCAGCCCGCGAGCCTCGTTTTTGAGCAACACGGCTTGGCCTTTCATGGTCAGGGCTACGCGGTGCGTGACGTGCAAGAGGACTTGAGTGCTCGCTACCCTGCTCCATTGTCTGGGTTGCTCAACTTTGGTCTGCTGCACACGGCGCTCGACGGCCGCCCCGGGCACGCCAGCTATGCTCCCAGTACGCTCAACGGACTCTTGAGCCACGGTTACGACTACTGGGCGCTGGGTCACGTACATCAACGGGAGGTCCTGGCCGAGCGACCATGGGTGGTGTTTCCTGGCAATCTGCAAGGCAGACACGTTCGTGAGCTCGGGGAAAAGGGCTGCACGCTCATCACCATCAGCGACGCACAAATCGCGCAAGTCGAGCCGATGGTGCTGGATGAAGTGCGATGGGCCATCTGTGAAGTCCAGCTGGACCAGGCGCACCACTTGGACGAGGTGCTCGAGTCCTGTCAGGCCGGGCTTGGACGAGTTCGCCTGAGTGCGGGTGGGCGCACCGTGGCCACGCGCGTGCGTCTCGTGGGAGCAAGTCCGGCTCATGGCTTGCTCAATCAAGCGCGTGAGCGTTTTGAAAATGAGCTACGGGCGCTGTGCGTCGACTTTGCTGACGTGTACCTCGAAGACGTAGAATTCAAGACCGATGGGCTCCTTGCCGGTGGGGAGCTGGCGGCGCGGCGCGACGCGCTGGGTGACTTGTTTCGTGCATTTTCCGAGGTGGAGCAGGATGAGGGCGCGCGCGTCGCATTGTGGGAGGATTTGCTGCGCCCGATGACGGGAATATCTCTGGACCTGTTGCGGGACGAGAACTTGCACCGGGACGACATCCTGCGCGAGGCGGAGCAGCTCTTGCAGGGGTATCTCTTGTCCCCCGAGGAGCCGTCATGAGGTTCGACGAGCTGAGGTTGCAAGCCTTCGGGCCCTTCACCAATGTGGTGCTGGACTTGCGGGGCGGGGCGCCCGGGGGGCTTCACGTCATCTACGGACCCAATGAAGCGGGAAAAAGCACGTCGCTCCGGGCTGTGGTCAACTTACTGTTCGGCATCCCCCAACGTTCGCCGGACGCGCACCTGCATCCGTCCTCGCGCTTGGCTGTGGGTGCGCGGCTCAGCGCACAGGGCAAGACCTTGGATGTCACTCGTCTCAAGCGCAATCGCGACAGCCTTGTCGATGCTGATGGTGTCGCGTGGAACGTCGACCCCATTCCCGCGCTGCTCGGACACCTCGATCGCGTGTCATTTTGTACCAGATTTGGCCTCGATCAGGCGGAACTCGAGAAAGGCGCCGAGGCGCTGCTCGGCGGCAGCGAGCAAGGCCTGTTTGCGGCGGGGACAGCCGGTGCTGATGTGCGGCGTGTGCTTTCGAAACTAGGCGATGACGCGGCGGCGTTGTTCCTCCCACGGGGTAAGCTGCCGCTGCTCAACCGTTACAATGCGGACTACGAGCAGGCCTTGGGCGAGGCGCGTCGAGCAGAGCGACCGGTGGAGAAATGGCTTGCGCAAGCGCGCGCACACGAGCAAGCCGTGCAGCAGGTGGCGCGCGTGGGGGGGCGTCGGTCCGAGGTGCGGGCGGAGTTGCGGCGTCTGCAACGCCTCAAGGCGGTACTGAGTGATTTGGTGGAATGGCAGACAGCCACCGAGCGCCTGGGTGCACTTTCACAGGTGCCGGACCTGCCCGCGGATGCTCCGGTGTTGCGCAGCCAATGCAGCGCACAGATAGTCGAATCACAGGCGGAGATCCGGCGCATCACCGAGGACTTGGCCGCTTTCGAGCGTGAGCTCGCGCAGCTCAGAGAGCCTTCGCCTCTGGCGGATGTGGACGACGAGCAGCTGCAGCTGGCGGCCCGTGTGGGTACCGCCATCGCTGCGCGCAAGGACCTACCCAAGCGTCGCGCGGCTTTGGTCGAACAACAGCGACAGCTGTCGACCTTGCTGCGCGAGCTCGGTCAAGATCCGGCCCCTGGGGATGAGGTGGCGGGGGCACGTCGCGTGGTCGTTGGGGTGGAGGGGAGTTCGCACATCACCCGGCTGATCGCACAGCATTCGGGTCTCAGCACCAAGCTCAAGGCAGCCGAGGCTCGGGTGCGAAAACTGGACGCGGCGATCCG
>Ga0315910_10005513_pt1 | contig 10367 bp, 9 predicted proteins | sample EdamamesoilMG_FD_204470 | JGI IMG/M metagenome (GOLD analysis project Ga0315910, IMG submission 204470) | Garden soil microbial communities collected in Santa Monica, California, United States - Edamame soil | ecosystem: Environmental > Terrestrial > Soil > Garden | place: USA: California... | reverse complement strand
TTGATCAGGATGAACCCGGCGGTGAGCAGGAGCGTCGAGATGCCGTTGAGCGTGGCATTGAAGGCGGGGAGGTCGGAGACGTTCATGTCGCGGGAAAGAAGATGAGCCGGTCGGCCACGAGCGCGGCAAACACCAGCGGCAGGTAGGTGATCGAGCAGAGGAAGAGCCGCTTCGCGGCCTTGTCGCGCCCGTCGGGCCGCAGGAAGACGATAGCGAGCCACAGGAACCAAAGTCCAAGCAGGCCCACGGTCGCACCGTAAAGCCAGCTCGTCAGCCCGAGGTAGACCGGCACCAGGCTCACGACGACGGTGAGCGCCGTGTTGAGCAGTGACCACCGTGCCACGCGCGCGCCCGATTCGTCGAGCACCGGCAGCATCGGGAAATTCACCGCCGCATAGTCACCGCGATACATCCACGCGATCGCCATGAAATGCGGGATCTGCCAGAAAAACAGGATTCCAAAGAGCACCCAGCCGAGAGCGCTTACGCCGCCTTCGGCCGCGCTCCAGCCCACGAGTGGCGGCAGCGCCCCGCTCACGGCGCCGATCTCCGTGGACCATCGCGTGCGCTTCTTCGACGGCGTGTAGAGGCCCAGGTAGGCGATGATCGTCGCGAGCGCGAAGAGCGCCGACCAGCCGTTCACCGCAAGATAGAGGTCGACGAGGCCCGCGATCACGAGCCCCCAGCCGAGCACGAACGCCGACCCGGTCGGCACCTTGCCTGAAGGTATCGGCCGGTCGTGCGTGCGCGCCATCGCCGCGTCGGTCTCGGCCTCCATCCACTGGTTTAGCGAAGCCACACCGCCTGCGCACAGCGCCGTGCCTGCAAACACGTGGAAAAACTCACCCCACGAGAACCCATGCCTCGCCGCCACGTAGCCCACGATCGACGACACGACCGACAGCATGCTCAGTCGCGGCTTCGTCAGCGCGGAATAGTCGGAGAAGGTCGCGGTCGTGGCGGTCATCGCAGCTCGTGCTTCGCGTGCGGGCATCACGCGGTCGTGTTGCCTTCGATCCGGTCCCGGAAAAGGAAGAACGCAAGCAGCGCCGTGAGCGCCAGCGTCGCCGCGCCCACGAGCACGTGCCACGTGGTCACGTGCGGATGCCGAAACGACGAGAGCACCGCCGCGCCGAGCATGATCTGCAGACTCACGAGCCCGATGATCCATCCAGCGATCCGGCGCATGAGGATCGTCGAGTCCGCGTCGCGCCACACTTTGAGCGCCAGCCCGGCGAGCGCGACGAACAACACCAGCGCCATCGCACGGTGAGCGAAGTGGATCGCGACGCGAAAATCCCATTCAGCAGGCAGGAGCGCACCCGTGGGACTTGTCGGGAACCACGGAATCGCAAGGCCGGCGTGGCTGTGACGCATCACTGCGGCGATCATGAGCTGCAGAAACAAGAGCGCCACGGCCGCGACCGCCCAGCGGCGTGCGCTCGTCGGAGCGGGCGCATCCCCGGGGCCGACGCCGTTGATCCACGAGCGCGAGCAGCCCGCTGCGATCGCCACGAGCACGCACAGGAATGCTTGGGCCAGCGTCGCATGCGCCATCGCAAAGAGCCGGCCCGCGCTTGTGTCGACCATTTCGAAATGCATCGAGTCGAGGAGCACGCGCAGGCCGCCGAGCACGCCCTGAAAGATCACGAGCCCCACCGCGATCCACCCGAGTCGGCGCAGCCATGCGCGCGACTCGCGGCGCCAGAGCCAGACGGCGAGTCCGATCGTGAGCAGCCCCACGGTCGCGCCCAGCAGCCGGTGACTGTGTTCGGACCGCATCGCCGGGTCGTCGAGCCAGCCCTCGGGGTTGATCGAGCCGTTGGAGAGCGGCCAGTCGAGAAACGCCATCCCGGCGCCGATGCTCGTGGTGAATCCGCCCGCGAAGAGCAGAAGTCCGGTTACAAACACCGCGCCAAACGCGAACAGGAAAAGATCGGGCTTGTAGGTCGCGGTCCGGCCGCTGGAGGGAGGGTTGGCCATGGGAAACGCCGAGTCAGAAGGAGGCCCCGCGCGGTTCGCAATCATTTTGACAAAGCCCGCCGCGGGGAGTCCGTTTTCCTGATGAACCTGCGCACGCGCCCAGCCGTCACACGGATCGTCCTCGCCGCCTTCGTCGCGTCGCTCGTCCTTGCCGGCTGCAGCCGGAACTCCGCGGAACCGGCCGCGGATGCCGCCGCGGCGCCGAAGCCCGAGGGCTGGGATCTCCGCGGCCAGGTCGTCGAGGTCAACAAGGAGCGCAGCACGATCACCGTGCACCACGAGGAGATCCCCGGCTTCATGCCTGCGATGGTCATGGTGTTCAAGGTTTCGCCCGGCGACTTCGCGGTCGCGAAGCCCAATGCCCACATCCGCGGCTGGCTCTATCGCTCGGGCGACGACTGGGTGCTCGAGAAAATCTGGCCCGACGACGATGCTGCGCGCCGCGCCGTCGAGGCCGCCACCGAAGCGCTCAAGCAGGACACCGCGATCCGCGGCCCGCGGCCCTATCGCGAGGTGGGCGAGCAGGCGCCCGACTTCGCGCTCTACGACCAGGACGGGCGCGTCGTGCAGGCCAGCCGTTTCCTCGGCCGCCGGATCGTGCTCAACTTCATCTTCACGCGTTGCCCCGACCCGAAAATGTGCCCGGCTTCCACCGCGAAGATGATGGCGCTCCAGGCCGGCGCGAAGGAGGAGGGGATCGACGGCATCGAGTTCATCTCGATCACACTCGACCCGAAATACGACACGCCGGGCATCCTGCGCCAATACGCCGACGATCACGGCATCGACACGACGAACTTCTCCTTCCTCACCGGTCCACAGATCGCCGTGACCAACCTCATGGCGCAGCTCGGCGTCGTCGCGATCGAGAAGGACGGCCTCATCACGCACTCGCTCGCCACGTTGCTGATCGATGAGAACGGCAAGATCATCCACCGCGAAGACGGCACCGGATGGCCGGTCGAGCAGTTCATGGCGCGGCTGCGGCAGCGATGATTTCGACGCGCACGCTCGATGGCTCTCAAAAGCGCCAACTCGCGCTGATCACGCTCGGCGCGGTCGCGCTCTACTTCGGCGTGCGTTTGCTTCCGATCGGCACGAACCTCGGACACGGCGATTTCCGCGTGACCGGCGGCAACGCGATCGAGATGTGCGACCCGGCGCGCCCCGCGTTCATCCCGGTCGTCAACGTCCGATCGCCAGTCGATCTCACACTCACGCCTGCTTCGCCAGCGATGGCGGGCCAGCCGGTCCGCTTCACGCTCCGGATGAACACGATCTCGGGAAAGCCCGTCGGGCCGCGCGACCTCTCGGTGAGTCACACCGAGCTCCTTCACTTGCTCGTCGTGGATCCCTCGCTCGGCGACTACCAGCACGTCCACCCGATCCCGGGCCGCGAGTATGGCACCTGGGAGTTCGAAATCACGCCGCAGCGCGCTGGACTCTACCGCGTGTTCGCCGACTTCGTGCCGATCGCGACCGGGCTCGGACTCTATGCGCACGCCGACTTCACGGTGCCCGGCGCCGGGTCGGCGACGATCGAACCGTCGCGCACGAGCCTCGTCGACGGCTACAATTACGAGTTCATCCTCCGCGGCGACGCGCCGAGCGCGGGCGGCACCGCCGAGCTCGACCTGCGCATCACGGCTCCCGACAACTCCGCGGTGCCGCTCGAGCCGGTGATGGGCGCATTCGCGCACGTCGTGGCGTTCGACCCCGCGCGCAACGGCTTCGCGCATCTGCATCCGCTCGCCGCCGATCCGCTCGAGCCACCGGATGCGCGCGCGCCGACGCTCGCGTTCCGCGTCACCATCCCGAAACCCGGCCGCTACATCGTGTGGGCACAGGTGCGGATGGAAGGGCGCGACCGCTTCGCACCGTTCACGTTCGACGTTGCGCCGTGAGCGCTGTCGGGACAGCGGTCGCGACGGACTCGCCGGCTGAGCCGGGATTGGAGCCCGACACCGAGTCGCTCGTGCGCGCGTGGTGGCGGATCGGCGTGGCGCTGGTCGTCGCGGGGCAGAGCATGGCGTTCAGCCTCGCGGTGAACATGACGCCGCCCGAGGGCACGGCCTACTGGATCGTGCACGGCTCGCTGATCGCGGCAGCGCTGATTGTATGCGCGCTGCTTTTGCCGCCGCTCATATCTGAGTGTTGGCGATCGCTTCGGCGGGGAGCGCCGTCGGTAGAGGCACTGTTTCTCATCACGCTCGCCGGCGCGTTCGTCGCCTCGCTGCTGGCCACGTTCACAGGCACCGGCGCCGTCTTCTATGAAGTCGTTGCGATCCTGCTCGCTGTTTACAGCGTCGGAAAAACGCTTGGCGCTCGCTCGCGCGCGAAGGTGCTGCGCACGATCGAGCAGACGCGAGCGCAGTTCGACCGCTGCCTTGTGATCGCCGCGGATGGCACGCTGGTCGACACGCCGGTCGCGGAGGTGCGCGCGGGCGCGCGTGTGCGGGTTCCTGCCGGCGCGGCGATCAGCGTCGATGGCAAGGTCGTGTCAGGGCGCTCTTTCGTGCAGGAGACGGCGATGACCGGCGAATGGCGTCCGGTCTCGCGCGGCCCGGGCGATGCGGTGCTCGCGGGCACGCACACGGTCGACGGCGATCTCGAGGTCGAGGTGACAGCGACGCTCGGCTCGCGCCGGCTCGATGCGGTGCTCGACACGGTGCAGCGCGCGCGTCTCGCGCCGTCGCGCTTGCAGGAGCAGGCCGACCGGCTCACGGCGTGGTTCCTGCCAATCGTGCTCACAGTGAGCGCGGGCACATTCGCGTGGTGGCTCTGGCGTGAGTCGTGGGTTGTCGCGCTGTTCAACAGCATGGCGGTGCTTCTCGTCGCGTGTCCGTGTGCGCTTGGACTCGCCACGCCGCTCGCGGTCTGGCGCGGACTCGAACGCTTCTCGCGGCTGGGCCTGGTGGCTCGCACGGGTGACGTGCTCGACTCGCTGGCGCGCGCGGACTTCGTCTGCTTCGACAAAACCGGCACGCTCTCGGAATCGTCGCTGCGGGTGGCATCGACGGAGTTCGCCTCGGAGTTTCTCGGGCGCGAATCGGAAGTCGCGTCCTGGGTCGCCGCTGCGGAGTCGGGCGACTCGCATCCGGTGGCGCGCGCGCTCGTGGAGTGGGCCGCGGAGCGCGGTGTGATTGCCGCAAGCGTGGAGTCGCTCGACCGCGAGCCGGGCCGCGGAATCCGCGCCGTGGTGCGCGATGGCGAGCGCAGCGTGTCGGTCGCAATCGGCAACGAGGCGATGTTTGGATCCGAGGGGAAGTCGGAAGGCCGCGCGATCTTGGTTTCGGTCGAAGGCGTGCCCGCGGTGCGGCTCGATCTCGCCGAACGCTGGCGCGACGGCGCGGCGGAGGTCTTCACGCGACTGCGTGATCTCGGTGTCGAGTCGGAGATCCTCACCGGTGATCCGTCGCCCGACAAAGGCGCGCTGCCCGGAGTCGCGTGGCGGTCTGGACTCACGCCGACGCAGAAGCGCGAGCGCGTCGTCGAGCTTCGCGCGGCCGGCCGCTCGGTGCTGTTTGTCGGCGATGGGATCAACGACGCCGCGGCGATGAGCGCAGCGGACAGCTCGATCGCGATGGCCGGCGGCGCACAACTCGCGCACGCGTCGGCGCCGGCGGTGTTTCTCGGGAGCGACCTTTCGTTTCTCCCCGACGCGATTGCGCAGGCGCGCGCAGTCGTCCGCAGCATCGGCACGAACATCCGTTTCGCTGCCGGCTACAACGCGGTCGGCATGGCGATCGCGGCGGCCGGCCTCATCCATCCCGTAGTCGCAGCGCTGTTGATGGTCGGCTCGAGCGCGTTCGTTTCGGTGCGAGCGCTGCGCGGCGGGAGGTAGTTGTCGAGGAGGGTAGGGCGCTCTGCTGGACAGCAGAGCTGGGCGCGGCGCCACTCTGAAGCAGCCGGCGGAGCGGACGGCCTCCCGGCAAGCCGGGATCCCTACCTCGGAATCCCGCTGCTCACGCAGCGGGCTACATCACTGCTCGAGCGGGTCGAGCCGCACCGTGCGGAACTCGATCGGCGCACCCTCGGATTGAAGGCAGATGTGGCCTTCGCTCACGGTGACTTTTGTGGCGTGATTCTGCTCGACGCCGTTGACGACGGTGGTGACCGAGTCGCCGCGGCAGGTGATCGTGTAGGTGTTCCACTCGCCCGTGGGCTTTTCGGAGGTGGCCTGCGTTTTCGCGATGCGTCGGTTGTTGTTCGCGCGTGTCTTCGCCTGTTCGTCGTCGCCGGCTTTCGCGAGTGCCTCATCGCGAGCCGCGTCGAGTTCGGCGGTGCGGACGCCGCCGATTACGAAGAAGTCACCCGCATTCGTCTCCATGAGCTGGGCCTCGATGCTCTTCGGCCAGATGGCGTCCTCTCCCTGCATGTGGAGGAGCACGCCACTGTTGCGGTTGCGCGGCTTCCCCTCGGAGTCGACTGGCGGCGGCACCGGCACCCAGCGCCACTCGACGGTGAGCTTGTAATCGCGGTAGCGGCCCTCGGTGCGGATGTAGCCGTTGGGCTTGCCGTGCGTGCGAAGAACACCGTCCTCGACTTTCCATGTGTCGGCGGGCGGCGCGGCTTCCGCAGGAAACGCGCCCCAGCCCGAGAGGTCGGTGCCGTTGAAGAGAGCGACGGGAGCCGTGGGGCTCGTGGCCGCAAATGTAAGGGTGGACGCGAGCGCGAGCGCCGCGAGTCCGGGGATAAGTCTGTTGAGTTTCATCGAGGGTAGAGGGATTGGGACCTTTCGCGCGTGCCGATGTTCAACCGGCGCGGACGCCCGAGCGCGCGTAGGAATCGAACCGCGCGTGCATCTGGCGGATCGGAAAGTGGCGGCCGGGGCAGACGGTGTGGTTCTTGTCGACCTCGCGGTGCACCATGAACCGCCAGCGATTGCGCACGACCTCGGTGCCGAGGTGATCGACGAGCGCGGTGAACGCCGCGACCTGCTTCGCCGAAAGGTGGCGATTCTGGAAGTTGCCGACGACGCAGATGCCGATGCCGGCGTCGTTCACATCGGCGCGGCGCACGTGCCCACCGTGGAGCTGCTTTTCCCAACGCGGGCCGATCTCCACCTGGCCGTCGCCGGAATCGCGGCCGTTGCCGATGACGAAATGATAAGCCAGCCCGTGCTCCATGCCCCGCTCGCGATGATTGCGGTCGTAGGACCGCGCGTTGCCGCGCTCAATGCCGCTGTGGTGGCCGACGATGTATTTCCAACGGCCGGGTGCGACGCGGACCGAGTTGATCGCGGCGATAACCGAAGCCGACAGCGCGGGAGTGGCGACACCGGCACCGCGGCCAGGGATCACAAGGCGCTGGCCAGGCACGATGACGTCTGACCTGAGGTTGTTGGCCGACTTGAGCGCGGCGACGGTGGTGCCGTAGCGCTTCGCAATCGCGGAGAGCGAGTCGCCCTTTGCCACCGTGTGGCGCGTCTCACCGGCAGCCATGAGCGGCTGCCAGCCGGCGAAGATGCCGGCCGAGCCGAGGAGCACGGCCCTGAGAAACGTGCGGCGCGGGAGATTCACGACGTGGAGTGTAACATGCGGGGCAAGGCGGGCAGTAGGGCAGGTCTCTGACCTGCCGACGCCGGTCGGAGACCCGCGCTACCCCTCAATAAAGCAGGTGCTTCACCGTCAGCCCCTGGTTGATGAGCTGCTTGAGCGAGTCGATGCCGATGCGCAGATGTTTCTCGACGAATTCCTCGTTCACCTTGCGGTCGCTCTCGGCGGTCTTCACGCCCTCGGGCATCATCGGCTGATCAGACACGAGCAGCAGCGATCCGCTCGGAATGTGGTTGAAGAATCCGACGGTGAAGATGGTGGCGGTCTCCATGTCGATCGCCATGCAGCGCGTGCGGCGGAGGTATTCCTTGAACTCGGCGTCGTGCTCCCACACGCGGCGGTTCGTCGTGTAGACGGTGCCGGTCCAGTAGTCGCAGCTGTATTCGCGCACCGTGGCGGAGATGGCCTTCTGCAACGCGAACGCCGGGAGCGCGGGCACCTCGGGCGGGAAGTAGTCGTTGGACGTGCCCTCGCCGCGGAGCGCCGCGATCGGCAGGATGAACGCGCCGAGCGCAGGCTGCTCCTTGAGGCTCCCGCATTTGCCGAGAAAGAGGCACGCCTTCGGGTGGATGGCGCTGAGGAGGTCCATCACGGTCGCGGCATTGGCGCTGCCCATGCCGAAGTTGATGATCGTGATCCCGTCGCACGTGGCGCTGGGCATCGGCTTGTCGGTGCCGAGCACGGGCACCTTGTGCCAATCCGCGAACATGTTCACGTAATTCTGGAAATTCGTGAGCAGGATGTATTGCCCGAACTGGTCGAGCGGCACACCCGTATAGCGAGGCAGCCAGTTCTCGACAATCGCTTCGCGTGTTTCCATGGGCTACTCCGTGGGCTTGGGGACGACGAGCTCGGCGGCGCGGATCTCGCGCGTCCACTGGAGGACGTTGTCGCGGTTGAAGCAGGAGACGCTCGCCACGCGGTCGTTTGCCGGTCCGCTGATCGCGACCTTGCAATAGTTGTTGTCCTGAAAAACGGTGCCCTCGACGCGCGTCGGATCTTCGGGGAGCTGGCCGGTGTGCGGGCCGGCGGTGATCGACGACGAGGTGATCTCGTAGGCGGGGTAGGTGAAGATGTTCTCCTTTCGCTTCAGCTCCGTGTAGTGAACGTCGCCGGTGATGAATACGACGCCCGGGATCTCGTGGTCGCGGATGACCTGCAGTATCTCATCGCGCTCGCGCGTGTAGCGGTTGTGGTCCTCGCTGCTCGGGTAGTCGCGCATCGTGAGGAACTGGCTGCCTGTGCAGATGAACACGAAACGCAGGAACCGCCGGTTGTTGCCTTCCTTCAGGTGCACGAGCGTGTCGCGCAGCCACGCCATCTGCTTCGGGCCATACTGCGACTTGTCGGGATGCTTCTCCTGGTCGAGGTTCGCGTCGTCGCGATGGTAGCGGTTGTCGAGCATGATGAACATCGCGTCCTGAAACTGGAGCGTGCTGTAGACTCCCGGGTTGTCGGCCTCGCCGTAGGTCTTGTTGCCGGTGTAGGCCTTGAACGCCTCGAGCGCCTGGGCCTTCAGCGGGTAGCTCTTGCTCGAGTTGTTCGGGCCGTAGTCGTGGTCGTCCCAAATCATGTAGTGCGACATCGCCGCGGCGAGCGGCTGCAGGTCGGCGTTCGAGCGGTCCTTGCTCCAGCGGTGCCAGATGCCGCTCTCCGACCACCAGTCCGACTCGCGCAGGTAGAGCGCGTCTCCGAGCCAGATCATGAAATCCGCCCCGCTCCCGGCCATGTGGCGCAGGATGGCCGTGTCGCCGCCGTAGGGTTTGCCCGGCCGGTCCGAAGGCGGGTCGTTGAAGTAGCTGCACGAGCCGACGAGAAACGAGAAGTCCGAAGGCCCGCGCCGCCATTCGAACTGGTCCTGCGTCTTGAAGCCGAGGTGCCACGGGCGCTCGATCTCGGTGCCGTCGATCGTGACGCGGTAGGTGTAGGCCTTGCCCGGCTCGAGATTGTTCAACACGAAGCGGACCGGCTGCGTGCCAGCGGGCGAAACCCATGGTTCGTGCTTCACGATCCTGCGCAGCGACGACGGGTCGCCCTCGATCTCGAACTCGATCGCGACGTCGAACACCTCGGCGACCTCGACGACGACCGCCGCCTCGCGATGTTCGACATAGCCGAGCATCGGCCCGGAGACGAGGCGCCCCGCGTCGAGCGGGAGCGCGGTTGCGGCGAACAGAGCAAGCCACGCGAGCGATCTATGCATGGCGATTTATACCGGGGCGAAGTCGCGGTTGTCCAAGGGAAACGCGGGGGACGATCCGGGTGTAGCCCTGCGCGTGAGCGCAGGGACTCCGTGAACCGAAAGACGGGATCCCGCCCCTCACGGAGCGGGCTACAGTCGAACAAATCATCCGCGCAATAGGCCGACGCGTGAGCGGCGGCCTCACCCTGCCGCCAGCGCCGCCGTGCGGTCGTGAAGCCGGTCGACGCCCGTGTATTTCGCGGACTGCTCGTCGGCATGATACGACGAGCGCACAAGCGGGCCGCTCTCGACGACGCCGAATCCGATGCCGAGGCCAAATTCCTTCCACTCGCGAAACTCCTCCGGCGTCACCCAGCGGTCGACGGCGATGTGCTTCGGGCTGGGCTGCAGGTATTGGCCGATCGTGAGGACATCGACGCCCGCGGCGCGCAGATCGCGCATCGCCTGCGCAATCTCCTCCTTGCGCTCGCCGATGCCGAGCATGAGACCGCTCTTCGTGGTGAAGCCGCGCGACTTCGCGTGGCGAAGCACCGAGAGGCTGCGGTCGTAGCGAGCCTGCACCCGCACCGGCTTCTGCAGGCGCTCCACCGTTTCGAGATTGTGGTTCAGGATGTCGGGCCGCG
>Ga0315910_10005512_pt1 | contig 10368 bp, 10 predicted proteins | sample EdamamesoilMG_FD_204470 | JGI IMG/M metagenome (GOLD analysis project Ga0315910, IMG submission 204470) | Garden soil microbial communities collected in Santa Monica, California, United States - Edamame soil | ecosystem: Environmental > Terrestrial > Soil > Garden | place: USA: California... | reverse complement strand
CAGCGGGTTGCCGGTGTAGCTGTGCGAATGCAGGAAGGCGTTGAGCTTGACGTATTCGTCGTAGAACGCGTCGTAGATCGAATCCGTGGTGAGCACCACCGACAGCGGCAGGTATCCGCCCGTGAGCCCCTTCGAAAGGCACAGGTAGTCAGGCCGGATGCCCGCCTGTTCGCAGGCGAACATCGTGCCGGTACGTCCGAAGCCCACCGCGATTTCGTCGGCGATGAGGTGCACGCCGTACTTGTCGCAGGCGCGCCGCAGCAGCTCGAGGTAAATCGGGTCGTACATGCGCATGCCGCCCGCGCATTGCACCAGCGGCTCCACGATGACGGCGGCGACCTCGGCATGATGCTGCGCCAGCGCCGCGTCCATGTGCCTGAACATGAGCTGTGCGTGCTCGGCCGGCGAGACGCCCGCCTCGCGCACGAAGGCATCGGGTGAGGGCACCGTGATCACGTCCATGAGCAGCGGGCGGTAGATGGACTTGTAGAGATCGACGTTGCCCACCGCCAGCGCCCCCAGCGTCTCGCCGTGGTAGCTGTTGGCGAGCGTGATGAAGCGGGTCTTGCGTGTCTTGCCGGTGTTGCGCCAGAAGTGAAAGCTCATCTTCACCGCGACTTCGATGGCGGCCGAGCCGTTGTCGGCGAAGAAACAACGATTGAGGCCCGCGGGAGCGATGCGCGTGAGTTCCTCGGCCAGTTTCACCGCCGGCTCATGGGTGAAGCCGGCGAAGATCACGTGCTCGAGTTTCTCGAGCTGCTCATGCAAGGCCGAGTTGATGCGTGCGTTCGAGTGGCCAAACAGGTTCACCCACCAGGAGCTGATGCCATCGAGATAGCGCTTGCCCGCGAAGTCCTCGAGCCACACGCCCGATCCGCCGCGCAGCGGAATCATCGGCACCGTCTCGTGGTCTTTCATCTGGGTGCAGGGATGCCACACGTGCGCGAGATCGCGCGTCACCCAGCTCGAGTTGCCGTCGGTCATGGGGCGCGATTGTGGCATGGGGTGTGGCAAGATGGACGCGAGGTTCAGGCATGCGCGTCGATGTGAATACCGGGCTGTTGGTCGGCGTCAAACAGGTGCTGTCGCCGTTCTTCGATGAACGGCCCGCCGGCGTCGTTCCCGATCTGCTGGTTCTGCATGGCATCAGCCTGCCGCCAGGAGCGTTCGGCGGTCCGTGGATCGCGCGGCTGTTCACGGGAAATCTGCCTGCAGATGCGCACGAATCGTTTCACGAACGCGCGGGGCTGCGTGTTTCGGCACACCTGCTGATACGCCGTGACGGCGAGATCGTGCAATTTGTCTCGTTCAACGATCGAGCCTGGCATGCGGGCAGGTCGGCGTGGCAGGGGCGCGAAGCGTGCAATGACTACTCCATCGGCATCGAGTGCGAGGGTACCGACGAGGTGCCGTACGAGGCTGCACAGTACGCCACGCTGCGCAAGCTGCTGCCGCTGTTGTTAGAAGCTTATCCGGCGATCACGCGCGAGCGCATCGTCGGGCATTCCGACGTGGCCCCGGGACGCAAGACGGATCCGGGGCAGAGCTTCGACTGGTCGCAGGTGCGCGGGTGAGATGGTGCCGGGCCGGCATTCCGGCATTATTTTGCGCACTCGTCACACGCTGCCGGTCCCTCTCCGAATAATGCCGGAATGCCGGCCCGGCACCATCTCACCTGCCGCGATCGTGGCGCCAGAGTACTTCGCTGCCGTGTTCGTGCCGCGCCAGCACGCGCGCGATCACGAACAACAGGTCTGACAGCCGATTGAGATAACGCGGCACTTCCAAGTTGACCTTTTCCGCTTCGGCCAGCGTCCACACGCGCCTTTCGGCGCGCCGCACCACGGTGCGCGCGAGATGGCAGGCGGCCGTCGCGGGTCCACCGCCCGGCAGGATGAAATCCTTGAGCGCGGGGAGCGGGTCGTTGAAACGGTCGAGCACCTGCTCGAGCTCCACGATGCGCTCGGCCTTGATCACCTGCGTCCCGGGGATGCACAACTCGCCGCCGAGATCGAACATGTCGTGCTGGATCTCGGTGAGGCAGCGCGCTACTTCCGGCGGCAGGCCGGGGACGGCGAGGATCATGCCGATGGTGCTGTTGGCCTCATCGACCGTGCCATAGGCCTCGACGCGTGCAGCGTCCTTGCGCACGCGGTGGCCATCGCCGAGACCGGTGGTGCCGTCATCGCCCGTGCGCGTATAGATCCTGCTCAAGCGGTTTCCCATGACGGACTCCCCCCACCCGACAGGGTGGCTCACTCGAAGCTGTAGCGTACTCCTATGGTGTACGCGCGGCCCTCGGTGCGGTAGCCCTCGGCCAGCGTGTAGTCCTCGTCGAATGCATTCTCGAGCCGCGCCTGCGCGGTGAATGCGTCGGTCACTCGATAACGCACCGTGGCATTGACCAGCGCGTACGAATCGAGAGTGACGTTCTCGGGGAAGCCGAAATCCTTGCGATTGCCATAGGCGGCGATGTCGAGGCCCAGGTCCAGGTCGCCGATGTCGCGGTTCACCGCGAGCATCAACGACTCGCGCGAACGGCGCAGCAGCCGCTCGTCGGTGGTTTCGTCGCGCGGATCCTGCAGGGTGAGTTCCGCGCGGGCACGCCAGCCTTCAGCCGTGAACTGGTAGCCGAGTTCCACGCCCTTGATGCGCGCACGGTCGATGTTCTGGTTGCTGCCCTCGAAGGTGTTGAAGTCCGTGATGACGTAGCTGATGAGATCTTCGATCTCGTTGTTGAAGGCAGCCAGCGTGAGCTGGTGGTGTACTCCCAGTTTTTGCCGCACGGACAGTTCGTATTGCTCGGAGACTTCCGGCTGCAGGTCGGGATTCCCGCCGAAGCCGAAGCGGTCCGTGGCATCGGGCGCGCGGAATGCCTTGCCGCCGGACAGCGCGACGCGTGTGCTCTCGCCCAGGGACATGCCGAACTCAGCGTTCCAGGTAGTTTCATCGCCGAAAGTCTGGTGATGGACCTGGCCGAGTGCGAGGCGCGAAGTGACGCGCGAGATGGTGAACTGGTCCTGGATGAACGACTGCGTGACGTGCGTATCCTGATCGAAGGTGGTGCCGAAGGAGAGTGCGTCGGCATTTTCGCCGCTGCGCTGGACACCGAGTGAGAGCGCATGGCCGGAAAACTCCGGCAGATCGACCTGCACGTCGAAACTGTCGCGCGTGGTATGCGCGAAGTCGAACGGATCTTCGGGTGTATTGGCGAAATTGCCCTGCTTCTGGTCGATCTCGTCGCGCATGCGGCTCACCGTGCCGCGTATGCCGAGTCCGTTGCTCGCGTGGTAGTCGGTTTCGAATGAATACACGCTGTTTTCGAAGTCCTGGGATACATCTTCGTACGGCGGATCCGAAAAGGTCTGCGACGAGTATTCCGTGCGGCCGGTGGCGAGGAAGCCGCGCGCGCGGAATGTCAGCGATTCGGTGGCATCGAACTCCGCGTTCAGTCGGCCGGTGGTGTTGCGCCAGCCGCGATCGCTGTTGTCATCGGTGAACACCGGCATGCCGTCACTTTCGGAATAGCCGCCGCCAACGCCGATGCGGAAGGTGTCGGTCAACGACAGCGCCGCATCGCCAAAGAACTGCTGCGTGTTCAGGCTGCCGAAGGTGGCGCCGCCGCTCATGCCGTCCTTCTTTGCCGCGCCGCGCGTGAACAGCTGCACCACGCCGCCGATGGCATCGGTGCCGTACAGCGACGAGCGCGGTCCCTTGACGATCTCGATGCGTTCCAGCGATTCCGGCGCGATGTTTTGCAACGCGGCGCCGCCGATGGTGCCGGGATTGATACGCACGCCGTCGATGAGCACCACCGTGTGATTGCTGTCGGTGCCGCGCGTGAACAGCGAGGTGGTCTGTCCCGGGCCGCCGTTGCGGGCAATTTCGAGCCCGGCATGCCCCTGCAGGATCTCGCTGATGTCGGTGGCCATCGAGCGCTCGATGTCCTGGCGCGTGATGACGATCACCGGCGCGTCGACCGCATCGAGCGCCACCGGGGTGCGCGTCGCGGTGATGATGGTTTCCTCGAGTTCGTCCTGCGCGAAGGCTGGAACGCTGGCGCACGCGGCGGCGACGGCCAACGCAATGCCTGATGAGTATGGCTTGCTGAACATGATCGGTGACCTTTCCATGCACTCCCGCATGGCTTGAAGCGATGACACCCTGGAGTGCAAGCGGGGGGAAAGGCGTGTTGCCTTTCTCCTGTGCCCACCGCACCAGGGAACGTAGCCGCAAGGCCGGTCTCCGGACTCTCGAACTGGAACGCTGTCGTTCCGACGCATCGCCTTCCCGAGCCTCGTGGACTCAGTGGCAGTTGATGCGCTTGGGTTCGATTACCGTTGCGGGGGCAGTGCTGGAATTACCGATATCAGTTCACCTGATAGCGACTCACCAGCTTCCCGTAACCTTGCGGCCCGCGAACTCTAGCGGGATTGGGCGCGAATTGACAGGGTTGACACCGCTCGCGCAGGCTTCGCCCGCCATGCCATCCGCCGAACTCACCGCCGCCCTCGACGCGGCGCGCGCCGCCGCCGAAGTCATCCGTGGCTTCTATCAGCGTAATGTCAAAATCGAGGTCAAGGCCGACAAGACGCCGGTGACCGAAGCGGACGTGCGCTCCGAGGAAGCCATCCGCGACCTGCTCACACGCCGCTTCCCGTCGTACGGGTTCTATGGCGAGGAAACCGGCAAGTCGCAGATGGATGCGGAGAGCGTCTGGCTGGTCGATCCCATCGACGGCACCAAGTCATTCGTACGCGAGTGCCCATTCTTTTCCACGCAGATCGCGCTCATGCGCGGTGGGCGCTTCGTATTGGGCGTGTCCTGCGCGCCGGCCTACAACGAACTCGCCTGGGCCGAGCGCGGTGGCGGCGCATTTCTCGACGGCAAGCCGATGCGCGTCAGCCAGGTCGATTCGCTCGCGAACGCCATCGTTTCGTCCGGAAATCTCAAGACGCTGGCGGCGTCGCCGGCCTGGGCCCGTTTCGGCGGACTGATCGGCAGCGTCAACCGCATACGTGGATATGGCGATTTCGTGCACTACCACTTGCTGGCGCGCGGAGCGCTGGACGTGGTCATCGAATCCGACGTGAACATTCTCGACATCGCGGCGCTCACCGTGATCGTGGAGGAGGCTGGCGGACGATTCACCGATCTCACTGGCGGGCCGGTTGGGCTCGCGACCACGACCGTGCTGGCCAGCAACGGATCGTTGCACCAGCCGGTCATGAACCAGCTTCGTTTCGGCAATTGACCCATGTCGGTGTTTCTGCGCTGGGGAGTGTTCGGAATACTCGGTGTGGCGGCACTGCTGTACGCGTACAACGCGAGCAAGCGGCTTGCCGAAGCACGCGCCGCGAAGCCGGCAGCGGTTGCAGAGATGGCGGCCGAGCCCGAACCGACAGTTGAATCCGACGCAACGGCGGCGCCGGAGGCTGCCCCAGAGGATCGTCAACCGCCGGCAGCGGCGGTTGCGAGTGCGCCATCCGCGCCTGCGCACTGCGAGGCAGAACTCGTGGTCGCACAGCGCGCCATCGATCTGCGCAAGGAAGGTGCACCGCTCGATCGCGCGCTGCGCATCCAGGAAATTGCGTGGGAGCCATCGCCGGAGCGGCGCCAGCGACTCGAGCAGGTGGCCACTCGCTGGTTTGGCTACGAGGGTGACTTTCGTCCGGAGGCGTTACGGATCGCGGTGATCAACGACTGCGAGCGCGCTAGCCCGGCGCCATGAAGCGCTGGTTGCCGAGGCGAGTCTCGGCGTAGTTGATCCCGTAAAGACGCGCCAGGTGTCCCGGCTCGAGCTCGCCGGCGCTCACCGCCGTGATTTCGCCTGTGCCTGACAGCAGCCAGAGTCGATCGGCAAATCGCAGGGCGAGATTGGGTTCGTGCAGGCTGGCGATCACCGCAGCGCCGGCACGTGTGAGTCCGTGCAGGCGATCGAGAATTCCCAGCTGTTGAGCCGGATCGAGGTGATTCGTGGGTTCGTCCAGCAGGTAGATCGACGGGGCCTGAACCAGCAGGCGCGCGATCGCCGCTCGCCGTTGTTCACCGCCCGACAGCGTCGCGAGCTCACGTGTGCCGAAGGCGGCGAGTCCCACGCCGTCCAGCGCCTGCGTGGCCCGCCGTTCGTCGGACGGGCCGTTTGTTTCCCAGAAACCCAGGTGCGCGAAGCGCCCGAGAATCACCGAATCGAAGAGGGTGCCCTGCGGCGCGGTATCCGGGTCCTGCGGCAGGAAGCCGAGTTTCACGGCAATCGCGCGGCGCGGCAGAGTGGCAATGTCAGCACCTTGCAGGCGCACGCTGCCGCCATCCGCGGGGCGCAGTCCGGCCAGCGTGCGCAGCAGCAGCGATTTGCCGGCGCCATTGCCGCCGAGCAGGGCAACGAATTCTCCTGCACGGATGGCACAGTCGAAGCCATCGACGAGCAGTCGGCCGGGGACACTCACCCGCAGCTTTTCTGTTTCGAGCAGGACGTTCACGGATCGCTCAGCCAGCGGATTTCGAGGGCGGTTTCATCGCCGACGAGCACCGATTCCAGCGATTCCGGCATCTCGAAGGTGTGTTCGTCAGCGGCGTAGCGTCCGGCCATGACCTCGGCAAAGGTCTGCGGGTACAAAGGATCGAGATCGGGCTCGGCATAACCGCCGGGATACAACGGTGCGAGCGTGGCGAGATCGTATTTGTCGCTGGCGCCGAGTGTGTGCAGGATCTCGTGCGTGATCACCACATTGTTGGATCCGGTCATCGTCCGGTCTGCGAACGCGTGCACTACACCGACCAGCCCCTTCTGCAGGCCCACCGAATGCGGGACCGACTGGTTGAACGTCGGATCGTGAAACAGCACGAAAATGCGGATTTGCGGTGGCGCACGCCCAGGTGGCTGCGAATTGCGATTGGCATACAGTCGCACCTTCAGGCTCCACCAGACGGTCGCCAGCATGCCGGCATCGGGTTCACGCGACGGCGGCTTCTCGGTCACTTCGGGAAACAGGTCGACGCGCACCGGACGCTTGATTTCGATGCCATAGCGCCTGGCTTCGTCGTTGAAGAAGCGTTCGATGTCCGCAACGCTTTCGTTCGAGAGGCTCTCGATGTAACCGGCAGTGACGTCGTCATCCGCGGCATTGATCGGAAACACGCCGATCCGCAGGGTCTCGTCCCAGTCGGTGGTGCTGAAGCGATCGTAGAAGGTCGAATACGCCGCGATGCCGAGGATGAACAGCAGGACCGAGATCCTGAGAATGCGCCACACGAGGATTGCGCCCGGAGCCTAAGGCTGCAACCGCGTGGCGGCCCACGGCCCGGCCCGAAATCCGGCACCGGCGGTAGTTAGTGACCTGGTCCAGCGGGCGCGCTCGTGGACGCGCGAGGCTCCCTCGATCCACAGCTCCACGGTATCGGCCCAGACGTAGTAACCACCCCAGAAAGGCGGCCGCGGGATGCGAACGCTCTGCGGCTCGTTGATGTTCTCCGGTGTCGGATGCGGCGCACCGAAGCGGTCGGCCGCGGCGCGCACCGCCGCATTGAGCTGCTCGCGCGAACGCAGCGGCTGGCTCTGGGCGCTGGCCCAGGCGCCGATGCGGCGTTGCCAGTTGCGGGTCTCGAAATAGGCGTCGCTTTCGGCAGCGGGCGCCTTGACCACGATCCCCTCGACGCGGACTTGCCGGTGTACGTGGTCCCAGTGGAATACCAGCGCGGCGCGCGCATTGTCCTCGAGCTCACGGCCCTTGCGCGAGTCGTAATTGGTCACGAACGAGACCCGCCCCAGCTCTATGTCGAGTTCCTTGCAGAGCACTACGCGCGCCGAAGGCTGACCCGACGAAGTCGAGGTAGCGAGCACCATGGAGTCAGGGTTTGGCTGCTGGCGCGCCGCCAGGGCGGTGGCGAGCCAGGCGGCGGCGAGCGCCATGGGCTCGGTGGGCAGAGGGTCGGGCAGCAGGTCGTTGTAAAGCTCCATGGCCGGTATGTTATCCGTGGACGATGTGCCTTGCAGTCGTGCGTCGCAGCCGATAAAAGCTAGGTCGGTATTCGCACATAACCCGGTGATTCATGAGCTCGCTCGACGACCTGCGCCGCAGGATCAACGAACTCGACCGCCAGATTCTGGAACTGGTCGGCAAACGGCAGGAAACCAGCCGCGAAGTGGCGCGCGCCAAGCGTGCCACGGGACAGGCTACGCGTGACTACAACCGCGAGCGCGAAGTGCTGCTCGCGGCCCGCGAGGCGGCGAAACAGCACGGGGTGGCGCCGCAGCTCGCCGAGAACATCCTGCGCCTGCTGATCCGCTCGTCCCTAACTACACAGGAGCAGGCCAGCGTCCAGGCCCAGGGCGCAGGCTCCGGCCGCAGCGCGCTGGTCATCGGCGGCGCCGGCAAGATGGGCCGCTGGTTCGCGGAATTCATGGCGTCGCAGGGATTCGCGGTGGAAGTGGCCGACCCGTCCGGTGCGCCGGTGGGTTTCACGCACCTCGCGGACTGGCGCGACAGCCCGCTCAAACACGACTTCATCGTGATCGCGACGCCGCTCGGCATCACCGACAAGATCCTGCGCGAGATCGCCATGCGTCGGCCCAAGGGCGTGATCTTCGACGTCGGCTCGCTCAAGTCGCCGCTGCGCTCGGGTCTCAACGCGCTCAAGTCCCACGGCTGCCGCGTGACCTCGTTGCACCCGATGTTCGGGCCGGACACGGAGCTGTTGTCGGGCCGCCACGTGATCTTCGTGGAGGCTGGTTCCGCCGAGGCGACGACCGCGGCGCGTGAACTGTTCGCGTCGACCATGGTCGAGCAGGTTGTCATGTCGCTGGAAGATCACGACCGCCTGATCGCCTACGTGCTCGGTCTTTCGCACGCGCTCAATATCGCCTTCTTCTCCGCGCTGGCCGAGAGCGGCGAGGCCGCACCGCGGCTCGCGAAATTGTCTTCGACCACGTTCGACTCCCAGCTCGACGTGGCCACGAAGGTGGCGCAGGAGAGCCCGGAGTTGTACTACGAAATCCAGAGCCTCAACGACTACGGCGCCGAATCGCTGGAAGCGCTGGCACAGGCCGTGGAACGCCTGCGCTCCGCGGTGATCTCGCAGGACTTTCACGCCTTCGAGGCGCTCATGCGTCGCGGCCGCGAGTATCTCGAGGACCGCCGCTCGGTGACGGAGCGCCGTGCGTGAACCGCGCGACGCGCGATCCTTATGCGGGCTCCGCGGAGGAGCTGCGCGAGCGGCTGCGCGCGTTGACCGAGGAAGTCCAGCGCAACGAGCTGTTGTTGCGCAAGACGCAGGCCCGCGAGATCGAGCTGCTGCGCGCCCACTCGCTCGGCGAGCTGTTCGATCGCATCGTTACCGGGTTGCGTGACGCCTATGGCCTGGATTACGTGACACTGTCGCTGTTCGACCCGCAGCACGAGCTGCGGCACCTGTCGGGCAACGAGACACTCACCAGCGCGGTCATCGAGGAAGTGCGGTACATCGACGCGGTGTCGCCGCTGGCACCGCGCCTGGCGCAGTTCGATCGTCCCTGGCTCGGGCCCTACGAGCCCGCCGATCACGAGTTGCTGGTGTCGCCGGCACTGAACCGGGGGAGCATCGCCCTGATACCGCTGCCGCGCGATAACCGCGCCATCGGGGTCATCGCCTTCGGCAGCCTCGATCCACACAGATTCACAGACGACCTGGCCGCGGATTTTCTCGCGCACCTTGGGGTGGTCGTGGCGATCAGCCTCGAAAACGCCGTCAACCGTGCGCGCCTGCTGCGCAGCGGGGTCACCGATTTCCTGACCGGCTGGCACAACCGGCGTTATTTCCACAATCGGCTGCGCGAAGAGCTGGCGCGTGCCGAACGCAGCGGCAAGGCGCTGGCCTGCCTGATGATCGACATCGATCATTTCAAGGAGATCAACGATCGCTTCGGTCACCTCGCCGGTGACGAGGCCCTCAAGGAAGTGGCACGGCGCGCCGAGGCCGAGATTCGTGCCGGCGACACCGGTGCGCGCTTCGGCGGCGACGAATTCGCGATCCTGCTCGCCGGCGCCGAGACGGCGCACGCGCTCAAGCTGGCCGAGCGTATTCACCACGGAGTGGCCTCGGCGCCGATTCGTGTACATGGCGGCGCGCACATCACGGTGACCCTGTCGATCGGCCTGGCCACGGCGCGGCCGCAGCCACGCTCGCATGACTACAAGGCGCTCGCGGAACGCCTGATCGCGGAAGCCGATGCCGCCCTCTATCGCGCCAAGAGTGGCGGCCGCAATCGGGTGGAAGTCTCGGCGCACATCATTGCCTGATGTCTCAGGAAGACGGTGCCGGGCCGGCATTCCGGCATTATTTCGAAGGGACGCGCAGTAGCGTCGCAGAAGCGCGCCTAATAATGCCGGAATG
>Ga0315910_10005511_pt1 | contig 10369 bp, 9 predicted proteins | sample EdamamesoilMG_FD_204470 | JGI IMG/M metagenome (GOLD analysis project Ga0315910, IMG submission 204470) | Garden soil microbial communities collected in Santa Monica, California, United States - Edamame soil | ecosystem: Environmental > Terrestrial > Soil > Garden | place: USA: California... | reverse complement strand
CGTGCAATTTTTTTTCCTTACGCTTACGTAAGCCAGGTGCGCCAGCATGGTGTAAATAGTTTTAGTTAAAGGTTATAACTTAAATGATGTTTCAGAGTGCGATGGCTTTGTCCACGAGGGTGGTTCTGATGCGCCTCCATGAGCCTATGGCAGCGTGTCTGAAATCCTGTCGTCTCTTGTGGTAATCCATTATCATGCCTCCGAGCAGCTATATATGTTATAACATTGATTCAGGTTTAATGTTTAAGATTTTCAACATTTTTATCCACAAATTCACAAAAATGTGGCCTTAACGCAGGTTTTCGGGGGTTGTTGACGTTCCAGGCTTTTGTAAAACAAACCGATAGTATTGGCGGGTTCCGTCTTTCAGGCTTTGGTAGACAATTGACGCGACCACGGCTGCCGTTGTCGAAAAACACTTTTTGGTAGTGCTGCGGAACGAGGGATCCAATTTTTTTCTTTTGGCATCATCGTCGGATTAATGGCGGCGAGCACGTTGGCTGAGATATCCTCTTTACCGGTCCGGCGTTGAGATTCCCTGAACACGAACATTCATTAGTTAATTTATTCACATGGGATAAATCGAAAAAGGATGATCTAAATCAGGAAAATTTTCCACTGCCTTCATTGACTGATATGTGCCATGAAAATAATTTTGGGATTTATTCAAGTATAAAATGAAGCGCAATACAATCCCGTATCAGACTCATTTTTTTGAACTGATTGCCAGCGCTGGCACTACCGTGCGTTCTGAACGATCACGTTTTTAAGGGCTTACTTCTCCGCAATAATTTACAGAAACATCATAATCCATGGCGACCTCCAGGAGCTTAACGTTTGCAACGACCTCCCGTGATTTTGTAACTACGCTTAATAAACGGGTGAACGAATATTTTAAACTGCATGACATCTCCCGTCATGGAAACTCAGAAATGATCGTCAAGACAGTGGTCATGTTCGGTCTTTATTTCGTACCGTATTCCCTGATTATCGGTGGCGTGGTAACCTCCACCGTTGGTCAGGTCGGGCTGGTGATCGTCATGGGCCTTGGACTGGCGGGGATAGGGCTGTCGGTGATGCATGATGCCAATCACGGAGCATACTCCAAACGAACATGGGTCAATACGGCTGTGGGTTATTCACTAAACCTGATCGGAGCAAACGCTTTTAACTGGAAAATCCAGCATAACGTTCTGCACCACTCCTATACCAACGTGCATGAAGAAGACGAAGACATCAGCCCCCGGGGCGTCCTGCGATTATCACCACACTCGGAGTGGAAGTACCTGCATCAATTTCAATTCATTTATGCCTGGTTCCTGTATGGGTTGATGACGTTGGTTTGGATGGTGGCAAAGGATTTTGTTCGCATCGTTCGGTATCAAAAGAACGGCCTGGCAAAAAGAAATAACGCGAACATTCAAACCGAATGGATAATCCTTGTATGCACCAAGCTATTTTATGTCGGCTACATTTTCGTGCTTCCGCTGCTGTTGACTGATTTGCCATGGTGGCAGATCCTTATCGGAATTTTTATGATGCAATACCTGGCGGGGTTTATCCTGGCCATTATTTTTCAACCGGCTCACGTTATTGAAGGAACCGAATATCCACTCCCGGATGAAAACAGGATGCTGGAAAACAACTGGGCTGTGCACCAACTCCTGACCACCACCAACTTCGCCACCAATAGCAAATGGTTTTCGTGGTATGTCGGTGGACTAAACTTCCAGATCGAACATCATCTATTTCCCAACATCTGCCATGTCCACTACCGCAACATCGCCAGTATCGTCAAGGATACGGCGCAGGAATTCGGCCTTCCGTATCATTGCAAAAGAACGTTTTGGGAAGCCATCGTAGGACACGGAAAACTGTTGAAGAAATTAGGCACTAGACCGTCTCCTTTCGCCACTCCGGTTGCTGCGGGCAATGTCGTGGATTTTGACCGGTGACTACGGCGAATGCGGGTGACCTTAGTCAGCGAAATCATTTGGCGCGGCGCAACGCCGCCAGTATTCCATGATCGCACTTATCGTTTTCTCCAGTTCGACAATTGAATTGGGTTTTACAAAAAATCCCTGCACGGATAAACTGTATGCATCGATGACGGACTTTTGATTGGATGCAGTAGAGAAAAAAAGATAGGGGATACACTTGTTGCTGAGCTTTGAATCTGTTTTTAGTTTCTCCCTTAAGGCGAAGCCGTTCAGTTTTGGCATGTTGATATCCGATAGAATCAGGAAGGGTAATTCATCAGATGCGTTGATATGATCGAGCGCTTGCTGCCCGTCATGAAAAAAAAGGACCTTGTTTTGATAATTGAGCTTTTGAAATATCTCTGTAAGAAAGTCCCGATCATCGGAATCGTCCTCGATGACAATGACGGGACCATTTTTATTGACGATGATTGCCTTTTGTGATTCTTGCATAGATCCAAACGTAAACGTTTTCTTTACTGACCTCAAAATACCGGATGCGTGACAGTCAGGAATCGGAGAGCGATCTACTGGCAGCACAATCAACTGGACTATTGCCTACGTGTTAATACGGGCATCCGCCAGCTAAGGACGGTGTAGTATTATACCGTGACGAAGCAAATTTAATGCTTTCTGCTTATAAAGCGGAGTGCTCCTGGCAAGGGCTCGTCATTCAAAATTATCACGCCGGTGGAATAGGAATACCCTACTTGGGCGCGCTGGCGGTCATTGGGTCGAATTTGTGCTGGCAACCGAATGGGCTATGGTACTTGTGTTGGCCGATATTGAAAAATAATTAAACCTTTTGTATTTTAATTTTCCCTATTGACACACCTGCGAGCGACGCGTAACGTGAATACGTCGCACGAAATACTGTTAAGCGAAATAATAATCTATAATCATGCAGGAAGAGCAAAGACTACAAGAGTTGTTGGACTACCACGTCCTGGATACAAATCCTGAAAAAGATCTGGATGAGCTGGCGCAAATTGCATCTGCGGTTTGCAATACACCGATGTCATTGATCACGTTTATAGACAGCCACCGCCAGTGGTACAAGGCAAAAAAAGGCGTCGATGCAAATGAAGTCCGGCGGTCAGATTCTTTTTGTCAATTTTTATTAGACAAGCCGCACGACGTTATGGTTGTGGCTGATCCTCTCACGGATGAGCGGTTTAAAACAAACCGATATGTGATCGGCGCTCCCTACATCCGGTTCTATGCCGGAGCCCCCCTGACTTCCCCCAACGGAAATGTTCTGGGCACACTTTGCGTGATGGATAGTCAGGAACATGATATCACAGAAGATCAAAAGATAGCCCTGCAATTGCTGGCTAAAAAAGCCATGCAGCATATGGACATGCGAAAAACGATGATCGACCAGGAACATCGCATTGAATACAATGCCGGGAATCTCAAAAAATTAACCGACCGCGCTCCCGGTACTATTTTTCAACTTGAAGCGTCTTCGGCGGCGACCTTACAATTTACCTTCATCAGCGAGGGAATACAGAACCTTCACCCACAATTAAAGGTGGATACAGTGCGAGAGGATGCCGAATTCTTTTTTGGCCACATTCATGACGAAGACCGTCAGCGAATTCGTCAGGGTATTACGCGTTGCCTGGAACAGCTGCAATCCTGGAACGAGGAATTTCGCATCGATGGAATGAATGGCGTTACCCGATGGTTTTCAGCGGACGCAATCGTGGAAAAAAGGGAAGGTGAAAAAACAACAATGTACGGTTCTATACATGATATCTCTTCGATCAAGAAGTACGCAGAACTGCTTAACGAAATTCTGCATGATGTGTCACACGTGATGCGCCGACCTATCGCCTCCATGCTTGGACTGGTTTCATTAATGGAAAAAGATGTCCTTGACGCGGACCAGTTGCGTCAATACATGACGCATGTAAAGAACGTGTTCTCCGAACTTGACACCTTTACCAGGCGGCTAAATAAAGTCTACACCGAGAAAAGAAATGAATCTGAAGAGGCACCTCATCATTCGTCATAAAAAAAGGCCAGTGATGCTCATCACGTTGAGTTTTTTTCATCAGCTTCAACGATCGCCTTGTCAAGCGCTCTTCTTCCACATTCGATAATTTCCATGGCTCGATAAAATTCAAACACGCCGCAGGCATCGCGTGATACATTGACCACAATATCGGGCTGGTGGATCTGAATCATCAACTCGGTGAGACGATCTTGTGTGAGTTCGTAGGATTTTGTTAGGAGATCAAACCAACCAAGGCGTTCGATGTTGTCTTCTGCGGTGCTATCGATTTTAAGTATCTGCGATCGAAACGTGTTCAGCATGCGCAGGTATGCCGCTTTTTCCTTATTCTCTTCCACACGCGGGAGTTGTCCGGTACTTACATCACTGTTCAGGTTAACAGCTACAATAATTTCACCCTCGTGTTTTGACACGACATTGAGCGGTAAGGGATTGAGCACGCCTCCGTCTACGATTTGCGATTGCGCAATATTGACGGGCTTGAATACGGTAGGGATCGCCATCGAAGAGCGAAGCGCTTTGAATAAGCTGCCACTGTTGTAATGGATTTCTTTCCTGCGGGTGATATCGGAAGCGACAGCGGTGAACGGTATGGCGAAATTTTCGATGTCACTGTCACCCAAAAAAGCTTCCATGGCTCTGAAGACGCGCTCCCCCTTGACGAACCCCTGTGAAGACAATGTAAAATCAAGGAGACGAAACACATCCAGTTTGCTAAGTGTATGAAGCCAATGCTTGTACTCTGTCAGGTAGCCAGCACAAAAGATACCACCCACCACGGCACCCATGGAACTGCCTGCAACTTCTTTGATGGTGTATCCCCGGGCAATCAGCTCTTCTATAACGCCAATATGGGCCATCCCCCGCGCTCCACCACTTCCAAGTACCAGCCTTACGTTTTTCACAGTGTATTGTCCTTTATCCATTTACCTGCGAATTTAATTTCAAAAAGACCTTATAGAAGCCCCACCGTGCTAAACCCAAAAGAAAAGCCGTCCCGGATATGAGACGGCTTAGTTAAGCACGCTATGGCGTGATGCACTACATCATATCGTCCATACCGTGTGGCACACCCGCCGCTTTCTGTTTCTCCTCTTTCATCTCGCAGACAATAGCGTCGGTAGTCAGCAACAGACTTGCGATCGATGCTGCATTTTCCAATGCAAGCCGTGTGACTTTTGTAGGATCGATAATTCCGGCCTCCACCAGGTTTTCGAATTTATTTTCACGCGCATTGTATCCCCAGTCCTTTTTACCCTCGCGGACTTTATTGATAATCACTGAACCTTCCTGTCCTGCGTTCTCGGAGATGGTGCGCAATGGTGCTTCCAACGCAAGTCTGATAAGGTTTACACCCGTTTCCTGATCGTCATTATAGATACCCACTGACTCGATGTTTTTGAGAGCTTCGATCGCGCGGATGTAGGCAACACCTCCGCCCGGAACGATTCCCTCCTGCACCGCAGCGCGAGTTGCATGCAACGCATCGTCTATACGATCCTTTTTCTCCTTCATCTCCACTTCAGTTGCCGCACCGACATAGAGGATCGCAACGCCGCCGGCCAGTTTAGCCAGGCGTTCCTGTAATTTCTCTTTATCGTAATCAGAAGTCGTAGATTCGATTTGTGCTTTGATCTGATTGACGCGAGCGTCGATCTCGGTTTTTTTTCCCGAACCGTTGACGATGGTTGTGTTGTCCTTGTCGATGTTGATCTTTTCTGCACGTCCGAGCATATCCAGGGTTACATTCTCCAATTTGAACCCGAGTTCTTCGGAAATCACTTTTCCACCCGTGAGGACCGCGATATCTTCGAGCATCGCTTTTCTTCTGTCTCCAAAACCCGGAGCCTTCACTGCCGCCACACGAAGCGCACCACGGATCTTGTTCACCACCAGGGTGGCCAGCGCCTCACCGTCCACTTCTTCTGCGATAATTACCAACGGTCTGCTGGTCTGGGCTGACTGCTCAAGTATCGGAAGCAAGTCTTTCATGGCGCTGATCTTTTTGTCATAGATCAGGATGTAAGGATTATCCAGTTCGGCCTGCATCTTTTCCGTGTTGGTAACAAAGTAGGGAGAAAGGTATCCACGGTCAAATTGCATCCCCTCGACGATCTTCACTTCGGTCTCCGTCCCTTTCGCTTCTTCAACCGTGATGACACCGTCCTTACCCACTTTATCCATCGCATCGGCGATCATTTTGCCTATGGTCTCATCGTTGTTGGCGGAGATGGTTGCCACCTGCGCGATTTCAGCAGTGCTCTTTATTTTTTTGCTTTGTTGGCGAAGGTTCTCGATCACGGCGTTGACGGCCTTATCGATACCTCTTTTCAAATCCATGGGATTGGCTCCTGAAGCGACGTTCTTGATACCATGTGTGTAGATCGCCTGTGCCAATACCGTTGCCGTTGTGGTTCCGTCTCCGGCAGCATCAGCAGTCTTGGACGCCACTTCCTTTACAAGCTGTGCGCCCATATTTTCAATTGGATCGCTCAGTTCAATTTCCTTTGCTACGGAAACACCGTCCTTGGTAACGGTAGGCGCTCCAAACTTTTTGCCCAGGATGACATTTCTTCCTTTTGGGCCGAGTGTGACTTTCACCGCATTGGCGAGCTTGTCAACACCTTTGCGAACCTTATCGCGTGCGTTCGCATTGAATAAAATATCTTTAGCCATAATTATGAAATGTTTAGTTGTTAAACGATCAGTTAAATGATACCCAATACATCGGAGTTGCGCATGATGAGATACTCTTTACCGTCAAGGGTGATCTCTGTCCCGGCATATTTTCCGTAACATATCTGGTCACCTCTTTTCACCGTGACGGGTTTATCTTTCAACCCTTCCCCTACAGCGACGACTTTTCCGGATTGAGGTTTTTCTTTGGCAGTATCCGGAATGTAAATACCGGAGGCCGTTTTGCTTTCGGCCTTTATAGGCTCGACAAGGATCCTGTCTTCGTTTGGTTTAAAATTAATGTTCATAGATTTTAAATTTAAAGACGACATGTTTTTTCGGCCAGCGACTTTTGTGCCATTCAAAGTTTAAGGGAACTCGACTTTAAAAATGTCACATAAAAAGTCAAAATGTCATTTGTAAAAATGTCAGCATCCATCGCTTACCATATACATATAGCGTTACACCATTGCAGTCTACGTACAGACGTTTTTGAGGTGATCATAAAATATTTTTAAAACTATTTTTGATTTTTTTCTCCGTTTTTATTTTTGCCGCATGTACAATAAGTCATTAAAAATTTATGAAACAGTTTTTACTGCCAAGGCGTACATTGCTCACTCTTCTGTTGTTCATCTCATGGATGACAGTATTCAGTCACGTTGCAGCCGCCGAAACTGCCGTGACACTCTATACGCCTTTCACCAGGATTTCGGTACCACCGGGACAGTCAATTGATTATACCATTGACGTCATTAACAATTCAGCAAGCGTAAAGAACGCGACCATTCAAGTCGTTGGACTTCCCCGCGAATGGTCGTACAGTTTGAAATCCGGGGGATGGACCATCGGTGAACTTGCCGTCTTGCCCAAGGAGCGAAAGAACCTGACCTTGCACATTGATGTCCCTCAAAAAGTAAACAAGGGTAGTTATAGTTTTCGCGTTGTAGCCCCAGGTATGGCAATCCTTCCGCTCACTATTGTGGTATCAGAGCAGGGAACATTCAAGACGGAGCTTTCTACCCGCCAACCGAACATGGAAGGGAATGCGACTGCATTGTTTACTTTCAACGCAGAATTGAGAAACCGTACAGGTGACAAGCAACTCTATGGGCTCAGAGCGCAGGCACTTCCCGGATGGAACGTGGCTTTTAAATGGTCAGGGAAACAGATCACCGCCGTACCGGTTGAGGCCAATCAGACTGAAAATATTACCGTTGAGATTGATCCTCCCGACGGAATTGAGGCGGGGACTTATCGCATACCGGTGGAGGGAGTAACAAGCGCATCCTCGGCCCGGATGGAGTTGGAAGTAGTCATTACCGGTTCTTATCAAATAGAATTGACCACTCCCACCGGACTACTGAGTGCCAGCGTAACGGCAGGAGATGAAAAGCGCATCGAACTTGAAGTTCGAAATACCGGGTCAACCGAACTTAGAAACATCAAATTTTCACACGCTGCACCTGCTAACTGGGAGGTCACCTTTGAACCAACCAGCATCGACAACTTGGAGGCGGGTAAATCAAGCGTGGTTTATGCTACCATCAAGGCAGACCGAAATGCGATCCCTGGTGATTATTTAACCACACTTGAAAGCAAATCTGCGGAAGCCTCGTCGAAAAGTTCGTTCCGCATTTCTGTCAAGACCTCCATACTATACGGATGGATTGGCGTATTGATCATTGCAGCCGTCGCCGGGGGTATTTATTACCTGTTTCAGAAATATGGAAGGAGGTAATCATGGACCAGCACATAATCGAACTGACCGGCCTAACCAAAAAGTATGGGCAGTTTACCGCGGTCGATCATTTAACGCTCTCCATCGGCAAAGGTGAAATATTTGGATTGCTTGGTCCCAACGGCGCAGGCAAATCAACAACGATCCTGATGATGCTGGGGTTGACGGAACCTTCTTCTGGGTTTGTAAAAGTATGCGGCCAGGATCCCGTTCGTGAACCGGTCGAAGTGAAGCGCAAAGTAGGCTATCTTCCGGACAGCGTCGGGTTTTATGAAGACTACAGCGGCCTTGACAACCTTTTGTATACGGCCCAACTCAACGGGATCAACAGGATCGAAGCCGCCCATCTTGCCGAATCATTATTGAAACGCGTCGGCCTTTCTCAAGACGCTCATAAAAAAGCAGGCACCTACTCCAGGGGTATGCGTCAACGGTTGGGACTTGCCGATGTATTGATCAAACGCCCGGAAGTGATCATCCTTGATGAGCCAACGCTTGGTATTGATCCGGAAGGTATCATCGAACTGTTGGCCCTAATCAGGCAGTTAAGTAAGGAGCAGGGCATTACGATACTGCTATCTTCCCATCACCTCCACCAGGTGCAGGAAGTGTGTGACCGTATCGGACTATTTGTAAAAGGAAAACTACTGGCGGAAGGAAATATCACAGCGCTGGCGCAACAACTGTTTTCACATCAACCGTATAGCATCGAAGCAGGTGTAATATTCCCTGACCACAATGGTATCACCAGACAAAAAATAACAGACACCATATCCCGGATCGATGGTGTGCTCACCGTTGAACTATATGAAAACCAATATCGTATAGGTTGTTCGCGAAATGTGGCGCCTGCGATCGCCAGATCCATCACCGCGCAAGGTGCCGACCTGACGCACCTCCATAACGTGGAGTACGGTCTATCCGACATCTATCATCATTACTTCAAAGAAACCTCAACACCATGAACATGATAAATAGCATGATCTTGCCCTTGTTGAACCAGGTGAAATATTCGCTTACAAATCCAGGACGTCATCACTCCTCGAAAAGCAATCATCCCTTCTGGGTCATTGTCGGTAAAGAAGTATCGGATCATATCCGCAGCTGGAGATTTATTATCCTGCTCGTTCTCATTGTACTGACGTGCATCGGATCGCTCTATACGGCCCTTAAAAATTTACCGGATGCCATGGCGCGTACGCAGGATGATACGTTTCTATTTCTAAAATTATTTACAGCCACCGATGGCTCACTTCCATCGTTTGTTGTGTTCGTGGGTTTCCTTGGCCCGCTGCTTGGCATTAGCCTGGGATTCGACGCCATCAATTCCGAGCAGAACAATAATACGCTGGTGCGACTAATGGCTCAGCCGATCCATCGCGATTACGTGATCAATGCAAAATTCACGGCAGCGCTGATTGTGATCAGTATCATGCTTTTTTCCCTTTGTTTTTTGATGACAGGTTTAGGTTTGATTCGAATCGGAATTCCGCCAAGCGCTGAAGAATTCTGGAGAATAATTTTTTTTGGCTTCATTACGATCTGCTATGTTGCCTTCTGGCTGAATCTTTCTATCCTTTTTTCGATCCGGTTTAAACAACCGTCCACTTCGGCCTTGTGTGCAATCGCTGTATGGATTTTCTTCAGTGTATTTTATCCCTTGATCGTAAAGGTGATCGCTAAAGCGATGGAGCCTTCTGCGCTGGCATCCCCGGATCAGATTATCAACTATCAGGGATTCGTTAACAATTTGCTCAGGTTAATTCCCAGCCAGTTGTTCAGTGATGCCACAACAACGCTGATGATGCCTTCCGTGAGAAGCCTGGGTCTGTTGAGGATGGAACAGTTAGTGGGCACCCTGCCGGGTTCGCTGCCTCTCGGACAGAGCCTGCTACTGGCGTGGCCGCAACTGACAGGACTCATTGGAACGACGATGGTGTGTTTTGGTTTGTC
>Ga0315910_10005510_pt1 | contig 10369 bp, 7 predicted proteins | sample EdamamesoilMG_FD_204470 | JGI IMG/M metagenome (GOLD analysis project Ga0315910, IMG submission 204470) | Garden soil microbial communities collected in Santa Monica, California, United States - Edamame soil | ecosystem: Environmental > Terrestrial > Soil > Garden | place: USA: California... | reverse complement strand
CCTGCCCGCCCTCGCTCATTCTCCTCGACATCGACATGCCCGCCGTGGACGGCTTCGAGGCGCTCCGCCTGCTCAAGGCGAACCCCGCGACCATCAACGTCCCCGTCATCGTCATCTCCGCCAACTCCAGCGCGCAGGACAAGGTGATGGGCCTCGAGCTCGGCGCGATCGACTACGTGGCCAAGCCCTTCGATTTCTCCGAGCTGCGGGCCCGTATCCGCGTCGCCCTCCGAACCCAGCGACTCCTGGAGATGCTCTCCAAGCACGCCCACATCGACGGGCTCACCGGCCTCTGGAACCGGGCACACTTCGACGCGCGGCTCTGCGAGTACGTCGCCTCCGCGCGCCGCACCACATCGCCGCTCACGCTCGTCCTCTGCGACTTGGACCGCTTCAAAACCATCAACGACACCTTCGGACACCCCGCCGGCGACGTCGTGCTGCAGCGCTTCGCATCGATCCTCACCGCGACGCTCCGCGAGTCCGACATCGCCTGCCGCTACGGCGGCGAAGAGTTCGTCGTCATCCTCCCCCACGCCACGCCCGAACAGGCCGCCGCCGTCATGGAGCGCGCCCGCGTCTCGCTCGCCGCCGAGCGCTGGATGCGCCACCCCGAACGCCACGTCACCGCCTCGTTCGGCGTCGCCCCTGTCTCCGAGGCCGGCGCCGCCGAAGCCATCGCCGCCGCGGACGCCGCCCTCTACCGCGCCAAGTCGGGCGGGCGCAATCGCATCGAGATCGCCACGCCGCCGGCGCTCAAGATGGCGAGCTGACGTTTGCCTCGACCGGCGCTCGCCGGCGGGAGAGCAGCCACCTCAGCTCGGGCATTTTCAGCGCCGCCGCCAGCAGCGCGAACGCCGCCACGCCGACGCCCAGCGAAACGCTCAGCCGCGCCAATCGACCGCCCCAGGAATCCTGCGCCGGCATCCACAGCGCCACCGCGATCACGGGCAGCGCCATAGCCAGCGAAGCGCCGGCGATCTTCGCGACCGCCATCCAGTCCTCGCGCTGCAGCAGGCGATGGTCCGGCAGCCGCGAGCGCAGCGCCCGCGACAGCAGCAGACACTGCGCCGTCGAAGTGATCGCCGTCGACCAGGCCAGCCCCGCCTCGCCCAGCCCCGGGACCCAGATCAGCGAGATGTTGCCGCAGAAGTTCAGCGCCACCGTGATCAGGGAGATCCGCACCGGCGTCCGCGTGTCGCCCTGCGCGTAGAACCCGCGCACGAGCGTGTGGTTCACGGAGTACGCCCACACCGCCCCCGCGTAGCCCATCAGGATGAACGCCGAGCGGTCCACGCCCGCGCTCGAGAAGTTGCCCCCCTCGAACACCACCGACACCAGGTCCCGGCGAACGATCATCAGGCCGATCGTCGCCGGCAATCCAATGAACAAGCTCAGCCGCACCCCGCGCCGGATCATCGCCCCGAACAGCGACCCGTCCTTCGCCGCCCGCGCCAGCGCCGGGAACACCGCCGTGGCGATCGCGATGCCGAACACCCCCAGCGGAAACTGATACAGCCGCTGCGTGTAGCTCAGCACCGAGTTCGAACTCTCGTCCAACGGGTACACAAGGTCGAAGATCGTCGGCCCCACCAAAATCGGCCACGAGGCGATCAGCCCGTCCATCATGGTGTTCAACTGCAGCGCGCCCAAGCCAATGGCTCCGGGCACGAAGCGCTTCAGCATCACCCGCGCCGATTCACCCACCCCCGTGAACACCCGCGTCCAACGAATAAACGGCCTCAGCGCCAGCAGGCACCACGCCAACTGCCCGAACCCCGAGCACAACGCCGCCGCCGCCAACACATACGCCGCCACCACCGTGTCGATGTCCAGCGCCGCCGCCGCAATCGCGCCCACCAGAATCACCAGGTTCAGGATGATCGACGCCCCCGCCGCCGGTCCGAACCGCCCGTGCACCTGCAGCATCCCGCCCATCAGCGCCGTCGTGCAGACCAGCGGCATGTACGGCAGCAGGATCATCGCCAGCCGGATCGCCAGCGCGCGGTCCGGATTCCCCGGCGCCAGCAGCAGCACGAGCAGCAGGACCGCCTCGCCCACCAGCGTGATCGACATCGTCAGCGCCGCGAGCATCGCGACCGTGAGCGTCGCGAACCGTGGCGCCCTCACCGGGTCCTCGCGGCTCAGCTCCGTGTAAATCGGGATGAACGCCGCCGACAGCGCCCCCTCGCCGAACAACCTCCGGAACAGATTCGGGATCAGGAACGCGAAGCCGAACGCGCTGCCCACCGCCGTATCGCCCAGCACGCGAGCCGTCGCCATGTCGCGCAGCAGCCCGCCGAATCGAGAAACCAGCGTCAACCCCGCCACCACCCGCACCGCCGCGAACACCCCCCGGTGTGCGCTGTCGTGCGACTGCTCCAGTTCGCTCATCTCGGGCGAAACATCCGTCGCGCGCGATCTCGCTCCCCTCACGCGCCACGCCAGCAGCGCCGCGCCAGTCGCCAGCGCTACGCCCGCCAGGTTCATCGCCCAGTCGTCCCAGCCCACGTGCCGGTTCAGCCCCGGGATGCTCTGCGTCGCCTCGTCGATGCTCGCGTACGCCGCCCCGATCGCCGCGGCCCAGACAACATTCCGTTTCGACAGCGCCGGACCGAAGAAGGAGGCCCCGATCAGCAGCGCCGTCCACACGAAGAACGCGCCGGCGTGCACCAGCAGGTCCACGCGTGTGAACCCGCCCGCATCCGGGATCCGCAGCGACGGCCAGTGCGTGCCCACCACAAGCAGGGCCGCGAAGGCGAAGAAGGCGATGCGGACAGCGCGTCGGCGGACGCCGGGACTCATCCGGCCCGCGCTCCCGCGCCGGCCTTGGCGGTCGGGACCACCACCTCGGCCGCCGAGCCGCGCCGGCTCTTGAGCCCGTCCCATTCCTTGATCAGCGCCTGCGCCAGCAGCCGGTAGTCCGCGGCGCCCGGAGCAGTGGGGGCGTACTCCATGATCGTCTGCCCGAACGACGGCGCCTCCGCCAGCTTGATGTTCCGCCGGATCGGCGGCCTGAACACCCGCGCAGATCGCCACGGCAGGTCCGTCTCTCGCGCCTGATCAAAGAACGCGTCCAAGTCCGCCACAACCTCGCGCGTGTGCCGGCTGGTCTCCTCGTGCATGCACAGGATTACGCCCGAGATCCGCAGCCGCGGATTCACGGTCTGACCGACGACGCGCACCGTCTCCATCAACCGCCCGACGCCCTGCAGCGCGAGGAAGTGCGCCTGCATCGGGATGATCACTTCCCGCGCCGCGGCCAGCGCGTTGAGCGTCAGCAGCCCCAGCGAGGGCGGGCAGTCCATCAGCACGAACTCGTACCGCGACAAGAGCGGCGCCAGCGCCATGCTCAGCCGACGGTTCCGGTCCGGCGCCGGCGCCAACTCCGGCTCCGCCGCCGCGAGGTCCACCACCGCCGGCAGCAGGTCCAGGTTCGCCCTCGCCTCCCGCACAGCTTCCCCGGCGCTGGCCGGCTCCAGGAGCGCGTCGTACACCGAAGGAGCGTCGCCCGGTTCAATCCCCAGGTGCAGCGTCGCGTGGGCCTGCGGGTCCAGGTCGATCAGGAGCGTCCGGCGGCCCTCGCCCGCGAGAGCCGCGGCGAGATTCACGGTCGTCGTGGTCTTGCCGACCCCGCCCTTCTGGTTCATGAGGGCGATGGTCCGGGTCAGGCCGGCGGAGCCGCCCGCATTCGCCGGGGAGACGGACAGGTTGTTGGCCGGAGCGTCCATGCTCGCCAGAGTGTACCGGGGAGCCGCCCCCGCCCGCCGGAGCTCCCCCCGAGGCGGCGATCCCGGGGGCGGTCGGGTTCGCTTCGGCTCCGATCGGTGCGCACGCTTTCGCGCCTCATGATTCGTTAACAGTTCTTTGACGCATTCTTCGCGCCACGATCGGGTGCGCGATGCGAACGCCGCGTTAGCGTTGTTCGCTCGATGAAACGACGCACCGAACGCAGCGCACGTTGCGCCCACCGGGCCTTCACATTGATCGAGCTTCTCGTGGTGATCTCCATCATCGCGCTGCTCATCGGCATCCTCCTGCCCACCCTCGGTCAGTCGCGGCGCTCGGCGCAGACCACGGTCTGCGCGAGCCAGCTCCGACAGTTCGGCGTGTCCTCGCTCTCGTACGCCAACGACAACGAGGACCGCATGTGCAGCGGCCCCGCCGACAACCGCCGACGCCGGGGCTACGGCGCCATCGACGAACTCGGCTGGATGGCCGACTTCATCCGGGGCGAGTTCCTCGTCCCCGGCGACATGCTCTGCCCCACGCAGCCGGCGCAGCTCACACAGAACATCGACATCATCCGCCTCAACGAGGACCCCTTCAAGCCCTTCCCCACACTCGAAGATCAGCAGCGCCTGATCGCCGCCGGGTACAACACCAACTACGTCCAGTCCTGGTACATGGCCTACACCGGCATGAAGCGCTACACGCCCGGCGTGCAGGGCGACCCCAAGCGCACCTCCGACGTGGTGGGCCCGCTGAAGACCACGATGGTCGGGATCACCTCGCTGGCCTCCGCCGTGCCGCTCTTCGGCGACGCCCGCACCGACCCCGACGACGTGATCATCTTCGACGGCGCCCAGGTTCGTGCGACCAAGACGCTCACCGACGGGCCCTACTGGGCCGGCGGGATCCACAACCGTCAGGACTACGACGACATGGGCGCCGCGCATGGCAAGGGCTCGCGCGTCGTCAGCGAGGGCCACGACCGCGACATCGGCAACATCGTCTTCGCCGACGGGCATGTCGATGCATTCCAGGACCGCCCCGACTCCGGCGGCGAGCGCGACGCCGTGTGGGGCGTGACGCCCGAGTTCACCGCTCAAGGGCTCCGCCTGCAGTACGACGAACTCGACGGGCGCGTCTTCGGCGGCTGGATCAACGCTCAGAACCCCATTGTCAACTCGAACGACTGAACATCAGGGCGCCGAGCGCCCGGAGGAGAACCCAGCATGCATCCGTACAAGTCTCTCGCGCTCGCCCTGTGCGCCGGCGCCGCGCTGTCCGCCGGCGCGGACGCGCAGGTCGTCCTGAACGAAGTGTTCGAGAATCCTCCCGGCTCCGGCTCGATCGACGAGGTCTGGGAGTTCATCGAGATCTACGGCGAGCCCGGCATGGATCTCACCGGCTACGCCGTCGCGCTCATCAAGGGCGGACGCGACGTCAACGGCGACAATCTGCCCGACGGCACGGCGCGCCCCGAGATCGACGAGGCGTTTACCCTCGACGGCCTGCAGATCGGGCCCAACGGGTTCCTCGTGATCGTCGGCGTCAACCCGTTCGGCGAGTCCCAGGTCGGGAACTTCCTGACGCCGAACCCCTCGTACAACCCCGGCCAGCCCGATTCGCTCACCAACCGGCGCTGGCTCGACGGCATCTCCAAGCAGGCCGCGCACATCCCGACCTCCGACACCTCGGGCAATTTCTCGGACGATGGGTCGTCCAGCTACGTGCTCGTCCGCAAGCGCCCCAACCACTCGATCAACGGCTCCGGACAGAACGTGTACGGCCCCGGCTACGTCTGGCGCAAGGAGCCCAACCCCGACGTCAACTTCGACGGCAAGCTCGACTTCGGCGTCGAAACGCCCACCCCCGGCTCGCCCACCGCCCGCGTCCTCGATCCCTACCAGATGGTCGATGATGTGGCCTGGTCCAACTCCGGCGGCAAGGAGTACGTCCGCTCCAGCCAGCAGGAAATCTCCGAGACCGACGGCTTCAACCCCGACGCGATCAGCCGGCTCCGCTACTACGCCGAGAACCCGATGCGCGGTCATCGCTCGCGCACTATCTCCGGTGGGGGCGGTTTCGAGATCCTTCCCACGCGCACCGCCGACGAGTCCTGGATCTACGGCGAACTCGTCGAGGGCCAGTTCCCCGCGAGTCTCGCCTACAGCACGGGCGTCGACGCCGAGGGATTCAAGCAGGTCAAGGCCCCGACGGACATCGAAGCGCTCCCGTACGACGGCGCCTGCGACCCCGAACCCGATGGCGCGGCGTCCAATCCCGGCTGCGCGCCCAGCGGCGCCGGCGCGTTCTACTTCACGGACCTCAACGTGAGCGGGTTCCGCGTCACCCCCGCCGGCTTCAACGATCACCCGAGCGACACGTCGCTGGCACAATTCCGATTCGTCACCGCCGACTTCGACTTCGACGGCCAAGTCACCAGCGCGGACCTGTCGCTCATCGAGAGCCGCCTGAGCGCGACGCTCGACGACACCGTGGCCGCGACGTGGGACAACAACACACCCGCCAATCCCAACGACGATTTCGCCTACACCGCATGGAAGTGGCAGGGCGCCGAGTTCCAGCAGGTCCTGATGATGCGCAACATGGTCCGGAACGACGGCGCCGGCGGCGCCAACTCACCGAACGTCACGCAGCAGGACATCGACGCCGTCGCGGCGCTCCTGCCCAATTGCCCCGGCGACACCAACGGCGACAACGTCGTGGACTTCGCCGACCTCAACACCGTTCTGGGCGCGTTCAACCAGACCGGCCCCGGCCTCCCCGGCGACTTCGACAACGACAACGATGTCGACTTCGGCGACCTGAACGTCGTGCTGAGCGGCTTCAATCAGCCCTGCTGATCTGTCATCGCGCGACACCCAGAAAAAAGCAGGCCCCGCGCTCCGGCGCGGGGCCTGTTGGCTTTGGGCGGGTTGGCCGGCAGCCGCGGCTCAGTCCTCTTCGGGGTGGGGCTTGTACGCCGCGACAACCGCCGCCTGCACGTCCGGCGGCGCCACCTCGTCGTGGCTGTAGTCCATGACGAAGGAGCCGAGCCCGGCGGTCATGCTCTTGAGCTGTCCCGAGTAGTTCATCATCTCCGACAGCGGCGCCGTGGCGCGGATGATGCACATGTCGCCCGGCGCGATGTCAGTCGTCTGGATGCGCCCGCGCTTGGAGATCATGTCGCTGGTGAGGTCGCCCATGTGCTTGCTGGGGGAGGTGATCTCGACGTCGACGTAGGGCTCGAGCAGCGAGGGCTTGGCCTTCTGCACGGCGTCGATGAACGCTTTCCGCCCCGCGGTGATGAACGCGACTTCCTTGGAGTCCACCGGGTGGTACTTGCCGTCATAGACGGAGACCTTGACACCGGTCAGCGGGAAGCCGGCGAACGCGCCAGTCTCCATCGCCTGGCGCACACCCTTCTCGATCGCGGGGAGGAACTGCTTGGGCACCGAGCCGCCGAAGGTGTCGTCCACGAACTCGAAGTGTTCGCCGTTCTCGGACTCCTTCATGGGCTCGACGCGCAGGAACACCTCGCCGAACTGCCCGGCGCCGCCGGTCTGCTTCTTGTGGCGGTGGTGCCCCTCGGCCTTGCTGCGGATCGTTTCCTTGTACGCCACCTTGGGGATGTGCGTGTTCACCTCGATGCCGAAGCGATTCTTGAGCTTCTCCAGCAGGATCCGCAGGTGCAGTTCGCCCAGGCCCCGCGCCACCAGCTCGTGCGTCGTCGCGTTGCGCTCCGTCACGAACGTCAGGTCCTCTTCGGCGAGCCGGTGCAGCGCCGTGCCGATCTTCGCCTCGTCGTTGCGGCTCTTGACCTCCAGCGCCAACCCGGCCATCGGGCGAGGCAGCGGGATCGGCTCCATCCTCAGGCCCGCCTCGTCCGGCGAATCGTGCAGCACCGCGCCCAGGTGCAGCTCATCGATCTTCGCCACCGCGCCGATGTCGCCCGCGAACAACTCCTGCACCTCGGTGTGGTCTTTCCCCTGCATCTTGAAGATGTGCCCGATCCGCACCGGCTTCTTGTGGTCGTCGATGAAGAGCGAGGAGCCCGCCTTCACGCTCCCCTGGTGCACCCGGAAAACCGAGAGCTTCCCGACGAAGGGGTCCACCGTCACCTTGAAAACGTGCGCCACCGTGTGCTGCTTGGGGTCCGGGGTCGCCTTCCAGCGCGCCTTCTGCCCGTCGGCGCCCGTCGTGTAGAACGGGCGCGGGTTGCCCTCCATCGGGCTCGGGCAGACGTTCGCGAAGATGTGCAGCAGGTCGCCCACGCCGGCGCCGGTCTTGGCGGCGCAGAACACCACGGGGATCAGGTGCCCCTCACGCAGCGCCTCCTCGATGGCTTCGTGCAGACGCTCCTTCGAGACCGAGGCGGGGTTCTCCAGGTACTCGCTCATCAGGTTCTCGTCGACCTCGACGATCTGGTCCATCAGCGCGGTCTTGGCCTCCTTGAACGTCGAGAACGCCGTCTTGCCCTCCGGCATGTCCAGCAGGTCCACCACATCGGTCATGTCCGGCGTCGGAAGGTTCACCGGCACGCACTCCGGACCAAACGTCGCGCGGATGTGCTCCAGCAACCCCGGCAGGTCCACGTTCCCGTGGTCGATCTTGTTGATGATGATCATGCGGGGCAGATCCCGCTCCGCCGCGAGGCGCATCAGGCGGCGCGTGTTCATCTGCACGCCCGAGGTCGCGTCGATCACCACCGCCACACACTCGACCGCCGGGAACACGCTCGCCGCCAAACCGAAGAAATCGGGATAGCCAGGCGTATCGATGACGTTCATGTGACGGCCCTCGTGCGAGAAGTGCACGAGCGCAGACTTGAGCGAATGGCGGTGATGCTTCTCCTCCGCCTCGTAATCCGTCGTCGTTCCGCCGTCCTCCACCGTGCCGATCCGGGCCTTGGCCTTGGTGTCGTTCAGGAGCCGCTCCACGAGGGTCGTCTTGCCCGCGTTCGCGTGCCCCACAATCGCAATGTTGCGGATGTCGCTGGTGGTGTAGCCGGCCATGCTGCACGAACTCCTTTGCCGCGGCGCGGCTCTGGTGTCGCTCGAGGCCCTCCGGGCGGAACACGCCGGAGGCAAGACCGGGCCCGCGTCGCGCCATTTCCACCGGCGCCGCCGCGGCTCGTGCTCGACCCCACCGGGACGACGCACGCCATCGGTCCGAAACGCCATTGTAAGGGATCGTGCAAGGCCCCAAACCCCCCGACTTCAACCGCCCGAGAGTTCCTCCAGCGCCGCCCGCAAGCGCCGCGCCCCGCGCCCTCCGCCACCCACCACGCGCACCCGGACCTCCCGCCCCCATTCCGGCCACATCGCCGCGAAACAGCTCCGGCTCACACGGCGCACCGAAAGCGTGCCCAGCCACGCGTCCGGCAGCAGTCGGTCAGGCCGGCCGCGCCGACGAACGTCCCCGGAAATCATGAAGACCCGTTGGTCCGTCACCACCACCGCCAGCCGCCGGGGACGGAACACCACCCCGCCCGCCGCCAGGCCAACGATCGGGATCGCCCCGATCGCCGCCTTGAGCGTGCTGGCCGCGGCGTCGGGCACGGTCTCCATCGCGCCCCACGCCACCAGCGCCTCACCATGCTCCCGAGCTTCGCGCAGCAGGGCGCGCATCGCCATCGGACGCACGGTCGTGTTGTGGAACGTGGCCACGCCCGGACCAAAGGCGCGCCGCCCGCGCCGAGCAAGACCGCTTCCCCACCCCGGATAGCATGATCGCAGTGCCGTCGATCAAGGACGAGGCTGTCGCGCTGCGCCAGTGGGAGTTCTCCGAGACCTCCCAGACGGCCTGGGTCCTCTCGCGCGGCCACGGCCTGTTGCGCCTGCTCGCCAAGGGCTCCCGACGCGCCAACTCGCCCTTCTCCGGCGGGATCGACGCCCTGACCCGCGCCAGGCTTGTGGCGATCATCAAGCCCACGACCGAACTCGCCACCCTGACCGAATGGGACCTTCAGGAAGTCTTCTGGGCGCCTCGTCGCTCGCTGCGGGCGCACTACACCGGCCTCTACATGGCGGACATCGTCTCCCAGCTCATCACCGACCACGATCCGCACCCGGCCATCTACGACGCGCTCGTCGAAGGTCTGCGCGCCCTCGACGCGGAGACCTCACCCGTCGACGCGGCGTTGCGCGTGCAGTGGGCCACCCTCGCCGAGGCCGGCTACGCCCCCTCGCTCGACCTCGACGCGCAGACCGGCTCTCCACTCGAACCCGCCCGCACCTACGGGTTTGACCCCGGCTCCGGCGGCCTCATCGCCGATCCCGGACCTAGCGCGCCGGGGGTCTGGCGCGTCCGCTCGGAGACCATCGACCGTCTACGCCGATTGAGCGGGCGCGGGCCCGCGACCCCGCACGCAGCGCCGGGCGTGAGCGAACGGGCCTGCCGCATGCTGGCGGCGTGGATTAGCGCCATCGCGGGGGGCGAGCCCCGGTCCCAGGCGGCCTTTTTGGGCACGATCCCCCCTGTCGAGCCCCCCAACAAGGGGTGAAGTCCAGGGGGGGTCGAACCGATGATCCCGAGCGGCATTTCCGGAGCGCCCGTGTGAGGTTCGGGGGGGCGATCGCTGTCGGAATGGGAGAAGTCAGCCTCGATGAACTCCAAGACGCTCGAACGAGTCCTCTCG
>Ga0315910_10005509_pt1 | contig 10369 bp, 5 predicted proteins | sample EdamamesoilMG_FD_204470 | JGI IMG/M metagenome (GOLD analysis project Ga0315910, IMG submission 204470) | Garden soil microbial communities collected in Santa Monica, California, United States - Edamame soil | ecosystem: Environmental > Terrestrial > Soil > Garden | place: USA: California... | reverse complement strand
CGACTGGCAGTACATCTGGGTGCTGTTCTGGTTCGACCGCAATGAAGGCTGGCGGCCAAAGGTGCTGCCGCCGCGCAGCCGCTCGGGACGCAAGGGCGTGTTCGCGACGCGGTCGCCGCACCGGCCGAATCCGCTCGGGCTGTCGGCCGTGCGGCTCGAGCGCGTCGAGAGGTTGACGCTCTACCTCAGCGACGTCGACATGCTCGACGGCACGCCCGTGCTCGACATCAAACCGTACGTCGCCTATACGGACGCCATCGCCGACGCCGGTGAGGGGTGGCTGGCGAACGGCGGCGCGCCGCGCGACCCGATCCCGCAGTTCGAGGTGCTCTGGAGCGCGGCTGCCATCGAGCAGGCGGAATGGATCGAGGCGCGCACGAAATTACCGTTGCGCGATCGTGCGACGGCGGTGCTCGCGCTCGGTCCCGAGCCGCATCCGTATCGGCGCATCCGGCGCGAGCCGAACGGGCTCACGCTCTGCGTCAAGGACTGGCGGCTGCGCTTCGCGGTCGAGGGGCGGCAGGTGCACGTCGCGGCCGTCGAGTCCGGCGTGCGCAAGGCGACGTTGAATGCGAGCGGCGAGGCAGATGCCGAGCTCGCGCTGCACCGCGAGTTTTTCGCGCGCTGGCGTCACTAGGGACTGCGCAGGCGCTACCCGCCGAAACGCACGCCCGGCCTCGCGAACTCGACCGCCGGATTGATGCCCTCGAAGTCGTCCGAGCAGGACAGGCGGCCGTCCGGCGCGAGGACCACGAGCGTCGTGCAGGTCGATGCGACCGGTGCGCTCCGCCCGCCCGTGCAACACCGCGTGTGCTATGGTCGCGGTGCATCCGGCGGGGGACGTCATGACACGAACTTCGGTCTGGCTGGGGTTGTCGGGCATTGCAGCGCTTGCGGCCATCTGGTTCGTCAACGGTCCGTTGCAAGACTCGGTGACGCGGGATGACGCGGACGCGTCCTCCATTCCGGCGGCCCTGGATTCGCCGGCGCCGGTGCCAGCACCAGCGGCGTCAATTCCATCCGCGGCGCCGCGCGGGACGCCCGGCCCGGGTCTCCCGGCAAGCTCCGTGGCAGAGATCTTTTCGATGCCGCACGATTTCTCGCAGACCCATGCGGCATACGCCTTGGGCGCGGCGGCGGCGGATGCTTCCGCCGTCGAGCAATTGATCGCCGACGCGCAAGACGTCTCCCGACGCGGCGACCGCGTGGCGCTGACGAGCATATTCATCGGGCGCTATTCCGAAATCGACCCCAGGGCCGCGATCGACTTCATTGCAAGAACGGAGCTCGAATCGAAGGCCGATCTCCTGTATCGCGTGTTCGAAGGCTGGTCCAAGCTGGACCTCGGTGCCGCCATCGCCGCCGCAGGCGATCTCGGAACCGCCGCCGAGCAGCAGGCCGCCGTCGCGGCCATTCTGCGCGCGCACGCCGACTCCGGCGCCGGATCGGTCGCCATGATCATGGCCCGGCTCGTGGCGGCGGGAGTTTCGGGGAATCCGCAGCTCAACTCCGCGATCCAGTCGGTCTCCGGCGAGCCGGAGGCGGCGCTCGCCGCCGCGATCGCCTTGCCCCGGGACCAGGCCGTGATGCTCGTGAGCACGATCGGCATGGGCTGGGCCAGCCAGGATCCCGAGGCCGCTTTCGAATACAGCCGGACGATGCAGGACGTGGAGCTTCGGCGCCAGATGCTGAACGGCGTCTTCTACGCCTGGATGGATCGCGATCCGGGGCGCGTGATGGGCTTGCTCAACGAGCAGTTGACCGGCGACGAGCGGAATTCACTGATCAATGCCGGGCTTGGGCGCCTCGCGCAGCGCGACCCGGACCAGGCCCTCGAGCTGTCGCTCGGCATCGCGAACTTTGCCTATCGCGAGGCTGCACTGCAGCGCACCTTCCGGACCTGGGGAGACGCGGACCCTGTGGCCGCCGCGGCGGCACTGGAACGCATCGACAGCGGGAACATGGCGGTATTGATCAAGGAGGTTGGCCCGGAGTACGCAAGACGGGCGCCGGCGGAGGCGCTCGAATGGGCGAAACGCATCAGCAACGGACAACCGTATCCGGAGGTGATCGCGGCGGTGGCTCACGAGAACCTGTCGCTCGCGCTCGATGCCGCACTATCGGTGCCGGGGCAAACCGACCGGATGACGACGATTTTTCAGATCTCGGCGGCGCTCGCCGCCGAGGACCCGACAACGGCAACCGGCTTCTGGCGCGAGCTTCCGGCCGAGCACAGGACGATGGCGACGCAGGGAATCGTCTCGACCTGGGCGCAGACGGATCCCGACAGGGCAGCCGAATGGGTCAGGAGCATTCCACGGGGTCCCGACCAGCAGCAGGCATTGGGCAACCTGCTGATCGCGCTGAGCTCCTCGGCGAACGCCACGAACTACACACAGCTGCTCGGCATGCTCGACTCGAGCGAGCAGCGCGATACCCTTGGCTACGGCCGCGTCTCCGCGCTCGTCCGCGCCGGTCATCGCGATCAGGCGGAATCGGAGCTCGACCGACTCAACCTCTCTCCAGACGGCTATCGTCGCGCCCGAACGGCGCTCGAGCGTGACGGACCGCTTCAGTAGAGGCTGTCGGTCAGTGAGCGGCAGGACCTGACGGAGCGTCAGGTTTCCGCACGAGAAACGCCGAGGCCACGGCGACGATCGCGCCGATCGCGCCCGCGAGAAACGCCGCGCGGATCCCGCCCGCAAGCGCTTCGCTCGCGGCAACCCCGCTCGCGGCGAGCTCGGCCTGCCGGGCCGTCATGATGGCAATGAACAAGGCGACGCCGGCGGCCCCGGCCACCTGCTGGAACGAGCCGAGCACCGCGCTGCCGTGCGAGTAGAGCTGCGCCGGCACCGACGAGAGCGACGCGGTGAAGAGCGGCGTGAACAGCAAGGCAAAACCGACGCTCATCACGATGTGGCCGATGAGGATGTACTCGACGCGGCTCTCCGTGCCGAGCAGCGTCATCGCCCAGAGCACGGCCGTCACGATGACGATGCCGGGGACCACGAGCTTCCGGGGACCGATCCGGTCGTACCAGCCGCCGACCTTCTGCCCGAGCCGCCCCATGAGCAGCGCGCCCGGGCATAGCAGGAGGCCCGTCGCCAGCGTGCCGAGGCCGAGCACGTTCTGGAGATAGATCGGCAGGAGGATGATCGTGCCGAACAGCGTCAGCATCAGGATCATCGTCAGCAGCAGGCACACGCAGAAATTCCGGGAGGCGAACACGCGCAGGTCGAGAAGCGCGGCGTCCCTGCGCTGCAGCGCGAGCTGTCGCAGCACGAACACGATCATCGCCACAATGCCGACGACGAGCGGGATCCAGGAGGGCGGCTGCCCCGGCACCGGCGGAACGCCGAGCAGGCTGACGCCGTACACGGAGCCGCCGAATGCGAACACCGAGAGCACGACCGAGGCGGCGTCGAGCGGGGCCTTGCGCGGCGTCGTGACGTTCTCGATGCGCCGCCAGCCGAGCCAGAGGGACGCGAGCGCGATCGGCAGCACGACGATGAAAAGCCAACGCCAGTGCAGGTAGTTCAGGATCAGGCCCGACAGCACGGGGCCGACCGCCGGCGCGACGGAGATCACCATCATGACGTCGCCCATCGCCTTGCCGCGGGACTCGGGCGGCACGAGCGTCATGATGGTCGTCATGAGCAGCGGCAACATGATCGCGGTCCCCGAGGCCTGGACGACGCGCGCGACGACGAGGAGCTCGAGACCGGGCGCGACCGCGGCCGAGATCGTGCCGATCGAGAACAGCGACATCGCCATGAGGAAGACTGTGCGCGTCGGCAAGCGCTGGATCAGGAAACCCGTCATCGGGATGACGACGGCCATCGTCAGCAGGAACGCCGTCGTCACCCATTGAGCGGCCGCGGCCGTCACGTCGAGGCTCAGCATCAGCGGGGGAATCGCGACGCTCATGATCGTCTCGTTCAGGATCACGACGAACGATGACACGAGCAGCAGATTGATGACGCGGCGATTGCGGCGCGCAATGACGGCCGCCTCGCCGTCGACAGTCGTGGCGTTCATGGTCGTGGGCGCCGTGGAACGGCGGGGTCTCGTGCCTGGGAGGGGGCGCATTGTGCGCCTCGGGCGCGGCAAGCGCCAGCATCCGTCAATCGCTGTCGCGGCGGCCGATCCGGTTTCGACGGTTGTTGGCGAGAAACAGGGAGGCGCCGAGGCCCGAGTGCTCTATCCGCCGATCGTCGGTTCTGCGGTCGGAGAGCTTCACGAAAGCGCAGGAGCACTGGGGAGACGTGCAGTCCGGCAGCGGCAAGGCCGGTGCTTCTTTCGCGAGATAGCGACGGCCACGCAGCCGGTTTGCCGCCTCGCACGCCCCCTGGCGCGCCTGGATCTCGACCGCACCGAAGCGGGCTGCCGCCGGCTGGCCCGGGGCTTCCGCCTTGCGGCGGCGTCGCTTCACGAGCCAAAGCGACCCGGCGGCGACGGCGATGACGACGAGGATGGCGATGGCGACCATCGGCTGCTGCGGTCTCGAACGGATTGGGATGCTCATCCTGGATCAGAACCCACCCGGCGCGCGCGCACGCCGATCACAATTCTCCGGCAGGTCTCCGGCACGACACTTGCAGCAGTCCGGACGAAGCGTAACGACGGATGCAAACGGAGGATGACAATGAGCAAAGGAACGCCCGGAAAAGACAAGGACCTGCAGGGTGAGGGCAACCGGGACGCCGACCGCCGCTATCGACAAGGCGTACGCAAGACAGTCGAGGAGACCACCGAGAAGGAACGCCTCGAGCGCGCCGGTAACCTGAGCGAGCGCGAGGCCAGGGAAGCCGAAGCAGCAGAGGAAGAGGGACGCTCGCGCGCGCGGGAATGATGCGCGACCTGCCTCGGTCTAGACGAGCCGCCTCGCTTCCGCTTCCTTGCCTCTCGGCCCGCCATCGCCCTTGATGGCGGCCCGGATTGCCATGACGTCGGCGGGCTTCACGAAGTGACGATCGAATCCGGCGTCGCGCGATCGGTCGATATCCTCCGCCTGGCCATAACCGGTCAGGGCGAGCAACAAGGGCTTCGGCCGCGCGTCCCGAATGACTTGCGCCAGCTCGTAACCGTTCATGCCTGGCAGACCGATGTCGATGATGGCGACGTGCGGCGCGAAGCTTCCCATGCAGGACAGCGCCTGCGTCGCGTCCCGCGCCGTCCTCACCTCGTGCCCGTCGAGCCCGAGCAGCAGGGCGATCGAGTCGGCCGCGTCGGCATTGTCATCGACGACCAGGATCCGCTTGCCGGTCTGGCCTTCATCGGCGGACGGAATCTGCTCCGGCTGCGCCAGGACCTCGCTGATGCAGGGCATCTCGATGCAGACCTCCGTGCCCTGCCCGGGCCCGGCGCTGGTCACCTGGACCTTGCCGTGATGCAGCTCGACGAGGCTGCGGACCACCGCAAGGCCGACACCGAGTCCCCCCTGGTTCCGGTCGAGTTCCCGGGGTCCCTGGGTGAAGACCTCGAAGATCTCCGGAAGAAAGTCCGCCTCTATGCCCATGCCGTTGTCGCGCAGGCGAACGACGACACTGCCGCGATCGGTGGACACGTCGAGCTCGATGATGCCGCCGACGGGCGTGTACTTCGCCGCGTTGTTCAGCACGTTGCTGAAGATCTGCCGGAGACGCGCGAGATCGCCGAACACCCAGACCGGTGACGCAGGCAAACGGATCGAAAGCGTTTGGCGCTTCGAATCCACGAGCGGCCGGGCGATCTCGACACTGTGCTCGATGGCCTTGCCGAGCTCGATGGCCTCGCGATGCAAGGTGATCTTGCCCTGCGTAATACGGGATACGTCAAGCAGATCGTCGACGAGCGCGGCAAGGTGGGAGACCTGCCGCTCGATGACTTCGCGCACCCAGCCGACTCGCGAATCGCCCGACGCCACCTTGTCGAGCACCTGGGCGGCCGTCACGATCGGCGCCAGCGGATTACGCAGCTCGTGCGACAGCATCGCCAGGAACTGGTCCTTGCGCCGGTTCGCCTCCTGCAGCTTCTGCTCGGCCAATCGCGCGCGGGCCATCTCACGGCTCAAGCTGCTGTAAAGCCTTGCATTGTCGAAGGCGATCGCCGCCCGCGCCGCGACCTCGAGCAAAGCCCTCGCGTCGAGCGTCAACTCGTCGAGGGTGGCGCTGCCGATCGCCAGCGCCCCGATGCTGCGATCGCCGACCTTGAGCGGCAGGACGTGTGCCACGCGCAGGCCCGCGGGCCAATGGCCCGGCCCCGCGGAATCGACCCGAATCTCGAGCGCGTAGCCGCCGCTCTGCACCTCGTCCATCGCCCGGCGGATCGTCGGGGGCAACTGCGACGACGACTCCAGGGCAGCGACCGGCTCGCCGCGTCGCAGCATCAGGGCGACCGTCGCGCCGGGGGTTTCGACCGCGCCGCCCGCATTCAGTGCATCGACCGCATCGACCGACAGCACCGCGCAACCGCCGACCGCCGGCACGAGGACGCCGAGCAGCCGCTCCATGCTTGCCTGCAGATCGAGCGAGGCGGCCAGCTCGCGGCTTGCCAGCGCGATCAGGTCCGAGCTTCGCTGGGCGGCTTCGGCCGCGGCGCGCGCCGCTTCGGCCCGCGCCGCATCGGCAGCGCGGCGCTGGGCGCGATACAGGTCGACGAATACGCGCACCTTGCTGCGCAGGATCGCCGGCACGACGGGCGTCAGGATGTAGTCCACCGCGCCGAGCTCGTAGCCGCGCTCGGTCTGCATCTCATCGGCGTAGGCGGTCACGAAGATGATCGGCGTATGCGACGTGCGCCCGTGCTTGCGGATCAGATCCGCCGTCTCGATGCCGTCGATATCCGGCATGTTGACGTCGAGCACGATGACGGCGAAATCCCGGGTCATGAGCTCGCGCAGCGCCTCGGCGCCCGAGCTCACCAGCACGAGGTTCTCGTCGAGATCGTCGAGCACCTCGCGAAACGCGAGCCGCTTGTCGACCAGGTCGTCGACGACGAGGATGTTTACCTTTTCTTCCATGCTACCGGTGCAGCCAGCTCTTCAGAACGCCGAGCAGGTGGATCGTGTCCACGGGCTTCGACAGATAGTCCCAGGCTCCCGCCTCGATGCACTTCTCGCGATCGCCTTTCATCGCTTTCGCGGTGACCGCTATGATCGGAAGATCCTTGCGCTGGTCGAGCTTGCGCATCTCGCGCATCGTCGTCATGCCGTCCATCTCGGGCATCATGATGTCCATGAGCACGATGTCGATCGAAGGATCCGCCTGCACGAGCCGGATGGCTTCCCGGCCGTTGCTGGCCGAGACCGTTTCCATGCCGTGATCGTGGAGCACGGTCGACAGGGCAAAGATGTTGCGCATGTCGTCGTCGACGATCAGCGCCTTCTTGCCTTCGAGCACGTGGCTGTCACGATGCAGCTCCTCGACGGATTGCCTTCCCGCTTCCGAGAGATCGCCGATCGACCGGTGCAGGAAGAAATAGACGGCATCCACGAGACGCGCGACCGACAGCGCTTCGCGCAGGGCAAACATGCCGTCGCGTCGACGCCAGCGCGACAAGGCGTCGCGCCCGCCGGAGCCGAAGATGATGATCGGAAGCTGCCGTGAAAGCGCGCGGTTCTCGACCGCTTCGATGAGCTCCGCCGGCTGAAGGTCGGTCGCGCCCGACTCGACGACGAGGCAGTCGAGCCCATCGTCGCGCAGCAGGCCGCAGATTTCCGCGGGCTCGGTGGTGGCGACGACATCGATCCCTTCCTCCGCGAATCGCGAGCGCACGTGGTCGAGCTGCTCGCCGGGCGCCATCGCCAGGCACACGCGCTTGCGCGACCTGGCCACGTATTCCTCGAGCTGCGCGATGGCGCGGTCGATGACATCCGTCGAGGCGACGGGTTTCGCAATGAACCCGATGGCTCCCGAGGACAGCGCCCGGTCGCGCGAGTCGTCGGTCGAGACGATGCAGATCGGGATGTGCCGCATCGACAGGTCGGCCTTGAGGCGGTCGAGGATGCGCCAGCCGGGCATGTCGGGCAGGAAGATGTCGAGCGAGATGATCGTCGGCATGTATTCCCTGACCAGCGAGATCGCCGCGGCGGCGGTCGCGCTCACGAGGCCCTTGAAGCCCTGCCTGCGGGCCGCGTCGAGCAGCAGCTTCGCGAAGGCGAGGTCGTTCTCGACGATCAGGATCGTGCGGTCGCCGGGATGAATGTCCGCGCGATCGTCGTCGGCCTCGTTCTGGCTCGACGGCAGCGAGTCGTCCTCGACGTAGATCGGCTGCACGGCAGCCTTGGCCGCGGGCAGGAGCCGTGAGTCGCCGGCAGCCGGGTGCGACACCCGGCCCACGCGCGGCGCTTCGACCGGCAGGTAGAGGGTGAAGCTGCTGCCTTCGCCGGGCGTGCTCGAAAGCCTGATCTCGCCGCCGAGCAGCTTCGACAGCTCGCGGCTGATGGCGAGGCCGAGACCCGTGCCGCCGTACTTGCGCGACGTGGAGCCGTCGGCCTGCTGGAAGGCCTCGAAGATGATCTGCTGCTTGTCGGGCGCGATTCCTATGCCCGTGTCGGTGACCGCGAACGCGATGACCTGGCTGGCAGACGCGAGATCTTCGTTGTCGCGCGACCAGCCCTCGACCGCCGGGCTCACCGACAGCGCCACCGAGCCCTCGTGCGTGAACTTGAATGCATTCGACAGCAGGTTCTTGATGATCTGCTGCATGCGCTTGATGTCGGTGGACATCGTGCGCGGCAGTTCGGGATCGAGGTGCACCTCGAATGCGACCTGCTTGGACTCGGCGACATGCCGGAATGTGCGCTCGACATACCTCTGCAGGTCGAGCAGGCGCAGCTCGCTGATGTCGGCGACGACGGTTCCGGACTCGATCTTCGAAAGGTCGAGGATGTCGTTGATCAACGCGAGCAGGTCGTTGCCCGATGCATGGATCGTCCTCGATGCCTCGATCTGCCGCACGCTCAGGTTGCCCTCGGGGTTCTTCGCGAGCTTGTCCGAGAGCAGGAGCAGGCTGTTCAGCGGCGTCCTGAGCTCATGCGACATGTTGGCGAGGAACTCGGACTTGTACTTGGACGTGAGGGCGAGCTGCGTCGCCTTCTCCTCGAGCGCCTGACGCGCCTGCTCCACCTCGGTGTTCTTGCGCTCGACTTCCTGGTTCTGGTGCGCGAGCTGGCGGGCCTTCTCCTCGAGCGCCTGGTTCGTCTGCTGCAACTCCTCGGCCAGCGATTGCGATTGCTTGAGCAGGTTCTCCGTGCGCGTGTTCGCCTCGATCGTGTTGATGACGATGCCGATCGACTCCATGAGCTGATCGAGAAACGCCTGGTGCGACTGGCTGAAGCTCTCGAGCGACGCAAGCTCGACGACGCCGCGCACCTCGCCTTCGAACACGACCGGCATCACCAGCAGCTCGGCTGCCTGCGACCGGGTGAGCCCCGTGTCTATCCTGAAGTTCCGCCCCTCGACGTTCGTCAGCAGCATCTTGCGCTTCTCGATCGCGCATTGGCCGACCACGCCCTCGCCGAGATCGAGCTCCTTGCCGAGCGCGCGGCGGCCGGACGATGCATAGCTCGCAAGCAATGCCAGGCGCTGCAGCTCGTCGTCCTTGTCGCGTGTCAGCACGTAGAACTCGGCCTGCTGCGCCTTCACGACGGGCGCGAGCTCGGAAAGGATCATCTCGCCGACGGCGTTCAGGTCGCGCTGGCCCTGGAGCAGACGGCTGAACTTCGCCAGGTTCGTCTTGAGCCAGTCCTGCTCGGTGTTCTTCTGCGTCGTGTCCTTGAGGTTGCGGATCATCTCGTTGATCGTGTCCTTGAGCGCCGCAACCTCGCCCTGCGTCTCGACGGTGATCGAGCGCGTCAGGTCGCCCTGCGTCACGGCCGTCGCGACGTTCGCGATCGCCCGCACCTGGGTCGTCAGGTTGGCCGCGAGCTCGTTGACGTTCTCGGTGAGTCCCTTCCAGATGCCCGCCGCGCCCGGCACTTTCGCCTGGCCGCCGAGCTTGCCTTCGACGCCGACCTCGCGCGCGACCGTCGTCACCTGGTCCGCGAACGTGGCCAGCGTTTCCGTCATGCTGTTGATCGTTTCCGCGAGCGCGGCGATCTCGCCCTTCGCTTCCACGGTCAGCTTCTGCTTGAGGTCGCCGTTCGCGACCGCCGTCACCACCTTGGCGATGCCGCGCACCTGCGAGGTCAGGTTGCCGGCCATGAAGTTCACGTTGTCCGTGAGATCCTTCCAGACGCCCGACACGCCGCGCACGTCGGCCTGGCCGCCGAGACGCCCTTCCGTGCCGACCTCGCGGGCCACGCGCGTGACCTCCGACGCGAACGACGAGAGCTGGTCCACCATCGTGTTGATCGTGTTCTTGAGCTCGAGGATCTCGCCCTTCACGT
>Ga0315910_10005508_pt1 | contig 10371 bp, 8 predicted proteins | sample EdamamesoilMG_FD_204470 | JGI IMG/M metagenome (GOLD analysis project Ga0315910, IMG submission 204470) | Garden soil microbial communities collected in Santa Monica, California, United States - Edamame soil | ecosystem: Environmental > Terrestrial > Soil > Garden | place: USA: California... | reverse complement strand
GACTGATCGCCCGTCTTCGCGCCAGCCGGTCCAGCGTGATTCCCGGCGGGCCCGCGCCATGATGCAACTCCTGCAACAGCTGCTGCGCGTGATCGTGCTGCGCAGCGGCCCCCAGGATCTTCCGCCGGGCTGGAGCACCGCAATACTGATGGTGCTGCTGTACGTGGCCCTCGGTATGTGGGCCGACAGCATGCTGGAACTGGAGACCAGTTTCAGGAGCCTGTTTTCCATAGGCCTGCAGATTGTGGCCATCAGCCTGTTGCTGCGTTTTCGCGGCTTCATCGAACGCCTGCCCCAGACCATCACGGCCGCTGCGGGCACCGGCAGCCTGTTTGGGCTTTGCTCCATCCTGCTGCTCACCCAATCATCCAACGGCGTGCTGGCGGCTGGCGTCGCCACCCTGTGGCTGGTGCTGTTTATCTGGAGCCTGGTGGTGGATGCGCATATTTATCGCTCGTCACTGTCCATTACAATGAGCCTGGGCATCCTGGTTGCCGTGTTGCTGTTTGCGCTGAACTTCATCGTCGTCGATGCCTTGTTCCCGCCACCGCCAGACGTTTGAAGCACGCCATCCGTACGAGATCACACAGGGATATTCTGACGATGCACATCCATATCCTCGGCGCCTGTGGCACCTTCATGGGCGGCGTTGCCGTGTTGGCCAAGCGGGCCGGTCACCGGGTTTCGGGGTCCGACCAGCACACTTATCCGCCCATGAGCACCCAGCTTGAAGCGGAAGGCATTGAGCTGTTTGAAGGCTATGCGGCCGAACACCTGCAACCGCATCCCGACCTGGTGGTGATCGGCAACGCCCTGAGCCGTGGCAACCCGGCCATCGAGTACGTGCTCAACGAAGGTATCCCCTACGCGTCCGGCCCACGCTGGCTGGGCGAGAATTACCTGCGCGACAAGACCGTGATCGCGGTGGCTGGCACGCATGGCAAGACCACTACCGCCAGCATGGTTGCCTTCATCCTGGAGCAGGCCGGGCTGAACCCCGGGTTCCTGATCGGCGGCGTGCCACATGATTTCGGCGCTTCCGCGCGCGATGGCAAAGATTTCTTCGTGGTGGAAGCCGACGAATACGACACCGCCTTTTTCGACAAGCGCGCCAAGTTCGTGCATTACCGGCCTGACATCGCCATCCTCAATAACCTCGAATACGACCACGCCGATATCTATCCTGACCTTGGGTCCATCCAGACCCAGTTCCACCACCTGGTGCGCACCATTCCGGGCAACGGCACCATCATCAGCAACGCCGCGGATGACCACCTCGAAGCCGTGCTCGACCGCGGCTGCTGGAGCCAGTTGCAACGCTTTGTGCTGGGTGATGCCGAGGCCGACTGGCAGGTGGAGCTCAACAAACCGGGCGGCAGCGAACTGAGTTTCAAACATGCGGGCCAGCCCATCGGCAAACTGCACTGGAGCATGCAGGGGCGGCACAATGCCATGAACGCGGCTGCCGCCATTGCCGCCTGCGTTGCGGCCGGAGTTGCGGCAGAAGAATGCATCAAACACCTGGCGAAGTTCCGCGGCGTGAAGCGGCGCATGGAGCTGGTGGCGGAAATCAACGGTGTGTCCGTTTACGATGATTTTGCCCACCACCCCACCGCCATCCGCCTCACCCTGGAAGGCCTTCGGCGCAACATCGGCAACTCGCGTTTGCTGGTGGCGCTGGAGCCGCGCAGCAACACCATGCGCGCCGGCATCCACATCGAGGAGCTCGGCCCCGCGCTGATCGCGGCCGACCGGGTGTGGCTGAAAATGAGTGAAGGCATCAACTGGGACCCGCAGGAAGCACTGGCGCCGCTGGAAGGCCGCGGCCGCGTGGTGACCAAAACCGATGACCTGCTGGAACACATGGCCGATGCGGTGAAGGAAGGCGACCACGTGGTGTTCATGAGCAACGGTGGCTTTGATTCCGCCACCCGGCGCTTTTGCGAGCAGCTGGGCGGCAGTTGATCCCATTCAAGACAGAATATTCCCGCGCGTGCCAGCCGACCTGCCCAACAACCTGATCGAAATCCCGCTGTTCCCGCTGCGCACGGTGCTGTTCCCGGACGGCTACCTGCCGCTGCGGATTTTCGAACAGCGTTATTTGAAGATGGTGCGCGACTGCGCCAGTAACGATTCCGACTTCGGCGTGTGCCTGATCATCGAGGGCGAAGAAGCGATTGCGCCGGTGCGACCCGCCCTCACCGGCACGCTGGCGGAAATCGTCGATTGGTACACCCTGGAAGATGGCCTGCTGGGCGTCACCGCCATCGGCGCCGACCGCTTCCGCGTACACCACACCGAACGCCAGTCCGATGGCCTGATGATCGGGCAGGTTGAACTCCTGCCGGAGCCGGCCACCGAGGTAGTACCACCGGCCTACTCAGTACTAAGCCAGGTGCTGGCGCGGTTCATGGAAAAAGTCGGTGAGCAGTATCCCGGCCACACCGCCGAGCGGCTGGATGATGCCAACTGGGTGGGTTATCGCCTGGCGGAATTGCTGCCGCTGGCAGCAATTGAGAAGCAGCAGCTACTGGAATTGAACGAGCCCCTGAAGCGCCTCGACAGCCTGCTGCAGATACTCCCCAGGTTTCAGTCGGACTGAATGGGTCTCGCCCCGGATCGGGGTGTGGGGTGACGGGGAAGATGTGGGAGCGAGCCATGCTCGCGACTTCATGGCATCGCCCCCAGCCACTTCCTGAACCGCCTGTGCAGTGGCTGTTCAATCCAGCGATAGTGCCAGATGCTGTAGCCCAGAATAAGCAAGGCGTAGCCAACAAACACCAACTGCACTATCCACGGCGAATCTGCCTGTTCGGACAGCGCGCTGTTCAGACCCAGGTGCTGGGTAAGGGTCAGCCACAGCGTGTGGCAGAGATAGATGGCGTAGGACGCGCCGCCGGCCAGTACGCTGAATCGTACCGGCGCAGTCATGTCCCTGAATTCCAACCTGACCACGCCAATCACCAGGAAGCTTGCCGCCGTTCCGAATATCACCACGCGCCAGAATATGTAATAGCCCTGCTCAATGTTTCCACCAAACAGCGTCTGGTTTATCCATCCGCCTGCCATGTACAGCGCCACGCCCACCCCCAGCCACAACCAGGCATGCCCCGGTTGGCGATGCAACAGCCAACCCGCCAGCAGCGAGCCCATCAGGAACTCCGCCATGTAAGGGCTGAACATGTAGGCTTCGGCCAGGCTGAGGGTTTCGAGCTGACCCGGATCATACGCGCGGCGTATGAACTGGCTGTAAACGGACCAGGCCACAACGGTCAACAGCATGAGCTTCAGCAACATGGCGCGCTGCGAAGCCGTGAACAGAATCAGCAGGCCGAACACCAGATAGAAGTACATCTCATAGATCAGCGTCCAGCTGACCTGGATCAGGTTGCGACCCGATGGCCACAAGATGGCCGAGCGGAACAGATCGGCGTTGGCCAGATGGTCTTGAGCTGCCCACGCAAACAGCCCAAGGGCCAGGATGTAGAACGGCCAGTATCCTGAATAAATCCTGGCCAGGCGTCGTTTCACGAAGGCCACAGCTGGCCCGGCTCCGGATTCATTGGCACTGGTATAGGCCATGATGAAGCCGCTGATGACAAAGAATACGTCGACCCCGGCAAACCCGACGGCTTCGCTGATCGCGAAAAACCAGCCGGGCTCAACACCTGTGGATCGCACATGCGCGCTGGAATGGTAGAACACCACCAGCATGGCCGCGACAAAGCGCAGGAACTGGATATTGATCAACAGGGGTGGAAGGCCCCGCAGCGAATGATCGTCAGGGTTGTACATGGTGCCGGCGATGGTCCGGAGCAATTCGGAATACCACGGAGAATTCCGTTTCCCGCCAGGGATCACCAAACCTGTCCCGCGCCGCCTGCTCGCAGCGGTCAAAGTCCATACGGTTCTCAATCGCCAGGTTGGAGGTGTACTGGCGCACCAGAACCAGGTAATCGGCGCGGCGTTTGCCGTCGAGAATATCCTGAAGTGGCACGAAGTTGCGGAATTTCATGCCCGGCTGGCCAGCTGTGATCTCTCCAAAGAACGGCTCTGAACAAACGCCATTGACAAAACCTACCAACACTTTTTGCCGGTGCACTTCCTGCTGCAGGTTCATCGGGTTGGCGAACGACGCCAGGTTCCACGGCGCCACCACGATGACCGCCTCCCCAGGCTCGTGTTCCGCCGCAATTTCCGCGTAGAAGTCTTCCGGCCGGTACCAGCCCGCCATGTGCTGGATATAGATGTTGTCTTCCCAATTGTAATTGAAGTGATAGTTCTGGTGAGTCTGGAACTGGTTGATGCGGATGGGCCAGTCGGGAATCGGGCCCTGGATAACCAGAGACACCACCAGTGCCGCCAGGATTATTCCGGTGGTGGATGATGGCGCCCGGCTTTTCGACACCAGCCATTGAGTGGCCTCAACCAGGCCCAGCGTTACGAACATGAGATACAACGGCAGTAGCCCGATCAGGTAGCGCAGGAACACATTACCGTGCATGGCCCAGGCTGCGCCGGTCAGACAGAGCATCAAAGCCGCCATGGTGATCGCGGCCAACAAATAGCGCGCAAACGCGCGGTCTCGCGCGAGCAGCACGCGCGATCCCAGGATGGCGAGGACCGTCATGAAAATCCAGACCCACGCGTGACCCGTACCGGAAGCCAGCGAAATGGCCCAGGGCAAGGTCTCCGCGTTGATGTAGTGCTGGCCGCCTTTGCCGGAAATGGCCCAGGGTTCCGTGATCAGTGGGGGGCCCAGCAGTGCCGCCAGCGGGATCGCTGTCGCGATACCGATTGCAAGCAGGTGGGCCAGGTCGCGCCAGTCACGTTGGCGCACCCCATTCACCAGCGCCAGAATGGAAAACAGAAAAAATGGCGGCGCAACCATCACTGCCGCGGGTGCGTTCAACCAAACGCAAACGACCGTCAGGAAAATCCACGCCGCGGCCTGGCTGGTCTTGCGCTGCTGCCACCAGTGCCAGGCCATTAACAAGGCGGCCACTTCCAGCAGGGCCAACAGTGCATATGGGCGCGCAAATCGGCTGTAATAAATGAGCACCGGCGAAAGGGCCAGCAGGGCGGCAAACACCAGGTATTCGGGTTTCCTCAGCCAGTGTCGCAACAAGTAAGGCAACAACAACACGCTGATGCAACCGGCCAGCAGCATTGGCCAGCGCATGAGAAGCTCGCTGAGACCCACCAGCTGGTATTCCATTTCGTAAAACAGAGTCAGCGGGATACTGTGATCTGAAACTCCAAAGTGGGTAAATATCCACCCAAGATCATGATGCTGAACGGCGTTCAGGGCATGCCATTCGTCGTCGATGAGAATCTGCTCACCGACGCGGTAGAGCCTGGCCACCACACCGGCCAGAAATATCAGCGCGAGAATACCCAGATAGTTCAGCCTGCCCGGCGCAGTGGCGCCCTTGCTGTCGTTGTCAAGCCAATCCTGCACTCTATATCCTTGCTTCGAATACCCGCATCAGCCGATGTGTTGAGCCAGCTGGTGATGGATAATGTTGCGACCGGGAGACGCTCCGCGAGATCTGAAGAATGCTGCACGGTAAACGTTTGATGGTAGTCATGCCAGCCTATCGCGCTTCCAGAACTCTGGAAGCCACCTGGCGTGGGCTGCCACATGATATCGTGGATAAAGTGCTGCTGGTGGATGATGCCAGCACGGATGATACCTCGAAGATTGCCCTCGGCCTGGGAATCGACGTACTGACGCATGAAGCCAACAAGGGCTACGGCGCCAACCAGAAGACCTGTTACCAGGCCGCGCTGGAAGATGGGGCCGACATCATCGTGATGGTCCACCCGGACTACCAGTACGAACCGCGGCTGGTGACGGCCATGGCCGCCATGGTCGAGTCACAGATTTATGACATCGTGCTGGGCTCGCGCATCACCGGCGGCGGCGCCCTGCGGGGCGGCATGCCGCTGTGGAAGTACATCGCCAACCGCGCGTTGACCGCTTTCCAGAACCTCTTGTTGGGCGCCAAGCTTTCCGAGTATCACACCGGCTATCGAGCCTATTCCCGTGAGGTGCTGCAGAAACTCAACTGGCGAAACAATTCGGATGATTTCGTGTTCGATAACCAGTTTCTCGTGCAGGGGATTGTTGCGGGTTTCAGGCTGGGCGAAATATCCGTGCCCACCCGTTATTTTGACGATGCCAGCTCCATCAATTTCAAGCGTTCCGTGCGCTACGGATTGGGTGTTCTGTCGACTTCCATCATCGGCTTTCTGTGGCGAGTCGGCCTGTACCGCAGCCCGCTGTTCAAACCGGCAGCGGACTGGACAACACCATAAACCCGCCCATGGACTTTATCCGGCGGGTATTCACCCCGCGTGGCGACAGGGATTGGAAAGTTCAGTTCCTGCAGCACGTGTTATCGGGTGGCGTGGCAACGTTCGCACATTACCTGGTCATGTGGTGCGCGCTTTCATTGCAGGCGTGGCCCATACTGGCGACGTCGATAGGCTTCCTGGCGGGAGCCAGCGTACGATTCCTGGTTTCCTATTTTCATATTTTTGAACCGGAAAGAAATGTCATCGGCGCTCTGCCGCATTTCATCCTGTCTTTGCTGATACAAATGCTGCTCAACGCGGCATTGCTGGCCTTGTTGCTGGCTTTTGGGATACCCATCTGGCCGGCACAGGTTGCGACCACGATAAGCCTCACGGTTTTCAATTTCTTGATGTACAAGTTCTGGGTTTTCAGGTGACTACGTCTATGTCGGCAGCGTAGCTGCCATTGTGCAGGGATGCACCGGTGCCGCGAAGGGCAGGAGCCCGAGAGCGGCCTCCCACAGGAACATGCTGTCTTTGTAAGAGCGAGCCATGCTCGCGAGCTACTCACGGATCAGGGTCATCCCGCCTTCGTGCTGCAAACCAAACCCCGCCAGCCCGCTGAGCCCCGCCGCCACTTCCTCCGCACTGAGCGGATCAGCACGCCAGTAGCTGAAGGCATGCACCCGCTGCACCAATTGCTCTTCCGAATATTGCCCAAGGTAGAGGATGCGGTCACCCGGTTGCAGGCGCACGCCCGAATCCCACAAGCGCAGGGTCACCAATGGGCCGCCATCCGGCGGGTCGCGGCGCAGCAGCAATGCTTCGGAGCGGCCCTGGTAGGCGCGACCCAGCAGCGGCAGCGTGGTTTCGTCGGGCTTGGGGTTGAGCGCCTGGATGATCCAGCGCCAGTCACTGGGCGGCGCCACTTCCCAACCGGCTGCCTCAAGTTGTCCCGTCAGCACCTGCAGGTCACCCGCCACCTGCAGGTTCAGGCGCCGCGACTGCGGCTGCAGGGACCGCGTGCGCTCGGTCGGGAGCTCACGCCAGGCGCCACTCCACCAGGCTTCCGCACTCATGTACTCGTTGGGTACCACCGAATGCAGCGCGTCCAGCTCTTCCATCGTATGCTCGCTGGCCTGCCACAGGAACAGCAGGCTGGATGTGCCGTAGAAGATCAATCCGGCCAGCGCGCCTGAAAAAGGCAGGATGGCGCGCTGGCGGTAGGCCATGCCCACCACCAGGGTCCAGGCCAGGCCCAGCAACACGCCCATCAAAGCGCCGCTCAACCATTCGAGCCCGAGGTAAAGGCGCGCCAGCAGCAACAGGGTCAGCACCAGCCCGGCCGTGAGGTAAGGCCATTGCCGGTGCTTGCGCTTGGTTTCCCCGGCGATCAGCACCGCGAAGAAGCAGAACACCACCGTAGTGAGGCCCATGGCGGAGCTGGGGCTGCGGATCAGCTCGCTGCTCACTTCCATTACCTGTGGCGTGGCGCGCAAGCTCCAGGCCAGCAGCACCTGGATCAGCCAGCCGCCGCCTATGGCCACCAGCCAGTGCCAGGCGGCCGCGCTGCGATTCGCGCCATACAGCCAGAAAAACACCGCGGCGCTGGACAACAGCGTGACCTGCCAGCGCGATACCTGCGAGATCGCCACGAAGAACGGATCGGCCAACTGGTTCCGGAGCGACAGCGCCAGATCCTGCACTGATTGGTCCAGCGACTGTGGCTGGGCCGAGAAGGGTGAGAGGAACAACAACATCACCAGCGCCCAGAACACCAGCACCAGCAGCAGGCCAAAGGTAGTGACGGAAAGCACTTCAGGCCGTGACGGATCCAGCAATGGCGCTGCGATGCGCCCCAGCACCGGGTGGCGGCGGCTCCAGCGGATGCCGTGGCGCATCCAACGCGCCGAGCGCGAAGCCAGTGGCTCGTAGATGGCGCGCAACAGCCACCAGGTCAGCCACAGGCTGAACAGGGCAATGGCCAGCACGATGGCCAGCCGGCCGGTGTATTCGGACGCGACTTCCAGGGACGCGCCAAACAACAGCCCGGGCACCAGGAAAGTGGGCGCCCAGGCAATGCAGGCGGCGAGGTCCACCGCGATGAAGCGCGAGGGCGACATGCCCATGGTGCCCACCACGGCCGGAATGATGGGCCGCAGCGGGCCGATGAAGCGCCCGGCCACCACGCTCTTGGCGCCGTGCTTGTGGAAAAACCGGATGCCGCGTTCCATCAATCCGGGGTAACGCGAGAACGGCCACATCTCCAGCAAATGCTCACGGTAGCGGTGGCCCAAGGCGTAGCTCAACGTGTCACCGAGAAAGCCGCCCAGCGATGCGGCCACCCAGACTGGCACCAGTTCAATCACCCCAAGGCCAATCAGCGCACCGATACCGAACAGGATCATGATGCCCGGCAACAGGATGCCCACCAGCACCAGCGATTCGAAAAACGCCACCACGAACACCGCCACCACGCCCCAGCCGGGGTGGGCGTTGATCCAGTTCAGCAGTTCCTGTGTCCAGCCTGCAGAGTCCAAAGCCTGGTCTCACCGTCAATCTGCGCGAGCAGGGGTGGTTATCATAATGTATTGCATCCAGTGCAATCGCGACTGCAGGGCCGCCGCAGTGCGGGAATCCGGATCCGGTCAATGTGACGTCTGGTGCCAGTTTGCGGCCCCGGCGGACTCGGTTAGTATGGGTACGAATAATAAACGTCACGGCTGTTCACAAGGATGACAACATGACTGGGCAAAAACCGGGTCTGGCCAATAAAACCCTGTTCATCACCGGCGCCTCGCGCGGCATCGGCAAGGCCATTGCGCTGCGCGCTGCCCGGGATGGCGCCAACATCGTGGTGGCCTCGAAAACCGACAAACCGCACCCCAAGCTGGAAGGCACCATCCACTCCACGGTTGAGGAGATCAACGCCGCCGGCGGCCGCGGCCTGGCCGTGCGCATGGATGTGCGCATCGATGAGGAAGTGGATGCCGCCATTGCCGCGGCGGTGGCGCACTTCGGCGGCATCGACATCCTGGTCAACAACGCCAGCGCCATCCAGTTGCTGAACACCGAGGACCTGCCCATGCGGCGCTTTGACCTGATGTTCCAGGCCAATGTGCGCGGCAGCTACACCACCATCCGCGCCGCCATCCCGCACCTATTGAAGGCGGCCAACCCGCATGTACTCAACCTGTCGCCACCGCTGAACCTGAACCCGCAGTGGTTTGCGCCGCACGTGGCTTACACCATGTCGAAATACGGCATGAGCATGTGTGTGCTCGGCATGGCCGAGGAATTCCGCAAGCGCGGTGTGGCCTTCAACACGCTGTGGCCGCGCACCGTGATTGCCACCGCGGCGCTGAACCAGCTCGGTGACATGGTTTCACCCGAAAATTGCCGCACGCCGGAAATCATGGCCGATGCGGCGCATGAGATCCTCTGCCGTGGCAGCCGCAGCTGCACCGGCAATTTCTTCCTGGATGAAAACGTGCTCCGCTCAGCCGGCATGAAGAACTTCGACCAGTATGCCGTCACTCCGGGCAAGCCGCTGATGAAGGACCTGTTCCTCGACTGACGTTTCAAATGTCGCCAATGTCGCGAGCGTGGCTCGCTCCCACATTTGGGAAGCAGCCATGCTGCTGATCAGCCTCGGCTGAGTTGGCGAAACGCCTCGCGCGCGGCGGCGATGGTGGCTTCGATATGCTCCTCGTTGTGCGCAGACGAAACAAAGCCAGCTTCAAAGGCTGACGGCGCCAGGTACACCCCGCCCTCCAGCATGGCGTGGAAGAACCGCCTGAACGCGGCCACATCGCAGGCGCCGGCTTCTGCGTAATTCACCACCCTTTCCGCTTTGGTGAAGAACAAACCAAACATCGCACCCACCTGGGTGGTGAGAAAAGGGATGCCGAAGTAATCGGCTTCGCGCTGCAGGCCGGCGAGCAGGTTTGCGGTGGTTTGTTGCAATTGTTCGTAGAAGCCATCGGCCACGATCAGGTCCAGCATGGCCAGCCCGGCGGCCATGGCCACCGGGTTGCCGGACAGGGTCCCGGCCTGGTACACCGGGCCGCT
>Ga0315910_10005507_pt1 | contig 10372 bp, 5 predicted proteins | sample EdamamesoilMG_FD_204470 | JGI IMG/M metagenome (GOLD analysis project Ga0315910, IMG submission 204470) | Garden soil microbial communities collected in Santa Monica, California, United States - Edamame soil | ecosystem: Environmental > Terrestrial > Soil > Garden | place: USA: California... | reverse complement strand
CCGGCAGGCTGTCGATCACCGGCGCAAAATCCGGCGTGTAGTCGATGCGCAACATGCCGGTGAATACACGCAAGGTCATGCCGGCGGGCGCGGCGGTGCGGATGGCGTCGAGGATCTCGCGCGCCGGCACGCCGATGAACTTCTGCACGGGCAGGTGAAAGCTCGTCTCCACGTAGCGCACGTTCTGCGCCTGGAGGCGCGCGAAGATCAGCCGGGCGGCCTCGTGGTAGCGCTCGGCCGAGTTGAACCAGAGCAGCGCGTGGTCGAGCAGGATCTTCTCGAAGGCAGGAAAATCCGGATACCGGTACTCCGGCGCGAACCACGGCGGCGCGTCGCCGTTGCGAAACAGGGCGGGCGCGACGCGGTGCAGCAACTCCAGCGGGAGCGCGCCTTCGATGTGCAGGTGCGTCTCGGTCTTGGGCAGCGAGGCGATGAACGCCGCGAGATCGGCAGGCGGCCGGTAGTGGCGCGCGTAGGGAAAAGCGGACGGCGCGGCGGAGCCGGAGTCGGATGAAGAAGGGGACACAGAGGTCACAGAGGAGACACAGAGACCACGGAGCGACTCGAGGCAATCAGACAAGGCATGGGCACAGGACGAAACAGAGAGAATGGAGATCGGAAAAGAGAACACTCTTCTTTGGATTGTCCTCCGTTTCCTCTTTGTGAACTGACCTGAATAGGAGAGTGCAGCGGGAGCAGAAGTGGCCCGGGTAGGGCGAGGCCTCTGGCCGAGCCGTTTTCGTACGCCGATCCCTGCCGCGGCTCGGCCAGAGGCCTCGCCCTACCTTGCATGTGGTTTCCTCGGTGGTCGCCCTTTTCCGTGACCTCTGAAAATCCTCTGTGCCCTCTGTGGTCCTCTCCGTGTCCGCCGCTCGTCCTACTTCGTCTTCCCGAGCAGGTAGTCCGGGTTGAGCTTCTGCAGCGACTTCGGGAGGAAGAGGCCGTCCTTGCGGATGAGTTTGCCGTCGAACCAGATCTCGCCGCCGCCGTACTCCGGTCGCTGGATACAGACGATGTCCCAGTGGACCTGCGACTTGTTGCCGTTGCCGCAGTGGTCGTAGGCCTGGCCGGGCGTGAAGTGGAAGGAGCCGGCGATCTTCTCGTCGAAGAGCGTGTCGCGCATCGGCTGGAGGATGTGCGGGTTGAAGCCGATGGCGAACTCACCGATGTAGCGAGCGCCGGCGTCGCTATCGAGGATCTCGTTCATGCGCTTCGTATTGCTCGAGGTGGCCTCGACGATCCTGCCCTTCTTGAGCACGAGGCGGATGTCGTCGAACGACGTGCCCTGGTAGACCGAAGGCGTGTTGTACTGCACCACGCCCTCGACACTGTCCTTCACCGGGCAGGAGAAGACCTCGCCGTCCGGGATGTTGCGCAGGCCGCCGCAGGGCACGGCGCCGACGCCCTTGATGGAGAAGTTCAGGTCGGTGCCCGGGCCCTTGATCTGCACGCGGTCGGTCTTCGTCATGAGGTCGACGAGCGCCTTCATGCCGGCCTCCATGCGCGCGTAGTCGAGCGTGCAGACATCGAAGAAGAAATTCTCGAACGCCTCGGTGCTCATCATCGCCTGCTGCGCCATGGCGGAGGTCGGCCAGCGCAGCACGACCCACTTGGTTTTCTGGACACGCCAGTCCATGGCCGGGCGCATGATCGCGTTGACCATCGTCATCTTCGCGGCCGGCACGTCGGAGGACTCGAAGATGTTGTCCGAGCCGCGCACCGCGATGTAGGCCTGCATGTTTTTCATGCGGGCGAGTTCGAGTTCGACGCTCAGCTCGTACTGCTCCTTGGCGGCATCGCGCAGGAGTTCGCGCATGATGCGCGCGCGGTTGATCTGCACGTAGGGGAGCGCGCCGCGGCGGCGGGCGGCCTGCACGAGCGCGATCACCATCGCGTCGGGGATGTCGAAGGCATCGATCAGGACGCGCTCGCCCTTGGCGAGGCGCGTGGAAAATCCGGTCAGAACGTCGGCCAGTTTTGCGTAGCGCGGATCGGTCATGCGGCGATGAAACGCCCGCGGCGCGCGGACGGCCAAATCAAAATGCGGCCGCGCGGCTCGGGTGGAACAGGTAGGGCGCGGACTCCGTTCCGCGCCGTCGATGCGCCACGGTCGATAAGCACGCGCAAGCGGTTCCGCGCTCGCGGCGGCGAACGGAGCCGCCGCCCTACCGTCCGCCGCGCACCGTCTCCGGAAAACAGATGCGCGCGACCGCCTCGTCGAAGTCGCCCGAGCCGCTGAGGATCTCGATCTCGAGCCGCAGGTAGTAGATGGGGAGCGGAAACTTCCGGTCCGCGGCGATGCGCACCGCGTCCTTCTCCGTCGTGACGAGAAAATCCAGGTTCGCGCCGACCACCTGCTCGCAGATCCGGTCGAGCTCGTCCTCGCTGAAGCGGTGGTGGTCGAGGAAGCGCCGCGTGTAGATGAGATTGGCGCCGTAGCGCCGCAGGAACCCCTCGAAGCTCTCCGGCACGGCGATGCCGCTGAACGCGCCGACGCGCGCGCCCTTCAGGTAGGTGAGTTCGCGGCGCTCGCCGGTGACGAGATCCTGGAGGTATTTCGGCTGGTGCGCGCACTCGATGATGTCGGCCTCGGGCTTGTGCCGGCGGATCAGGTCCTCGAGCTCGGGATCGCGGCGGCCGTTCGACTTGGTGAGGAACACGTAGGACGCGCGTTTGATGTGCTTGATCGGCTCGCGCAGGATGCCGCGCGGCAGGAGGTGGCCGTTGCCGAAGGGGTTGGTCGAGTCGACGAGCAGCAGGTTGAGCCGGCCCTTCATCGGCAGGTACTGGAAGCCGTCGTCGAGCACGAGCGTGTCGCAGCCGAACTTGCGGATGGCGTAGTGGCCGGCCTTCACGCGGTTCTTGTCCACGAGCACGATCACGCCGGGCAGGTTTTTCGCCAGCATGTAGGGCTCGTCGCCGGCGACATCGGAATCGAGCAGCACGGTCCGGCCGTCGCTGACCACACGCGGCGGCGGCGGTTCGCCGCCGGTCACGATCGTGCGCCACCACCGCCGCCACATCGGTTCGGCCCGGCTCTTGTAGCCGCGCGAGAGGATCGCGACCTTGCGGCCCTTCTCCGCGAGCGAGCGGGCGAATTTTTCCACCACCGGCGTCTTGCCCGTGCCGCCGACCGTGAGGTTGCCCACCACGACGACGAGGCAGCCGAGCGGGTGGTTGCGCAGGATGCGCTGCCGGTAGAGCCAGAGCCGCAGCTGGACGATCAGGCTGAACAACTGCGACGCGCCCCACATGCAGGCGCGGAAGACCGCGGCGCGCTTGCCGTGCCGCCGGTCGAAGACCACGTCGACCGCGAATTGCTCAAAGTCGTTGAGCGCCTCCTTCAGACGGTTCGCGGCCATCGGTCAGACAAAGGTGAGTCGGTCGAAGCCCACTGGAAGTGTCATCCCACCGAACGAGCCGGGAAGACGAGACGAAACTCGCTGCGACACGGACGGTGGTTGATCGCGCGATGCGTCGGCACAAGATCAAGACTCGAACATGAACCCCACAACGAAGCTCTGTTGCCTGCTGATGATTTTCGTCTGCGCGTCTGGCGCGCAGACTCTCGCCGACGAACCGCCCCCCGAGTCCGGGTCGCCCACCACCGAGACTCCGCCCGACGGACCGGGCCGAATCGTCAAAGCCAAGAATCCCCAATTTCCCGAGTCACTGATCAAGGAGGGCGTCACCCATGGGCATGTCCACCTGCTCGTGCACATCGACAAGGAGGGAAAAAAGGTCGACCACCTCATCACCTCCGCCTCGCGGCTCGGTTTCGCGCGGGAGGCGGAGCGTTCCCTGCGCACGTGGAAGTTTGCCCCGAGTCGTGTCGGAGGACGGGCCCTGGCCACCACCCTCGACCTGACCATCACTTTCGACGCCGCAGGCGTGACCACGATCGAGAAACTTGACGGCTCGAAACCGTTCGCCCCGCAGCCGATCGACGCCTCCAAACTCGAGTACCGCACCCACACGATCCGTGAGCTCGATGCCCCGCCGTCCGCTGTCAGCGTCACCCAACCCGTCTACCCGGAGGCCTGGCGCGCCGAGGGCATCGCTGGAACAGTCACAGTGCTGTTCTATATCGATGAAACAGGAAAGGTGCGCATCCCTGTAGTGCTGGAGACCTCACACGAGTACCTTGGAGCCGTCGCGGTCGACGCCGTCGAAAAGTGGCGCTTCACTCCGCCAACCGCCAACGGGAAGCCGGTGCTCACACGCGTGCGCCAGAGCCTTTCCTTCGGCACGCCACAATCTCCCCGCTCTTGATTCCGTCCCAACACCGCGGGTTCCTGCCGCCTCCGACGGGTACGAGTTCGAGCCTGGATGGGCTTGGCGATGCCTGCTGACTCCTCCGGGGCCACCCGGTCGCGCCTGCCCACGATCGCCGCCTGGCTGACGATCGTCTACATTCTCGCCATGGTCGCAGTGCGGTGGGATGCGCGCACCGGCCTGACCTCCCTCCTGCGTTTCGGCGAGGACTATCGCGACCGCCAGATCGCCCGCGTGGCGGAACTGCCTGTCGCGATCAAACCCAACCGCGGTTACGACGGTCAGTTCTACGGGCAGATGGCTGTCGAGCCGGCGCCCACCGAGCCCGCCCTCTTGAACGCACTCGACAATCCCGGATATCGGCTGCGCCGCATGCTGCTCCCCGCCGCCGCCCATCTGCTCGGCGGCGGCAACGCGTGGCGCACGTTGCACATCTACGCCACGATCAACGTCGTCGCCTGGCTCGCGCTCGGGGCGCTGCTCTGGCGGATCATCGGCCCGGCGGATGCATGCGGAACCGCGACCTGGATCGGCTGCATGCTCGGTCTGGGCACACTCGACAGTGTGCGCATGGCGCTCACGGATGTCCCGGCGCTGGTGCTCACGCTCAGCGCGATCGTCATCGCGCAGCGCGCGCGTCCCCGGACCGCAGTCGCCGTGCTCGCGGCGACCGCGCTGGTGCGGGAGACCGCCCTGCTCTCGTTCGCCGCACTCGACACCCGTCCCTGGCACGATCGCGCGAGCTGGCGCGCGCACGTCCGCACCCTGGCCTGCGTCACGCTGCCCGTCGCCTTGTGGTCAGTGTGGCTCTTCGGCCGTGTTTCCAGCGTCGATCCGCTCGGCCGGGCCAACTTCGACTGGCCCGCTTTCGCCATCTCCGAACACGCAGCCACCTGGGTGGGCAGCCTCGTTGCGGGCGACTTCGACTCGCGGCATACGTTCGGCCTCCTCGCGATCGCGAGCTTCTCCTGGCAATCGATCAGCCTCCTTCGCCAGTGGCGCTCGACCTCGCCGTGGGTGCGCATGGCCCTGCCCTTTGCCGTGCTCTTCTGGATACTGGGCGATGCCGTGTGGCACGGCTACTGGGCAGTGGCGCGGGCCTGCCTGCCGATGACCGTCGCCTTCAATCTCACCCTCCCGCGCGACCGCTCCTTCGCGTGGCGCTGGGCCCTCGGAAACATCTGTGTGCTGCACGCGGTCTGGCGGTTTCTCCCCGAGTAGGCCCACCCCGAAAACACCGCCTGCCGCGTGCCGGAATTTTCCGGTTCCCGCAGTGCGCCGCCGACCCCGGCCGGAACCAACAGGGTTGACAAGGCGCCCTCGAACGACCTTTTCCCCGACCTTCACACCCGCCGCTCGCGGCCGGGCTTCGACGCCCGCACTGCGTGCCCGGGGTGTACCGAGCCGAATCCCATGAAGACACTCAACATCGCCGAGAAGCCCAGCGTCGCCGCCGACCTCGCACGCGCCCTCGGCAAGGTGCCCAAGGCCGGTGAGGTCTACGAGAACGACGAATACGTCATCTCCTCCGCCGTCGGCCACCTCGTGGAGCTCGAGATGCCCGAGGACATCGACAAGAAAAAGTACGGCTTCTGGCGCCTCGAGACCCTCCCGATCATCCCGGAAAAATTCGGCCTCAAGCCGATCGAGAGTTCCAAGGATCGCTTCGCGCTCCTGAAAAAGCTCCTCGCCCGCAAGGACATCAAGGAAGTGGTCAACGCCTGTGACGCCGGGCGCGAGGGCGAGCTGATCTTCACCTACATCTGCCAGCTCGCGAAGAACAAGCTCCCGGTCCGCCGCGCCTGGATGCAGACGATGACGGCCGAGGGCATCCGCGATGCCTTCAAGAATCTGCGCGACGGCCAGCAGCTCGCCGGCCTCGCCGACGCCGCCCGCTGCCGCAGCGAGAGCGACTGGCTCATCGGCATCAACGGCACGCGCGCCATCACCAAGCGCATGTTCGGCTCGCGCGCCGGCAACGTCGCCAGCGTCGGCCGCGTGCAGACCCCCACCCTCGCGATCGTCTTCGCCCGCGAGCTCGAGATCCGCAACTTCAAGCCCCGCGGCTTCTGGCGCGTGACCGCGACGTTCGAGGTCGCGAAGGGCCGCTACGAGGGCGTGTATCAGCGCCCGAAGTTCAAGAAGGCCGAGGGCGATGAACACGATCGCATCGACCGGCTCTGGGAAAAATCCGCCGCCGAGGCCGTCTTCGCCGCCTGCCAGGGCCAGCCGCCGGCCGCCGTGCGCGAGGAGAAGAAGGGCGCCACGCAGATCGCACCGCGCCTCTACGACCTCACCACGCTCCAGCGCGAGGCCAACAACCGCTTCGGCCTCTCCGCCCGCCGCACGCTCCAGATCGCGCAGGCACTCTACGAGCGGCACAAGATGATCACCTACCCGCGAACCGATTCGCGGGCCCTGCCCGAGGACTACATGCCCACGGTGCGGCAGACGCTCCAGTCGCTGCATGGCGACCTCGGCCAGCACGCCCAGAAGGTGCTCACCGAGGGCTGGGTGCGCCCGAACAAGCGCATCTTCAACAACGCCCAGATCTCCGACCACTTCGCCATCATCCCCACGCCCGTCGACGCCGACCGCCACCACCTCGACGACATGGAGGCGAAGGTCTACGACATGATCGCGCGCCGCTTCGTGGCCGCGTTCTACCCGGCCGCCGAGTTCGACGTGACCACGCGCATCTCGACCGTCGCCGGTATCCACGATTTCAAGACCGAGGGAAAGGTGCTCACCGCGCCCGGCTGGCTCGCCGTCTACGGCAAGAGCGCGGTCGACGAGGACGACGCCGGCAAGGACGGCGCGAAGGACGCGAAGGCGCTCCCAGCCCTCTCACCCGAGGACCACGCCACCGCGAAGACCGTCGACGCGAAGCTCCACGAGGAGACGACCAAGCCGCCGCCGCGCTACACCGAGGCGACGCTGCTCTCCGCCATGGAAGGCGCGGGCAAACTCGTCGACGACGAGGAGCTGGCCGAGGCGATGAAGGAGCGCGGCCTGGGCACCCCCGCGACGCGCGCCGACACGATCGACGGCCTGATCAACCAGAAGTACATGGAGCGCAAGGAGCGGGAGCTCATCCCGACGGCCAAGGCCGAGCAGCTCCTCGAGTTCCTCGCCGCCGTGAAGGCCGAGGCGCTGACCAAGCCGAACATGACCGGCGAGTGGGAGTACAAGCTCCGCCAGATGGAGCACGGCAAATTCTCCCGCGACAAGTTCATGGCCGAGATCGTCGACGTGACCCGGGGCATCGTCGACCGCACGAAGACCTTCGAGGAGGACGAGTCGAACTCGCGTGTGACCGACATCGTTTCGCCGACCGACGGCAAGCCGATGCTCGAGACCCTGCGCGCCTACAAGTCGCAGGACGGCGTGCTCGCCGTCTACAAGGTGATCACCGGCCGCAAGATGGAGGAGAGCGAGATCCGCGCCCTCGTGGCGCAGGGTGAGATCGGCCCGCTCGACGGCTTCGTCTCGCCGCGCACCGGCAATCGTTTTCCCGCCAAGCTGCGCATCGTCGTCGACCCGAAGGACGAGGCGAAGAAGCGCGTGGAGCTCGATTTCGGCAACAAGGTCGAGGTCAACGAGCTCACGCCGTTCTGGACCGATCCCAAGACGGGCGCCGAGCTGTGCGAGGCGCCGACCAACTACATCCTGCGCGAGCGCGAGGGCGAGGGCTGGAAGCAGGCCTTCAGCGTCGGCCGGCTCATGTGCCAGAAGCCGATCGAGCGCGCGCACGCCATCCAGCTCGTCGAGCAGGGCAAGACCGAGGTGATCAAGGGTTTCATCTCCAAGCGCGGCCGTCCCTTCGACGCGATGCTGCTGCGCAACGGCCCGAAGATCGGCTGGGAGTTTCCCCCGCGCGAGAAGAAGGAGGGCAAGCCCGGCGCGAAGACGCGCGCCCCGCGCAAGGAGATCGATCTCTCCAAGGCCAAGGTCGTCGGCGCGAGCAAGCTGCACGACGGCGCGGAGCTGCTTCAGACCGACACCGAGTTCGTCGTGCGCAAGGGCGGCGAGGGCGGCAAGATCGCGTTCAAGATGTCGCGCGCGATCTGCCAGCTCGAGATCCCGGCGGGCGAGGTGCACAACCTCCTCGACCACGGCCGCACGAACCTGCTCGAGGGTTTCGTCTCGAAGCGCGGCTCGAAGTTCAGCGCCTACCTCGTGTTGAGCGCGAACAAGGCCAAGGCCGAGTTCGAGTTTCCGCCGCGGTAGCGCCCACGCCCCGGGGCGCGCTGCCACGGGAACATGCTCCGGCTCGATCCCGCGTCCTGATCCCGCTCTGATGCCGGCACCATGAGCTGGATCACCGCCATCTGGTCGGTCAGTGCCGGCGCGTGCCTGGTGATGGCGTTGATGCACGTCCACGTCTGGTGCCGCGACCGGCGCTCGTGGGCCAACCTGTTTTTCTCGATCATGGTGGTCACCGTGATCGGGTTCACGGTGCTCGAGCTGATCGCGATGCGCACACGATCGGTCGAGGTCTACGCGCGGATCCTGGCGTGGACGCCCCCGATGTTCGCCCTGGGCGTGGCCGGCAGCCTCGGGTTCGTTCACTTCTATTTCGGCACGGGCCGGCGATCGTTGCTGGGCGCGGCCGTCGGCCTGCGCGGCGCGGTCGTGGCGGTGACGCCCTTCGTGGGTCTGAACGTGCACGTCACGTCGCTCACGAGCCTCGAGACGGTCTGGTTTCTCGGCGAACCCGTCTCCATCCAGGGCGTATGGGAGTCGAGCCGCTGGATCCTGCTCGCGCAGGCGGCGACGGTCGCCCAGCTCGCCTACGTCGCCGATGCGTCCTGGCGCCTGTGGCGCACGGGCGGGCACGACGCGCGACGACGCGCCGTGTTCGTCGGCGGATCGCTGCTCATCTTTCTTCTCACCATCGCGGTCTACTCGACGATGGTGGCCTCCGGCCAGCTGCGCCAGCCCTTCATCCTGAGCCTCCCGTTCCTCGTCACGCTGCTGGCGATGAGCTATGAATTGAGCGGCGAGATGCTGCGGGCGTTGTCCCTCACCCGGGCGTTGCGCGAGCGCGAGCTGGAGCTGTCGCTCGCGGCGGATTCGGCCCACCTTGGAATCTGGATACGCGAACTCGCCACCGACGGGATCCGCGGCTCGGCGCGGTGGCGCGCGATCTTCGGCTTCGGGCCGACGGAGCCCGTCGATCTCACGGCATTCCTGGATCGGGTCCACGCCGACGATCGCGCCGCGGTCCAGCGCGCTCTCACCGGGTCGGCGGCCGGCGAGGGTCGCTCCGAAATGGAATACCGCATCATGCACCCGGACGGCGGGGTCCGCTGGATCGCATCGCATGGCCGGTATGAGTTCGACGCCGACCGAAAACCCACCGTCCTGCGCGGCATCTCCCTCGACGTCACGGCCCGGAAACAGGCCGAGGCGGAGCTGCAGCAGCGCCGCGATGAGGTGGCCCATCTCGCCCGCGTCACGACCCTGGGACAAATCTCCGGCTCGCTCGCCCACGAGCTGGGCCAGCCGCTGGGCGCGATCCTGGCCAACGCCGGCGCCGCCGAACTGAAACTGCGGCACGCGCATCCGGACCTCGACGGCGTGCGCGAGATCCTTGCGGACATCCGGCGCGACGACCTGCGCGCCGGCGAGATCATCCATGGCATCCGCGCTTTCCTGCAGCGCCGGCCGCCGGAGTTGGCCTCGATCCGGCTGCCCGAGCTCGTCGAGGACGTGGTGAAGCTCGTGCGCGCCAATGCCGCGGCGCGCCAGGCGCCGATCGCGGTCGAGATGCCGCCCCAGCTCCCGCCAGTACGAGGCGATCGCATCCAGTTGCAGCAGGTCCTGCTCAATCTCGTGGTCAACGGACTCGACGCCATGGCCGACTGCCCGGTCAACGAGCGGCGGCTCGTGCTCCGGGCCCGGACCGTCGATCCACACACGGTCGAGGTCAGCGTGACGGACTCCGGAGCCGGCCTGAAACCGGCGGACCGGCAGCGACTCTTCGAGCCGTTTCACACCACCAAGGCCGACGGCCTCGGGCTCGGGCTGTCGATCTGCCGGTCGATCCTTGAGGGACACCGCGGGACGATTTCTCTCGAGGACAATCCCGACC
>Ga0315910_10005506_pt1 | contig 10373 bp, 7 predicted proteins | sample EdamamesoilMG_FD_204470 | JGI IMG/M metagenome (GOLD analysis project Ga0315910, IMG submission 204470) | Garden soil microbial communities collected in Santa Monica, California, United States - Edamame soil | ecosystem: Environmental > Terrestrial > Soil > Garden | place: USA: California... | reverse complement strand
CATGAGTCGAGAGATGACGTTGGTGTCGAGCAGGTGCGAGAATGGCATCGGTCAGAGCCTGGGATCGTCCAAAGGGGGCAGATGAGCATCGACATCCGGAAACTCGTCACCGATAGCGTCGAGCTGAGCGAGCACGGAGAGCAGCCGAGGTGGAGTCACCAGCGGCTCGAGAATCAGTCGCGCCCCGTCTTTCGTGATGCGCACTCGATCACCGTCCATCTCGAACTCTTTCGGAATGCGGACGGCCTGGTTGCGTCCATTCCGAAACAAGGACGCATACCGGGCGGGAGGCGAAGAATCAGGCTGCAACGCCCTGCAAGCATATGCCTGGCATATGCCACTGTCAATCCATGCATTCCAGGTCGATGGTGGGCTCGGCGCTGGGGACGGATCCATGCTTGACTCGAACACACTTGGAGCAGCTCAGTGCCACTGACTTAGGTCGCGGATTGCGCGGTGCGTTCGGGATGCCGTCCGCACCGATGCTGACCGCGCGCGACTTGCGCTTCGGGCCGATGGCGGTGACCGAGCTGCGCTACGACGGCGAGAACTACGGGCGCAGCCAGCCGATTCCTGCGCAGGATGGGATCCTGGTTTCGCTGCAGCTGCGGGCCAGCAACGAGCATGTCGTTTGGGAAGACGGCAAGCAACTCCCGATAGTACCTCTAGGTCTGGGCATGACGAGTGTGCTCGATCTGCGGCGCGCGGTCACCGCGCACTCGATGCATCCCTTCCACTGTGTCGCTTTCGCGCTGCCGCTGGCAGCGAGCGCCGAGTCGGGCGAGGCCTCGTTTGTCGACATCTCGCTGAACGACCCTGTCAGATTCGGCTTCCAAGATCCGGTGATCCATGCGCTCGCCACGGCGCTGTTGCCCTCGCTGGCAGCACCAGGGGGGGCGTCGCGCTTGTTCGTCGATCACGTGCTGCGTGCGCTGCGCGCCCACCTCGCGCAGCGTTTTGGTGTCGCCACCGCTAGGGCCTCACGCGGCGGCGGGCTCGCGGCCTGGCAAGAGCGGCGCTCGAAGGAGTTCATCGAAGCACACCTGGCCGAGAACATTTCGCTGGCCGATCTCGCGCGCGAATGCTCGCTGTCCGTCGCGCAGTTCGCGCGCTCGTTCAAGCGATCTACTGGTATGTCGCCCTACCAATTCGTCACCGAGCGGCGCATCGAGCGTGCTCGCGGTCTGCTACTGCACACGGGCCTCTCGTTGGCGGATGTCGGCGCGTGCTCGGGCTTCGCCGATCAGAGCCACTTCACCAAAGTGTTTCGGCGCGTGGTGGGCTCGACCCCAGGCCACTTCCGCGCGTCAGGCGCGCCACGTCGTTGACACATTCTCGAAAAAAGCAAGGGGGGTCACCCGGTTCCGAGAACGCGCTCGCACGAATGTAGCAAGCTTCGACAATACGCGCTGGGATTCGACAAGCTTCGAACGTGGCAGTCGTGCCATTCAGAGAGCCATGAAAACTCTGAACTTCGAAGGCCTGGGGGGCTTGAACATCTTCGCGCGCGTGTGGCATCCCGAAACGCGCCCGAAGGCCATCGTCGTGATCGCCCACGGCGTGCTCTCGCACAGCGGGTACTACGAGTGGGTGGGCGAGCAGCTCATGGCGGCGGGCTTTGCGGTGTACGCCATCGATCATCGCGGTCGCGGACGTTCGGACGGCGAACGCTTCTTCGTGGAGAAGGTCGACGACTATGTCGCCGATCTTTCGACGCTCATCGACCTCGCAAAGCAGGAGCTACCTGGCGTGCCCACGTTCTTGCTCGGGCACAGTGCGGGCGGCGTCATCTCGTCGATCTACACGCTCGAGAATCAGGAAAAGCTAGCGGGCTTCATTTGTGAAAGCTTCGCGTTCCAGGTCTACGCGCCCGACTTCGCGCTCGCGGTGGTCAAGGGGCTGAGCCACGTGTTCCCGCATGCGCACGTGCTGAAGCTACCGATCTCGGAGTTCTCGCGCGACCCGAAGGTCGTCGAGTTCATGAACGCGGACCCGTTGATCGCGGGCGAGGTGCAGCCGACCACCACCGTAGCCGCGCTGGTGCGCGCCGACGAGCGGCTCAAGGAAGAATTTCCGCTCATCACGCTGCCCGTGCTGATCATGCACGGCACCATCGACAAGGTGACGAAACCGAGCGGTAGCCAGATGTTCTACGACAACGCTGGCTCCAAAGACAAAACCCTCAAGCTGTACGAGGGCCACGCGCACGACCTCTTGAACGACTACGGCAAAGAGGGCGTACTCGGCGACATTCGGGCATGGATCGAGGCACGTCTGCCCTGAGCTCGGGCGACCGTTAGCGCGGCCCCACGAACTCAGGGCGCAGCGACGGGCAGCTCCCCGCTGGCGCGCTCGGTGACGCGGACGCAGCCGTACACGCCGGCTGCGTCGCCGTCACGTAACACCTCGACACACATGAGGATCTGACCCTCGACAGAACCGAACTTGCCCTTCGGCACTGACGAAACACACACGCTCTACCGGCGAATATCGACAGCGAATGCCCGACGCTTTCGAAAATCTTACGCTGAGACTATTGTTAGCGATTCATGACCTGAAATGACCTGGACACCCTAGCGTCGTGTGCAAAATTGGCCGTCCTTCGGAGCGACGTGGCCAATGGTTGCGTCGGCCGCACACGGTTTTCGAGCTGGAAAGGTAGGCACAGGTATGTTTGGAACGCGTCAAGCGGTCATGGCCGTCGTTTGTCTAATGGCAGTAGGCTGCGGGGATCCGGGGATAGAAGCAGAGACCGGCTCGGTGAGTCAGGAGCTCGCGGGCGCTGCTGCATCGGGCAGTATTCCGAATGGATTGCCCGCGCGTTTGGAGGTCGGGCTCTTCGAAGAGCATGGTCAGACCTGGATGAAGTCGAGCGGTGCGGCGTGGGACATGCGCTATCGCTACTTCACCAAGGGCTGGGCCAACAACTGGGGCTGGGGCGACTACAACGGCTCGTGGGGCTTCGACTACATGAAAGAGTGCGATGCGCAGGGGTACATACCGGTGGCGCAGTACTACCAGCTGTTCGGTGAGGCCGGTGGCGGCGAATCGGCGACGCTCACGAAGGTGCAGAACGAGAGCACGATGGCGTCGTACTTCAGCGACTTCAAGATCTTGATGCAACGAGGCAAAGAGTTCGGCAAACCGTTCGTCGTGCTGCTCGAAGCCGACGCGCTCGGGTTCCTCGAGCAACAGGCGAACCACGACCCCAACACCTATGCATCCGTAGCCGATACGGGCATGGCCGAGCTCAAAGGCTTGCCCAACACCGTGGCTGGTTGGGGCCTCGCGTTTCTAGCCATCAAGAAGTCAGTGGGCGCCAACAATGTCGCCCTCGGCGTGCACATTTCGGGCTGGGCGTCGGGCAAAGACATCGCTCACTACAACGTGACCGATCCCCTCGGACCCGAAGTCGACAAGGTCTATGGATTCTTGGGACCTGCGGGGATCGCAGCCAATGTCACGGGGACCACCTACGACGTGCTCGTCGGCGATCCGCTCGACCGCGACGCGGACTACTACCGGCTCGAACGCAACGGCGACGACCGCTGGTGGGATCCGAGCGACTCGGCGCCCATCGCGTCGAGGAGCTTCAACCGCTACGCCGAGTGGCTGCGGCTGTGGAATGCCAAAGCGGGCAAGCGCTGGATCTTGTGGCAGATTCCGCTCGGAAACTCCGCCAGCAAGAACGTCTGGAACAACGGCGGCCCCGGGGAAGGCTACAAGGACAACCGTCCGGAGTACTTCTTCGCGGGGGACACCAAGCACCTGCAAAAGTTCGCCGATGCAGGCGTGATCGCGTTGCTCTTCGGAGCCGGCGCCGGTGGCGTGAGCACCCACGCCAACGACACCTTCTCGGACGGAAAGCTCTTCATGCAGAGCCGAGCTGGGAAGTTCCTGAATGCGGGCGGACTTGCGATCGATCCCGGCGGCAGCGGCAGCACCACCACGAGCGGCAGCGGCAGTACTACTGGCAGCACCACCAGCAGCAGCGCTACCAGCAGCAGCGCCACCACGGGCGGCACGACCGGGGGCACGACTGGCGGAGGAGGTGGCGGCGGCGCCATTCGCTACGACTTCGAGCAGGGAACCGACGGCTGGACCAAAGCCGGAGACGACATCAGCTCAGTCAGTCGCTCGACGTCGCGCTCGTACAGCGGCGCTAGCTCGCTCAGGGTCAAGTTCAACGGCAGCGCCGGCACGCAGCTCGTGCAGGTACCGACGCCCAGCGCGCCTGCAGGTGCGTTGGTGACGTTTCGTATCTACGTGCCCAGCGGCAGCAAGCTGACGTCGGTTCAGCCGTACGTGCTGCAGGGAAGCAACGGCGGTTGGGCGTTCACCGGTACCTGGCGCTCGATTGGCTCACTGTCGGCGGGCGCCTGGAACGAAATCAGCGTGACGGTGCCTACGAACGCGGCAACTCCCCTGAATCAGCTCGGAGTGGAGCTGAAGACGGGGTCGGGCTGGACCGGTTCGGTCTCCGTCGACGCCGTGAGCTGGTAAGCGATCGCGCCGAGCCTTGTCAGCTGCCCTGGACGCCCGAGAGCGGGCGTTCGGGGCGCTGCTGCGCGAGCGACTATCTCGAAGCGAGCGGGCGTGCTCTCATGGAGCCGAGCTGCCCGATGACCCATCCGCTCTCGACCACGGAGGACGCGACACACCTCGAAGATCTGGCGTTGAGCAGCTGGGTCTCCACGTTCCTGGTGCGAGCGCTCGAAAGCGAAGACCTCGCCGCTGGCGCAGCGAGACACCTGCTCGACAAACTGCACGAAGTCAGGATCGGTCGGGGTCACCGGGCTCACGTACGCAGCGACGAGCACGGCCGCCAGGTCCTGAGTGTGCTGGTGCCAGACACGCGGGTGTCGGGTCAGCACGCTCGCCTGCAGCGCTCCGGGGCGGTGTGGCTGTTCGAAGACTTGGGCTCGAAGAACGGCAGCAAGGTCGATGGCTCGCCCGTCACTCGCTGCGAGCTCAGGGACGGCGCGCTGATCGAAGTCGGCGCGACCTTGTTTCTGTTTCGGGTGAGTCGGGCGCCGCTCGGGGTCGAGGGCGACTTGGTCATCTCCCGTGAACCCGCGAGCGGGCTCGAGACGCTCAATCCCCTGTTCGAGCAGGCGCTGCACCGGCTCGAGCGAGTGGCCCCCTCGCAGCTGTCGTTTCTACTGTTGGGTGAAACCGGAACGGGCAAGGAAGTGGTCGCTCAGCGCGTGCACGCTCGATCGGGCCGCGCGGGAGCATTCGTGGCGGTGAACTGCGGCGCGCTGCCGGAATCGCTCGTAGAAGCGTTGTTGTTCGGCCACGTGCGCGGCGCGTTTACGGGGGCCCACAAGGACGAAACCGGCTTCGTTCGCAGCGCCAACGGCGGAACCTTGTTCTTGGACGAAGTCGCGGATCTGACGCTCGGTGCTCAGGCCGCGCTGCTTCGAGTGCTGCAGACGGGCGAGGTCACGCCGGTCGGGGGCACCGCCGCCGTGCGCACGGACCTCCGCGTGATCGCGGCCACCCACAAAGATCTGGACGCCATGATGCGTGAGGGTTCCTTCCGGCGTGACCTGTACGCGCGGCTCGCCGGCTACGTGCAGACGTTGCCTCCACTCCGCGAACGCAAGGAAGACCTCGGCCTTTTGATCAGCCGGCTGCTCGCGCGGCACGCCCGGGGAGCTCCCGCACAGCTGCGCATCGAAGCGGCGCGGGCGCTGTTCGGCTACGACTTCCCGCTCAATGTGCGGGAGCTCGAGCAGTGCCTTTCGTCGGCGCTCGTGCTCGCTGACCGCGCGCCGATCGCGCGCCAGCACCTGCCCGAACGGATCCGCGGCATGTCGGCCGCCAACAGAACCTCGATAGCGGCGGGTCTCATGCAACGGGCGGCCCCCGTGCCAGCCCGTTCGGACGAAGACCGGGCGATCTACGACGCGCTGGTACTCGCGCTCGGCGCCAGCGGGGGCAACGTGAGCGAAACGGCAAGGCGCATGGGTAAGGCCAGACAGCAGATCCAGAAGTGGCTGCGAAGATTCGGCATCGATCCCGGGAAGTTCAAGGGCGTTCCCTGAGCCTGCAACCCCAGCAGTTGCAGGCACCGGTTGCATGCAACCGGTTAGGGAACCGTGGAGCCTCTTCCAGCTCTGAGCTCGGTCGCGAGGCTGGCCAGGCCAACTCTCGAAGTTAGCTGGGTTTGCCGGCTGCGCGAGAAATCTGACAGCTTTCAGCTGCCGACAGAACGCCAGGGCACGGCATTTGCTGAGTGTGAGTCAGCGCAGCGCTGAATCGACAGCGCCCGCCTCGACCGCAAGGAGGTCACTAGATGCGTTCATTCGGAATCGTGAGTCCCGTCGTCAGTCTTGCTTGCTTGGCGCTTGCTCAAGGCTGCGGCGCACCCGTCGACGACGAAGAAGCGGGAGCGGCGACTCAGAGCCAAGAGCTCTACTATGCGTCGACCAACCTCTGGCCCACCAACATCATCGGTGTTTGCTGGGAAAAGACACCGTCAGCCCAGGCAACTCAACGCGGCTGGGTCAAAGATCAAGTCAGCAAGGCCTACGAGACCGAAACGGGCGTGCAATTCACCGGCTGGAAAAAGTGTACCTCGGGCTCGACCGGGATCCGCATTAGGGTCGCGGACGAGACCCCGCATACGCAAGACCTCGGCCTTGCGCTTGACGGAATGCCGAACGGGATGACCTTGAACTTTACGTTCATGTTTTTCGAGGACGGAGCACAGCCGTTTTCCGCCTGTCTGGGGCAAGAGGAGTTCTGCATCCGCGCGATCGCCGTCCACGAGTTCGGGCATGCCATCGGCTACTCGCACGAACAGAACCGTCCGGACACGCCGCCCAGCTGCGACGAGCAGCCGCAAGGACACAACGGCGACGCAATGTTTGGCGCGTGGGACACCAACTCGGTCATGAACTACTGTAACCCCACCTGGAACAACGGGGGCTTGCTCAGCAGCACCGATCTGGCGGGCACGAAGGCACTGTACGGCTTGCGCAAGTACCGACCGGCGTTCGTGCTCGCGGACTTCGGCGCCAACTCCGGTTACACGCCGACGAAACACGTGCGCCTCACCGGCGACGTCGACGGAGACAAACGGAGCGACGTCGTCGCTTTCGGCGACGACGGGGTGTACGCGGCGTACTCGAATGGGAATGAGTTCTACCAGGGCGCTTCCGTCCCAGACTTCGGCTACGATCAAGGCTGGCGCGTCGACAAACACGTGCGCACGCTCGCCGACATCAACGGCGACGGCTGGCAGGACATCGTCGGCTTTGGGCAAGACTACGTGATGGCGGCCATTGCTTCCGCCGGAGGCTTCAACACCCCCACGTTCCCACTCCAGGACTTCAGCTACAATCAGGGGTGGCGCGTCGACAAGCATCCACGTCTGATGGGGGACCTGAACGCCGATGGGCGCCAAGACATCGTCGGATTCTTCAACGACGGCACCTACGTCTCCTACTCCACCGGCACGGGTTTCACCGCGAAGGTCCGCGCCTTCGCGGACCTCGGGTACGACCAAGGCTGGCGCACGACCGAGCACCCGCGCTTCCTCGCTGACGTGAACGCCGACGGGCGCCAAGACATCGTCGGTCTCGGCTATCACGGCGTCTGGATCGCACTCGCTACCCCAACGGGCATCGCGGCCCCAACGCTGTGGCTGGGCGCGTTCGGACTGAAGGACGGTTGGACCATCGACAAGTACCCCCGCGTCATGGCCGACGTGAACGGCGACAAGCAGAGCGACGTCGTGGGCTTCGGGTCGGACAGCGTCTGGGTTTCGCTCTCGACAGGTACCGGCTTCGCGGCGCCCACGGCCTGGAAAGTCGGCGCGTTCGGCTACGTCCAAGGCTGGCGCGTCGACAAGCACCCGCGCTTGCTGAGCGATGTCACCGGCGACGGGCGCGCGGACCTCGTGACCTTCTTCGACAATGGCTTGTACGTGACGCCATCCACCGGTAGCAGCTTCGGCACGACGGAGTACCGCATCAAAAATCTCGGCTACACCGCGGGCGGCTGGCGCGTGGACCAGAACCCCATCGTGATGGGCGACGTCAACAAGGACGGCAGCTCCGACGTGATCGGATTCGGTAATGACGGGGTGTGGCTCATCAAGTCCGCGAAGCCAAAGAAGATCCCCGACAACCTGCTGCCGTTGATCGGCAACGCTCCCGTGGCACAGGCCCTGTAGTTCTCAGCATTGGCTCCGCGCAGGCCCCACCGCTCTCAGTGGTTGCGCTCGACCTCGACCGAGCCGGACGCCGATGACACCTGGCACTCGGGTCTCGTCACCGGCGGCGTGGACCTGAGCATGCTCGCCTCCCGAGCTCGACGCTGTCCTCGCTCCAAGCACCGTCTACCCACACGCGCGCGGTAGTGCTAGTAGACGCGCCGCATGGGGAAGTGGCCCCTTTCGATAGCGCTCGCAATCCCGCTGGGGTTTGCGCCGCATTTCGTCAAAGCTGACGCCCCCTCCCCAGCGGCGCCCAGCGAAGCAGCGCCGGCGGCGACCGCGCCCACCGCAGCGACGCAGCTCCCATCCGACATCGTTATTTGGTACCGCGCGAGCGAGGGTTGCCCGTCGGGCGCGGAGTTCGTCAGCGGCATTCGGGTGAATGGCCGCAACACCCGCCTGGCGCGCGTGGGCGACCGCGTAGACTACGTCATTACGCTGGAATCCGACGGAAAAGTGAGCGGCGGACGCCTGGAGCGGCAAACCGCGAGCGGCACGATCGCGATCTCCGAATTGCGGGGGGGCCCCTGCAGCGAGGTCGCCGACGCGCTCGCGCTCTCGCTCATGTTGGCCGTGACTCCCAGCGAGCCAGCAGCCACTCAGCCAGTGCCATCACCCCCAGCAGCGAACCCCGTTCGCCCAAGGGGGCCCGAAGCGGAAGTGTCGCCACAGCCCGACGCTGCAAACGCTGACACCCGAGCGGCTCCAGTCGTGGCGTCGGCGAGCCCGCGCGACCCGCGCGCAGCGCCGACGCCGCCACGCTCGACGTCCTCGCCCCTCCCACGCTGGAGGCTCGGCGGCGGAGTCGAGGTTGCGCTCGGAATGACGCCCGATCCTAGCTACGGCGGTAACTTGTTCGTGGAATACGACTGGGCCCTGATTTCCGCGGAGCGGCCCGCCAGCGTGCGCGTGGGCCCTGGTTTCATGGTCAGTCGTTCGCCCATCGACGGCTTCGGGCACGTCGATCAATGGGTGACGACACTCGGCCTCGAGTTCTGTCCCCTGATGTTTTCCGCTGGCACCCTGGGCTTCGCGCCGTGTGCCGTTGGCGAAGGCGGTTGGTTCGTCGCGAGCTCGAGCCGCGACACTTCGACGACTTCCGTAAACCTCTGGGGTGCCGCCGGCCCCGCTTTGCGCGGCCGAGCGCGGCTGAGCCCCCGCCTGCAGCTCGGTTTGAGCGCTGCAGTGGCGGTGCCATTTTCGCGCCTAGAACTCACTGCGGGGGGCGAATTGCTCTACCGCACGCCGCCGGCCGTGTTTTCGCTGGCTGCCGACCTTGCTTGGGCGATCCAATGATCAATTCGGCGTGACCCGGACAAACAGTCGTATGCGCATCGTGGACTGGTCGAAGGCGACCCCAGGTGCTGCTGCGTCGGACTCCGGCCATGCCCGGGTCACGCTGCTCGTGCGATCGCACGCTGAGTTCATCTGGCGCGTCCTGCGTCGTATGGGGCTCTCTTCGGCCGACGCCGAGGACGCCTCGCAACAGGTCTTCATGATTCTCGCTCGAAAGCTCGATCAACTACCCCAGGGCAGCGAGCGCGTCTTTCTCTACGGCGCGGCGGTGCGGGTTGCCGCCAACGCGCGGCGCGGGGTCCGCCGCCGTCAGGAGGACGACGAACGCGGCCTCGAGCTCCTAGCTAGCCCCACACGCGGACCCGAGCTCAGCGCTCAGGAGCACGAAGAGGTCAGCGAGCTCGACGCGCTCCTGGCCGAGCTGCCCGAAGAGCTGTGTCGAGTGCTGGTCCTTGCGGATATCGAAGGCCTCTCCGGAGCGGAAATCGCCGAGCTCGAGGGCATCCCCCCCGGAACCGTTGCATCGCGCCTGCGACGCGCGCGCGAACTCTTCCGCGCGCAGGCGAAGCGATCGACGGTGCTTGCTGACCGCGTGAGGGTCCGGGCGTGAACCACGACGACCGCGCGACTGAGCGCTTGCTCTCCCAGGGCAAGGAAGTGGCCCCGCCCGACTTCCTGGAGCGTCTCGAGCGCGCCACACAAGAGGCCTATCGCGCCCAGCGGCGCCTGCGGCGGACGCGCCAGAAACTTTTGGGGGCGTGCGCGGCAGTGGCGGCCGTGGTGCCGCTGGCGTGGGCAGCGCTCGCCGGGCCAGAGACGCCTCGCATCACAGCCGAGCAGTTCACACTGG
>Ga0315910_10005505_pt1 | contig 10374 bp, 13 predicted proteins | sample EdamamesoilMG_FD_204470 | JGI IMG/M metagenome (GOLD analysis project Ga0315910, IMG submission 204470) | Garden soil microbial communities collected in Santa Monica, California, United States - Edamame soil | ecosystem: Environmental > Terrestrial > Soil > Garden | place: USA: California... | reverse complement strand
CCCCGATCGCAACAACCAGCTCCGGCAAAGAGGTCGTGATGGCGACTAAGGACGTCCCGATGAATGTCGCGGTGATGCCGGTCTCTTCGGCGATGCGATTTGCGGACCAGGCCAGGAAGGGTGCGGCCACGAGTAATGCCAGCGCGCACACAGAGAACCCGATGTTTGCGCGGCGCAGTTCGGCTCGTCGACTGACGCCATCTTGCGTGGCCATGGTTCCTTCGACCAATGCTTCCCGTTCACGCTGGCGGTGCTCCATGTCTTCCTGCTGAAAGATCACTCTCATGCCCAACACATAGAGGATCAAGAGCACCAGGCTCCCAAGTCCAATACCGGCATGAGTCACATTGGCCGGCAACAGCACGAAGAACGCGGCAAGCCCCGTCAGCACCATCGCCAACGCAGCAGTGAGCGCGTGTCCCAGCGCGGCCTGTTGCCAGACACGCTTTTGCCGATGGAGGAGATCGATCAGACCCAGCGTGAGCATGTTGCTCATGCCGGCGCCGAACAGATCGCCGGCCGCAAGATCCGGTGCGTTCAGCCACCCGGCACTGACGGTCGTGAAGATTTCCGGCAGCGACGTCGCGGCGGCCATCAGCACGACCCCGATCCACAACCCGCCCAAACCGGTCAGCTTCGCGAGCTGATCGCCATAGCCGGACAGTTTCGTCCCGGCATAGACGATCACCGCTGCGCTTGCCAAGAAGATCAGCCAGGACATCGCCGTTCCGCTCCTCCTGTTCGACAGGTCCCGGTTCAGAATAATGAATGAGCCGCGCGAATGTCTATTGAGGGGAATGCGACTCGTTATTCCCTTCGATCCTGCGCGCGAAGAGCGTGACTCGCGTGATGCGAATGCCCGGTCTTTGCCAGTCCCGCTTGTCCTGCTGCTCTCGCCTTTCTCGCGTCTGTCGAGCATCAGCGATTGCAGCAGAAATGCTCATGAGTAATGCGGGCTAGAACCACATCCGCAGGCCCGTTACGAAGCGAATCTGACTCGGATCTCCGCCTTCCTGCCGGACCAGCGTTGCGGTTTCGCCGAAGCTTCGATCCAGCGAAAACCCGATATAGGGCGCGATCTCCCTCCGGATTTCGTAGCGGAGACGAATCCCAAATTCCAGATTGTTCAGCCCCGAGCCCGTCGTGAATCGCTCGACCCGCTGCGCCGCCGCATTGGTTTCAAACCGGCCTTGAAGGATCAGCCGTTGGGTCAGAAGGAAGTCCTTGGTCAGCGCCAGCCGGCCGGACACCTTGCCGTTAGGATCGATAAAGAGCGCGGCCTCGATGTCGTAGTTGTAAGGCACCAAGCCCTCGATCCCGATCACGGTTTGCCCCCGCGTAACAGTCGCTCCACGGAACGACTGCGTTTCAACGCGACCCCCCACTTGAATGTCATAATACTTTCGAATGAACCGCCCATAGAGGAGCTGAAAATCCACGTCGTAGTCCGCCTTGAAGGCCGTGTCCCGCTGCCCTTCGCTTTTGAACCAGAGCCGGTTGTAATCCCCGCCGTACCAGCCCTCGATATCCCACCGGTAGTCGCTCGTGCTTTCCCTCTTGGCCGTGCTCGGCCGGTATTCCAGAACATCGACCAGGGTGAACAATCGCTGCTCCTGGTCGTTCACCGGGCTGGGCCAATTTAGCCGTGAAGAGGCATTCGGCAGGATGCGATCCTGCATGGAAATCCTGTCTATCGTTCCTACCGTTTGCGCGGAGGCAACCGTCGCGCCTGTTCCAACAACGGCCAGGCAAACCATTGCTGAAGCCACGATGGCACGTCGACAAGCGTTCACGAGTGCCCGCCATGCTGATCGTCGGACACTTCGACAACGCGGAACATCCCCGCCTCCATATGGAGCAGTAGATGACAATGAAAGGCCCAGCGCCCCGGCGCGTCCGCAGTAATCGCCACGCTCACCCGCTCCGCCGGCTTGACGACGACGGTGTGCTTGCGCGGCAGGTATGCGCCCGTGCCATTTTCGAGCTGCATCCACATCCCATGCAGATGGAGCGGATGCTCCATCATGGTGTCATTCACAAAGGTGAGCCGCAGGCGCTCCCCGTGCCGGAAGCGGATCGGGTCTTGGGCTTCTGAATATGTCTTGCCATCGAACGACCACATGTAGCGGTCCATATTGCCGGTTACATGTAGCTCGATCTCCCGCTCCGGCTCACGTTGATCGGGGTACGGGGCCAGGCTTTTCAAGTCGGTGTAGAGGAGCACCCGCCGGGAGCTTCCTTCCAGTCCACGCCCCGGTTCGTGCATCATGTTTCGTGAGTACTCGGCGACCATTTGGTTGCCGGTGCCATGGTCGTCGGAGCCGTGCTTCACCGGTTCGATACCGGGAATCTCCGAGCGGCGTTTCGCCTCCCTGCCCCTGGCCGGCATCTCGTGCATACCCTCGCTATGCTCCGGTCCTAAACCGGGATGCACAGGCTCTACCATGCCGTGATTATCGGGCTGTTTCCTGCCGGGCACATCGCCGAGTGCCTCCATGCCCTCCATCTCCGCGTGTCTCATCTGCATACCCATGTCGGCCATCGTACGCACCGGTCTGGGGCGGCGGGGAGGAATCGCGGCCGCCATTCCCGCACGCGGCGCGAGCGTGCCGCGCGCATAGCCGCTCCGATCCATCGTCTCGGCAAAGATCGTGTAGGCGCGATCCTCCGGTAATTCGACGATCACGTCGAAGGTTTCGGCCACCCCAATACGGAACTCGTCCACGAGGACAGGCTGAACGTTCTGCCCGTCCGCCTGCACCACCGTCATCGTCACACCCGGAATATGCACGTCGAAGAAGGTCATTGCCGCGGCGTTGATGAACCGTAGGCGTACCTTCTCGCCCGAACGAACCAGCCCTGTCCAATTGGCTGCCGGAGATAGGCCGTTCATCAGATAGGTGAAGGTGTAACCGGTGACATCGGCAAAGTCCGTCGGGTCCATCCGCATCTGGTCCCACATCAAATAGTCTTGAAGGGCGGCCCACCACCCCATTCGTGAGGCGTCGTCAAAGAATTGGCCCAGGGTGCGCCGCTGAAAGTTGTAATAGCCGGGGAGCTTTTTGAGATTGGCCATGAGGGATTCCGGCGACTCGAAGGTCCAATCCGACAGCATCACGACGTACTCCCGGTCATACTGGAACGGCTCCGGCTCGATCGGGTCCACAATCATCGGCGCATACATGCCTTGCAATTCCTGACCGCCTGAGTGGCTGTGATACCAATAGGTGCCGCTCTGCGTGACCGGAAAGCGATAGATGAATGTCTCGCCCGGCTTGATGCCGCCGAAACTCACGCCCGGCACGCCATCCATGTCGGAATTCAACAGAATGCCGTGCCAGTGAATGGACGTCGGTTCGGCCAAGCGGTTCGTGACCCGCAGCGTCGCTTCTTGTCCTTCTTTCAGACGAATCAACGGGCCCGGGACTGTTCTGTTGATAGTCATGGCCGGCGCGGAGCGATCCCCCACCGTCAAGCGAGATTCACTGATGTCCAGATCGATGACCTCGCCGCTCAGCGTCGCGGGCTGCATGCCGGCAGGACTTGTGGGAACCAATGAGTTGACCATGCAGGCAGGCAAAAGGTGCTGCATCGCCGCAAGCAGTCCCAGAGCCCCGGTTCGCTTGAGCATCAGACGTCTAGTGATCACTCTGAATTCGTTCTGCATCATCGTGCCTATCTAACCCGCATTCTTGCCTTCCGTTCTACCCACGCAAGAGTTTCGCTGTGGACCCCGATACCGTCTAGCGCTACCATCCTCACTCCTTCTCACTCCTTCCAGAAAGGATCGTCTCCTATATATACGCATTGGCGGCATATTGCTGGACCATCCGGTGGGTGTTGAAGAATGATGCGTTGAATGCGATCGTATGCCGCATGACATCAATCCACTGTTCTTGATGCTGGTAAAAGAGCGGTGCGATCACCCATCGCAACTTCTGGTACAGCTCTGCACCGTCTCGCGCATTCACATCACCCACCTGGGAACTTTCGGCTGGTCCCGGTCCGATCGACCATCCAGTCACGCCCTCGATGTGGCCTTCAATCCACCAGCCATCCAAGACACTCAAGCTTGGCACGCCGTTATGGGCGGCTTTCATTCCCGAAGTTCCTGATGCTTCCAACGGTCGTAGGGGCGTGTTCAGCCACAGATCGACCCCGGCGGTCAGAAGCTGGGCCAAGAACATGTCATAGTCCTCTAAGTAGAGAATCGTGACATCGTTCTTCAGTTGCTTCGCAACATGCACCACTCGCCTGATTATCTCTTTCCCCGGTTCATCCTTCGGATGCGCCTTGCCCGCAAAAATCAGCTGAACTGAGCCCACATGTTTGGAAATGTCTCTCAGTTGATTGGGATCTGAAAGGATAAGATCTGCCCGCTTGTACAATGCCGCACGGCGTGCGAAGCCAATGGTGAGTGCGGTGCGGCTGAGTTGCACTCCTGTTCGTGTACGGATCTCATGAAGCTAGCGCTGCTTGGCTTCAACATGAGCCGTCCAGATCTCGGTGTTCGGAATACTGAGGGCGTAGCGCAGCGAGAATGGATCATTGATCCAACCGGGGATGTGCTGGTCGTACAAGGCTTTGAAGCTCTCGCACGTCCAGGTGGCGGAATGCACGCCGTTTGTAATGGAATCAATGGCGTATCCCGGAAACATCTCCTGCGAGACCTGTCCATGCCTCTTCGCGACGCCATTGACGTAATGACTCAAGTTTAATCCCAGCAAGGTCATATTCAGCTCATCACGACCTCCGAGCATTTGCAGGACCTCCAGAGGCAGGATGTTTCCTAGACCGTTCCTGACCAGGTCGTAGGAAAACCGATCATGGCCTGCCGGGACAGGCGTATGGGTGGTGAAGATGCAGCGGCTTCTAACGATATTGAAGTCCCACTCTGCTGTTCCAGACGGTTTCATGGCGCGAAGCAGCTCAATGGCAAGCAAGGCGGCATGGCCTTCATTCATATGAAAGCGCTGTATCTGGGTGTAGCCGAGCGCCTGAAGCATTCTGACCCCACCGATGCCCAGGATGATTTCCTGAGCCAATCGCTCCCGATTATCCCCACCATACAGCCAGGAAGTGAGTTCTCGGTCGTGTGGGTTATTCTCTGGCAGGTTGGTGTCGAGAAGCAGGAGAGGCACGACAAACCCTGTGGTCCCGATGATCTCGTATTGCCAGGCACGGATCGTCAGTGAGCGGTTCTCAAAAGTCACCTGCACGGTGATCGGCAACGCGCGCAGCAACAACTTGGGATCCCACGTCACCGGGCGTTCGTGCTGGTTCCCCCAATCGTCCAGCGTCTGATCGAAATAGCCTTTCCAGTAGAGGAGGCTGACCGCCACAACCGGAATCTTGAGATCCGCGCAGGATCGCAAGGTATCCCCCGCTAAGACACCGAGTCCGCCACTGTATGTCGGCATGCGAGAATCCACCGCCACTTCCATCGAAAAATAGGCGATGCGCCTGGTAGCATCTGTGGCGCCAGATGCCGATTCTTCCGATCCAGTCGTGTAGCGTTCCGGTGTCGCCAAGAATGTTTGCCTACAGAGGTCCGAGCAGAACCGCAACTCTCGTCCCTGATAGACGACAGAGAGTCCTTCACCAACCCGAAGCATCATGCCGCAGACCGGATCTTTCACGGTGGTCACCTGTCCCTCAGCTTTTTCAATCTCTGCACGTTCAGGCGTAAGGCTCGATGGAAACGACTGGGAAAAGATCGGCACTTAGCTGCGGGGTACAGTGAAAATCTCTCGCTCTGCATCCACCCAGTCCTCCAAATCACACCCCTGTCGGCAATCTCGCTCAAGATAGAGTTCATAGGCCCGCTTGGCGATGCGCTCCCGTAGCTCAGGAGACAAAGCGCCTTCTTCGGGGTTATCCGCCCGTGCAGTAACGGCTTTTCCCTCGCGCTTACCTTTCAAATGTTGCTGCTTCATGTCGATTCTCCATTTCTACTGATATCCAATCAAGTGGTTCTTCCTCGTTCCAGTGCAAGGGCCTGTCATGGTCGTCAAGTCTTCGCATGAGGCTCCGGGTGAACGCGCGCCTCACCGTTTTCACGGAACAAACGGAACGCTCAGACAATGACCCGCTCACCTCCTCTTCGCCATGAGAAGTTGCGCGGATCCTGTGGCCCGCGCAACCTCTCCAGTATCCAATTCTGAAACCCTCGGTGCGCCGCCAGTTCCTGAAATACTGCTTGCTCGAGCATCGGATGGTGGTGGAGATGCTCCCCCAGGAGCCGAGCAAGCTTTCGATCCCCATCGGGTCCTTGCCCGAGTTGATGAAGCACCTCGTGCCACAAGTTGCTCCCGCAAGCCTTGATCGCCCAGCACTCGATCCACCACAGGTGCATCATTCGGCATCGGATGGGTACAACCGGCGACTGCCGACGCCAGACTCAGTGCGAGACAACAGCTTTGCCATCGTTGCAGTGCGATCAGCCATCGCATTGCTCCCTCCCAATCATCTTGCGGTGCCACCACCCCAGCAAAGCGAAAATCAGCGGCGGCAGCACCAGCATCTGCGCCAGCGGAGTCAACCCAATATTCAACCCCGGCACGACGGGCATGTCCGGGCTGTAGGCCCACCACTGTGCGCCATAGATCGCAATCCACTCAACCGCAACGCTGATGACCGCTCCCGACAGCAGCAGTACCGTATACCCTCGCGCTCGCGGCCGGAGATACCAGTCACGCTGTCCGATCACCAGCCGGCTGATCTGTAAAATCAGGAGAACCACTAGGCCGTCCGCAACACTCGCCGCTGCACACATCCACCACTCAACCTCTGCCCCGTCACGCAAAACATATAGACTGGACTGGGCCCGTTCCCACGGATAGTTGACCACCACGGCAAGACCGAAAAGAACGGTGAGCCGCTGATCGAACAAGTGGCTCCACATCACGCTGTCTCCGAGGAACCATCGCCCTCGATTGAGTAGCCGGCGATGTTCACTTTCACGATGTCTGGTTTCCTCTCTCAACACCATCGGTTCCTCTATTTGACTTGACCGCGCGAATGAGGACAAGCGCCCCAAACGCTGTCGTGTAACGGCTGGTTTCTTCCACGTGAGCAAATCCTGCCTCGCAAATCAGCCCTGGCACCATTCCCTTGACATGCTCGTACGCTTCTTCCGGCCAGCGCACGATGAGCACGACACAGGCCATCAAGAATGTATGGTGCCGGCCGAAGTCGGCGATGTGAAGCTGTCCACCTGGTTTCAGCACGCGGAAGGTTTCACGCAGCGCGCGGCGCTTGTCGTCTATTGTCAGATGGTGCAGGAGCAGACTCGCGACGACGCGGTAGAACGAGCGATCAGGATGGGGGAGCTGATAGGCCATCCCCTCGTCGAAGGAGATATCAACGCCTGCCTCAGCGGCCTTCTCACGATCGCGTGCCAACACCACCGGGTCACCGTCGAGCCCCACAACCGTAGATTGAGGCTGACGCTGCTTGAGCAACATCGTGAGCGTGGCGGCCCCACAGCTGAGATCCAGCATGCGGTGGCCCGGTTGGAGCCCTACCTGTTCGACCAAGCGACGCTTGAACCGGTCCTCTCGCATGGTCCAGCGGATGACGGGATCGTGCAAGCCAGTCAGCCAACCTAACCTCAGTGCAGAGATGTACTGGTGACGCGTCTCGTCCATAGTCAGCTCCTCCTCACCGAGTGGACGTTGTCGGCTAGAAGAACCGTCACTCCTGCTTCTTCAGCGACGCAAGCATCTCTCGCTCCGCGTCGACCCAATCTTCTACATCGCACCCCTGTCGGCAGCCTCGCTCGAAATAGAGCTCAATAGGCTCGTTGGGCGATGCGCTCACGAAGGTCATCGGACATGATCTGTTCTGGCATAGCAGCCTGTGTAGAATCAGCTTGTTCGTTGTGCGGTTTCTTCAAATGCTGCGGCTTCATGTGCCCTCCTTTTCTGATCTTACGGATGAAATCCTTGCCCGGTCCTGCGAGCGGCTGAAACTTGCGATAGGACCACATCGCTCTCGCGCTTCCGTGCCAGTCTGCCGACGTGGGTATTCGGCGCAAGACGGGTGATGCCTTGACTGAAGTAGGGACCGGTCCATGATTAAAGTGGACCAGCGGCGGGACAATTCGAGAAAAACTCAGTACTCACATAGAGGTCATCCTGCCCCCCATCAGGGAATGGCTGGCTCTTGCTCTCGATGCAGCTTGGCGAGAGTCTCCGCTTCTTCAGCGGCTTTGGTGTAATACTGCATAAAGGAGCGACAATGAGCGATCAGATCTGCTTTGGTTTCTTTTGGAGAAAGATGCGGAGAAGAAAATACTGCGTATCGTTCAACCATCTTGCGCATCTCCTCGGCTTTTCCTCTCAGGCGCAGGGCCTCCTGCTCATACCAGCTCACCAGTCCACTGTGATCGTTGCGTTCAATGAGTTCGCGTGGTGGACCCGTCGAACAGGCCATGACCGCGACGACGAACAACAGGACGAACCACGACAGCTGCCGCAAAATCTTCATAGGCGCTTCCCTCTTCCGGGTAGTGGGTCTTCGCACAGGCCGACAATCCAAAACTCAGAGTGACGCCGAGGCGATCTGTATTCACAACTTATGCGAAGAGATGCCTCGGCGTAGCTCCCTGCTCGGCCCCTATCGAAGAGAGGTCTGATCTGGGGCCGCTGCCTACTGCCCCTTGCGCGTCATGCTCAAGTGTTCGCTCGCTAAGGCTGCGGCCTCGTCAGCCATCTTTCTGAAGTTTCGAGCAATCTGACGGCAATGCGCTGCTTCATCGGCGATGTCAGAAGCCTTATAGAGCTCTGGGTGATGCTCGTAGGATTCAGCCGTGTTGTCCCAGAACCTCGCTTTCGCCTTGAAATCCTGGACTTGATCGGCATAGTACATCGCTAGTTCCTGATGGCTGCCCTTGGCAATCGCTGGTTCAGGACCTGTCGACGCAACGCTTGGCATTGCCAGGATCAGCAAAAGGATGATGAATGAAAGCCCCCTCATAATCTGTAGCATCGTAATCCCTCCTTCTATTATTGGCAGTGACCCATTCACTGCCTTTGTTGAGAACACGCGTGAAAGACGATCAGGCTTCGTCGCGATCTGAAACTTCCCGTAGCAACAACACAACTGCAACGATGACATATGCTGCAACCGGCATAGCCCATATCATGTTGGAGTCAGACCAAATGAACAGAAATATCGGCTCATGAACAATGAGAAAGATCACCAACATCAGAAATCCAGCCCAATTGGACCCACGTATACCCATTATGAGATTGGCTCCTTTCATTCACGTCTCCACCTCGTATTGAGCCAATGTTCATGCGCAGTGCGGGTCTGCCTACCTGAAAGACTAGGCAACCGCTATGCCGCATTACGAGAGCAATACTTTCAATACAGACGGGTGGTGTTGGTTTATATTTGACCTGACAGACAACACACTGCAGAAACACACGCATTATTCTTCTCGTATGGTTCCGTCCAACTGGGCTGTTTTCAAGGCCGTAGGCCGGCCTCCCTCCGACATGATTCCTCCTGGGGCGTCTTTGACTTGATACGCCTTCTCTCGTTTCTGTCTCGTCTCCAGATCATGCCGGAGCCACACGTACCGGACGCCAGCCGGTGAAATGGCGAACCCTTGCATGCGGAGTTCATTCGCGGCGCGGACTGGCCCCAAGATTGGTTGATCAAGAGCCATCTGTACAATGGCGTGTTCGACGGTTGGTGGCACCCGATTCTTCAAGAGTGGCTTCTTGCGCGAGATCTCTTGAAGTGCTACTTCACCGCCATTCTCGTAGAGTTGCTTGAATCGATAGAAGCTATCTCGGCTATAGCCCATCAGCTGACAAGCCTTTGATACATTGCCCAGTTGCTTCGCCAGTTCCAACAGGGCCAACTTCATCTTAATGACCTTCTGTTCAGCCATCATGGCTTCCACCCATGAGAAGATGCGCGCTTTACTGTCAGCTGAAATCTGGCGCTTACAATTTCTTGCCCGGTCGAGTGTTTACACCCACTCTCTTGAGCCAGTGAAACATGGTGCACAAAGGGGCAGTTACGCAAAATGCGTTGTTGAATAACGCCACAATAAGCAGTTGGGGTGCAGCCTATTGCGCAATGAACCTTTGGCATCAAGCAGCCTTCTCTGTTTTTAGTGAACTCCTTCACTGTGTTGGTGCGTTGCAAGTGTCTCGCGTCATCAGCCATGTTTACGTTCCCGTATCTGCCCACTGCTCAATCCAAGACACTGACACACTTCTTCGATAGATAGACGTTGAGGACCCTCTAGCAGGCTGTTGACAAACTAACGGGTGAGACGAGTTTTTACGTTGAATGTACCGGATGAGTGCGCTGATCCTGGTGCAGCCCGTAGATCATGGGGCACAGTCCTCCCTC